>Ga0307505_10000173_pt1 | contig 80060 bp, 70 predicted proteins | sample 23_S_MG_FD_202183 | JGI IMG/M metagenome (GOLD analysis project Ga0307505, IMG submission 202183) | Soil microbial communities from Populus trichocarpa stands in riparian zone in the Pacific Northwest, United States - 23_S | ecosystem: Environmental > Terrestrial > Soil > Riparian zone > Trees... | reverse complement strand
TTCGCCGGCGGCGTCCTGTCGTGGCTGGTCCTGCTCCCGCTCCTGTCGTACCTCGGCAACTACATGACCGTCCCGCTGCCACCGGTGCCCGCCAGCGGGCTGCGGATCGACCAGATGAGTGCGGGCCAGCTGTGGAGCGCCTACATCCGCTATACCGGCGCTGGCGCCGTCCTGGCGGCGGGCCTCATCACGCTGGCGCGGACGGTGCCGACGATCGTGACGTCATTCCGCGAGAGCGTGAAGGACTTCAGCGCCGTTGGCGGCGCGGCGACCGCGCGCACGGATCGCGACATGCCGCTCACCGTCGTGCTGGTGGGCTCGCTCCTGCTGGCCATCTTCCTCGTCATCGCCCCCGGCACACCCACGCAGGGCAACGTCCTGGCCGCCGTCCTGGTGGTGCTTTTTGGCTTCTTCTTCGTCACGGTGTCGTCCCGCATCACGGGCCTGATCGGCAACTCGTCCAACCCGATATCGGGGATGACGATCGCCACGCTCATCCTGACCTGCACGATCTTCGTCGGCGTGGGCTGGGTGGGCGACGCCTACGCGCCGATCGCGCTGGGCGTGGGTGCGGTGGTCTGCATCGCCGCCGCCATCGCCGGGGCGACGTCGCAGGACTTGAAGACCGGCTTCATCGTCGGGGCCACCCCGATCTATCAGCAGATCGGCCTGGTGATCGGCGTCGTGACGGCGGCGTTCGTCATCGGCATCACCACGCTCTACCTCCACGACGTGATGGTCATCGGATCGGGCTCGCTGCCGGCGCCGCAAGCCACGCTGATGTCCACGATCATCCGCGGCCTGCTGAGCCAGAACCTGCCGTGGGGCCTCGTGCTCGTGGGCGTCTTCATCTCGGTCACGCTCGAGCTGTGCGGCATCCGGTCCTTGTCGTTCGCCGTGGGGTCGTACCTGCCCATCGCCACGACGGCCCCGATCTTCGTCGGCGGGCTCGTGCGATGGTGGGTCGAACGCAAGACCAACCAGCAGGGCGAATCGGAGATCAGCAGCGGGACGCTCTTCAGTTCCGGGCTGATTGCGGGCGGATCGCTGGCCGGAATCCTCTATGCGGGCCTCTTCGGCCGCAACCTGCTGTCGGCCGCGGACGACGCCGAAACCACAGGCCTTATCCCATTCCTGCACGAGGGCACGGTGGGCATGGTGGCTGGCGGCCTGCTCTTTGCGGCCCTGGCCGTGGTGGTCACGCGGGTGGCGATGCGCAAAGTAGAATGAGGATGTGACAAGCAGCCGCAGACTCGCGATCATCCTCGCGCTGGTCGCGTGCGGCGCGGCCGAGACCGTCTCCGCCCAGGGGGCGCAGCGGCGTCTGACAACCATCGATTCGATCCGGCAGTACCCAGGCTACTTCCACCTCCAGAACGTCCTGCTGCGCGGAGCCTTCTCCGAATCCGGCGGGCGGATCCTGCTCAGGACCGACGAGCACGAACTGGGCGTCCAGCTCGGCGACGGCGTCACCAGCATGAGCGGAGACGTGGAAGTGCGCGGCCAGCTGATCGACGTCGGGCGGCTGGAGCCGGGCGACCCGCGCGCCAGCGGGATCAGTGAAGGGCGTGACGCGGAACGGTGGCCCCGCCCCGGCGAGGAGCTCGTGCTACGCGTCACGGGGGTGACTGCCGCGCCGGCGCCTACTCCCACCGCGTCGGTTCGATCGCTGGCGCTCGAGCCGTGGCGATTCGCCGGCCGAACGGTCACCGTGACCGGTAACTTCCGCGGGCGAAACCTGTTCGGCGACCTTCCGGGCGCGCCACACAAAGGCCGCTACGACTTCGTGATTCGGTCGTCCGAGGGCTCGGTCTGGGTCACCGAGCTGCGACCGCGGGGTCGGGGCTTCGACCTGGACGTCGACCGCCGCGTCGACAGCAACCGGTGGGTAGAAGTGACGGGCACGGTCGTCCACGACCGCGGGCTGGTGCGCATCGAGGGCACACGCATTGCCGCGGCCACTGCGCCCACCGAAACCCGCGCGGAGGAGGAAGCGCCTCCCCCTGCCGCGCCGCCCGCGCCCGTCGAGATCATCTTTTCCGCGCCCGCGGACGGCGACGTGGACGTCGGCGCCACCACGTCGATCCGCGTGCAGTTCTCGAAGGGGATCGCCGAACCGACGCTGACCGGACGCGTCAGCGCCGCATACACCGGCGCGGCACCAGGCGCCGCCGAGAGCACGCTGGCCGTTCGCACCACCTACGACGCGGCCAATCGAGCGATCGAGATCAAGTTCGTCGAGCCCCTCGAGCTGTTTCGAACCGTCACCGTTCGACTGCTCGAAGGCATCACGGGCTTCGACGGCGGCCCGCTGGCGCCCTGGAGTCTGACGTTCTCGGTGGGGACGGGGAAGTAGAGCGTTAAGGCTCAATGCCCAAGGCCCAAACCGGAGACCGGAGACCGGAGACTGGAGACCGGCGACCGGCGACCGCGGACCGTCACGGCACCAGCGTGAGCTTGAAGCTGTGCGTTCCGCCTGAAGGAACCTCCACTTCGACCTCGTACTCCCCCTGAGCCAGCGGCGCCAAGGCCACCTCCGCCACGATCCACCGCAGCCCTTCCTCGTCCTCGTCGGGCCTCGATGTCACGATGACCGGGACCTGCAGGATGCCTCCCGCTCGATCGACCAAGCGTCCAACCGGGACGCTGTCGAGTCTGGTGGCAAACTCCAACCGCAGGCGGTCCTGCCGTTGAAACCGGGATGTCGCCGTCTGAACGAAGCGAGGCCCTGTGGAGGGCCCTCTGCGCCACACCAGCGGCTCACTGAGCCCGCGCGGCGCGCGCGCCAGCGTCACGCGGGCGGTATCCGACAACGCCACGTTGGCGTCGGCCTCGGGAGACACGCGGACGCGCACGGCGTACTCCGCGTCGGGGATATCACCTTGTTCAGGCACGCGGATCGCAAAGCTGTTCTCCGCCGACGACACGTCGAGCAGCCGCGTCACGACGGCCCGACCGTCCGCGGAGAGCACCGTCACCTCGGCCTTCACCGTGCCGCTCCACACCAGCTCCCGCCGCAGCCGGGGTTCCAGCTCACCCACCACCCAGAACGAGCTGCCGCTCGTGCTGGCCCACGCGGCCGTCCTGATCCGAAACGACGGCGCGGCCGCGGGATTCACGGGAGGCTCCGCGTCGAGCCGGCTCCGGTCGCGGCGTGGCTCGCCGGTTCGGCGGCTCAGCACTTCGTCGGCCGTCGCACCTCGGTATCCGCGGCGGGCCCGCAGGCGCACCCCGGGCCGGGTGGTGCGCGTGGAGATTGTCCGGAACCGCCCGTCGAGTTTCGTGTTGGTCGAGCGATAGCGTGCCAGGTAATAGGGCTGCGCCTCCCCTGCCAGCCGCCCGGCGAGGTCGGTGCCCGGGCTGATCGTCGCGACAGCGGCGCCCATCGTGTTGTCCGCCAGGAACCGCAGGCTGTCGAGGCCAGTCTCGCGTGCCTGCACCACGGGTGTCCCCGTGCCGGATGCCCGCTCGCTGTAGCCAAGGCCGGCCGAGCTGACGGCCAGGAAGGCGACGAGCGATCGATTGGCCACTTCGGACAGCTCGCGCAAGCGCTGGCTGTGGTCCAGCCGGGCCAGGGCCCGCAGGTCCGCCTCGCACTCGACGCGCGACACGCCGCTCACAGCCGGAGGGTCCGGGCGTCCGCCACCGATTCGCCCGAACGGTGTGGTGACCCCGCCGCCGCCCCTCCCTCGACGCGGTTGCGCCAGGGACTGGTTCTCGCCAAACATCCGCCAACCGTCGCTCACGAGCAACACGACCGTCCGCTGAAGACCCAATCCGTCCACGTGCGCCAGCAGATCCTCCAGCGCGTCCAGGCTCGCCTTCTCTCGGCGTCTCGCCTTCATCTCGCCCGACCGCTCCGCTCCGCCCCGCTCCCCCGCGAAGCAGCTGTCATACAGCGCTTCCTTGGGGTCGGGCGTCGCCGCGCCGGCGCGCCGCACCCACGACCAATCGGGCTGCGACAGCGTGGATACCGCCTCCGCGCGGGAGCCAAACGTCAGCTCGGACGCAACGAGCTCCGGCGACGTCAGCGCAATCCGAACGCCCGGCGGCAAGCCCTCTTCGAGGGCTCGGGACAGCGCCGCTCGCGGGGGTCGGGCCGCTTCGATCGGCGTGTGATACGTGTCGACGAAGACGACGACCGAGAGCCCCTCGGCCGTCTCTCGAGGCTGAACCAACTCGAAACGCTCCAACGCCTGTGGGGTGCCGTCTTCGAGGATCTGGACGTCGTCGGGCGCCAGGTCCGTGATGGGTTGGCCGTCGAGGCTTGCGAAAAGTTCGGTGCGAACGACGTTCGCCGGCGGAACGGCGGCGTCTTGTTGGGGCACTCGAGCTGATCCGCCCACGCCAAAGGCGAGAAGGACGGCACCCAGGACGAACGTATAGCGGGCGGGCATAGTGGCGCCCTCGGAGGCAGCTGGCCCCCTCAGTGTAACGCAGGCGCCGGTTGTCGCCAGCGTTGCAGCCAACGGCCCGCGGCGCGGAGGAGCACGACCGAAAACGTCAGGATCCCCAGCAGCACGGCAAGTGCCACGATCAACGCCGCCACGGGATACTGCAACGCCAGATAGCCCAACCCGAGGACGAATGCGTCCTCGGTGAGACTCAGGGCCCAGTTCGAGAACGGCTCGGGGCTGGTGTTTGCCATGGCCCGGGTGCCGGCCTTCGTCAGGTGGCTGCTCGTCGCCACGGCGCCGCCCACCAGAGCCGCCACCACCGTTGCTACGGGACTGGCCTCGCCGAGTGTGGCCACCGCGATGAAGGCTCCACCGATTGGACGGACGGCGGTGTGCACGACGTCCCACAACGAATCGACCCAGGGAACCTTGTCGGCGACGAACTCGACCAGATACAGGACGATCGCGGCGCCGATGATCACATTCGAGCCGAACACGTGGTACTCGGCGGGGAGCGCCACCCATTCGAAGCGGACCGCGAGCCCGATGAGCGCCACCGTGGCGTACACGTTGACGCCCGCGGCCAGGGCCAGGGCCACGGCTTGTCCCAGAAGCGCGACTAGGTCCACGTGGGTCCCTCCGCGAGCAGCCGTTCGACGCTCGTCCGTGCCCGCTCGATGAGCGCATCGCGGTCCTCGAGCGTGAGGCCGGCCGTCGGTATCGGCGCGCCCAGCCGCACGCTGACCCGCACCGGCCGCACGATGGCGCTGCCCTTGCGCATCGAGGCCCTGCCGCCGCTGATCGCCACGGGGACGATCGGCACTTGGGCTTGAATGGCCATGATGAAGCCGCCCTTCTTGAACGGCAGGAGTTGGCCCGTGCGGCTTCGCGTGCCTTCCGGGAAGATCAGGAAGGAGTTGCCCGCGCGCAGCGACGCGGCCCCGTGCTCGAGCGCCTCGAAGGACCGACGGCGATCCCGTCGATCCACGGGCACGAACCCCCCGACGTCGAACACCGTCCCCATCAGCGGAAACTTGTGCAGCTCGGCCTTGTACAGCACGTGAAGTCGCGGGTGGAGCGCCAGGAACAACACGGCCGGATCGACGTTGCTCTCATGGTTCGAACAGAAGACCACCGGCGTCTCCTCCGGGGGCCGCTGGCCCGAGACCCGGTAGCGAATTCCTGCCACCCTGGCCCAGCACGTACATGCTGGCCTTGGAACGAAACACCGTCCCGAGGACCAAGGCCACAGGTGCGACTACTGCGATATACGCAAGGAGGGCAAGGTAGGTTGCGACCGAGCGCACGGCCGCCACGACGGTTCCAAGCACGCTTGGAAGTTTCTCACGAGCCCCAAAAGAAAAAGGCCCGGTGCGGTTGCACCGGGCCTCCTTGAGCCTTGAGCCTTCTGCCTTTGGCCTTGGTTTGGCCTTGGGCCTTCTGCCTTGAGCCTTAACGTCCCCTCATTCCTACGACGCCCGCGCGGCGGTACGTCGTGCGATCACCGTCGGCGGAGGCGGCGGCACCACCCTCACGGGCTTGGCCGTCTTGGCCTTGGCCGCCGTGGCGCGCGCCAGGGTACGAACCTTCGTCGAGAAGCACTTCTCGAGCGCCTCGTCGACCCGCTGCTCGATGTCGAGCGCCTTCACACGCATCACCTCGGACACTTCCGAGACGATGAGCGCCTTCGCCCGGTCCAGCATGCGCTTCTCGCGGAACGACAGGCTCTTGGACCGGCTGAGGAACGTCAGGCTTTTCAGCACGTCAGCCATGTCGTAGATCGAGCCGGTGCGCATCTTGTCCGAGTTGTCCTTGAAGCGCCCTTTCCAGTTCTGATGGTTGTCGATCTTCCCGTCGCCGAGCAGCGTGAAGAGTCGATTCACCTCCTCGTCGTCGATCGCGCGGCGAAGGCCAACGTTGTCGACGTTGGCTACCGGCACGAGTACCGTGGTGTCGTTGGCCACGATACGAAGGTGGAAGAAACCACACGTCGTGCCTAGAATGGTCTTTTCTTCAATACGTTCGACGATGCCGAGCCCATGATTTGGGTAGATGACCTTGTCGCCAAGCTGGAATGCCACGTTTCCCCTCGTCGCGGTAGTGGTAGCAGACCCGTGCGGTCGGGCAGAAATGCTCTCTGAGTATAAGCCACCTTCCCGCCTAGCGCAACGCAAAAATCGCCGAAAACGCCCGTGTTTTGACGAATTTTGTCATCCGACCTCGACCGTGGCCGCCGAGCCGCCGTAACGTCGAGGCGCTGCCAGGATCCATCTAAGTGGGTGCCGTAAATGGACTTGGGCGCCGCGCAGCCGCCGGGCGCCGTAGAATGCCGGGATGCGGAATGCCCTATGTCTCGCGGCCTGCCTGACGGCAGGACTTGCCACCCTACCCGCCCAGACGTCTCGTAACCTGGCCCCGTTCGTGGCCACCCCGGAGGACGTGGCGGAACGGATGCTCAGGCTGGCCAAGGTGGGGCCAGACGACGTCGTGTACGACCTGGGGTGCGGCGACGGCCGCATCGTCATTGCCGCCGCCAAGCTCTTCGGGGCCAGGGGCGTCGGCGTGGACATCGACGCCAACCTCATCAACGAGGCGGAGGCGCGGGCCAAGGCCGAGGGGGTGGCGGGGCGCGTGCGCTTCGAGGTGGGAGATGCCATGGCCACCAACGTCTCGCGGGCCAGCGTGGTCACGCTGTACCTCCTGTCGGCCTCCAACGTAAAGCTTCGCCCTCAACTGACCCGGCAACTGCGGAAGGGCGCCCGGATCGTCTCCCACAGCTTCGCGATGGGCGACTGGGAGCCGGACGTCGTGGACACGTTCCGCGACGCGGGCGGTACGTCCCGCACACTCTACTTGTGGACTGTCGATGGGCGCGTTCGCCCGTAGCGACAGAACGTACTGACCGACCGGAGACCGGAGTCCGAGGTCTTCTAGGCCCGCGCCATGGCCAGTTCCACAATCTCCTCGACCAGGCGCGAATAGGTTCGGCCGGCCTTGCGCGCGGCCATCGCGAACTCGGCCTTGGAGCTGAGCCACGGGTTGGGGTTGACTTCGATGACGTGGATGCGACCGTCGGCCTGGAGCCGCATGTCCACGCGCCCGTAGTCGCGCAACTCGAGCGCCTGAAACGCCGCGATCGCCGTCTGCTGCAGCGCCGCCACGGTCTCTTCACCCAGATCGGTGGCGATGGCCGATTTCGTGTCCCGGTAGGCCTGGGTGCCCTTGCCCCACTTCACCTCCGCCGCGGCAATCCGCGGCGTGCCGTCCGGCAGCTTCGACAGATCCAGTTCGACGACCGGCAACGCCTCGGGCTTGTCGTTGCCCAGCACGCCCACGTAGAGTTCGCGGCCCTCGATGTATTCCTCGATGAGAACCGGCGAGTCGAAATGCGCGTGCAGCCAGTCCATGCGCTCCATCAGCTCGCGGATGGAGCTGACCACGGCGCTGAACTCGATGCCAATCGAGCCGTCCTCTCGCGCCGGCTTCACGATCACCGGAAACTGCAGGTCGTGGGAGAAATCCAGGCGCCCGCGGAACGACTTGGCGAAGACCGGGGTGTGGATGCCGTGGAAGGAGAAGATTTTCTTGGCGATCGCCTTGTCTTGGGCGAGGAGCAACCCGTGGGTGCCGGAGCCGGTGTAGCGCTTCCCGACCAGCTCCATGAAGCCGGCAATCTTGAAGTCCGCGGTGTCGTCGTTGCCGAACGACTCGGTGAGGTTGAAGACCAGGTCGCACTCCAGCCGCGCCAGCGCGAGCAGGCTCTTGGGTGTGCCGTCCAGCTCGTGCATGGTCGGCTCGTGGCCAAGCTTGGTGAGGGCCTCCGAGACCTCCTCTTCCACTTCTTTCTTGTCGAGCGTGCGCGTGACGGGTGCCTTGTCGGTGGCGGGGGCGGCCTCGGTGGCTTCCTCCTCCCACACCCGGTCGTAGAGAACGGCGATCTTGAGGGTGCTCATGCTAGTCGAATTGCCCGCGCGTCAGGAAATTCATCGCCAGTGTCGTCATGAGCGCAGTGAGCTCCACGAGATACTTCGCCTCCTCTCCTACCAGGCCCCAGAGCTTCATCCGCTCGCAGGTGCGACAGACCGAATCCACCAGGCCGCGGACGATGGGACGCGGGACACCCGTCCAATAGGTAATCTTCTCCACCAATTCGTCGGCGTGGCGGCGAATGATCTCGGCCGCGGGCTTCGACTCCTTGCGCCGGCGCGTCAAGAATACCTGCGCCAGGTGCGCGTCGAGCGCGACGTCGATACGCGTTTGACGCTCCTGGGCCGCCTGTTCGTAGAACTGCTCGACGGTGAGCTTCATGTCGTCCGGCGTGATGTCGACGTCGCCGGTCTTGACCATGGGCTCCACGGCGGCGAACGCCTTGGCCGTCCGCTCGACGTACCGCAGCTTCCGCATCGCCGGCCAGCCCTTGTACTGGCGCCGCCAGGCGCTTCGCGGCGTCAGCCACACCGCGAACGTCTCGGCAAAGTCCTCGTCCGGATGCTTCTGCGCATACCAGCCCTCGATGTGCCGCACGTATTTCTTGCTGAAGGGCACGGGCCGGTACTCGTCGCGGTAGGCCCGAAAAAAAGGGCCGAAGAGCTCGCGCCACTCGGGCGTCGTGTACAGCCGGTAGGCGTAGTTGAACACGTGCCCGGCCTCGTGGCGCATGTACATCATGATCTGCCGCTCGCTCTCGAGGGCATCCACGGCCTTCTCGATGGAGCGCAGCGTCGGATCGGCCAGGTAGAACGGGATACCGAGCACGGGCTGCTGGTCCGGACAGCCCCACTCGTCGGTCAGGTAGCAGACCGGGCGGAACGCCTTGAACCCGCGCCGATCGAGCTCGTGGTACAGCTGGTCGACGTACTTCTGCACGGGCGACCCTTCCACCCGCAACCCCAGCTCGCTGACCTTTTTTCCCAAGACGCCCCGGATCTCCGGGTCGAGCGCCTCGAACCTCACCACCCGGTGATTATCCCTGTATTCGCGCGTTCCACGCGAAACACGCCTCACCTGCAGACTTATGATGATGGCCATGTCCGTCGACTACGAGAAGCTGGGGCTCTTCTATCTCGGCAAGCGGTACGACCTCGAGGCGGCGGCGCGTGCCGACGAGCCTCTGCTCTACAGGTCGAAGGACCTGGTCACGCACGCCGTCTGCGTGGGCATGACGGGCAGCGGCAAGACGGGGCTCGGTATCGGCCTCATCGAGGAAGCGGCCATCGACGGCATCCCGGTCTTGGCCATCGACCCCAAGGGCGATCTGGCCAACCTCTTACTGACCTTCCCGTCGCTGACGCAGGCGGACTTCCGCCCGTGGGTGGATGCTGCGGACGCCGCCGGCCGAAACCTCACACCGGACCAGCTCGCGCAGCAACAGGCTGATACGTGGCGCAAGGGCCTCGCGGACTGGGACCAGGGCCCGGAGCGCATCGCCAAGCTGAAGGAGGCGGCGACGGTTCGTGTGTTCACGCCCGGGAGCCGCGCGGGCACGCCGCTGGCGCTCCTTGGATCGCTGCGCGCGCCGGACGGCGAAGACGAGGAAGACGCGCGGACACGCGTCGCCAGCACCGCCGCCAGCCTCCTCGCGCTGGCGGGCCTGGTAGACCTGGGCCCGCACGACCGCGAGCTGACGTTCCTGTCGACGGTGCTGGCATCTTCCGCCGCCTCGGACGGTCCCGCCGATCTCCCGTGGCTCGTGCAACAGATCCAGCGCCCCTCGTTCGATCGGGTCGGGGTCCTGGACCTCGAGACGTTCTACCCCGCCAAGGACCGACAGGCGCTGGCGCTTCGCTTCAACAGCGTGCTCGCCGCCCCGGGTTTCGAGGTGTGGCTCGACGGCGTACCTCTGGACATTGGCTCGATGCTGTATGACGCCACGGGGCGTCCCACGCTTGCCGTGGTCTCGATCGCGCACCTGGGCGACGCCGAGCGCATGCTGGTCGTGTCGCTCCTGCTGAACGCGTTCCTCGCGTGGACGCGCAAGCAGACTGGCACCGGGTCGCTGCGGGCCATGCTCTACATGGACGAGGTCTTCGGCTACCTGCCGCCCGTCGCCAATCCTCCGTCGAAGCTGCCGCTCCTGACGTTGCTCAAGCAGGCCCGGGCGTTCGGCGTGGGCGTTGTGCTGGCCACGCAGAACCCGGTGGACCTCGACTACAAGGCACTGTCCAACACGGGCACCTGGTTCCTCGGGAAGCTCCAGACCGAGCGCGACAAGAACCGCGTCCTGGACGGCCTGGAAGGCGTGACCGGCGGATACGACCGCGCCACGCTGGACAAGACGCTCTCGGCGCTGCGCAGCCGCGTCTTCCTGATGCACAACGTGCACGATGCGGCGCCCGTGGTGTTCGAGACGCGCTGGACGTTGTCCTACTTGCGGGGCCCGATGGGCCGCGACGAGCTCAAACGCGCCCTGGGTGCTGCCACTGCGGCTCCCGCCACACCGGCCGCGGGTGCGGCTCCCACAGCACGACCCGTCGCCGCGACGGGCCAGACGATGTCGCCTCCACCGGGCGCCGCAAGGCCCGTCTTGCCGGCCACCGTGCGCGAGTACTACCTGCCCGCCACGGGCGCGACAACCGGGTTCGCGCCGGTGCTCTACGGAGCGGCACGGGTGCACTACACCGACGCCAAGCGCGGCATCGACGCGGTGCAGAATCTCCACGTGACGGTTCCCTTCTCGGACGGCGCCGTGGCCATCGATTGGGACCAGGCCGAGCCTATCGACTCCGCGCCAGAGGACCTTGCCGCCGAACGCCCGGCCGACGCGTCCGACGCCCCATACCGGACCCTGCCGCCGGCGGGCCTCGACGCGAAGAGCTACGGCAAGTGGACCAAGGACTTCGAACAGTGGGTGTTGCGCGCGGAACGCCTCACGCTGCACTCGGCGCCGGGCGTGAAGCTCAGTTCGCACGCAGGCGAAAGCGAGCGCGACTTCCGATTACGGGTCCAGCAGGCTGCCCGTGAATCGCGCGACGCAGCGGTCGAGAAGCTGCGCGATCGCTACGCGTCGAAGGTCGCCCGCCTGACGCAGCGTGTCCAGACCGCGTCCGACGCCGTGGCGCGCGAGGAACAGCAGGCGTCCCAGCAGAAGACCCAGACGATGGTGTCGCTCGGCGCCACGGTCATCGGCGCGCTCTTCGGCCGCAAGGCCGTGTCGATGTCCACGCTGGGACGCGCCACGACGGCGGCGCGCGGCGTGGGCCGGTCGGTGAAGGAAACGCAGGACATCGCCCGGGCCCAGGAGCGCCGGCTGGAGGCGGAAGGCGAACTGAAAGCGCTCGAGGCCGAGATCGCGGAAGAAGTCGCGGCACTCGGGGCGAGCGACGCCTCGGCGGCTTCTCTCGAGACGATCGAGATCAAGCCGAAACGAGGCGCCGTGGACGTGCGCCTCGTGGCGCTGGCCTGGAAGACGGTGGAATAGCTCAACGAGGAGCGGACGACGCGGACTTGCTGTCCCTCCTGGTCGCGTACCAATCGGACAAGAACAAGAGCGAGACGAACAGGAGAATGCCGCCCATCACGACGAAGAAGAACATCATGGCTCCTCCATCGACACCCAGAGCAGGGTGAACCCCATCAAACCCAGCCACATTGTCAGACCGCCGAGAGCCAGCCACCACGAGAACGGCCGATCGCTCAAGAACTGTCCGAACAACAGCGACCCGACCGCAAAGTTCGCCAGCTCCGGCAGTCGCTCCACGAGCACACGGCGCTGACCCGGCTTCAATCGTAGCATTCCCATCGGACGGGTCTCCAACGTGCACGGACCGTGCCTCGGGGGGCACGGCGGGGCGAGTGCGCCTCGACATCGCCTATTGGTCACACTATGTTTGGTCGCACTCTGTATGACGATGCAAGGCACCTCGTCATTCGGCCGACTCGATCAGTACATGCGGACGACCGTGATGACCCCTGCGCGTGCACGCCTACGGCGTGACCATCCATGCCAAGGTGATGAAAGTCTTCAGCCCCCGGGAGGTGGCCCTGGTTGCGGTTTACGCGACGCTGGACCCGCTCCAGGACAAGGGCTGATTGCGGGCGGGGGGCGAATTGGCTAGAGTCCACAAAGAGTCCACAAGCGTCGGTGCGCGCCAACCACGGCGCAGTCGCCGTCCATCACCTCGGGGTGAACGCGTGGTTTCGCGCCCAGCTCCTCGTTCGACAGGTGCGGCTCCCTACAAAGCGTCATCACCGTCGCGCGCCGTTCATATAATGAGCACCTCCATGGACGCCCGGGGCGATGTCACGCTGCTGCTCGACGCGGTCCGCCAGGGACAGCGGGACGCCGAGTCGCAACTGCTGGCGCTCGTATACGGCGAGCTCCGCCGCCTCGCCGCCACCTACATGCGGCGCGAGCGCATGGATCACACGCTGCAGGCAACGGCGCTCGTCAACGAGGCGCTGCTGCGTCTGGCAGGCGACAAGATCGAGTGGCAGAATCGCGCACACTTCTTCGGCATCGCCGCGCAGGCGATGCGGCGGATCCTGGTCGAACACGCCCGCGCCCGCAACGCGCAGAAGCGCGGCGACGGCGAGGTGAAGGTGTCGCTCGACGATGCCCTGCTCGTGTCCGCGGCGGACGCCTTCGCAGTCATCGACCTCGATCGGGTGCTCTTCCGCCTCGCGGCCCTCGACGCACGGCAGGCGCGCGTCGTGGAACTGCGGTACTTCGCGGGTCTGTCGATCGAGGAGACGGCGGAAGTGCTCGGCTGCACGAGCCGCACGGTCAATCGCGACTGGCGCATGGCGCAGGCGTGGCTGCGGCGCGAGCTTTCCAGCCTCGACGCCCGATGATCCCAGAGAAGTGGGAGCGTGCGAAATCGATCTTCGGCGACGCGCTCGACGTCGAGCCGGCCGAGCGGCACGCTCTTGTCCGTGACGCCTGCAGCGGCGACGCGGAGCTCTTCGAGGAGGTGATGTCGCTGCTGAGCGCCGATGCCGGCCGAACCGTGCTCCGCAACCCGATCTTCTCGCACGGGGCGCCGCGCCTCGCGGAGTCCGACCCGGACGCGGCCGGAACGGCGCCCCCTCGCGAAGCCGCCGCCGACGGCACGGAAGACGTGCCCCCGAGATTCGACCCGGACGTGGAGCGCGAATATGCCGCGGAGTACTTTCGTCTGTCGCTCCCCCGCGTGCGCGGCGCGTTGTTGCTCGGGGTCGTCCTCTACAGCGGGTTCGCCGTCCTCGATCGCTGGGTTGCGCCAGAGCAGTACCGCATGCTCTGGCTCATTCGCGCCGTGATCGTCGGCGCGACAGCGGCGGGCTACGCATACTCATACGCTCCGCGCTTCATGCAGTCCTGGCAATGGATCGTGACGCTGCTCGTCGCGCTCGGCGCGCTCGGCATCCTCGTCATGATTGCGACGATTCCGGCGCCGGGCAGTCATCTCTACTATGCGGGCCTGCTCCTCCTGACGATCTACTACTGCACGCTGATCAGGCTGGGTTTCGTGCCGGCGATGAGCCTGTCGATCGGCATCTTCGTGCTCTATGTCGCCCTCGCGGTTCTCACGCGCACACCGGTCGTCGTGGTTGCGACCAACGTCATGATGCTGAGCGCTGGCAACGTCATCGCCCTCCTGGCCAACTATGCGCTCGAGCGGCACAGCCGCCGCGACTTCTGGCAGCGGCGCGTCATCGAGTCGCGCACGCGCGAGCTGGAGGAGAAGAACGAGCGGCTGCACCTCGCCAACGCGGAACTCCTGCGATCGCGCGAGGAGGCGCTGCGCGCGGCGGAGCGCAACGATCTGCTCTTTGCCGCGCTCACGGAAGCCCTGCCCGGCACGGTGCTCGACGACAAGTATCGGCTGGACGAGAAGATCGGCGCCGGCGGGTTCGGCACCGTCTACAAGGGCTTTCACCTGCTGCTGCAGCGTCCCGTTGCCGTCAAGCTGCTCAGGCCGTCCGGCGAAGATGCCTCGTCGAACGTCGCGAAGTTCCGCCGCGAAGCGATCGCCGCCGGCCTGCTCGAACATCCGAACGCCGTGCACGTGTTCGACTTCGGCGTCGCCGCCGGCTCGGTGGCGTATCTCGTCATGGAGCTGCTCGAAGGACAGTCGCTGGCGCAGGCGCTCGAGGCGCGCGGCGCATTCGACCTGAGACGCTGCTGCGAGATCGTAGCGCCGCTCTGCTCGGTGCTCGCGCACGCGCACCAGCGCGGGTTGATCCACTGTGATCTGAAACCGAGCAACGTGTTCCTGCACGACGGCAGTGACGGCGAAGTCGTGAAGATCATCGACTTCGGCGTCGCCCGGCTCCTCGCCTCGCCGGCCGTCGAGCTGCCCGCGGTGACCACGGTGGTGATGGGAACGCCTGGGTACATGGCGCCGGAGCGGTTGGCCGGCGGCGATTTTGACAGCCCGGCCGACGTGTACTCGCTGGGTGTGGTGGTCTACGAGATGCTCGCCGGAGAGAAGCCGTTTGCGAGCGGAAACTGGGCAGCGACGGCGACCCAGGTAACTCAAACGGCCCCGGCGCTCTGCGCCAGAAACCCCCAGATACCAGCGGCCGTCGGCGCCGTCGTCGATCGGGCACTCGCGCGCGATGCGCGCACGCGGCCGTCGGCTGAAGAGCTCGGCCGGGTGCTTCTCGATGCCGCCGCCTCTACGCGTTCAGCCGTGTAAGCGCAGAGCCGGGTTGGGGCCGTTCAGGCGGCGGCACAGTTGGGCCCCCCTGGACAAGCCATCGCCGTCACGGCTGCGCGGCAGCCGGAAGTGCCGCAGCTGTCGGCCCCAGACGCAGTCGCAGGCGCACCGCCGAACCCGGTCGCGACATTCGCCGCAAGGCACCCTTGCGTGCCGCATGGATTCACCGGTGCCGGCTGCCGGCAGCCGGGCCCAATGCATAGGGTCACCGGTGCAGGCTGCCGGCAGTTGTGTCCGCAGGATTCGCCCGAAAGCGATGTCCCCGCGGCGGCAAACACCGCCGCTCCGAGCATTAGTGCAATTCCAAGCACGATGTGTCTCACGTGTCCCTCCTGGGCTTCGCTCCTGTCTATACATGCGAAAAACCGGGACGGACTGCGACACGCTCGTAAATGACGGCAAACAAGCTTGTTCCGGTCTCTGATCGTAGGCCGCTATGATCGCCGGATACGGATGGTCGCGCGTGCCGTCCAGGTCCGGCAGGCCGCCCTCACGCGTCGGGCCGCACCACCTCAGGTGATCGCGCAACCCGCCGTGCCCGCCGCACGAAGCGCCGGTCGTCGAACGTCACCAGCCGCGTACATCTGGAGCTGGCGACCCACTGCAGTGCATCAGCGAAGTCCAGTCCCTGTCGGTGGAGGTCCAGGGCGTCCTTCACGGCCTCCCACCGCTCGACGGTGACGTGGGCCATGCCCAGCAGGTGTTCCACGGTATCGCAGAAGGTCTCCGGCGGGAGCTCGTAGAAACCACGCATCACCCACTCGAACTCCAGGACCACCGTCGCGGGGACGAAGATGGCCGGCGCCTTCAGCATCACGCGCCGGGCGCGCACCTGCTGTCTGGCCGCTTCCGGATCGTCAGGGTCGTCGCAGTAGAAGCGGGCGAGGACGTTCGTATCGACCGCGATCATGCCCGCGTGCCCCGGCGCCGCCGTCCGAGCAGGCCGGCGGCATCGAACACCGACAGGCGCCTGGGCCGGCCCGTAGACGGCACCTTGACCATGCCGTAGCCGCGCGCCGGATCGGACGGCGTCACGCGCCGGCGCACCACCAGCCGGAGGGTGCCCGCCTCGTCCACGAACTCGACCTGCGTGCCCGGCGTCAGTCCATAACGGGCCCTGATCTCGGCGGGAATCACGATCTGCCCCTTCTCGGTCAACGTCGCGGCAGCCATCAGGGGCACCTCATGAACACGGCACTGCACCGACGATACCACGTGTGCTTACCTGGTAAGCCTGCCGGACCGCTTGAAGGCGAGCAGAACCTGAAGGTGGAATGGCTGCCCGAAGGCCGTGATCAGACGGCGCACTCGCCGTCCATCACCTCGGGATTGAACGCCTGGCTCTCGCCCAGGTCCACGAAGTCCTGGTCGGTCACCTCGGTCGGAAGTACCAGCGCGAGATCCTTCAGCGCCTCGGTCGCCACCGTGTGCGGCACGCGGCGGAAGAACGCGCCCAGGTCCTCGTCCGGCTGGTGCTGGTCGCGGTACAGATTGATCAGCCGTTCGACGGCGGCATTCATCCGGTGCACGGGCACCTTCGACACCACCTTGCCGAAATGGGCGGTGCCATCGTCCGCGCAGCCGCCACCCACCATCACGAAGTACTGCGGCAGGGCTTTGCCAGCCACCTTGCGCACGCTGCCCTGGAATCCGATTGACGCGACGTGGTGCTGGCCGCAGCCGTTCGGGCAGCCGCTGATCTTGATGCTGCCCTTTCCGCCCGGCACCGTCGCCACCAGGTCCTGGCGCGTGCTCAGGTACTCGGTGAGCCCCCGTCCCAGGCCGCGCGACTGCGTCACGGCCAGACGGCAGCTCTCCGCACCAGGGCAGCTGACGACGTCGCCCAGCGTGTTGGCGTCGGCCGCACCCAGACCCATGGCGGCGATGCGCTCGTAGAACGGCTGCAGGCTGTCCTTCTTCACCCACTTGAAGAGCACGTTCTGCTCGACGGTGAGCCGCATCGTGCCGTCGCCGTAGGATTCGGCGAGATCGGCGAGCACGCGCATCTGTCCGGCGGTGAAGTCGCCCAGCGGCAAACGCACGGTCACGTGGTGGTAGCCGGCCTGCTTCTGCGGCGCCACGTTGGTCTGGCCCCAGCGCACGAACGGATCGTCGACGGTCTGCAGCTTCACGGAGCCGGGCATGATGCCAGGGCCCATGAGGGGCGTCACCGCGGCCGCGGCCACGGCGCTGACGGACGGCGCCGCCGCCGGCGGCCAATTGGGTGCTTCCTGCGGCTTCAACTGATCGGCGCTGAGCTTGAGCGGCGCGCCACCGGTGGCGACGAAGGCCTCGAGTTCCTCCATCACCCTGGCGCGGAAGGTCTCCCAGCCCAGCTGCTTCACCACGAACTTCATGCGGTTCCGCTGCCGGTGCTCGTAGTCGCCGTACTTGTGGAAGACGCGCAGCACGGCCTCGGCGACGGTCTGCATCTCCTCCACCGGCAGGAACTCGTAGAGCACGTAGCCGCTCACCGGCATGATCGACGTGCCGCCGGCGATCGTCACGCGGAAGCCGCGCCGGCCGTCCTGGATCCTGGCGCGCCAGCCGATGTCGTTGATCGAGGCCAGCGCGTGATCCTCCGTGCAGCCCTCGAACGCGATCTTGAACTTGCGGGGCAGCACCGCGGCGAGCGGGTGGCGCAGGAAGTAGCGGGTCAGCGCCTCCGCATAGGGATACACGTCGAAGATTTCGCTCGACGACGTACCCATGTAGGGGCACCCGGTCACGTTGCGCACGGCGTTGCCGCAGGCCTCTCGCGTGGTCAGGCCTTCGTCGCCGAGGATGCGCATCGCGTCCTCGCAATCCTTCAGCAGCACGAAGTGCAGCTGGATGTTCTGCCGCGTCGTCACGTGGCCGAACCCGCGCGAGTATTTCGCGGCCACGGCGGCGAACGCGCGCATCTGCCCGCTGCTCACGATCCCCTGCGGGGCCTTCACGCGCAGCATCTGCACGCCGTCCTGACGCTGCCCGTAGGTCCCGCGCGTCAGGCGATAGCGCCGCCAGTCGTCGGGCGCCATCTCGCCGCGCTCGAACTTGCCGAGGAGGTCGACGAATTCGTCGATGTCCCTCTCGCTGGCAAAGTTGACGCTTCCGCGCCCTACCACGTTGGTTTCGTCAATTGCGGCCATACCTCACCTCGCCCACTTCGGGACCCTGCCGAGCCGCGATGGCTGCCGCCACCGACGCCGGCACATCGACCACATCGCCAACGACCAACACACCTGCCAGGCCGGCCGGCGGCTCGACCGCTGCCAGTTCCCGCAAACGTCCGGTCCACGTCCACGCATCGGGCGTGAACGCCGCGCATACCACGGCCGCCGGCGTCTCCGGCAACCACCCGTGCGCGACGAGCCGGTCCACCACTGCCGCGCGGCCGGCGAGCGCCATCATCACCACCACGGTGATGCCGTCGGGCCGCACCGCGCGCAGCGCCCCGTCGAGCGTCTCCGGGGTGTGGCCAGCCACGACCACGAACGCGGACGACACGCCGCGGTGCGTCAGGGGAATCCCCGCCATCCCTGGGGCCGCCACCGCGGTGGTGACGCCCGGTACCACCTCGCACGCGACGCCGGCTTCGGCCAGCGCCAGCAGCTCTTCCCCGCCGCGGCCGAACACGAACGGGTCGCCGCCCTTGAGGCGCACCACGCGCCGCCCCCGGCGCGCGGCCCGAATCATCAGCCGATTGATCGTATCTTGATCGACGCTCGCGCGCCCGGCCCGCTTCCCCACGCAGAACAGCTGTGCGCGGGTGAGCCCGCGCAGGGAATCGCCGTCGATGAGCGCGTCGTAGAGCACCAGGTCGGCTTCGCGTACCAGCCGAGCCGCGCGAACGGTCCACAGGTCGGGGTCACCCGGGCCAGCCCCGACCAGGGCCACGCGGCCCGTTCCCGGTGTTGCGCCCCGCCCGTCACGCGTCATGTCGTCAGCGTCGCTCATACAATCGATTCAGCGCCTCGAGCAACTGCGGCCGACGTCGTTCCATCGGCACCTGCTCCGCCTTCCACGTCCGCCTGGCCTCGTCGGCCGCGCCCAGCCACGTATCGAGGTCCTGTGGCAGCCAGGCGTCGAAGGCTTCGCGCAACAGCCCGGCCAGCGCCGGCGCTCGACCACCCGTCGAGATGGCCACGGTCACGTCCGAACGGCGAACCACGCCGCCCAGATACGCCGTCGCGTTCGGTGGATCGTCCACCGCGTTCACCCACAGGCGGCGCGCGTCGGCCGCCGCCAGCACCGCCTGGTTCACGTCGGGCGCCGCCGCCGCCACCACCCACCACGCATCGTCCAGGTCGGCGGCCTCGAAGGCTCGACGCACCAGGCTCACACCCGGGCGCTCGCACTCCGGGCAAATTTCAGGCGCCACCACCGTCACCCGTGCGCCAACCGCCAGCAGGCCATCGAGCTTGCTGGCCGCCACCGGCCCGCCCCCCACGACGACGACCTGTCGGCCGCTCAGGCGCAGGAAAGTCGGGTATACGCCGCCGACATCTTGAAGGGGCAAACCCATGACTATTCAGTCAAGTCTAGCGTTTGGCCCTTCAAGATGTCCCGCCCCGCAAAGCGGGGCCAAAAGACACTGCGCGTGGGCGAGGCGACGCCTCGCTCACGCCGCTACGCGGTCTTTACAGCCTCGGGCGCCACCACGCGCTCGAACTCCGCCAGGCTTCGACCAATCGTGATGGGGCGCGCCACGCGGTCCACCATCACGTCGGCCGTCTTGAAACCGTTGCCGGTGATGCACACCACCACCGACTCGTTCGACTTGATGACGCCGCGCTGGATGAGCGCGCGCGTCGCCGCCAGCGTGGTGCCTCCGGCCGGCTCGGTGAAGATGCCTTCCGTCGCCGCCAGCAGTTCGATCGCCGCGAGGATCTCGGGGTCGCTGACCATGGCCCCGCTGCCGCCCGTGTCCTTCACCACCTTGACCACCTGGAACCCGTCGGCCGGGTTGCCGATGGCGAGGGACTTGGCGATGGTGTCGGGCTTCACGGGCTCGGGGAACTCCAGCCCCGCGTCGAGCGCCTTGATGACCGGCGCCGAGCCGGCGGGTTGCGCGGCGTGGATCCTGGACATCCTCCCCTCGGCAAGGCCGAGGTCCTTGAACTCGCGCAGGCCCTTGTAGATCCGCGGCAACAGCGTGCCACCCGCAACGGGCGAGACGATGTGGTCCGGAAACCGCCAACCCAACTGCTCGACGATCTCGAAGCCCATCGTCTTGGCGCCCTCGGCGTAGTAGCTGCGCAGGTTGATGTTGGCGAAGCCCCACCCATACCGGTCGGCGATCTGGGTGCACAGCCGGTTCACGTCGTCGTAGTTGCCCTGCACCGCGACGACCTGCGGCTTGTAGATCGCGGCGCCGAGCACCTTGGCTGGCTCCAGGTCGTGCGGAATGAAGACGTAGCACGGCAGGCCCAGCCGGGCGGCGTGCGCCGCGACGCTCCCCGCCAGGTTCCCGGTGGACGCGCACGCGAACACGGGGAAGCCCAGCTCGACGGCGCGAGTGGCCGCCACCGATACGACGCGGTCCTTGTAGGAGAACGTCGGGTGGTTGACCGAGTCGTCCTTCAGATACAGCTCGGCCACGCCCAGTTCCTTGGCCAGTCGCGTGGCGCGCACCAGGGGCGTGAAGCCGGAGTTGAAGCCGGTCTTGGGGCTCTCGACGGGCAGCAGTTCCTGATAGCGCCACAAGGACCGCGGCCTGGACTCGATGAGCGCGCGCGTCAGCACGCCACGGATGGCGGCGTAGTCGTAGTGGACTTCCAGGGGACCCAGGCACTCGCTGCAGACCCACGACGCGGTGGGCGGGTAGGCCTTGCCACACAGATGGCACATGAGCCCAGTCACGAACTTCATGCAGTTCTCCCAACAGTGGACGCCGCGGCCGCAAGGACCGGGGCATGGTGCACGGACAAGGTGCGGACCACGGCCGACACGCCCGCGCGACCATACAGATCGGATAACACGTGCTCCAGCCGGTCGAGGTTGCGGCGCGCCAGGAAGGCGATCGAGGGACCGGCCCCCGACAAGAAGGCGCCGAGCACATCGGCGTCCTGTAGCGCCAACGCCTCGCGCAAGACCGGCACCATCGACGCGCGCGCCGGCTGATGCCAGCGGTCGCGAACCGCCTCGCGCAGCCGGTCGTAGTCGCGCGTTTCGAGCGCGTGCACGAACGACAGCGCGCGCTGCATGTTGAAGATGGCATCGCGCCGGGGCAGCATCTCGGGCAACGCGGCCCGCGCTTTCGCCGTTGCGAGCTTCAGGGCTGGAGTCACGACCACCAGGCGCAAATCGTCGGGCCAGGTCCACCGCAACGCCGTCGGGTGGTGCTCCTCGTCTGCGATGACAGACGTCAGGCCGCCGAAGAGCGCGGGGGCGGCGTTGTCGGCGTGCCCCTCGACCTCCGTGGCCAGCGCCAGCAGCTCGTCGTCGGTGAGCGGCCGGGTCACGCGCTCGAAGACGCGCAGGCCCGCCACGGACGCGGCGGCGCTGCTCCCGAGCCCTGCCGCCATCGGGATGTCGCTCTCCACCTCGACCGAGACGGTGGGTGCCGGACGCCTGGTTCGCATGGCGGCCACCGCGAAGGCGCGCTCGAGGGCGTTCCCACCCTGCACCGGCGGCGTGCTCCGCGCGACGACCAGCCGTGAGCCCCCGTTGTCCTGGACGTCGACGATCCGGACTCGCAGGTACAGTTGCACCGCCACGCCGAGCGTATCGAACCCGGCGCCGAGGTTGGCCACCGACCCCGGCACGACGACCTCTATCCCTTTAAGTGACACGAAACAAAAACGATACCACGGATCGGCGGGGAACCCTCGTAGACTGTAAGGCGTGTCGACGAGCCCTTTTACCATTGGAATCGTGCAGGATCACGCCGGGACGGACCGGGCTGAAAACCTCGTCCGGACCGAGGCGCTCATCAGGGAGGCGGCCCGGCGCGGGGCCCAGATCATCTGCCTGAAAGAGCTGTTCGCGGCGCCCTATTTCTGCAAGTCCCAGCACGCCGACCGGTTCGAGCTGGCCGAGCCCATTCCGGGGCCGACCACGACGGCCATGCAGGCCCTGGCGCGCCAGCTGGAAGTGGTGCTGGTGGTGCCGCTCTTCGAGCGGCAAGCGGCCGGCGTCTACCGCAATTCGGCGGCCGTCATCGACGCTGACGGGGCGCTGCTAGGCGTCTACCGGAAGATGCACATCCCGGACGACCCGCTCTTCAACGAGAAGTACTACTTCACCCCCGGCGACGGCCATGTGGCTCCGGTCGGCGCCACCCCCACGCAGGCCAATGGCTTCGCCGTGTGGAAGACGCGCTACGCCACCATCGGGGTGCTGATCTGTTGGGACCAGTGGTATCCGGAAGCGGCGCGGATCACGTCGCTCCTCGGCGCGCAGGTCCTGTTCTACCCGACGGCCATCGGCTGGCATCCCGCCGAGAAGGACGCCTGGGGCGCGGCGCAGGTGGACGCCTGGCGCACCATGCAGCGGGCCCACGCGATTGCGAACGGCGTCTACGTGGCGTCGCCCAACCGGATCGGCCACGAACCGGAGCCCGGCACCGACGGGCTGACGTTCTTCGGACGCTCGTTCATCGCCGACCCGTTCGGCCGGTACGTCGCCGAGGCCGGTGAAGACGAAGCGATCCTGACGGCGCGGTGCGATCCGGCGCTTATCGAAACGGTCCGGCGCAACTGGCCGTTCCTGCGCGACCGCCGCGTGGACGCGTACGGGCCCATCGTGAGCCGGTACTTGGGCGCGTGACCCGACGGGAACGGCTGATGCCAGCCGAGTGGGCGCCGCACCGCGCCACCTGGCTGAGCTGGCCCCACCACGAGCCGGACTGGCCGGGCAAGCTGGGCCCGATTCCGTGGGTCTACGCGGAGATCGTGCGCGTCGTCGCCGCCCACGAGCCGGTCGAGGTGCTGTGTCACGACGAGGTGGTGCGCGCGTCGGCGCAGAGCGCGCTCGAAGCCCACGGCGTGCGGATGGATCGGGTCCGCCTGCACATCGTCCCCACCGACCGGGTGTGGCTGCGGGATTCGGCGCCGACCGGCGTCATCGATGCGGCGGGCCACGTCGTGCTCCTCGACTGGGCGTTCAACGCCTGGTCCAAGTACGACAACTACGCCGCTGATGCGGCCGTCGGCGCGGCGATCGCGCGCATCGCGGGCCTCGGCGTCGAGCAGCCGCGCCGACCCGATTCGGGCGACCGGCTCGTCCTCGAAGGCGGCGGCATCGACGTCAACGGCCGCGGCCTGGTGCTCGTCACGGAGGAGTGGCTGCTCACCAACATCCAAGTGCGCAACCCAGGGCTGGGCCGCAGGGACTACGAAGAGGCCTTCGCCACCTGGCTCGGCGCCACCGAGACCATCTGGCTGGGCGAAGGGTGCGTCGGCGACGACACCCACGGGCACATCGATGACGTGGCGCGGTTCGTCACGCCCGACACCGTCGTCCTCGCGGTGGAGCCCGACCCGTCGGATGACAACCACGCAAGATCCGAAGACAACCGCCGACGCCTGCAGCTGGCCAGCCGCAACCCGGCCATCGGGCCGCTCCGGATCGTCGAGCTGCCTTTTCCTCGGGCGGTCACGATGCGGGGCGAACGGCTGCCAGCCAGCTACGCGAACTTTTACATGGGCAACGGCTTCGTGATCGTGCCCACCTTCAACGACGCCAACGACCGCGTGGCGCTGAACACGCTGATGTCGCTTCTGCCGCACCACACCGTGGTGGGCATCCACTCCGTGGATCTGGTGTGGGGCCTCGGCACCTTGCATTGCCTGACGCAGCAGGAACCGCAGGGGCGGACTGTCGGTGGAGGTTAGGGCGGACTGTCGACGGGGGTTGGTGCGGACTGTCGGTGGGGGTTGGTAGTTGGTGGTTCGTAGTTGGTAGCGAGGAGTCTCACGACCGGAGACCGGAGACTTCCGACTTGGGCATTGAGCCTTGGGCATTGGGCATTGGCCACCAGCGCCCTCCCCTACCGCACGACGAGCAGTACTCCTAACTTCGCCCCCGGCATCGGCACGCCAGACACCTCCTGGTAGGCGACGTCGAAGAGGTTCGACCCATCCGCCACGAGCTCGACGCGCGAAGACAGGCCGACGGCCACGCGGGCGTCCAACAGCACGTAGTCGGCGGAGCTGAGCGCCACGGCCCCTGAGGGCTGGAGCCTGGGTCGCCGCCGGTCCCGGTACTCCAGCCGAGGGGCCACCCGGACGCGACCGAATCGAGGCAAGGCCACCGCCGCCGTCACGGAACGGGGCGCGTAGTCCAAGGCGTACTTCGACAGCTGCGTCACGGAGGGCGCCGAGACGTCCAAGCCGGTGAAGTGGGCCTCCAGGAAGCCTCCTCGTGGAAGGGCCCGGCTCAGCCCCACTTCCACGCCGACCGTGTCGACGTTGCGCACGTTGAAGGTCTGCCAGCGGACCGTGGTGTCGGGACGCAGCCAATCGATCACGTCCTGGTCCGCCCGGCGAAAGAACGCCGCCCGCGCCACCCACTGGCCCGGCAGGAAAAGGTCCGCCCCGCCCTCCCCAGCCCATGCGGTCTCGGGACCCACCTCGGCCCTCGCCAGGTTGGCCGGGTCGGAGTAGTACCGCTCGGTGAAGGTCGGCACCCGGAACGCGCGCGCCACCGACGCCCGCAGCCGCACGCGCGGCGTCGCCCACCAGCCGACGCCGATCGAGGGGTTCCAGGCCGCGCCAAACTGCTCGTAGCGGTCGAGGCGCAGAGAGGCATCGACGTCGAAGGACGGCCCGAGAGGCTGCCGCCACTCGGCAAACGTGCTGACGCGCGACAGCTCGTGGTCGCCGAGGTTGGTGGAGCGGATCCAGTCCTGGCCGGCCTCGGCGCCCAGCGTCACCGTCCCTCCAGTGGATGCGCGACGCGATGCCTTCAGCGTGCCGATCGTCGCGTGCGTTCGGTGGCGGTTGTCGGACAGTTCCGGGAGGGTCTGGTTGAACACGAAGCGGTCGCCGTGCGTCCGGTAGGAGCCGACGCCCGCGAACGTCCAGCCGGCGGCCTCGCCGATCCGGTGCTGCAGGGTCATCAGTGTCTGATTGGTCCACTCCCGCGACGGCGCGTTGCCGCCGTAGAAATTGTTCGCGCCGAACTCCTTGCGAAGCCACGATGCCGCCACCTGCGTGCGCTCGCCCCAGCTGGACTGCGTTCGGAACGAGGCCGTGGCGAAGTCGCGGTCGTACATGAAACCGCCCGATCGGTCCGCCGACGCGGTCAGCACGTGACGCACGGCACCGGCGCCGGATCCCCACTGCCCTCTGGCTCCGGCCAGCCCGTTGCCGCCCGCGACCAGGGTGGCCGACGGCCGGGCCGCCCGCCGGGTGATCACGTTCACGGTGCCGCCGAACGCGTCGGCGCCGAACAGCGAGGCTCCTGGACCATAGAGCACCTCGATGCGCTCCACCGCGTCGAGGGGGACGGGAATATCGCCGTTGTGGTGGCCCGACTGCGGGTCGTTCAGGCGGACGCCGTCCACCAGGACGAGCATTTGGCCGAAGCCTGCCCCGCGCACGGCGAAGTCGGTCTGCACGCCGCGCTCGCCACGGGCGCGGACGTCCACCGACGCGGCAAGTCGCAGCACGTCGGCCACGCTGAAGGCCGGCAGGGCGTCGATCCGGTCGCGTGTGATGACGGTCAACGTTCGACTGGCCGACCCCAGCTGGACCGGCGTCGCTGCCGCCGTCACGACCACCGTTTGGCGGTACACGTCCTGGCCGAGCGCCGGCCCAGCGTGCAGCCCCAAGGCGAGGATCAGCAGAGTAGGACTGGCGCGACGGCCCCTGCGTCGGACCGCGGCGGGGGAAAAATCAGTAGGCATCAAGCCTGGCAGTGTAACCGCCCTCGAAGCGGCCGGCCTCGACGTCGAGGACCTGAGTCTTATACCAACATGCGCAATTATTCGGCGGAGTTCGCCACGATCTACATCGACTCGGCTAACATTCACCCGTCAGAGCCGGTTCGGGTAACCCTAGGAGGAAAGAATGCTTCGAGTCCCCGGGAGGATGGGTGCTGCGCTGATGGCGCTGGTGATGTTGCCAGCCGTGGCGTTTGCCCAGGCCTCGATCACTGGAGTCGTCAAGGATACGTCGGGAGCGGTGCTCCCCGGCGTGACTGTCGAAGTTGCAAGCCCGGTCCTCATCGAAAAAATACGGTCAACCGTTACGGACGCGTCCGGCCAGTATCAAATCATCCAGCTCCTCCCAGGGGCCTACACCGCGACGTTCACGCTCCCCGGGTTCGCCACGTTCAAACGGGAAGGGATCGACCTCGGCGGCAATTTCGTCGCCACTGTGAACGCCGAGATGAAAGTCGGCGAACTCGCGGAGACCATCACGGTGAGCGGCCAGACAGCGCTCGTCGACGTCAGGAGCGCCAACGTACAGAAAGTGGTGACGAAGGAAATCGTCGACGCCGTACCGACTGGACGTCTGGGCATCAACCTGGCGGCGCTGCAGCCGGGCATCATCCTGGGGGCGGCTGGCGGTGTCGGCGTGGCCAACACCAACGCGCTGGCGTCGCAGGACGTGGGCGGCACGGCCGGAGACACGTTCACGGACCTGTCGATCCACGGCGGCAAGCCTGCCGAACAACGACAGACCATCGGTGGACTGTCGGCGGCCACGACGATCCGCTTCGGCGAATCGCTCAGCAGCTCGCCCAGCTTCACGGCCATGCAGGAGATGTCGGTCAACACGTCCGGAGCCGACGCGTCGATGGCCGGCGGCGGCGTCCAGATCAACTACGTCCCGCGTGATGGCGGCAACAGCTTCAAGGGCCTGCTGTTCTTCTCGGGCGCCAACGGCGCGATGCAGGGCACGAACTACTCGTCGGGCAGCCGGGACGCCTCGGGCGTCTGTTCTCCGTCCGACAGCCTGTTCTGCCGCGGTCTTACGACCCAGCCCGGTGCGCTGAAGAACGTGTACGACGTCAACCCAGGCTACGGCGGGCCGATCGTCAAAGACAAGCTGTGGTTCTTCGGCACGGCTCGTTGGACGGGCGCCGAAAACTACGTGCCCAACGCGTATCCGAACAAGAACTTCGTGGTGGGCCAGACCAGCCCGACGCTCCTCAACGCCACGACGCTGACCTACAACCCGGATACGACCCAGGACCTGGGCACGACGCTGGGCGGCGGCGGACGATTCTGGGAGCAGACGATTCGCCTCAGCTACCAGATGGATGCGAAGAACAAGTTCGGCATCTACTACAACAACAAGAAGCGGGAGTACACGAACGTCCTCACGACCACGGCGCGCGAGGCGCTGGCCACGACGTACTTCTTCCCGTTCTCCGACAACCTGGTGCAGTGGTCGGCGCCGCAGACCAACCGGCTCCTGCTCGAGGCCGGCTTCTGGCGCCATCAGGAGACATGGGGCAACCGACGGGCGGATAGCGACATCGTCGATCCGCTGGCCGTGGGCATCACCGACAACAACCCGCAGAGTCTGGTCCCTGGGTACGTGCAGTTGACGCAGAACTACCACGGGCGCGTGGGCGCGACCGACACGGCCAGCCACAACCCGAACTGGCGCAGCAACTTCAACGTGTCGTACGTGACGGGCACGCACTCCTTCAAGACGGGGTTCGACCTGAACGGCGCGACGCGCTGGAACGACAACAGCTCGGTCGTGCCCTACAGCTACGTCGTCAGCACGTTGGCCAACAACGGCGTCGGCGTCGGCATCCCCGTGCCGGTCAGCCTCACGCTGCGGTCCGATGGATGCACGGACCCGCTGATTCGTACCGTCAGCGGGCGAACGGTGGGAGGGCACACGTCCATTCAGCCCTACTGCCCCACGCCGGCCAAGAACAAGGTCAGCAACGAAGGCGGCGCTTTCGTGCAGGACCGGTGGAACCTGGACCGGCTGAGCATCAGCGCGGGCCTGCGCTTCGACTGGTTCTTCTCGGAGAACCCGGAGTTCAACCTGGGACCGTCCCTGCTGACGCCGAACCGCAACTACACCGTGCCCGCGTTCAAGACCACGGGGTACAAGGACTGGACACCCAAAGTGGCCGCGGCCTATGACATGTTCGGAACGGGCAAGACGGCGCTCAAGATCAACTACGGCAAATACATGCTGGGACAGGCGCTGGTCGTCGGTGGTCTCGCCGCCCAGCCCGGCTACAACGTGCAGTTGACGTCATCCCGCGGGTGGGTGGACAACAACCGCAACTTCATCCCGGACTGCGACCTGACCAATCCGTTGGCTCAAGGCCCGACGCTGGCGGGAGCCCAGAACCAGATCGACACGTGCAACGCGCCGGCGGGCGTGAACGCCAACTTCTACGACAACACGCTGAGGCCCAACCTGGCCGTGCAGGATGACGCACGCTACGGGTGGGGCAAGCGGCCGTACAGCTGGGAGTTCGCCGTCGCCGCGCAGCACGAGATCAACCAGGGACTGTCGGCCACGGCCGGCGTCTTCTGGCGGTGGTTCGGCAACTTCCTGGTGACGGACAACACGTCAGGGACGGTGGCGGATTACCAGACGTTCGGCGTGACGCCAGGCCTCATCCCTGCGGCGCCGGCTTCTGCCGGCGGGCAGAGCCTGCCCGGCGAAGTCAACACCTCGGGCTTCTACGCGATCAACCCGGGCGTGGTGGTGAACCCCTTGACCGGGCTGTCCAAGACCATGTTCCCCGGGAGCAACGTCTACGACCGTTGGTTTGGATACGACCTGACCCTCAACGCGCGGCTGTCTTCTGGCCTCACGCTGCAGGGAGGACTCAGCACCGGCCACCAGACGACGGACTTCTGCGACGTGCAGGATCCGGCGAAGGCCGGCAACAACGCGTTGGTCGAGATGCTGGCAACCGCTGGCACGTCGCTCAACGCGTGTCACATGGAGCAGAACTGGCTGCCGCAGGTCAAGTTCCTCGGGTCTTACACGATCCCGAAGGTCGACGTGCAGCTTGGGTTCTCGTTCCAGAGCATCCCTGGCGTGGAGTACGCCGCGACGTATGCGGCGCCCAACTCCGACGTGTCACGGCCGGTTGCGCAGGGTGGCATGGGACGGCTGCCAGCCGGAGCGGTGGCCACGGGCACGACCAACGTCGCCCTGCTCCAGCCCGGGTCCACCTACGGCCCGCGCTTCAATCAAGTCGATGCGCGGCTGGGCAAAGTGGTGCGGTTTGGCGGACGCCGAGCGGTCGCCAGCCTGGACCTCTTCAACATCCTCAACTCCGACACGGTCAGCAACGCCAGCGCGCTCTACGCGACCTGGCTGGCGCCGTCGGCGGTTGTGGCGCCGCGTCTGATGAAGGTGTCCCTCACGTTCGACTTCTAGAAGGAACACGAGTCATCAAACCGTCTCCGGTCTACGGTCTACGGTAACTAGGCGGAACTGAGGCGGGCTTGGTACTACTCCAAGCCCGCCTTTTTTTGTTTGCGCACACAATACCGGGGTGAGCACACCCGCGGTTCGCTGCACCGACCTCGCGAAGCGCTACGGCTCCGTGGTGGCGGTCGACGGGCTGTCCCTGGCTGTTGAACGCGGCGAGTGCTTCGGGCTGCTGGGCCCGAACGGCGCGGGAAAGACGACGACCATCGAGATTCTCGAAGGCCTGCTGGCACCCGATGCCGGCCACGTGGAGGTCCTGGGCCTGGAATGGGCGGCGCACGAGCCGGAGCTGCGACAGCGCCTTGGAATCCAGCTCCAGGAAACGCAGCTCACCGACAAGCTCACCGTTCAGGAAACCGTCCGCCTGTTTCGCTCCTTCTACCACCAGGGCCCCGACGTGGACGCGCTGGTGGACCTGGTCGGGCTCACGAGCAAGCGGGACAGCCTGGTCCTGCATCTGTCGGGCGGACAGAAACAGCGGTTGTCGATTGCGTGCGCGCTCGCGGGCGAGCCCGATCTGCTGTTTCTCGACGAGCCCACCACCGGACTGGATCCGCAGTCCCGCCGCCAGCTGTGGGAGGTGCTGGGCGCGTTCAGGCGCCAGGGCGGCACCATCCTGCTCACCACGCACTACATGGACGAGGCGCAAGCGCTGTGCGACCGCGTAGCCATCGTCGACCAGGGCCGAATCATCGCGCAGGACACGCCGCAGGCCCTCATCACCGCGCTCGGCGCCCCCAAGGTCGTGACGCACGAGGGAACCCTCGAAGACGTGTTCATGGCCCTCACGGGGCGTCATCTGAGGGAGGAGTAGAGTGGGCCGCGGCGGCGCGCGTCATCCGCTCGTCGAGCTGACGCTGGCCCGGGTGCGCGAGTTCTTTCGCGAACCCGAGGCCATCTTCTGGGCGTTCGTCTTTCCGTTGGTCCTGACGCTGGCGCTGGCGGCGGCATTCCCCTCGGCCGCCGATCGCCAGGCGATCGTCGGCTTGGTGGACGCGGCCAAGGCCCCGGAGATCCAGCGCGCGCTCGAGGCGGCGCCGGGGCTGCGGGTCGTGCCGCTGGCGGCAGCCGACGAGCGTCGAGCCCTGCGGGACGGGACCGTGCACATCGTGGTCGTGCCGGGCGACCCGCCGACCTACCGGTACGACCCCTCGAAGGGCGAGAGCCCCCGTGCACGCCTGGCCGTGGACGATGCCTTGAAGCGAGGGGCGGGGCGCGCCGATCCATGGACCGCTGCCGAAGAGCGCGTGGCGGTCCCGGGCTCGCGCTACGTGGACTGGCTCATCCCCGGGCTCATCGGGATGGGCATCATGACCAACGGGCTGTGGGCGGTGGCGTTCCCGATCGTCAACGCCAGGCTGCGGAAGCTGCTCAAGCGGATGATGGCGAGCCCCATGCAACGCTGGGAGTACCTGCTGGCGCAGATGCTGGCCCGCCTGATCTTCCTGGTGCCGGAAGCCACGCTGCCGTTGGCGTTCGGGAGCCTGGCGCTGGGGATGCCCATCGCCGGGTCGTATGCCGGCATCGCGCTGGTGGTGCTGGTCGGAGCGCTGGCGTTTGGCGCGATGGGGCTCCTGCTCGGCAGCCGGGCCCGCACCATCGAAGCGGCATCGGGGCTCGTCAACGCGTTTCAACTGCCGATGTGGCTGCTGAGCGGCGTCTTCTTCTCATCCGCCAACTTCCCGGCCGCGCTGCAGCCGGTGATTCACGCCCTGCCGCTCACGGCGCTGAACAACGCCTTGAGGACCGTGGTGCTCGATGGCGCCGGCGCGGCGGCTGTGTGGCGCGAGTTGGCGCTGCTGAGCGCCTGGGGAGTCGTTTCGTTCGGCCTCGCGCTCCGACTGTTCCGCTGGAGGTGACTTTCGGCTGCGCCGCAGCCGGAAGTCACAAGGCCCAAGGCTCAAGGCCCAAGGCCCAAGGAGGACCGGAACTGCAGGTCCGGCTAGGCCCTCGCGCGCATCAACAAGATCCCCCCCAGCAGCATCGCGGCGCCGAGGAGGCGGAGGGGCGACAGCTTGATCACCGGCCCACCGAGCCAGCCGTTGTGATCGAGCACCAGTGCGGTCAGGAGCTGGCCCACGGTGATCGCGGACAGTGTGAGCGCCGTCCCCATCCGCGGGGTGAGGATGATGCTGACCACGATGAAGAGGGCGCCGAACACACCGCCCGTCCACACCCACCAGGGTGCCCGGAAGGCGTTGGCCAGCGTCGGTGCCGATTGCCGGGTTGCGAACACGAGCAGGATGAGCAGGAGCAGCCCGACGACGAACTGGCCGATGGCCGCCCAGAACGGACCGCCCAGCTCCACTCGCAGGCGCGAGTTGATGAGAGCCTGAGCGGCAATGCCGGCGCCGGTCAGGAACGCGAGCGCGAGGTAGAGCGGGTTCACGCCGCGCCATCATAGCAGCCCGTCGTGCGTCTCGACGCGCCTCCCGATGGTTCGAAGTGAGCGCCGTCAGCGGACGGCCAGGGCGTCACCCGAGTAGGTCAACCGACGATCCGGCCGGCCGTCCGCGTCGGTGTCGATCTGGACCTCTGACAGCCCCCCGGCTCCGTACGCTTCCCACCGGTCATCGCGGCCGTCGGCATCGCGATCCTCGCGAGCCTCGATCAGGGCGCCGCCCTCGAAGATCTCGCGGCGGACGATAATCTCCCCCCGTCTCGTGACGTGCTCGACGCGCACCAGCCGGGGCTCGGCCGGCGCCCCCGGCGCCGCTCCGGGCTCCGCGGCGTAGTGTTCCCAGCGATCCGGCCGGCCGTCGTGGTCCTCATCGACTTCCACGACGCGCACCGAACGGCCCTCCATCGACGCGACCATGTCGGGTCGCCCGTCCAGGTTCGAGTCGTAGGACAGCCGGACCAGCCGGCCGCTGCCGACATCGTACTGGGGCACGACGTGCGTCGGAGGCGGCGGCCCACCGGCGCACCCCACGGCCAACGCGCAGACGGTGAGAGAACGCAGGCCGCGTGGCGGGCGCTTCGCACCAAGGCTGCTCACGGTCGAACCACCCCGGTATCGACGCCGAGGTTCACGTAGGTTCTCGTGACCCAACTCGCGACGGCTCGTCGAAGATCCGCTTCGAACCGGCGCTGGGCGTCTTCGCCGAAGGCACGACGAACGGCTTGGGCAGGCTCCAGCGCGTCGCCCGAGGACGGACGCGTGATTACGAATTGCGGCCCGCCGCCGACGACGGTTCTGGAAACGGTCATCACCTGCATCGGCGCCGCGCGCCGGTAGGCCTGGACGGCGCGGCGCCACAGGCGTTCGAAGTCACCTTCGTGGCCATCGAGCACTGTCACGAAGGACAAGTCGCTGGCGCCGCCGCGGTGGTGCCGCTCGCGGTTGGTGCTCAACTCGGAACGGTACTGCCGGATGTAGCTGGTGCGCGAGAGCTGCGCGCCGTCAAACGCCGCGATCACGGCGTCGGCCTGCACGGCGCCGAGGATCGTTCGCAAGGCCTCTTGGTCGCGACGCTCGTTGCTCAGTTCTGCCAAATGATGGACCGGTAACGTCACCATCCGGTTCGTGCCATCGGCCGTGCCATCGACCCATCGCGCGTACCGCGGGCCGCCGCGACGCGACAGATCCTCGAGGGTCACCCAGTACTGGTCGAACGTCGCCTCGGTCCCGGGCCTCAGTTCGTACAGGGTCTCGAACGAATACCTCGGCAGTCCGCCGTGGACGGGCTGCAATGCCTGCGCCGGGCCCATGCTGGCAGCGCCGTCCGCAATCACCACGGCGAGAACGAGAATGGCCGGTCTCACGATCCTTTGTGTCGGCAGAACCCCGAATAACCGATACGACTAGCGAGGCTGCGCCTCGGACCAACAAATGTGCAGGCTCCGCCTCGCTAGTGCAGTGTTTTTTGGCCCCAGCTCCGCGGGGCGGCGTCGAGGTGACACGATGACGCGACGAGCATGTGTGTGCACGATGGCTCTCTGGATGACGCTGGTCGCCACGGCCGGTGCGGCCGGTGCCGACGCGCAACGCGGCGGCGCGGTCCGACCACGAGCCGTCCAGGTCACCTCCGCTCGAGCCCACATCGGCGGCTTCGTGGTGACCCGAGACGAGCCGCCCAAACCGGTCAAGCAGGCCCGTGTGCGCGTGCGGGAACGTGCGGGCCGCGTCATCGACACGACCACCACCGACAACGAAGGCCGTTTCCTGTTCGAGCTCCAGACGGCTGGCTCGTTCTTCGTTGAGGTCGTCGACGAATCGGGGAAGGTTCTGGCCGTCGAGGACGTCGGCCAGGTGGCCGTCACAGTCGGACCGGGCCACAGTTCGTCGACGATCCTGCGCCTGCCGACACGGCTCACCGGAGGGTGGAAGGACGCCACGGCGCCCGCGATTCTGGGGGCCGCCGCGGCTGCCGGCATCGGCACGTTCGTGACGTCCGGGCAGCCCGCCAGCCCCGAACGCTAACGCCTTTATCGCGTTCGCGACTTCAGCTTGGTGACACCGTCCTGCTTTCCCAGCAGTTTCGACGAGAGCGTCACCGACACGGCGTCGCCGTAGGACACGAGCTTCGGCGTGGCATACGGCCGTCGCGTGGGCTTGGCGGACGGCTTGGTGGATGGCACAGAGTTGATCGTCACGAACTGGCGCTGGAAGGATGCCACACGCCACGGAGAGGCGCAACCTACGCGAACAGCTCTGAGCAACTCCGCGCGACGTCTCCAAGCCGGTCCCCGACGCGCAGTTCGCAAAAGGTCACGCGCTGGGCCGCCGCGCTGACGACGTCGAACTCGCGCACGCGCAGGTCCCGATCGAGAAGGTAGGCTCCAAAGGTGTTGGCGACCAGCGCCATTGCGCCCGCGCGCCTGCTCATCGGAACGCGAGCGGTTCCCGTTCCTGAGAACCGTTCTCCCAACACGAAAATCGTCTCGATGGGGACGGGCTCGTGGCTGAACCGCACGCCCACGGCCTGCAGATCGATCGCCCGCTTGTCGTAGACGGCGCTGACCGGCGGCACCGCACCGGCGCGTCCGAAGACGGCATCGGAGGCGTCACGCCACAAACTGAGTCGTGGATACCCTGGACGCGCCAGCACCGACGGCCCCGCGAGATCGATCGGCACGACGTCGTCGGACACCACGGCGTGGCCGAGCCGCCCAAGTGCCGCCGCGGTGGTGGACTTCCCCGCGCCGGCCGGGCCCACGAACAGTACGGCGCGGCCGTCGATCACGGCCCCGCTCGCATGCAGGGGGATCGTGCCGCGCAAGCGCAGCGCGAAGGCGAGCACGGGGCCAAGGAGGAAGGTCGCCGCATCGGCCGCCACCAGGGGTGATGTCCAGGTGGCGCGTATGCGGGTCGCGTCCGCCGACACCCAGAAACGCGCGCCTTCGCCGTACTCGAAGAGATACCCGTCGCCTTTCCAGACGGTCAGCCAAGGCACGCCGGCGTCCTCATCCAGGCTGCGGTACCAGGGCTCGGCGCGGTCCGGCTGGTGCCATGCGCTCTCGCCACCGTCAGGAACCATCTCGACGTAGACGTCAGCCGAGCACGCGGCATCCACGGAAGACATGCCCGCCACCGGGATGTTCGACTCGAGCACCAGCCCAAAGGCGGCGCCTCGGAACACTGTCTGCCCGGACACTGTCTGCCCCGTCATGCCGGGGCCGCGGGTCGTCCCGCCTCGACACGCAGCCACGTCGCCAGGCACGCCACCTCGAGAACTCCGGGGTGCGCGATCCACGACTCGCCGGCCACTGCGGCCGTTCGCCGGAAGGCGTGTATGTCCACGAAGTCTTCGAGACCCTCCGCCGACTCGACCTCCGATAGAAGGCGCGAACGCGACCACTGGAGGGCCGCGAACACGTCGCCGGCGACAGGAGCCTTCCTGCGCCGGAGAATGGGCCGCGGCAAGCGGCCGGCCAACGCCTCGCGAACCACGGTCTTCTGAAGACACCACGGATAGGACGGCAGGGACAACGCGAAGGAGAGCACCCGCTCGTCGAAGAACGGATAGCGGAGCTCTACCGACTGGCCGGTGAGGTTGGGATCGTGGGCCTCGAAGGTTGCCGACCAGAACGGCTGGTGCAACGCCTGCAGCGCCTCGGTACGCGGCTCCGGGCCAGGGGCCGCCGCCTCGGCACGTCGACTCCACCGGGATTCGACGGTCTGGCCTTTGCTCAATCTCGCGGACAGCCATGTGGGCCCGGATCCGGCGTCGTCGGAGATCCAACGCCGGGCCGCGGTCTTGAGCCCCAGCGGAGGCCAGAGCCCCTTCCGTAGCGCGCGCCACCCGCCGGTGATCAGGAGCGCGGCCGGGACCCGCCCCAGCTGGCGCAGGAGGGCTCCCGGCAAGAGGGCCGGGTCGCCGCCTTCTCCGCAAAGCGCGACGGTCGAGTGGCAGCCGGCGTGAGCGAGCAGGTCGCGCATGATGGCCGTCAGGGGTTCGTTGGACGGCTCGATGGGCCGCGCGTCCGTCTCCCACCGAGCGAAGAACCCATAGTCGTCCACCGGAACGTGTCTGATGCCAATCCCGAGGGCGTCGGCCACCAGCTGCGCGTACTGACGCTCCCGGTCTGGCAGGGCGTGGTCGTAGACGGCCGTGATCGCAAGGCACTGGTCGGGCGACACGGCGTCGGTTGCCAGGGCCGCGATGCTGGACGAATCCAGCCCGCCGCTCATCAGGACACCCACGCGCGGCTCGGTCACGCGGTCCCTCACGGCCCGCCCCAGCACGTCGCGGAAACCTTCGGCGTACTCCCGGTCGTCTCGACAACGGAGGACCGGCGGGGATTCGAGCCGCCAGTAGCGATGCGCCCGCCGCACGCCATCGGCCGTCCATGTCACCACGTGCGCCGCAGGCACACGGGCAATGTCGGCAAAGCACGATGCCCACTCGTCCTGCGGCTGGCCGAACAGCAGGAAGTCGCAGACGGCGGCGTCCGAGAGCCGCGAAGACACGCCTGGCGCCAGACGCAGGGCACCGAGGCTGCTCGCGACGAACACCACACCCGATAGCTCCGCGACGTAGAGCGGTTTGACGCCGCACTTGTCCCGAGCCACGACGAGGCGCCTCTGCTCCGCGTCCCATGCGCACCACGCGAAGTCCCCCATGAACCGCGCGGCGCAATCGGCGCCCCAGGCCAGGAACGCGCTCGCCACCACCTCCGCGTCGGTAGCGGCCGCTGGCAGCCCGAGTCCCTCTTCGATCAGCGCGGCGCGCACGGCGTGACGGTTATCGAGACGGCCGTCGAACAGGACGCGCACGTGACCGCGCTCCGCGCAGGGCCGATCCTGCCGGTGCAGCCCGGCGGCCGCCATCGCGCAGGGACCGGCCGCCCACACGGTCATCTCCGCAGGCAGCCGATCGCGCCGGCCGACCGCCAACAACCGGCTGGTGGCCTCTGCATCGGCCGGTGCGCCGTTGGTCGTCAAGGCCGCCGCGATGCTCGACATGAAGTCGCAGCCAGGGTAGCCCACGCGCCGGGCCCCGTCCACACCACCGGAGCAGACCACCGGAGCAGACTCGACGCGCGTCCGACGCTCGTGGGAGGATTTCAGGCTCATGCTGACCGACGTCTTCGAGTTCCACGCGTTCTGCCTGACCGCGACCGGGACGCGCCTGGACCAGTACGCACGCGCGCTCGAGCAGGCGGTGACGCCGGGCGCGATCGTGCTGGATGTGGGGAGCGGCAGCGGGATCCTGGCGTTCATGGCCTCCCGGCTCGGCGCACGTCACGTCTACGCGGTGGAGGAGCATCCGCAGGCCATCGGTCTCGGCGCGCGCCTGGCCAAGTCTCTGGGACTGAGCGACCGTGTGACGTTCATCACGGGGTCAATCTTCGACCTGGCGCCGACGGAACGGGCAGACGTCGTCGTCGCCGACATCCATGGGCCCTTCGGCCTGCAGGAGGGCGGCTTCTCGGCGCTCGCGGACGCACACGCGCGCTGGCTGAAGCCAGGGGGCGCGCTCATCCCGCAGGCGATCGAGCTGTTGGTGGCGCCGGTCGAAGCGCCAGACCTCTACGCGCGCCGGGTCGACGTCTGGCGGCGGACGGTCCACGGCGTCGCGCTCGACCCCATTCGCGCATTGGCGGTCAACTGCGCCTACGGGAGCCGGTTCCGCGCGGCCGATCTCCTGTCGCCAACGGCGTCGCTGGCTCAAACACCCCTTGGCACCGGCGCGGCCGCCCGGCTCCGCGGCCGCAGCGAGTTCACAGCGGTCCGGCGCGGTACGCTGCACGGTATCTGCGGCGCGATGCGGTCGACGCTGGCGGCTGGCATCACGCTGTGCAACGCGCCGGGCGACGACGAGACGACGGAATTTGCGTGCGCGTTCCTACCAGTGGATGAGCCCGTGGCGGTGGAAGCGGGTGACCAGATCGTCATCGAGGTCACCGCCCACGACGGGGCCGAGTTTCGGTGGGTGGTCGACGTGGCAACGCGCCGTGCAGGCTCGATGCGGTTTCAGCACGCCACGCTCCTGTCCCGGCCGGAGGGGACGGACTGGTTCCGGAGACTGAGCGATTCCTACAAGCCCCGCCTGACCCAGAAGAGCGAGTTGGAGTTGGCCCTGGCGTCCCAGTTCGATGGCACCCGGACCGCCGCCGACCTCGACACCTGGCTGGCAGACCGCTGGCCCGACGGCATGGCAGCGCAGGCGCGTTCCCGCCTCCTCAAAGCTGCCATCGAGCGGTTCGGTTGAGCGACCCGATCTCCGGCGGTCCAAGGGCTTCGAATCCCTCCGGCCCCCAGGACGAGCTCGACAACCCTGGACACTCCACCCAGGCATGGGCCAGCAACTCGCCCGCACGCCGGCAGACGCCGAAGCGGACGCTCGCCGGCAGACCGCGGCGTCGAAGGAGCGCCGTCAACACCAGGCTGTAGCGCAAGCACGTGGCTGGAACGGGCAACACTCGCTGGTGCCAGCGCGCGAGCACCGCCACGCGGTCGGCCGACGTTTCGGGCCAGGGACGCGCCGCGCTGGGCCGTTGGCACCACTCCACGACGCGCCCCAGCGAGACGCTCCTCAACGCGACTTCCACGACGAGCGCGACGAGGGTGCTCTCCGCCAGGACCGACCATTCGGCCCTGGACAGCGTGGCCAGGCGAGAGGCAACGTCAGGGAGTCGCACGGCTCTCCAAGCCCAGCACCACGAGGCCCTTGTGGCGCATCTCCTCCACCAGTCTCGAGACGTCCTGCTCCAGCACTGCCGGCTCCACGTCGTACTCTTCCACCAGCAGGGAGCAGACCCGCTCGAGCGTGCCGTGCTCGACGAGGAGCGCCCAGACGCGGGTGCCCACCTCGTCGAGCCCGAAATACACGCCGCTGTCGAGATTGAGCAGCACGGCCTCCCCGTCGAGTTCACGAAAAACGACGTCAGATCCGACCTGGTATCGCTCGACGTGCTCCTCCCCCATCTCGACTCTCCATTCTCGATCGCCGCCTCGTCGCCACGACGCGCCGGGGTGTGCATCCGCGAGCATTACACAAGAGGGCGCCGTGCCCACGCGTGTAGATCCGGGCTTTCGCGACCGACACACAGGATGATCCATGGAAGGCAAACACCCGCCACCACACACAGACTCCGGCCGGGCCGGTCTGGCAGCCTTCCGTCAAGCCGCCACCAACGCACACATTCTGGACCATCTGATGGTGGCGTACCGCCATCGATACGTCGCGGCCGGCGTCATTCTGGCGGCCGTCCTGTTCTCACTGTTGCGCGTGTACTCCACGACGCCTTTGTACCGCGCCCAAGCGCGGCTCATCGTCGAATTGGAAGACGACGAGAGTGCACAGTCGGCCTCGCTCACGGGGGCGCTGCCGGGCGAGAACTTCAGGGACCCGACTCCCTACTACCAGACGCAGTTCCGCATCTTGACGGGTCGAGAACTTGCACGCCGAACCGCGCGCGCCCTCGACCTGGGCAAGGTTCCGGAGTTCAACGGCGCCGGTGCCACCAAGACCCAGGTGGCGCAGATCGTCGACAGCATCAAGAGCCGCATCGGCCTGGGCGCCGGCCCGACACAGGCGGCCGGCCCGGTGCCGGAGGCGATGCTCGTGGCCGGGTTCCTGTCGCGGGTCCAGGTCGAACCGGTCAAGAACACCAGGCTCGTGGACGTCTCGTTCGTTTCGGCCAACGCCGCCTTCGCCACCCGCGCCGTCAACCAGCTCGCCAAAGAGTACGTGGAGCAAAATGCGGAGCAGCGCCGCTACCGGTTCTCGAGCGGGCTGGCGTGGCTCGAGGAGGAGCTCGAGCGGCAGCGTGGCAAAGTGGAGACGTCCGAGCGTGCGATGGCGAGCTACCGGGAGGAACAGAACGCGGGGTCGCTCGAGGATCGCCAGAACATCGTGGTCGCCCGGTTGAACCAACTGAACGACGCGGTCACCAAGGCCAAGACCACGCTGGTGCAAAAGGAATCACTCTACAACCAGGTCAAGGCCCTCACCCCGGGCGCCCCGATCGATTCGGTGCCGGCGATTCTCCAGAATCAGTACATCCAGTCCCTCAAGACGCAGGTGGCGGACCTGGAACGCGACCGCGCCAATCTCTCCGAGCGGTACGGCGAAAAGCACCCCGAGATCATCAAGATCAACGCGAGCATCAAGGACGCCACCCGTCAGCTCGATCAGGAGCTCGCCAAAGCCATCGACGCCATCCGGAACGACTACCAGGCCGCGGTAGCGGAGGAAATGGCGCTCGCGGGGTCCCTGGAGGAACAGAAGAACGCGGCCATGTCGCTGGGCCGCAAGAACGTCAGCTATACCGTCCTCGAGCGAGATGCGCAAAGCAATCGGCAGGTGTACGAGAGCCTGCTGGCGCGAGAAAAGGAACTGAGCGTGCTCGCCAGCAGCCGCGGCAACAACGTGCGGCTGGTGGAAGAGGCCGAGGTGCCGGGTGCGCCGTTTGCGCCGAACCTGCGCCGAAGCCTGATGATGGGGTCGCTGGCGGGCCTGGCCCTGGCGGTGGGACTGGTGTTCGTCCTGGGCTACATCGACGACACGATCAAGACGCCCGAGGACATCGCCAGCAAGCTGCACGCGCCGTTCCTGGGACTCGTGCCAAAGGTGAAAGCCGGCCAATCGCCCCTGCTCACATCCCAGGCCCCCCACGAGTTCGGCGAGGCGTTTCGGTCGCTGCGAACGGCGCTGGCCTTCAGCAACAGCTCATCCGGGAGCAAGGTGATTCTGGTCACGAGCTCGCAACCGTTGGAGGGCAAGACCACCACGGCCTGCAACATTGCCATCGCGCTCTCGCTTGGCAACGAGCGCGTGCTCCTGATCGACGCCGACCTGCGACGTCCCAGCGTGGCACGCACGCTCGGCATCGAGTCCGGACTCGGCCTGTCCCACCTCCTTACCGGGCAGTCCTCGCCGCGAGACGCCATCAAGCCGACGGGGCACTCCAACCTCTGGGTGATGACGGCGGGCCACCCGCCGCCGAACCCGTCGGAACTGCTCGCGTCGGACCGCATGAAGGCGCTCCTGGACGTGAAGAACGGCTGGTTCGACTGGATCGTGGTCGACGCGCCTCCCGTCCTGGCCGTCACCGACGCCGTGATCCTGGCGCCCCTGGCATCCGGGGTGACGTTCGTCGTTCGGTCGGAGATGACGCCACATCGGCACGTGAAACGCGCCCTCGAAACGCTGCTGACCGGCCAACCGAAGCTGCTCGGCATCGTGCTCAACGGGGTTGACCTGGAGCGGAACAAGTACTACTACTCTCGGTACTACGGCTACGAGCACACCCACTACTACTCTGCTTCACCCACCGCCTGACGCGGCGCGCGCCAGAGGGCGAATCGCGGTGGCCGTCGCCATCGCCACCATCGCGTGGTCGACCCTGGCGGTCGGCGGCGTCTACGTATGGGCGACCGTTCCCATCGTGGCGCTCGGTGTCCTGCTGGCCATCCTTGCGCGACCGCGCGTGGCCCGGCGCTCCGACACCCGTCCGCTGGACGTCACGCTCCTGGTCGGCCTGGCGGCCCTCGCGTTCCAACTCCTGCCGCTGCCCAACCGGGTGCGGTGGCTGCTCTCGCCACGCGTAGACGTGGACCGGATGGAACTCCTCCTGATGCCGGACGCCGCGACGTCGTGGCGACCGCTCTCGCTCGATCCGCACGCCACCGGCGTGGCGCTGGCCGTGGCGTCCGCGGCGGTCCTGGTGTTCTGGTCGTGCCGCTCGATCTGCGGGCACGGACATACCCGGCCACTGGTCCGCGCGGTCGCCGTCGTGGGACTGGTCGCCGCGGTCGCCGCGGTGGTGCAGCGAGCCGTGGCCCCCGAGCTCATCTACGGCATCTGGCCGCCCGCCGACGCCGGGGCGCGCCCGTTCGGTCCCTTCGTCAATCGCAATCACTTCGCCACGTGGCTGCTGATGGCCGTGCCGCTGACGGCCGGTGCCCTGGTCGCGTCGGCGGGGGCGCGACGGCCCAGCGGCCGATTGTCTCCCGAGATCGCAGCCGGGCTGCGGGCGATCGGCTCGGTCGACGGCTGGATTGGCGTGTCCAGCGCGGCGATGATGCTGACGCTGATCTTGACGTCCTCGAGGAGCGGCCTCGGCGCCGCGGCCGTCACCGTCGTGACAGCCTTCGGACTGAGCGCCCGCCGATTGTCCAGACGGGGACTCGTGGTCTCGATTGGCGCGGCCGCGCTCGTCGCGGCGACGGCCGCGTGGATCACGTCACCTCAACCGATCCTCGCACGCGTGCAGGAAACGTTGTCGCTCGGAAGCGCGGGTCGCGCCGATATCTGGCAGGACGCCACCACCGTGTTCAAGGCCTACCCCTGGACTGGCACGGGCGTCGGCACCTTCGAGCGCTCGATGCTGGTGTACCAGGCCACCGACCGAAGCGTGCGCACCAACCAGGCCCACAACCAGTATCTACAGGTGGCGGCGGAAGGCGGCCTGCTGCTGATCGTGCCGATCCTCGCCGTGTGCGCCGCCTTCGCGCGCCTCGCGTGGCGCCGGTTCTTCGAAGACGCCTCCCCGAGCGGCTGGCTCCGGATCGGGAGCCTGGCCGGCCTGGTCGGTGTGGCGGTTCAGAGCGTGTGGGAGACCGGCCTTCGAATGCCCGGCAACCTGGTCCTCTTCGCCGTGGTCGCGGCGATCGCCGTACATCGGCCCATGGGACGCCGCAAGGAGACCGTCGTCGACCTGGGGCGCTCCGCCTAAACCGCCGCCGCTGGGGCGGGCCGACGTCCCGACTTCACCTGCGCGATCGGGATGAACGCGACGCCAGCCGGAACGTCCCGCGCGGTCTCCCTCCCGGCGCGCTCGAGCATCCCAGCCGACGGGATGCCCGTCCGCGCGAACGACTTCGCGCAGTCGAGCTCGGAGGGGCCTCGCATCGAGCCCTCCATGTACGCGAGGCCAGGGCACCGCGAGCAGCTTCCCATGTGCGCGCACGTCGAACACGTCGGCAGGTCGCGCACCCGAACGGACCGCACCTCGTGAAACGCCGGCGAGTCCCGCCAGATCGCCCCGAAGGACTGCGTGCGGACGTTGCCGGCCGCCAGGGGAAACTGCACACAGGGGAAGACCTCGCCGTACGGCGACACGTAGCACGATGAGTGGCCGGCGCTGCACGGCAAGGCGTTCCCCAGGTCCTCGTCACCGTCGACCGGTGGAGCCAGGCACGACGAGTCCACGGGGTCCATCAGGTCTGGATCGTGAAACACGTCGCGCAGCGCCTCCGTGGACACACCCAGCTGCAAGAGGGACCGGTCGCCGTCCATGTGCGGGGTGACCGTCGGATCGAGCGTACAGGCGGCGCCCAGGCGGGCCGCCAGCGCGCGCACCCCTCTGTAGTCGTCGAGGTTCCGCCGCATGAGCACGTTGGCCACCACGACCTTCACGCCCGCCGCCGTCATCATCGCGATGCCGTTCACCGTACGGCGAAACGAGCCGGGCACCTTGGTCACGGCGTCGTGAACATCCGCCTGATGCGAGTAGACGCTGACCTGGACCTCGTGCACGCCGAGCGATCGAAGGCGTTCGGCTTCGGCCTGCCGGATCAGCACCGCATTGGTCTTCACCCGCACCGAGAAGCCCAGGGACCGCGCCAGCGCGACGATGTCGAAAAAGTCGCGGCGGAGCGTGGCCTCGCCCCCGCTGAGCGTCAGAAAGAGCGTTCCTGCCTCGGCCAGTTGGGTGAGTAGCGCCGACACTTCGGCAAACGTCAGCTCGCCGTGGTCCTCGTGGTCGAGGTAGCAATGCTCGCAGCGCTCGTTGCAGCGATAGGTCAAGTCCACGTGTGCCGTCAGCGGCACGCCGAGGGCCGCGGCGCGGGCAGCCAGTCCCGCCATCATCTCGCTCATGGTCGTGGACCCCCGTCCGACGCCAAGGGTTCATCGGACACGAGCATCATCCCGTGCTCGGCCAGTTCGGCCACGAACGCCTCGGCGTCCTGCAAGGCAACCGAGGCGTCCACATCGTAGCCCGCACACACCGCGGCAGCCACGATCTCGGACAGCGGCGTCACGCCGTCGGCGGCGGTCCAGATCACCGCCCCGACGCCGTTCAGCGTAAAAAGGCGGGAATCGCCCGCGGACATCACGATCATCTCGCCCCCCAGCTGCCGGGACGCCGTCATGGGGTGACGTGCGACATAGCGCGGGCTCACGCGAAGAGCCTCCAGACGTCAGGGTGACGCCGAAACACGAGCTGTCCCATCGGCACGCTGTCGACCACGCCGCAGGCCGCGGCAAACGCATGTTGTGTCCCGACCGGGTCTCCGTCGAAGTAGAGGACGCAGCGCAGGAGGGCCCTCAGCGCGTCGCCAGGCCCGAGCGGCTCGATGCGGTCGTCGCTCCCCTGCACGAGGTGGAACATCCCAGCCAGCGGCGCCTCCACATTGTCGCCGCGTCGGTTCAGCTCGCCGGTGAACGGCGTGCCGCACGCCACGTAGGCGTCGCCCTCGCGGCGCACGTAGGAGATCTCCTCGGACAACACCGTGACGTCGTCGGGCGCCATGCCGACCATCGTCGACTTGCCGGTCCCCGACTTCCCGAAGAACACGAACGCACGGCCGCGGCTGACGGCGCTGGACGCGTGCACCAGCAGTCCGCCCGTCGGGGCCAGCAACAGCGAATGCACCACCCGCATCACGGTGTCGGTCGCATAGGGATGGGCCGGCTGGCGGATGCGCCCCCGGCCCGACCGCATGTCGAACTCGGCCTCGCAGTCCGAGCGCCGAATCGTCCACGCGTGGCCGCGACGCGACACACGCAGGTCGTCGTCGGGATCGGGCTCCTCCGGGTCCACCAGCTCAATCGCGAACTCCAGCTGGGGCGTCGCGTTGGTCAGGAATCCGTCGAACCGCTGGGCAAGCACACGCGCGTACGGCTCGCTGGCCGTCTCCAGCCGGATCGGCACACCACCAACCTCCACGGTCAGGCCGTGCCGCGTCATGCCTTGCCTGGCACGTGCCGAGGGACCATGAGGCGCAGGACGGCGCCGGCGGCGGGGCGCAGACGCAGTCCCTCGACGACCAAGGCCAGCACTCGCCAGGCACGGCCGGCCGACCCGGCCGGCGCCACCTGAAATGGTCCGCGGCGAACGTCACTGACCCGCCCCACCACGCACGCGGCGGGGGTGGGCGCGTCGGCCTCGGGCAAGGCGTCGCCTCGAGTCACGAGGTGGAGCCCGGCAGGCAGCGCCACCCATCCCACCACTCGGTGCACGACGAGCGCAGCGCCACGGCGTACGCCGACGATGTCTCCTGGGCCGATGGCGTCGTGCGGTACGGAGTGAATGGTGAGGCGGTCACCGGGCCAGATCGCGGGGAGCATGCTGCGGCCGCCCACCCGAACCTCGTGGCTGCCAAACCGGCGCACGGCCTCGGCAAACAGGTCGCACCCCGCCGAGGTGCGTGCCCCCTGCGCGGCACACTCCGAGGTCCGCGTCACGAAGCCTTACGATTCAGACGGCATTGGCCTTGGGTGGCCTGGACCTTGCCACACGCGAGGGCAGTCGTCTCGAACACGCGCTCGAACGTCAGCGCCGGCTTCTCGTAGCGCTTCTTCTGTGGGGCCTCGGGAACGACAGCGGGCTCGTGCGAATTGGGCCGCGGCGGATGATCGTCAGACACGTCTGCGCTCCTGACCGCCGCGGGTGCGGCGGGCCCTATTGTAGGCCCGCTTGCGTGGCTTTGACAATCGTGCGGCCGGTCCGCGTCGTGTAGTACACGCTTGCCGCGCCCACGGCGCCGCTGTTGTTGTCGATGCTGATGCCGCCGGTGCCGCCGGCCGCGGCCAGGATCACGTTGTTCACCGAGGCCGCCGTCGGAAACGCGCCGCCGGTGACGTTGATCGACCGGATGCAGCCCGTCGTCACGGCGGCGCTGCAATTGTTGCTGACCCCGACGAAGATGAACTGGCGGTTGAGCGTGGAGTTGAAGAAGGCCGTGACCGGCGACGCGCTGAGCCCCGCCACGTTGGTCGCCAGGGCCACGGGCCCGTTTGCCGGTGCGGCGTTCAGGCGGAAGCTGGCGTTGAAGCTGAGCGCGTAGAGCGCCGGGACGCGGTTGGCCGTGGAGGTGTTACCGGTGACATACATCCGCGCCGACGCCGACACGCCGTCGTAGTAGGCCTCGTTGACGTCGCCCATGAGCGGGCTGAGGTTGGCGGTGTTGAGTCCGACGTTGGCTATCACCTGGCTGCCGGCGCTGAGGCTGGTATCGGCCTGCGCCACGACGGCGTTGGTACCGCCGTTGTTGCCGGCGAACGCGTAGACCTTCTGGTTGCCGGAATCCACCATCAGCGGAGCGGCCGTGATGCCGTTGGCGGCGAAGGCGAAGAACGTCGGCGACAGCACCGCTGGCACGACCGAATCGTCGACGTAGTAGATGCGGCCCTGGGAGCTGGTGAAGAACAGCCTGCGCGAGACGCCATCGAAGACCGGCGTTGACAGCGCGAGGCCCGCGGTCGCCACCGGCCACCCGCCGGTCGTGACTTCGGCCAAGGTCCCGAGGAACACACCCGAGAACTTGTGCACCAGGCCGTCGTTGGTCGTCACGTAGGCCGTGTCGCTCGAGTAGTCGATGAACGGAGCGGTGGACGACGTACCGGTGAGCGCAATCACACTGTCCACCGCCGCATTCCCCGCGCCCGGCGTGGCCGGTGCGGCGGCGCTCGTGCCGTTGCCGGCGCCGGTGGCCCACCGCAGCACGTGGAACCGCGCGCCGACCCCGCTTTCGCTGAACGCGACCTTGGTGCCGTCGAGCGACAGGGCGACGTAGGAATTGATGGTGCCCGGGCCGATGTTGTAGGCGAACAGCACGTTGGGCGCCGTGCCCGGGCACAGGCCGTTCCCCGCGGGCATGTTGTAGAGGCTGTTGAAAGCGATGAGGTTGGCCTGCGTGGCCGAACCCGCGATATTGACGCCCGTCACCACGAAGTCGTTCGTGCAGCTGGCAGCCGCCGTGATGTCGAAGACGTACTTGGCCGGGGCGCTGATGGTCCCGCCGCTCCCGAGGTTGAGCGAGTAGCTCCAGTCGCGCACGACCTCGCCCTCTCTGGACGCCGCGCCTCGGCCGTTCCCGCCTCGCGGGTTGCCGGCCGGCCTTCGCGCATGACGACGCAGGTACTGCTGTTGAAACCGCGCGTCACGCCGCACACGGTCCGCGCGGTCCTCGCGAACCACTTCGGGGAACAGCACGGCCCGCGAACTGAAGTCGTCGATCATCGGCACGCGCTGGCGCTGGCCCTTTCGTGCGGGTACGGCGGAGGCGGACTCGACGTCCATGCTCAGGCGCACGCGCCGGGGGCCGGGAGCCGTTGCAGCTGGCGCCTGCACCAGTAGTGCAATGGCGGTAACCAGCGCGGTGCCTGCGACGAAGTGCCAGTTTCGGGGTGTCACGTTCGAGTCCTCCGGTTAGTTCAAGCAGCAATCGAAGTGCCACGCGGAGCCTGCGATCGCCTCGACGACTCGAGCGGCGGCCGCGTCCTGTAAGTCTCGACGCATGGACGACTTGCGAGGCGGTCCGTCCGGGACGGTGCCTTGCGACGGCACCGCGCGGATCAGTGGACTGGCCGGCGTGGTTCGTTTCGGCACACGCCGTGTCTCGGGACCAGCGACACGAGCCAGTGACCCCGGAGACGGCCAGGCGCTCAGGGCAGACGCCGGAGGATCGACTGCTCGAGACCCCGGAGGCGACGGACCTGTTGCAGGACGGCCTCGGCCTCCGGGCTGGTGGCAAACGGCCCGACCAGCGCGACCCGGAACGTACCCTTGCCGCCCAACTCGAGCGCTCGCGAATAGGCCGGGAGGCCGAGGGACGTGAGCCGCGCGACGAGCGCCGACGCGCGATCGCCATTGGTGAACGCGCCGGTCTGGATGGCCCACTCGCCTCGCGGGCTCGCGGACAGGGCCGATACGGCAGCCTCCCGCGGCGGTTTCTGTTCAGCCGGCGCGCTCGCATCGTCGCCCGGGCTCGCCGGGTCGAGTACCAGCGGTCTGGGGGCCCGCATCGCCAGCCGCGGGCGCTCGACCTCCGGCAACGCGACGGCTTCGGTCAACAGCGGCTTCAGCCACAGCAAGTACCCGGCGAGGCTCACACCCGTCGTGCCACCAAGAACGACCAGCGCGGCCACCGCAACGGGGCGCAGACGGCTCGCCGCACCAGCCCACACCTTGCCGCGCGCGAGCAGCGACGGGCCTTGACCCGAGAGGGCCGCCCGGTCGTGCTCCTCGCCGCCCATTTCGATGTCGACCGTCGGCAAATCCAACAGCGCGAAGAGGTCCTCGTTGGCGCGGGCCGGCGTGACCGCGCTCGTCTCGACGGGCGCAGAGCCCGCGTCGGCCTCGCCGGCCGTGGGCGCCAACTCCGTCGCGATCGGGGCGACGGCGACATTCGGTTCGACGGGCGCCTTCGGCTCGACGGGCGATTTCACATCGAACGGAAACGGCTCCAGGTCGATCCGCAACGCGCGCATGGCCTCGCGTACGAGGTCGACGTCGATTCGAGAGACCTGGACGCGAGACCCGTACAGCAGCGCCCGGTCGCAGAGCACGTTGATCGCCCGCGGCAGTCCCTGCGACGCGGCGTGTACGAGATCGATCGCATCGTGGGTGAAGCGAACCTGGTCCGCTTCGGCGCCCGCACGCTGCAAACGGTGCGTGACGTAGCCGTGGGTCTCTTCCGCGTCGAGCGGCCGCAGGGTGCAGCGCACCGTGACCCGCTGCCGAATCTGCCGCATACGTGGTAACTCGAGGTGCGCGTCGAACTCAGGCTGCCCGACCAGCACGACCTGCAGGAGCTTTCTGCCGACTTCGAGGTCCGACAGGATGCGAATCTCCTCGAGAAGAGGCAGCGACACGTTCTGCGCTTCGTCGATGACCAGGACGGCACAGGCGTCGAGTCGATCGAGCGACTCCAGAAAGTCGTACAGCGGGTAGCTCAGGTCCGGCCGCGACGCCCCCCTCAGGCGCCCCTTGACCAGATCGTCGACCGACATCACGCCGAAGTCGACGAGCATCGTCTTCAGCAAGTCCTCCCGAGTGACGAACGGGTCGGGCACGAAGGTCGCAAACGTGCGGCGATCCAGCTGCGACAGGACCGCGCGGCACAGCGTCGTCTTGCCGGTGCCGATCTCTCCGGTCAGGACGATCAGGCCCTCTCGCCGGCGAATGGCGGCGCCCAGGTCGTCCAACACGGGCGTGTGCGATCCACTCCGGTACAGGAACCGTGGATCGGTCGCGAGGCTGAACGGCTTTTCTCGAAGGCCGTAGTAGCGCTCGTAGGTCAGCATCGACGACGCCGTGTCGGGCGTACTGGGTGTCAGCGGTGTACCAGCCGGCTCTTCCCCGAACGCATCCATCGCCTGCAGGCCTTCGGCCCGAAGGTCGACGACGTCCGGCGCGGACGCCGGAGGCCCGTGAGGGACCGTTTCATGGGACAGGCTGGGCACTCGGCGGGTGGGCTCCTAGCGCAGCTTATCGGCACGCAAAGGCCCGAACAGAACGGCTGGCAGTGAAGGAGCGCCGCTAATTGCGCCCAGTTCCGGAACCGATAGTCCGGTGACGGCGGCACAGTGCCGGGCACGCCACTCGATGCACACCACTACCCCGAATCACCCGCCCCGACACGGCCTGAGCGCGCTGGCACACCGGGGGACCGACGTGCACGTGCTCGATCGGCTGCGAGCCCTGCTGCGGTATCGATGGGTGGCTCTGGCGGTCCTTGCGCTCGTGATGACCGGCGCGGGCGTCTTCACCTACTCCGAGAGCCCAATGTACCGCTCGACCGCGCGGATTCTGATCGAGCTCGAGGACGAACGCTCGATCGCGCTCGAAGGGGTAAGCGCGGCGTCGAGCTCGGCGTACTCGCTGGACCCGGGGCCCTATTTTCAAACCCAGTACCGCATCCTCACGGGGCTCGACCTCGCGCGGCGTGCGACGGCCCGCATCGACCGCCGAGCGCTGCCGGAATTCAACGGCTCGGCGCCGGCGTTGCGGGGCGTCTGGTGGCTTCGCGCCCGCCTTCGAACCGCGGTGGGACGGCAACTCCGGTGGCTGCGCGGGATCCCCGAGCCACTGCCGCCGGCGCCTGGCGTGATCGCCAGTGATGCCGCCGCGGAACTCATCGTGGCTCGCCTGTCGGTGGAGCCCGTCAGTGACAGCCGCCTCGTCGACATCCACTACGTGTCCTCCGACCCGAACACGGCGTCGACGGTGGTCAACGCCGTCGCCGAGGAATACACGCGACAGAACATGGAACTCCGCCAGCAGAGCATGAGCAAGAGCCTCGAGTGGCTGATCGAGGAGCTGGACCGGCAGGAGCGAACGGTCGAGACCAGCGAACGCGCGATGGCCGAATTCCGGGCGGCGCAGCACACCACATCGCTCGGCGATCCGCAGAACATCGTCACCGCGCGCCTGACGCAGCTGAACGACGCGGCCACGAGGGCGCGCACGGCTCGCGCGCAGAAAGAGTCGCTGGTCCACCAGATCGAGGCGCTCGGCGCCAACGCCGCGGACGCGATTCCGGCCATCTCGGCCAATACCTACATCCAGGCGATCCGAACGAGGCTGGCCGACCTCCAGCGCCAGCGGACGCTCCTCGCAGAACGGTACGGCGATCGCCACCCGGAGATGGTCAGCCTCGCGGCGTCGATCGAGGATGTCTCGAAGCAGCTGGCGGCGGAAACCGCCAAGGCCGTCGATACGATTCGGCACGAGTACGAGTCCGCGGTGCTCGAGGAGCGCACGTTGGCGCAGGCGCTGGTCGACCAGCAGCGCGTGGCGACCGACCTCGACCGCCGCAGCGTGTCCTACACGATGCTCGAGCGGGAGGCGGCCAGCAACCGCCAGGTGTACGAAACGCTCCTCCAGCGTGAGAAGGAGATGCAGGTCCTGGCCAACAGCCGCGGCAACAACGTGCGGATCGTGGAGCGCGGCACGACGCCCGGGACGGCGGCGACGCCGAACGTTCGACGGAACCTGACGCTCGGAGCGCTGGTGGGCCTGCTCGTGGCGTGCGGCCTCGTGTTCGGACTCGACTATCTCGACGACACCATCAAATCGGCCGACGACATCTCGCGCAAGCTGGGCCTTCCGTGCCTCGGCCTCGTGCCCATCCTGCGACGACGGTCCGATCGGGCGCTCCTGACGGCCGGCCGCTCAGGCCCGTTCGGAGAAGCCATCCGTTCGCTTCGCACGTCGGTCGCGTTCAGCCACAACTCGCCTGGCAACGGGGTGCTCCTCGTCACGAGTGCACAGCCACTCGAAGGCAAGACGACGACCGCGTGCAACCTGGCCATCGCGTTGGCCTACGGCGGCGCCAAGGTCCTGCTCGTCGACGCGGACATGCGCCGGCCCAACGTGCATCGAGCGATGAGCCTCCCGGTCGAACCGGGGCTGGCTGACGTCCTGTCCGGCCAGGTCCCGCTGACAGGTGCCGTCACGCGTCTGCAATCGCCAAGCCTGTGGATCCTGCCGGCGGGCAGTTCGCCGGAGAACCCGTCCGAGCTGTTGGCATCGAGCGCCATGGAGGCGCTCATCGACAAGCTTCGAGCGGGGCCGTTCGACTGGGTCGTCGTGGACACGCCGCCGGTGCTGGCCGTCACCGACGCGTCGGTGCTGGCGCGGCAAGCGACCGGCGTCGTCTTCATCGTCGGAGCGAACATGACCCGCCGCCGGGTCGCCGAGCGCGCCATCGAGACGCTCGCCATGTCCGGTCCCCGCATCCTCGGCGCCGTGCTGAACCGCGTCACCTACGCACCGGACGTCTACTCGTACGAGCAGTACCATTCGACTCGTCAGGAACCGGCCACCGTCGGCGCGCAACCCCAGCAGCGGTAGCGCACCTACCCGCGCCGCACCCACTTCAGTGCCCCTCCCAGGACGCGGCGGACGTACGCCCACGGCAGCCACGCGCGCTCGCCGTAGACTTCGCGCATGAACGAACGAGGCGGCGCCAGCACCTCCCACACCAGGCGCACACGATCCCGCGCCCCCAGCGCTCCCAGGTCGCTCAGCAGAACATCGATGGGCCGCAGGTCCCCACGAAGGAACACGGCTGAGGGCTCGGCGCGGGTCGACGCAGCCAGTGCCGTCGTCACCGCCGTGGGCACATCGGTTCCAAAGCGCGCCCCCGCCAACGCCAGACCGCGCGCGCACAGCGTGGCCACGGCACCCGTCTGGGCGCGTATCACGAACGCCTCCCACTCCGGCGGCGACAGGCCTCTGGCGACGAGGTGGATGTCGTAGAGCCACAGCAGATCCTGGGCGTCGTGGTGATGCGCCGCGCGGTGTACGCAGGCGAGGACCAACGCGTCGGCCGGGCAGGGCACCCTGAGGCGAGCCGGCGGCGCCTGCACCTCCACGGCGCGGGCTCGCAGCTCCGCGTACGAGGCAACGTTCGAGACGACTTGCGGATTGAGGACACGCCAGTGGAGATCGAAGACGTGCTCCAGGCCGCCCCCTTCCGACCGGACGAACATCTCCTGGTACATCACCAACCGTCCTGACACCAGGGCCGGGCGGGTGTAGCCCAGGTCGCGGAACACGTGCTCGGCGCGCTCTCGGTCCAAGCCGTTCACGAGGATGTCGGTATCGACCCTGGGCCGAAGCCACGGCCGTTTGTAGTGGGTCTGTGCCAGGGCGGCGCCTTTGAACACCAGGGGGCCGCAGGCCGCCGCCTCGAGAGCGCCGAGCACGCGGGACAACTCCCGGATTCGCGCGGCGTCCAGGACGGCGGCGATCCGAAGCTCCTGAGCCAAGGCGGCGGTGGCCTCAGGCGGTACGCCTGTCGACGCACCGCCGGCTGCCGTCAGGTGCGCCAGGAGGAGGTGGACACGCTCGATCCGCGCGCGCTGCAGGACCTCGGGCGTCAACGCGCCGCCCTCGGACACGCGCTCCGATGCCAGCACGCCACACAACCAGGCGGCCTGACGGTCCAGCGGCGGCCCGGACGAGGCGACGGTCACATCAGGAGACGAACGACCGGAAGAACAACTGGCGCGCCGGCTGATGTCGTAAGAGCGCCACGATCAACCGGCGATGCCGGTTGAACTCGGCCGCCCGCTGGACGATGGGCATGACGCCGTCAGTGCGGGCCAACTCGAAGAGTCCCTCGATCTCCGTGTCGGACAGCTGCTGGGCAAGCTTCCGGAAGAGCGACTGGCTTTCGAGCTCGGCCTTCAGCCGGCGCTGCCAGGTCCGCTGGTACTCGGCCAGCCGACGCGACGAGAGATCGTCGGCGGCCAGCGCGCGGTCCACGACATCGGCGCCGATCGCCGCGCTGAGCAGGCTGTAGTAGATGCCGCCCCCGGTCGTCGGCTTGACGAGCCCGGCCGCGTCGCCCACCGCAATCACCCGGTCGCGGTAGGTGCGAGCCAGGCTGGAGAGCGGCAGGATCTTCTGGCGCGGCGAGCCGTCGACGTGCGCCGGGATGCCCCACCGCGTGGACACGCGCTCGAGCATCCGGCCGAAGTAGTCCGGCGCGTTCTGCTCGGCCATCACCCCCACGCGGACGAAGGAGCGGTCGGCGCGCCACACCGGGACGGCCCAGGCGAAGCCGCCGGGGGCGATATCGCGCCCAAAGTGCAGCTCCACCTCGCCAGGCCGCTCCGCTGGAAGCTCCCGCTGCGCCGTGTGCAGGTACAGGCCCGGCACTCCCAGCCCCAGGCGCCGGTGGAGCCCATACCGGCCGCCGGTGGCCAGGACGCAGAGGCGGGCCCTGACTTCTTCTCCGGTCGCGCACCGCACCGTCACGCCGTCCGCCGCCACGACCACGTCGACGACGCGGGCGCCCACGCGCACGCGGGCGCCGCTGGTTGCGGCCGTGCGAGCCATGTGGGCGTCCAAGGCCTGGCGGTCGATGACGACGGCCTCGACCGTCCGCGTCCGGTGTACCAGTTCGTGACCGCGGGGCGACACGAAGCGCGCCGTCGTCAGCTCGTTGAGGATGACGTCCCTGGTGAGATTGAACTCGTCGAAAGCCTCGCGGGCCAGAATGCCGGTGCAGTGAACAGGGGCGCCGGGCTCGTCGTGCTCTTCGAGGACCAACACATCCCGTTTGGCGTGCGCGAGGCGGTCAGCCGCATGCAAACCAGCGGGGCCGCCACCGACTACCACTACGTCGTGCATCGATGAGCGAGTTTCCCCGGTACCGCCAGTCGCTGTCAACGTGAGATCAGCCTGCCCGCACGAAGTGCGGGCCAAAAGACAGGCAAGTTCTAGCGAGGCTCGGCCTCAGACCCGCGAGCATGGTTCAGCGCCGGGCCTCGCTAGAACTTCTTTCCTCGGGATTCCCACGTGCCGCGGAACGTGATCCAGAACGAGAGCGCGATGAGGCGCAGGTCCAACCCGAACGACTGCTGCTTGACGTAGAGCAGGTCGTACCTGAACTTGTTCCGCCGGGCGATATCGCGCGCGGCGTAAATCTGCGCGACGCCGGTCAGCCCTGGTCGCACGCTGGCACGACGCGTGAACCCGGGCACGTTCTCCAGGAGTTCCTCGCGCTGTCCCAGTACCTCGATCTCGCCCGGCCTGAGGGCGCGCGGTCCCGTAAAGCTCATGTCACCGCGAAAGATGTTCCAGAGCTGCGGCAATTCGTCCATCGCCGTTGCGCGAAGCAATCGCCCGACGCGCGTGACCCGCGGATCGTGTTCGGTGGCTTGCACGGCGCCGGTACGCGCCTCCGCGTCGGGCACCATGGAGCGGAACTTGCGCACGGAAAAGGGTTGTCCGTGGAGCCCCGATCGCTCCTGGTCGTAGAAGACGGGGCCGCCGTCCTCCCACTTGATGAGGGCCGCAATCACCGCCCACACCGGGGCAGACGCCACCAGGCCGAGACCGGCCAGGCCCATGTCGAACGCGCGCTTGGCCCCCACGAGCTCAGCCCACCCGCGCGGGCTGCGACTGGGGTACGACCGCCGTCTCCCCCGCCACCGCGCGGCACAGCCCATTGAACGTCGAGCACATCCGGGCGGCGGTGAACTGCTCCAGCGCATGCGCCCGGGCCGCGCGGCCGAGGGTCCGACGCACTTCGTCGTCGCTCGAGATCGCCACGAGAGCAGCCCGCAGGGCGTCCACGTCGCCTGGCGGCACCACGAGGCCCGTCTCCCCGTGACGGTTCACCCACGGCACGCCGGTCGGGAGCGACGTGCTGACCACGGGCCGTCCGCTGAGCATGGCCTCCACCTGCACCATCCCGAACGTCTCCTGGCGGCTCACCGATGGCAGCACCACCGCGTCCGCGCGGCCGTACCACTGGAGTCGTTCGACGTCGGTGACGCGCCCCGCAAAACGGACACGGTCCTCGACACCGAGCTCGTGCGCCAGCGCTTCGAGCGGCCGGCGCAGCGGGCCGTCACCAACGAGCACGAGCGAGGCGGGCACGCCGGCCATCGCCCGCAGGAGCACGTCCACGCCTTTGTAGGCGACCAGCCGGCCCACGAAGAGGAGCGTCGGTCGGCGGGTCTCGCCTGCCGTCCGTGGCGGTGGCTCCATGGACGCATAGGGGGTGGGGTCGAGCCCGTAGGGGATGACCACCACCTTGTCGCGAACAGCCGCAAGCGCGGGCACGTCGCGCATCGGCGGGGCCGACACCACGATCCGAGCGGCTCGCGCGAGCACCCAGTCGAGGAAAGGCCGGTAAAAGAGCTCGTACTGCCACGGGGGCCGGATGACCTCGCTGTGGAACCACACCACGAGCGGAGCCGAGGGACGCGCCAGCGCACACGCGACCAGCGCCATCGGGTTGGGCTCGTGCACCACGATCACGTCGGCCGTCGCCCGACGCAGCCAGAGAGGCAGCATCGGCGTGACCGTTACGGCTCCGACCGTCGCGATGCTGCCGACCCGCGTCACCTGAATGCGCGCGATCACTTCGTGCACGGTGCGCCGGCCCGTGGACAGCACCAGGGCCCGCGGCGCCACGGTGGCGTCGGCCCCCAGGCACAAGGCCTCGAGCACGGTCTCGATGCCGCCCCGCTCCGGCGGGTAGTACTTCCCGAGGTGGAGCACCGTTGCCGGCCGCATCACGAGCACCCGACCAGTGCGACGGGCGCCTCGAAGGCGGCCGGCATCACCCGACGATACACCGCCAGCATGCCGCGCGCGTGGCTGGCCGTGGAGAAGCGTTGGGTGTACCGAATCGCGTCGGCCCGTCGCGTGGCCCACGCGTGCGGGTCGATGGCGCGCTCTTCGAGCAGGCTGCAGACGGCGGCACCCCAGGCATCGAGATCCGCGACCCGACAATAGGTGGCCGCGGGACCGCCGGCCTCGCGCAGCGCCGGGATGTCGCTGGCCACGACCGGCGTGCCGCAGCCCAGGGCTTCGGCGACGGGCAATCCGAAGCCCTCGCGCTCGGACGGTTGGAGCACGAGCGTCGCCCGCCGATAGACGGCCGCCAACACCCGGCGGTCGACAAACGGCAGCGAGACGATGCGGTCGAACAGGTGGCGCTGTCTGGCCTGCTGCTCCTGCATCGCGGTGAGCGGCCCGCCGACGCGCCACAGCAGCGCCCCCGGATGGCGGCGAACCACGTGGGCGAACACGTCCAGGAGCACGTCGATTCGCTTGCGGGGGATCGTGCTCCCCACGTGCAGCAGGATCGGTCCCACCGGCGGAACAGGGTCGCACAGGTGCTCGACCTCGCCGTCTGCCCAGGCGTCGGCGTGGGGCACATACGCCGGGTGCAGCGCGTACGGCACGACCGTGATCCGCGACGTGGGCACGAGGTCGAAGGCGATGAGCGCCCGGCGTGTGGCCTCGCTCCCGCACACCACGTGGGCCGCCGCCCGCAGCCCCGCCAGGAGGCGCCGGCTCATGCCGCGCGCGAACCACGAGGGCCGGCCCTCGCCCGGAAGCACGCCCGCAAAGGCGTCGACGTCGTGACACGTGACGATGGAGCGCCCGTCCGGGAGGTGCAACGCCAGGTGGGCGTAGCTGTGGTCCACGATGTGAAACAAGTCGAACTCCCCGGCGCGTCGCCGGAGCCAGCGGGGGTAGTCCCAGTAACGATTGATAACGCGGTCGGCCGTCCCAATGACCGGCGCCGTGCTGGTGCCAGGGAATCTCGTGAGCCGGCGAGTCATGGTCGGGCGAACCTGGACCGCGTCGATCGCGGCCTCCCCGGCCAGCGGCGCCGCCAGGCCGGCCACCAGCAAATCCGACACGACGTCCATGCTGTGCCACCGCTCTTCCCGCAGATCCGACACGACGGCGACGCGAAGGGCGCTCACGCGCGCGCCTCCCCGACGCCGCTCATGTGCTCGTGCACGACCTCGTCCAGCAGGTCCCGCAGCTCGTCGAAGGCCGCCCGGCGCGTCCAGTGGCGCACCACGTAGTCGCGTCCGCGCTGCGCGGCGAGCCGCGCCGCCTCCGGCTGCCGCGCGATCCGCAGGAGCGCCTCGGCCATGGCCGGGGCGTCGCGCCGAGGGGTCAGCGCCGCATACGGCCCCAGGTGCGCAGCCAGGCCGCCCACCTCCGTCGCGACGACCGGCGTCTGGCAGGCCAACGCCTCGAGCGGCGACAACCCCAGGCCTTCCTCGAGCGACCCCTGCGCCAGGGCGTCCGCGGTGCGGTAGAAGTCGGCCAGGCCCTCCATCGGGTGCACGGCGGGTCGTGACAGCACCCAATCGTGCCCATCGACCAGGCCCAGCGTGTCGGCGAGGGCCAGGAACTCGCGGTGGCCCCCGCTCAGGTTGAGGACGACCGCGTCCACGCCGCGCGCGCGGATCATCGCCACGGCGCGCAGCACCGTCTCGGGATCCTTCTCGTGGCTGATGCGGCTCGAGAGCAGCACCAGGAACCGGTCGCGCGGCAAACCCAGCCGGTCGCGGAGCGCCGCGCGCTCCTCCGCGGACGCCGGCGAGAAGAGCGACGTGTCTACACCGTAGTAGCGCCCGGTCGCGACGCGGGCACTGAACGGCGCCGCCACCTGTTGGAGGTAGGGACCCATCACGAGCGCTCGCGACGCCAGCGCTCCGTTGACGGTCAGCAGCGTCCGGATGGCGGCTTCTCCGCCCCACGCGGCCACGGCACCGATCTGGCCCCGCTCGCGGCGGCAGCGGAAGTACTCGATGGGCGAGATGCCCATGTAAGTCACCACCGGTACGCCCTTGAGGACGCCGATTACCGTCGCGTTCAGCGCCCCTCGCAGCATCTCCTGCGCCAGGATCACGTCGAACTGCGCGGCGTGGTTCCAGAGATAGCCCAGGGACCGCACCTGGAAGGCCGCGCGTCCGCCGGCGATTTCCTCGACTCGGAGTCTGGCCCCGCTGGCCGCGACCCTCTCGCGTAAACCGCTCGAGCGGTAGGCCACGCTCGGCACGGCCACCGTGAGGTCGCAGACTTCGCTCAGCCCGACAAGGAAGCGGATGTCGGTGAAGCCCTCGACGAAGAAGAGCACGCGCATGGTCAGGTCCGCTCTCCTGGCTTCTCGGCCACGAAGACGGAGTGGAGGCCAATCGGCCAGATCCAGGGCGAGAGGCCCCGCAGCCATGCCGGTTGCCAGGGTTCGCGCCCCGGATAGAGCATGTAGTGCCCACAGGCATCGACGGCGCGCACGCGCAGACCCGCGCGCCGCAACCAGATCCACGTGCGAGGCAAAGAGGTCAGCCGGCAGATGGGCTGCCCGCCCTCCGTGTATCGCCGCCCGCGCAGGCGCAAGTACGCGCGGTACAGCCCGAAGGGGCCCATGTAGTTCGGCGTCGTCAGGAGCAGGCGGCCACCTGGCTTGAGGATGCGGTGGAACTCCCGCAGCGCGCCGACCGGATCGGTCAGGTGCTCGATCGTCTCGCAGGAGATGACCGTGTCGAAGGCCTCGGACGGGAGGCCGACCGCCTGCACGTCGGCCACCATCCAGGACACGTTCGAGAGCGCCTGGCCGCGGCCCCGGGCCGCGCCCAGCCGCACCGCCGACTCGGCGAAGTCCGCGGCCACCAGCCGACGCGGCGCCGGCGTATCCGCCGCCAGCTGGCACGCCAGCTCGCCGCGGCCGCAGCCGATCTCCAGCACCTGGCGCGACCCGATGTCGGACGCCGTCAAATAGCGGCGCACGAGGTCGTGCCACGGCCGATCGGCCGCCTCGTCCTCGGCGTGCACGCTCTGGTGCCAGTGCTCGTAGGTGGCCCGCGACTGCGCTTCAGCGGACGACATCGCCCCTCCTCGCGCCCATGCGCTCCCGCTCGAACGCCCGCCGGTCCACCACGTCGACCAGACGCTCCGCCCACTGCCGGCACACGTCGTCCAGGCGGTAGTGGGCCGCCGTGGCCCTGGCCGCCGCGCCGTGCCTGGTGGCCAGTTCCACGTCTCCCAGGTATCGGCCAACGGCGGTGGCCACCGCACCCGCATCCCCGGGCGGCACGACCAGGGCGTTGGCGCCGTCGCGCAAGACGTCCACGCCGGCCCCCACGCCCGTGGCCACGATGGGCAGGCCGGCCGCCATCGCTTCCAGCAGCGCCTTGCTGAATCCTTCCGACAGGGACGGGAACACGAACACGTCGGCCGCGCGCAGGGCATCGTAGAGCCCCTGGCGGTCAACCGACGGGACGACGCGCACGCGGGGTCGCAGGGCCTCGGGAAACGCCGCCAGCACGGTGTCCGCCGAGGCGCCCGTCCCCACACAGGTCAGGCGCGCGCGCGTCGATTCGGCCAACGCCGCAAACGCCGCAACGAGATAGTCGATGCCCTTGATGGGGAGCCACTGCCCGACAAACAGCAACTCCTGTCCCGGCACCCGCGCGGCTCGCTCGACGAAGCTCTCGGGCTCGACGCCGTTGGGCAACACGTGGACGCGGTCCGTCGTCGCCCACCCGTGATCGGCGACATACCGCGCCTCCGTGGAGTTGAGGCAGAACACGGCGTCCGACGCCCGGCACGTGGACCGCAACAGCGACGGCATCACCCTCCCGTACATCGCGCGATAGCGCGCCGAGAGCACTTGCCCCTGACGCGCCCACTGTTCGGTGAGCGCGCGGAAGTACAGCGGCTCCAGTCCGTGGAACGACGTGACCGTGGCGGGACGGACGCGCGGATCCACCAGGGGACGAACGGCGTGGAACGCCCACCCCAGGTAGCTGTGAAAGACCACGACGTCATAGCGGGACAGGCCCTTGAGCGCGAGAGTCGGCGGCAGCACCAGCGGATCGAGCCTGGCGCTCATCCAGCGCAGATCGCCAGAGGCCACCACGTCCGCCTCGTGACCGTGCCCACGCAGGTAGTCGGCCTGCCCCTTGACGACGCCGTACACGGCCGTGCGCGGATCGGCCGGGCCGTGGATGGCGAAGAGCACACGCATCACGCGGCCCTCCCGGACGTGCGCGCGACCTCGTCGAAGACCACCCCAAGCGCGCGCAGGTGCGCATCGAGGCCGAAGCGATCGGCGGCGGCGCGGCACGCGCCCCGCATGCGCCGCACGGACGCCGTGTCGCCGAGCATCGACTCGATCGCGCTGGCGAAGGCCTGCGCGGTGGGCGGCGTGGCCGGCACCAGGCGGCCCGTCGTGCCATCGATGAGCCAGTCCGGGATGCCGCCGACCGCGAAGGCCACGGCCGGGACGCCGCGCCGCGCGGCCTCGACCCCCACCAGGCCGAAGGGTTCGGGCCACAGGCTCGGTACCAGCAGCGCGTCGGCGCGGTCGAGGGCACGGACCGATTCCTCGCTCGACAGCCACGGGGTGATGACCACGTGCAGGTTCGGCTGATTCGCCTCGAGCCTCGCGGCCTGATCGGTCAGGCGGCCTCGCCACGAGCCCTCGCCCGAGATCTGGAGGTGCACGTCGCGGCCGGTCCGTGCCGCCACAAGGGCGGCGCTTTCGAGGGCCACGTGCGGGCCCTTGGTTTCCTCGAACCGTCCCAGGAACAGCAGCCGCCACGGCCCGCGCGGCGCGCCGGCCGCCGCCTCGTCCGGTCGCGCCGCCGGCGCGTCCCCTTCGGGCGACTCGACGGGCAGCGGCACGACGCGCACGGCGTCGGCCAGGCCGTGGCGCGCGTACTCCGCGGCCATGTGGCGACTGGCCACGAGGATCCGCGCATAGTCCCCGAGCAGCGCCAGGCGGGCGCGCTGGAGGCGGTACTGGCCGACGAGCGTCGCCGGGTTCCAGCCGCCGCAGCGTCGAGGGTAGTACTCGGCGAGGCAGCCGGGGCCCAGCGTCCGCTCGCACGTGCGCACCACGGGCACTCGCCACGTCTTGGTGCCGCTGATGCAGGCGCCGTAGTAGGAGTGGGCGAAGCACACCGCCGGGGCGAGGCGCATGAGCTGACGCTCCCGATCCGACGACACGATCCCGTGGGCGTAGACAACGTCGGGCTTCCACGCCCGCACGGCCTCGATGCCGCCGTCGGCGAACTCGCCGGCGGACCAGCACGACGCGACCGAGTCTGCCGGCACCACCGGGTCCGCGGCATCGCCGTCGGACTCGAACCAGCACCCCACCTCGCACCCGGCGCGCTGCAGCGCCGGCACGATCGACGCGACGTAGCTCTCCACGCCGCCGAGGCGTGCGCGCGAGTGGGAGACGATCGCGATTCGCCGGGGCTGGAGCGAGGCCTGGCTGCTCATGCGGCCCGCAAGGTGTGAACCAATTGGCTCACCGAGAAATGTGCGTCGTACACGGCGCGGGCGCGCGCGCCGAGCCGCTCGCGCGCCTGGCCGTCGTGGAGGAGCCCATCGACCGCGGCGACAAAGCCCATCGGATCCGCCGCGTCGACGAGGAGGACCGCCTGGCGCTCCGCCCAGAGGGATTCGGTAAGTTGGCCGGTTGTCGTGACCACTGCGCGGCCACGAGCCAGGCCCGCCATGGCACTGGTCCGCCGGGTCGTGATGCCGTCGGGGTAGGGCTGCAGCAGAACGTCGCAGGCCGAGAGGTAAGTGTCCAGTCGTTCCGGGGACAGGTATCCAGTGGCCAGCACGCGGTCGCGCCACTCCGGGTGTCGCGCGACGAGCTGACGGGCGAACGCCTCGCCGCCGGCGCCCATCAGGATCAGCGAGGGACGTGTGGCGCTGGCCATCACACCAGCCAGGCGTTCGTCCAGCAGCGACGCCACCAGAGTGCCGTAGGTGCCGAAGTGCCCCACCAGCGGGCCCGGCAGCGCCGCCAGGTCGGTCGCTGCGCCCACGGATGGGGATGCCTGGCTTTCGCACCCCGGAACCGGCAGCCAGCGCATGTCCATGTGACGCCCAAGAAGATACGGACGCAGCAGGTCTTCCCAGGCCGGCGTGGACATCCACACCCGGTCCGCGGCACGCAGCAGGACGATCGTCATCAGCCGGTGGACGAGCGCCATCACGAAATGCTGGATCGGCCCTCGACCGAATTGCAGGTAAGGCTCGTGGACCACGACGTCCACGGCGTCACCGCGTCGCGCGCGCCGCCACACCCACAGGCAGAACCACAGGTTCATCGATCGCTTCCCGAACCCGTGCGGCACCCACTGCACGACCAGGCGTCGCGGGGCGGGGTGTCCATCGAGCGCCCGGCCTACGCGTTCCAGGTCGGCACGACCGAACGCGCCCAGGCCACCGTGGACGTGGACACCAGACGGCGCCGGTCGCTCCGGTCCAGGACACCACACGTGCACGTCGTCGCCGGCAGCGGCGAGCCCGGTCGCCACCTGCGCCGAGTGGTCGCTGATGCCGCCCACGTCCGGTGGGTACTCACAGGTGATGAGATGCCAGGACATGCGCGCCCTACCGAGACACCTGCACCGCCACCTGCCGCGCCGCGGCCGCGCCGCGGTAAGCCTCCAGGCACCGCTCGACCACCAGGGGCCAGGTGAACCGAGCCGCCACCCGTCGGCGGCCTGCCTCTCCCATCGTCGCGACGGCCTTGGGATGGCGATGGAACCACGCCACGCGCGCGCCCAGCGCGGCCGGGTCGTTGGGCGGCACCACGTGGCCCGTCACGCCGTCTTCGACCACTTCAGGCAGGCTGGCCACGCTGGTGCACACCCCAGGGGCCCCGCAGGCCATCCCCTCGAGCAGGGTCTGCCCCAGGAGCTCGGGCACCTTGGTCTCGCCCACGGCCGTCCGGTAGACGCTCGGCAGCACGATGCAGCACGCGCGCCGGTACGCGTGCACCAGTTCTTCGTCCGGCACGTCGTACAGGAATCGCACCTGCTTGCCGGGCGCCAACGCCACCATCGCCTGGTGGAGGTCCGGGTCGGGGCGTGGCGCGACGATGGTCAGCGGTACGTCTGCCGGCAGCCCGCGCAGAAGGTCGGCCACGCCCTTGTGCGGCACCAGTCGGCCGACGAACAGCGCGCCGCCGTCCCGGGCCACGGCCGGATCGGGCGAGAACCTGTCGATGTCCACGCCACCGCCCACCACCCGGGCGCGTGGCAGCGCCGCATGGCCGAAGACGGATCGGCTGTAGTCGCTCAGGTGCAGGTGGCCGTGGAACCAGGAGTCGGTGGAGACGTACGCGGACAGGTCCCATCCCCCGCCGCCAAGGTCGCTGGCAAACACGCGGCGTCCGGTCACGCGGCACCACAGCGCCGTCAACGAGCTGGCCAGCACGTGCTGCTGGTGGCAGTGCACCACGTCGGCGTGCGCCAACATCCCGAACAGCCGTGGGCTGAACGGGTTGGTCCGCTGGCCACGCACGTGCCACGGCCGGCCCACCGTTCGCACGCGCAGCGGCCCGATGGTGTCTTCCGCATCGGCATCGCCGAATGTGACCAGCGTGGTCGGCACGGCATCGGCCATCGCCCGCGCGAGCTCGAAGGCGTACCGCTCGGCCCCCCCCACGATGCCGGTATCGCCGAAGAGCGCGGGAACGACGTGCACGACGCGCATGGCTATTTCCGCACCTCGAGCTCGTAGTACATGAACCAGGCCGGAAACATCCAGGCCCACCGGCGCTCGTAGCGCTGGGGCCACCGGTTGGCGAGCCGGAACACGATCCGGTTCACGATCGATGCGTAGAAGCTGATCCGGGTGGTCCTGGACGCGAACCGCGCGCGGCTGTAGTGGTTCAGCTCGTGCGTCGAGGTGTAGGGCGCGAAGCTGTTCCAGCCGAACCAGTGCCGGTGCGTGATGTCGGTGAACGCGTTGGCGCTCGAAAAGTGCGGCACCGTGATGTGAATCCGTGCGGCGGTCCGGGAGATGCGGTGGATCTCCTCGAGCGCTCGCACCACGTCGTCGACGTGTTCCAGCACGTCGTAGGCGTGCACCTCGTCGAACGTGTCGGAGGCAAACGGCCACGGCAGCACGTTGAGATCGTGCACCACATCGGCGCCCACCTGATCGCTGATGTCCAAATTGACGGCGTCGTCGCGCCGCTTCTGGCCGCATCCGATGTTCAGCCTCGTCACGGGGCCACTCCCTGCTCACCTGCCGGTCGGGCCCACGACCCTCCGAAGACGCGCAACGGCCCGATGCGCTCGGCCAGCATGGGCCCAAGGGGTGGACGACCCAGCTCCGGCGCCATGACGACGGCGTAAATGACCAGCATGCTTGCCGCGGCCAGACCGGCTGCCCACCACACGGTCCCTTCGATCGTCATGGCGACAGCGGCGGCACACGCAAGCACCAGGACGAACCGAACGGCCCAGCCCGACCAGAACGCGAGGAACGCCAGCGGTTCGGTACCGGTCTCGCGCCCGAGGGCTCGCAGGTTTGCCGGCAGGCTGACGAGGACGGTGGCGAGCAGCAGGCCGATCGGCGCACCGATCGGGCCGACCAGCGGGACCAGAACCAGCATCGCGACCGCACCCACGATGCCGTCGGCCACCGAGGTCACCGCCAGGCGCCGCTCGTGTCCGAAGCAGAACAGCGTGTACACGGCGGCGAAGTTGACGTGCCGCACGAACATGCTGGTCAGGAGCACGGCCGTCAGCGCCAGGCCGCCGAAGCTGGCGGCGCCGACCCACCACACCACGAAGCCCTGATTGACGACGAGCACGGACACCACGATCGCACCGCTGGCGAGGAACAGGAGCTGGGTCATGCTGCGCGAGATCTGGTTCAGTCGCTCGCCTGCAGCGGCCCCACGCAGCTCGCTCAGCGCCGGAAGCGCCGTCTGCAGCAGGAGCTGGGGCTGGTTGGCGAGCATCGACAGGAGTTTGCCCGTGCACACATACACCACGACCGCTTCGGGACCAACGAGCGCCCCGACGACGAGCACGTCGGTGCCCGTCAGCAGCACCTGCGCGACCTGGCTGACGCTGATCCAGACGCCGCGAGACAGTTGCCCCCGCACCGTTGACCACGATCGGGAGATGGGCTCTCGCGGCCAGACGTGCGGGTGACGTTGCCGGAGGCGCCGCCACGCCATCGCCGCCGGGACGGCCTGCCCCGCCACCCACCCCATCGCCAAGGCATAGAGGCCGAGCCCACCCCACACGGCACCAGCCGTGACCACGGTGCCCACGACCAGCCCGGCCAGGTGCGCCGCCCCCAGATAGGCGAGATCTTGAAGGCCCTGCAGCAGCGCCACGAACACGCGCAAGGGGAACAACAGCGCGAAGCCGAAGAGTGCGACGCCGAGTGGGCCGCGGACGAGCGTCCAATCGACCGGCAGCCACCACCATGTGGCCGCCACGGCGGCGACGACAAACGGCACCTGCCACGCCACCACACCGAGCGTCCGGCTCACCAGCGCGCGGACCTCCGGCGAATCGGCGCCCCGCCCTTGTCCCACCGCGAAGGCCACCTCGCGCGGCACCAGCGCCACGATGCCGATGTCCATCAGCGCCAGATACGCCAGGACCTGCGCGCCGATCAGCCACAACCCGTAGTCGTGAGCGCCGAGGCGTCCCAGCAGGTACGGCGTCAGCACGAGGGCGGCGGCCAGCGCCGTCGCGGTGTGGAGGTAGCCCAGCCCGAGCCCCGCAGCGAAACCTCTCGAACGGCCCTCACGCATACGCCGCGCGCTCCGCGTGGGTGGCCCGCTGCTCCTCAGCGCCCCAGATCGGGCCCCAGAGTGCCGCCGTCAGCGCCCAATACTGGATGCCCATCTGCGTGTTGAAGGCGGGGCCGGTGAGACAGATGACGAGCATCGTCAACTGCAGACACAAGATCGCCGTTCCCGATTCCTGGATCGAGCCGGTGGCTGAAACCGCCACCAGGTAGCTGGCGCGCAGGCCGGCGACAATCGCCCCGGCCATGACGACCCACAACGGGATGCCGCCGTCGAGGAGCCAGCCGGTGGGCTGGATCTCGACGTGAATCGGCGGGGCCTCCCACATGGCGCTGTCGCCAAAGTACACCTGCATCATCCCCCACCGACCCAGTCCGGCGCCGAAGGGATACTCGAACAGCAGGTCCGACAGCGTGGCGGTCAGGAACCCGCCGCGCTCCGTCTGAAAGGTCTGCACGACGCCGTCGTTGAAGAGACCCGTGAACCGGTTGGCCAGCGAGTCTCCGCCGACGGCCACGGCCCACACGTAGGCGCCCAGCACCAGCGCGCCGCCCAGGACGATGCTGGCCGCGCCGGCCATGGCGCGTCCCTGGCGCATGCGCAGCAGGGCAAAAACGCCAACGCTGGCCGCGGCGATGAGCGCCAACGAGCGCACCTGCGTGAGCAGCAGCGTCGTCATGCCGATGGCCGACGCGGTGAGACACAGCGCCCGTATGGGCACCGTGACGCGACTCCTGAACGCCAGGACGATGCCGAGCACCATCGTCATCATCGCCGCCACGGCCGACCCCCCGGGCATGTCGCTCAAGCCCGGCGGGCGCACGATCTCCCGGTCGTCGGCGCCGCGGTAGGTCAACGAGCTCACCATGTCCGGGTTCATCTCCATGCCCAAGGCACTGAACTCGGGTGGCAGGAAACGGTCGGGATAGTAGACCTGCAGGATCCCCACGAGAGCGCTGGCCGCACTGGCCAGGAAGACGATCCACATCACGCGTTCCAGCTTGGCTTCGCTACGCACCGCCCGGGTCATCCACAGCGCGGGCGCGGCGATGCTGAGCTGGAACACCACCTGGGCGATGCCGGCCGTCGAGTGCGTCGTCGAGTGCAGCAGGTTGAGCACCAGGAGCGCCAGCGACGCGATCAGCCATCTTGCGCTGGCGTGCAGGGGCTCCCCAGTGGGACGGCGGAAGTAGTAGCCGATGGCAGCCAGGCTGAACAGGTACGGCAACGCCCGCAGATACGCGCGATACGGCTGCACACCGGGCACGAACAGTGCCACGCCCCACAGGAACTGTCCCGCGATGAAGAGCTCCGCCCATCCCCACGGCTCGGCGGGCTCGGCCGGGGGTTCGGCCATGGGTGCGTGCGGCGCCGGCCACGCCTCAGTGGGATGCGACAGGGCTCGCATGGGAAGCGCTCAGGTCGAGGAGGACGTCCTCGTACCGGTCCAACATCGCATCGAGGGAAAATTCCGCCGCGCGGCGCAGGCCACGGCCCGCCAGCCAGATCCGCCGCGACTCGTCCTGCAGCACGCGGGCGACGACGGTGCCGAACTCGTCGTCGGACGGCAGCAGCCCGTAGTCGCCGTCGCCGAGGACCTCCAGGCTGCCCGGATTGCGCGTCGCGACGACGACGGTACCGCACGCCATCGCCTCGAGGTACGGGAGCCCGAAACCCTCGTACGTGCTCGGCGACGCATACACCCAGGCCTGCTGGTACAGCGCCACGAGTTCCTCGTCGGACACGCCCGTGCGGTAGACGACACCCGGACTCGGCGGGCCTTCCTGGCCGACGACCGTGAGGGTGGCGGCCGGGTGCGCCGGCCGGATTTCACGCGAGAAGGCGTCGATCAGGAACCTGCCGCGCTTGCGGCCATCGAGCGTGCCGACGAAGAGCAGCGAGGGGTGCGCGCTCTTGGACAGGGCGGCCGGCTTGAACACGCGGCAGTCGACGCCGTGGGGAATGACGCGCGACACGTACGGATTGTCGAGGCGCGTGTTCTCGCTGACCGCCACCACGCCGCGTTGCAGCATGCCGGTGGCCAGTTCCTGCGCGTAGACGCCGTACTGGAGAAGCCGCCGCCCCCACGAGCTGGCCGAGCGCGCCTCGCCGAGCGCGCTGCCGTGCATCACCCGCAGCACGGGCGTGCCGGACAGCCCGAGCAGCAGGCTGTCGCCGTGCGCCACCACCACATCGAAGTCGCGGTACCGCGGGACCAATGCCAGGACGTTGCCCAGGTACCCCATGGTCATGCGGCGACCGACCCACGTGTCGACGAAGGCCCTCCACGGCAGCGGACGCACGTAGTAGGTGGCGTCCACGGGCCGCGCGTCGTGGGAGAACACCGTCACGGCGTGCCCGCGTTCGGCCAGCCCCTGCGCCAGCGTGTGGGCCGCGCGCTCGATGCCGCCACGCTTCTCGCCGTGCACGGGCAGGCGGTAGCTCAGCATCGCCACGCGCATCCGGGCAAACGGTCGCGCGGTCCTAGCAGCCACGGCGGGCCTCCCCGGTGTCCCCGTTGTGACCGGTCATTGACGAGAGCAGCCGCTCGATGTACGGCAACTGTGTCTCCGGCGCGCACAGCGCCCGGCTTCGTCGGCGCCCCGCGGCGCCCATGCGCTCGCGCCGCGCCGAATCCGCGATGAGCGCGCGAAGCGCATCGGCGACCGCACCGGTGTCCCCCGGGGGCGTCAGCGCGCCGCACGTGTCGTCGACGATCTCGAGGGCGCCGCCCGCCGCCGACGTGACGACGGGGACGCCGGCCAGAAAGGCCTCGACGAGCGAGAGACCGAAGGGCTCCGGCTCGAGGTTCGGCTGGCAATAGAGGTCCGAGGCGTTCAAGAGCGCCGGCACGTCGCTCCTGGCTCCCAGCCACTTGATCCGATCGGCGAGCCCCAATCGGTCGACGGCCGCGCGCAGCGAGTCCATGTAGGTTTCCTCTTCCGGACGCTGCGCGCCACCGACCATCCAGCACTCCCAGTGGGGCAGGTCTTGCAGCGCGGCGCACGCCTCCAGCAGCACGCGGTGCCCTTTCCACGCTTCCGCGCGCGCGACCATGGTGACGACCACGTGGTCGTCGGCGGTGCCGAGGGCTTGCCTGAGGTGCCACCGCGCCGACGGCTCGACGGCGGGCGGGACCGACACCGGGCAGTAGGCCACATGGGTCGACACGCGCGGCAGCCACTGCGCCACCCGGCCCGCCGTGTAGTGGCTGTTGCAGAGCACGACGTCCGGCGCCGTCAGCCTGGCCACGCGTTCGAGCCAATGGCGACCGTCGCCGGCCATGTGTGCCCAGAGCACCAGGGGATACCCCATCTCGCGGACGACCGATCCGAACACGACCGCCGACCAGGGCTGTTGGCACACGACGACGTCGGGCGAGGTCTGCCGGAGGAGCTGCCGCAGCGCGACGCGCGCGCGGCGCACCGTGTGGGGCCGGCTCAGGCGCACATCGCCCAGCACGTGCGCGGCGCACCCTCGGTTGGCCAGGCCTTCGCTGAACGCGCCCTCGAAGCACACGGCGAAATCCGACGTCATGGACGGCGCATGGCGTGACTCCGCGGCCAGCGTGAGGAGAAAGGTCTCCACGCCGCCGAAGAGGTTGCCGCTGTGCAGGTGCAACACGCGCATGTCAGGGTTCGTCAGGACGGGCCGGCCACCAGCGACCGGTAGACCGGGGCCACGTCGCCCACCATGCGCGCGCGCGTGAACGTCCGCTCGGCCACGTCGCGGGCGGCCGCCGCCACGCGCGAGCGCAGGCCGACGTCCCCAACCAGCGTGCCGATGCAGTCGGCGAGGCCACGCGCGTCGCCGGGCTGGTGCACCAGGGCGTCCACGCCGGGCGTGACGATCTCGCGGGCGCCACCTGCCGCGCTGACCACGACCGCGCGGCCGCACGCCATCCCTTCCGCGATCACGAGCCCGAAGGGCTCGGGCTCGGTGCTGGCATGTACCACGACGTCGAGCGCTCGCATGGCGGCCGCGGTGTTCGAGACGTATCCCACGAAACCCACGCGGCCCTCGAGGCCCTGGGCCTTCGCCAGCTCCTGCAGTTCCTCGAGCGAGACCTGGCTGGCGTCGGTCGCGTAGACCGGACCGCCCACGATGTAGCCCCGCACGCCCAGCGACGCCGGCAGCAGGGCCAGCGCGCGGAGAAACGTGGCGTGTCCCTTCCACCGGGCGAAGGTGGCCACCAGACCCACGCGCGTCACCCCGGGGCCGGACGGCGGCAGCCCCGCCAGCCCATCCAGGTCGAGAGTTGGCCCGGTTGCCGAGTAGCGCTCCACATCGACGGCGTTCCACACGCGGTGCACCGGTACGCGCCCACGGAGCACGGCGGTCAGGTCCCTCCCGACGCTGTCGGAGTTGGCCAGGGCCGCGGCGCACGATCGCGCCATCCAGCGGAGCGCGCGCGCGCTGAGCACCCGGCGCCCGACATAGTCGTGCACGTGCCACACCACGGCCGCCTGCCGCGGAGCCACCCACGTCGCCAGCAGGTGCATCTTGACGCCGTTGCTTTGCACGATGTCCGGCGCCAACGCCGCGGCCACGCGGCGCAGGCGGAGTACGTAGAGGAGCGTCGCGCCGCCGGCCGCCAGGCACGCCCAGAGCAGCCGCGCACGCGACCACCAGGACGAACCGGCTCCCCACTCGCCGACTTTGGCGAGACGCGGCGGAAACGGAAGCACCATCACGGCAACCCCCAGGGCGCGGAGACGATCGACCAGCACCCCCTCGGATGCCGCGACGACGTTCAACTGCCAATCGGGGTAGATGTCACGCAGGCCCGTCAACAGCTCGACCAACGCCGCCTCCGCGCCCCCAAACTGGCCGGTGGGGCTGAGAAACAGCAGCCTCACAACAAACGCTGGCGAACCGTGATCGTGTCACCCGGTTGCACGATGTCGGTCTGCCTGGCATCGAACTCCTTGCGTTGGCCGTCGACCATGCGTGTGACCCGCAGCCGCCGGCTCGACCCGCGTTCCGTGACGCCTCCGGCCAGCGACAGCGCCTGCATCATCGTCATGTTGGCCTCGAGCGTGTAGGAACCGGGGTTGCGCACGAGGCCGACGACGAAGAACCGCTCGGCCTTGGGCACGAAGACCGTGTCGCCGTCTCGAATCGCGATGTTCTCGGACAACCGGCCGCTTTCGATCTCCCGCAGGCTGACGCGGCGAACTTCCGCGTTGTCGGCCGACGCCAGCGTGACTGCCCCGGCCTGTGGGGACTTGGGGTGCAGGATGAGCACCTCGTTCCCGGCGGTCGCGGTCGTCGAGCCGGCCTGCGCCAGCACTTCGAGCAGGTTCACCGCGCCGGACAACACGTACTTGCCGGGTGTCTTCACCTCGCCCATCACGAACACACTCTGGCTACGAAACTGGTCCACGTCGACCGTGACCTGCGGGTCGCGCAAGTATCCCTCGGCGAGCTTCGTCTTGAGCAGCCCGGCCACGTCGTTGAGCGTCAGCCCCCCGGCACGGACGCGACCCAGGAATGGGTAGTTGAACTGGCCGTCGTTCTCCACGCGATAGCGGCCCGACAGCGACGGCTCGTTGAAGACCGTCACCGTCAGCACGTCCTCGGGGCCGACGACGTAGTTGGGCTGGACCTGCTGGGCGCCGAGCGACGCGACAGCCGCCAGCACGAAAAGCGCGATGCGAAGGGATCCGATCATGGCTTGTACTCGAGCGACACGAACACCCGGGTGCGCTCGTATTGACGAAGCAGGGGGCCGGTATTGGCTCGTTTCTCGCGATCGACGGTGAACGTCATCCTCATGCTGTCGTCGACGCGAACCCCGAAGCCCCCGCCGTAGACCGTCACCGTCTCCAGCCGGCCCTCGATGCCGGCGTCCAGACGCGCCTCGTACTGGAGACGGCGACGGCCGGCCAGCACGATGGCGTCGACCGGCCCGACGACACGTTGAGATATGGTGAGCTGTCCGCCTGCATCCAGATAGTACGGCTGGAGCTCGTCGTACGAGTACACGATGTCGCGGGTCACACGCCCCTCGAACTTCGTGACGCCGAGCAGGGTGTACTGAAGATCGCCGCCGGCCACCAGCCCGCGAAACGGCGCCATCACGGGCTGCACCGGACGGAAGTCGCGGACGCCCACGAAGGCCTGGCCGTTGATGACGGCGCCCTCGCCGAATCGAACCGTCGGCGTCAGCCGCAGGCTGTCGGAGTCGCGAAAGCGCGACACCGTGAAGCGCAGCTGCTCGTACTCGGCGGCGACCACCATGGACGTCAGCGGCGTCAGGTCGAATCGGGCTCCGGCCGCGAACGTCGTGGTCTTGCGGTCGAGCTGCTCGGACAGGTCCACCCCGCGGAACGCCTGCCCCGGCGCGAACTCGGTGTTGTCGCGCCCCGCCCAGGCCGTGAAGGACGTGATGCCGCTCAGGCCCACCTCGATCGCGGCGCGGCCGTTGCGCGACACGCCGAGGGCGCGCACGTCGATGTCGCCATTGCGCTGCCGGCTCCGGTTCAGGCCTACTTCCACCGACGGCCGCACGCGGCCCGTCCGGATGTCATAGAGCCCCCTGACCGATCCGTTGAGCGATTGCTGGTCCTTGTTGTCGCGGAAGAACACGAAGCCGGCGTCGGTGGTGCCCACCACCCGGCCGTTGCCGACCGGCATCTCCGCCAACACACGCGGGGCCACCGTGTAGGTGAAGTCGTCACGGATGACTTGCGAGGAGTTGTAGACGTTCGAGTCCATGCCAATGTCGCGTATCGACAGCGACGGGTAGATCTGAACGCTGCCAAGGGAGATCGGGCGGCTCGTCCCCGAGGCGGGCAGCGACTCGGGCTGCACCCCCTGCGACTGGCCCGGCGAGGGCCAGAAAAACATCCCGAGGACGACGACCACCTTGAAACGGCTCATCAACCATGAATATCGACCCGTTCAAACGCGAGCCTTAACGCACCGGCGTGCACGGGCGCCAGGTTTGTGCACAATTGAGGACATGAATTCCGAGTTCACGGTCATCTGCCCATACTGCGGAGAGGCCGTCGAGATCTATGTGGAGTCGGATGTGCGCGGTCTGCTGGTGCAGGACTGCGAAGTCTGCTGTAACCCCTGGCAACTGCGCGTCACCGGACGTGGAGACGACCGCAGCGTCCAGGTCAGCCGTGCGGACGAGTAGCAGCCGGACACGATCGGGCCGGCTGGCCCTGTTGGCGGCGGCCGTCCTGACGGCGCTCCTCTCGCTCTCCGCGGCAGCCCAGGACCGCCCGCCCACGGAGGCTCCGCTGCCGGCGCCGGAACCCTTCCTGAAAGAGGTGCGGGCGCGACTCGAAACCGACGCGGCGCGGCGGTTCGGATACAGCTACCGCGAGACGCAGCGGCGAACGTCGATCGACCGCAACGGACGCCGGCGAGAGGAGCCGGCCACGATCCTCGAAAGCTACCCGGGCCTGCCGGGCGAGGAGCGGTGGGAGCGGGTCGTGCAGCGGAAGGGCAAGCCGGTCTCCGAGGCCGAGCTGAGGGAGAAGGACGACGACCGGCGCCGCAAGGCGGAGCGATACGCGCGAGAGCTGACGCAGGTGTCGGCGGCCGACCGCGCGAAAGCGGCGCGCCAGGCCGACCAGGACCGGCGCGAGCGCGCGGTGTTGGTGGACGACGTCTTCGTCGTCTACGCCGTCGACATGGTGGGGCGCGAGCGGATCGAGGGACACGACACGATCGCGTTCACGCTGACGCCGCGGCCGCAGGCCAAGCCGCGCACGCGCGATGGACGCATGATGAAATCGTTTCGCGGGCGCGCCTGGGTCAGCGAAACCGACTTCGAGCTGGCGCGGCTGGACGTCGAAGCGATCGAGACCGTGTCCATTGGGCTGGGGCTGCTGGCCCGCGTGCACAAGGGCACCAGCCTGTCGTTCACCCGCCGGAAGGTCAACGGCGAAGCCTGGCTTCCCGCCAGGGTCCAATACGAGGTCAGCGCGCGGTTTCTCTTGTTGAAGCGGTTTCGCGAGGGCGGCGTGACGGAGTTCTCGGACTATCGCAAGTTCACCGTGGACACGGCTGCCGACATCCAGTCCCCGCGCGAGACGCCGTGATGCTAGCGAGGCTCCGCCTCAAGCGCGCGCCTGGGCCGTTGCGGCAGCCCGGCGCAGCGCGTCGAGGAACACGTCGGTGGACTGGGCGCCCGACACGCCGAACCGCTGGTCGATGACGAAGAACGGCACGCCGCCTGCCCCGAACTGCCGCGCCTGCCCGCCTTCGGCCTCGACGGCGGCCGTGTAAGTGCCCTCGGCCAACACGCGGCGGCACGACGCCTCGTCGAGTCCAGCCTCTTGCGCCAGCGCCACGAGCGAGTCGACGTCGAAGACCGAGCGTCCCTCGGTGAAATACGCCCGGTAGAAGCGCTCTATCACCGCGTCGGCGAGGCCGGCGGCGCGCGCCAGGTGCACCAGCTCGTGCGCCTGGCGGGTGTTGCCCGTCACGCCGTCCGGCCCCAGGTGATACTCCAGGCCCTCGGCGGCAGCCAGCCCCTCCATCTGCGTGTCCATCGCCGAGACCTGCTCGGCGGACAAACGGTACTTGGACATCAGCATCTGGCGCCGATTGTGGGTCTGCGAGAGCGGGCGCGTGGGATCCAGCTGAAACGACCGGTGCACGATCGACACGCCGTCACGTCCCTCGAACTGCTCCAGCGCGCGCTCGAACCGGCGCTTGCCGACGTAGCACCACGGGCACACGACGTCGGACCAGATCTCGATCTGCATGCCAGAATCGTAATCCGATTCGAATGGGGTCGGGTGTCGACACCCGACCCCATTGCTCAGAGGATCCGCTGCAAGAACACCAGGTCCAGACGGCGGCCGAACTTGAACCCCACCTCGCGCAGGTGTCCGGCGCGCTCGAACCCCAGCCGCTCGTGAAACCGGATGGATCCGGCGTTGTCCGCGTCCACGCCGGCCACCATGACGTGCTTGCCCAGGGCACGTGCGCGGTCGAGCAAGGGAACCATCAGCGCGTGCCCCACGCCGCGGCCACGCCAGTCGTCACGCACGTGGACCGAGTGCTCGACGGTGAAGCGGTATCCCGGCCACGCGCGAAAATCGCCGAACGACGCGAAGCCGACGACCTGGTCTCCGGCCACAGCCACCAGCACGGGAAAGCGCTGCGCCACGCGATCGCGCCACCAGGCCAGACGGTCATCGAACGTCGCGGGGTCGTCGCGGTACACGGCCGTGGTCGTGGCGACCACGTCGTTGTAGATCGCCAGCACGGCTGGGAGGTCGGACTCGATGGCGTCTCGTACTGTGAGCATCGGACGTAGGACACTGCGGGTCGCTCAGCGGCTCACCGATTGTTCCACGCGGTAACCACGACGGCGGAGCATCTCGATCAACCCGTCCTGCCCCACCAGATGGCCGGCGCCCACGACGACCAGGCACCGCGCCTTCACGAGACACGCCTCGATCTTCGGCACCCACCGGGCGTTGCGTTCCACGAACAGGACGCGGTGCACCTCCGGGGCATCCTTCATCCCATCGACCAGGATGCGCTCGATACCGTTGGGGTCGCCGGCCTTCCACGCAGCCATCAGCGCGCGCGCCTGGCTGGCTTCGGTCGAGGCGCCCTCGAGGGTTTCCACCACCAGCGCATCCTGCAGGGTGGGTCCCAGCGACTCGAGCATCGAGATTTGATCGAGCGCTTTCTCGAGCAGTTGCACCGGCATCCCCAGCCCGATCGCGCGGTCGCGAAAGTGCTTGTCGAGCCCCAGCGACGGGTCGAAGCCGCTCCGCTGCATCTCCACCGCCGCGAGGGTCACGGCCACCATCCACGGTCGCATCCGCTGCACCATCTCCAGGGGCAGCCCCATCTTGGTGGCGCGATCGACGATGGTGCGATAGGTCGCCGCCGAGACGTGCGCCTCGAGCGTCTGCCCGGCCGGGTAGAGCGCACGGCGCATCAGCTCGGCCGCGGCCTCCGGCGTCTTGAGCTCGTCCGGGTCGGCTTCCTCGACGAGCACCTGGGCGGACTGGAACGCGGCCTCCATCGACGGCGGCAGCGGGTAGGCATCCGGCGTCAGCAGGTGCAGGGATCCCATCAGCCAGCCCGTCTGCCCGTCGCGCTCGACCGTCCAGACGAACCCCTTTGCCCTTGAGTTCGAGCGCGCCGCCGAGGCCAGCGTGCCCTGCTGGGCGGCCAGCGTGGCATCGCCCACACTGCACGCCAGCACCCACCCCAACACACCCGCGCGCGTCACACGTGTCAGCCGTCGCATGTGTCCCCTCCGCTGGCGTGTATCGGCTGGCACGGCGCAGGGCGTGACCACGGAGCCCGAGGCCGTTCCAGCTTCCCTTCCGTGGACGACTACGGGCGTGGCGCGGACAACACGAGCGAGACGTTGGTCCCCCCGAAGCCGAACGAGTTCGAGAGCGCGAAGCGCAACGAGCGCGCCGTGGGCTCGAGCACCGGGGGATAGTCCAGCAACTCCGGATCGAGCGGCGACGCGTTGATCGACGGCGCCAGCCAGCCGCCACGCAGCATCGCCAGCGTGAAGATGGCTTCGATGGCGCCGGCCGCCGACACGGTGTGCCCGGTGTACCCCTTCGTGGAGGAATACGCCACGTGGCGGCCTCCCAGCACGGTGCGAATCGCGCGCACCTCCGACACGTCGCCCGCCGGAGTGGACGTCCCGTGGGTGTTCACGTAGTCGATCGCCTCGGGCGCGACGCCGGCGTGGGCCAGGGCCTTCTCGATGGCGCGCCGCGCGCCGGCGGAGGACGGGGCCACCATGTCGCCCTCGCCGTCGCTCGACATGCCCCACCCCCGGACCACGCCGAGCACCGTGGCGCCACGGGCTTCCGCCACCTCGCGCGCCTCGAGCACCACCACGCCCGCTCCCTCCGCGAAGACGAACCCCGCGCGGTCGGCCGCGTAGGGCCGCGAGGCACGCTCGGGATGGTCGTTGTCGTCGGAGTTATAGGCACGCATCGAGTCGAAGCCCGCGTGAAAATGCGGATCGGTTTCTTCGCAGCCGCCCGCGATCGCCGTATCGCAATGGCCGCTTTCGATCAGCATCGACGCCAGGAGCAGGTTGTAGGCGCCCCCCGCGCACGCCGCGCTGGTCGTGAACGACGGGCCGGTCGAGCCCAGCACGTTCACCAGGTTGGCCGACGCGGTCGAGGCCATCAGCTTCGGGACCACCGTCGGCGGCACCCGCCTCATGTTCTTGGACTCCGACAGCTTGTCCTGAATCTCGACGTGGGTACGGACGTCCCCCGCCCCCGACCCGACCACCACGGCAAAGTCGCGGTGGGTCAACCCGGCCTGGGCCATCGCGCGCCGGGCGGCCGCCAGCGCCAACCGCGACTGCCGGCCCATGAACCGGCCCTGGGCCTTGCTGATGCCCAGGTCGTCGTCGGAGAGCTGGCCTGTATAGGTGCCGGCGATCTGGCACCGTCCGTTCATCTCGACGGCCGGCGGATAGGACGCGAAGGGCCCGCCGCGGCCTTCTCGCAGCATGCCTTCGAGCGTCGGCAGGTCGTCGCCCAGGTGACACAACACACCTGCGCCCGTCACCACCACCTCTCGTCCCCGCCGCTCGATGCTGGGTTCGCCCATGTCCTCGCTGGAGCAGTATAAAACGTCGGGGTAGTTGGTGGTTGGTAGTTGGTAGTTGGTAGTTAGTGACCGGAGACTGGAGACCGGAGACCGGCGTCCCCTATTTGTGATCCAACGTCTCCCCCTGGTCCTTCAACAGCCACACGCAGACCAGGCTCACGAGCGCCGTGAAGGAGACATAGGCGGCGACGGCCATCGACGTCTGGAACGTCTGGAACAGATAAAGGGCGATGAGGGGCGCCGGCCCGCCGGCTGTCAGCGACGCCAGCTGATAGCCGAGGCTGGCACCGCTGTAGCGGAGCGTCCCGGGAAACCGCTCGGCGATGTAGGCCGCCTGGGGCCCGTACTGCAGGTCCTGGCTGGGCAACCCGAGGGCGATCGCGATAAAGGCCAGCCACGTGATGCGCGTATCCAGCATCCCGAAGTAGATGAACGGAAACACCATCATCACCAGGCACCCGATGGCCGTGATGCGGCGGCGGCCGATCACGTCGGACAGGTGGCCGAAATACGGGATGGCACAGGTGGAGATGATGGCTTGCACCATCACGAAGCCCAGCACCAGGCCGCGCTCCATCCCCAGGGTCTGCGTGGCGTAGGTCAGGACGTAGGTGGTGAAGATGTAGAAGGGCGTCTGCTGTCCGCTGCGCAGGAGGGCTGTCAGCACCAGCTCGCGCCAGTGGAGCTTGACCACCTGGAGCACCGGCGCCTTCTCCACGCGCCCCTGCGCGCGCAGCTTGGCGAACACGGGCGTTTCCAGGACGCCGGTGCGGATGTAGAGGCCCACGAACACCAGCGCCGCGCTGAGCAGGAAGGGCACGCGCCAGCCCCAGCTGAGAAACGCCTCTTCGCTCGTGACGAACGACATGATGGACAGGGCGCCGTTGGCGAGCACCATGCCGGCTGGCGCGCCCAGCTGCGCGAAGCTGGTGGTGAAGCCCCGGCGCTTCGGGTCGGTCCACTCCCCCGCCATCAGCACCGCACCGCCCCATTCGCCGCCGACGCCGATGCCCTGGACGATCCGAAACAGCGTCAGGAAGACGGCGCCCCAGATGCCGATCTGGTCGTAGCCCGGCACCAGGCCGATGCCGATCGTCGCGGCGCCCATCAGGACGAGCGTGGCGATGAGCGCGGTCTTGCGGCCGATCCGGTCACCGTAGTGGCCGAAGATCGCCGCTCCGAAGGGCCGCGCCACGAAACCCACGAAGTAGGTGGAGAACGCGAGAAGCGTGCCCGTGTAGGGGTCGCTGCCCGGAAAGAACAGCCGCGGAAAGACCAGCGCCGCCGCCACGCCGTAGAGAAAGAAGTCGTACCACTCGATGGTGGTGCCCGCGGCCGAGGCGATGATGGCGCGCCGCATCATGCGGCGGTGCGCCGCGGCGTCCAGTTCGGGCGCTGCGCTGGCGGATGTCTCGAGAGTGGCCACCCTTGGTCTCCTGACGGCCCGCGCCGGTGCGGCCGGGCGGGGGCATTCTACAGTGGCCGGCGGCAACCAGCACCGCACCGACCCCGCGGCCTTGCTAGCATTACCAGATGAATCCGTGGCTGGCGCTGCCGCTTGGCGACTACGAGGGACACATGCAGTCGCCGGACGTGGATCAGTTGGTCCCGCTGTCCGACCTCTTCTCGGACGTCCTACGCCGTCACCGGCCGGCTTCCGTCGCGATCCTCGGCATCGCGGGCGGCAACGGCCTCGAGCACGTCGACCCGTCCGTCACGGGCCGCGTCGTCGGGCTCGATGTCAACCCGCAGTACCTCGACGTGACGCGGCGACGATTTCCGGACCTTCGCGCCCTGGAACTCCACTGCGCGGACCTGGCCGAGGCGACGCCGGCCGTCCCGCCGGTGGCGCTGGTGCACGCCGCGATGGTGTTCGAGCACGCGGGTACCGGCCTGTGCCTCGACAACGCGCTGTCGCTCGTCGCACCCGGCGGTGTTCTCTCGACGGTCCTTCAGTTGCCGAGCGAGTCGGCCGGGGCCGTGGGCGTGACGCCGTTTCCGTCGATGGAGACGCTGGCCAGCCACTTCGCGTTCGTGGACCCGGTCCACTTGCAGCGGACGCTCGCCGAACGAGGGTGGACCCTCGTTCACCAGCGCCGCCTGCCGCTGCCCTCTGGAAAAGCGTTCTGGTCAGGCGCCTTTGTCAGGGCCGGTTCGATGCCCGCACCGCGGGGATGAGCGCCTGGACGGCCCAGTTGGTGCCCGCCGCCGAGATGAACTGGTCCACGCCGTGTGGGAACTCGCTTTCGAAGTAGGCCTGCACGGGCAACGCCCGCGACTTCACGTACCAGGAGCCGTCGGCCAGTTGGGTGCCCAGGAGGTACCGCACGCCCCTGGCGTAGGCGTCGTCACCAACCTGGAGGGCACCCGCCTCGCGGAGCGCTGTCAGCGCCTGCCCGGTGGCATAGGCGTCAGCCGTCATCCCCGATCGGGCAATGGGCGCCCACCCGCCATCGGGCCGCTGTTCGGCGATGAGCTCGCGCGCCAGCCTGGCGATGAGCGCGCGGTCGCCGCGCGCCCACGCCAACCCCAGCAACTGAAACGCGCGGTCCTCGGTGGAACTGGCGCGCGCAGTGGCCAACCACCGTCCCGCCGCCGCCACGGCCGCGTCGTACTCGGCGCGCCGTGCGGGCGGCGCATACGCTTGCAACGCGCGCATGGCCACGGCCGTCACCTGGATCTCGCTGGATTCCATGGGGGGCCGATTGGCGGCCAGTCTCCAGTGGCCATCGGCCACCTGCAGGCCCTTCAGGTAGTACGCCAGCGCGTCGGTGGACGGGTCCGCCGGGACCTCTGCGCCGATGAGGCCATACAGCAC
>Ga0307505_10000172_pt1 | contig 80186 bp, 70 predicted proteins | sample 23_S_MG_FD_202183 | JGI IMG/M metagenome (GOLD analysis project Ga0307505, IMG submission 202183) | Soil microbial communities from Populus trichocarpa stands in riparian zone in the Pacific Northwest, United States - 23_S | ecosystem: Environmental > Terrestrial > Soil > Riparian zone > Trees... | reverse complement strand
TATCGCGGCGGCGTAGCGCTGCTCGATCGGCGCCGGCGGATCGCCGGCGACAAAGCGGTCCTGCCCGAGGTCTTCCAGGATCAGGAGGCCGTTCTCGTGGTCGGCGGCATAAATCTCCGGCGCGCTGAAGCCGCGCTCGCGCAGTGCGCGGTCGAGCGCCGCGAACGGCCGCACATTGTCGGCGAGGTGAGCGATCGAGCTGTAGGTGCGGCCGTGCGAAAGCGTCGGCTCGCTGCCGGCCTTCGGCACCTTCATGAGAATCGCGGTGCCTTCGTTCAGGTAAAGCCGCTCGTAGGAGCGCGTGGAGGCGTCACCCTGCATGTGCATCCGCAGCGCCGAGCCGAGCCCCGCGGCATCGAGGAGCGCGCGGGCCGCGCGCAACTGGTTCAGCCGCCCGGCCCAGGCGCCGTAGCCCGTGAGCCGCACGACGCGGTGCGTCGGTCCGAGACCCGGTGCAAGATTGAGCGCGACATCGAGCCTGTCCGCCTGCAGGAGCGAGCCCGCACGGTCGGGCCACTCGACGATGACGGCGGCATTTTCCGCCGCCTCGTCCCAGCCAAGCTCGGACAGCTCCGCCACCGTCGTCACGCGATAGAGGTCGGAATGCACCACCGTGATCATCGGTAGTTGATAGACCTGCATCATCGTGAAGGTCGGGCTCGGCACGGCGAGTTCCGCGTCGCCCGCGAGATAGCGCAGGATCGCGCGCGCGAGCGTCGTCTTGCCCGCGCCAAGGTCGCCCGAGAGCGTGATCAGGTCGCCCGGCACGATCGACGCCGACAGGTCCATCGCCAGATGCTCGGTGGCATTGACGTCGGGCAGCTCGATATCCCAGGTCGTGCGCTGATTTTTGTCGCTCATCGCTTACTCGGCGGCCTGCGTTCCGGCAGCCGCATGGGTCGGGAACACACAGGTCACGAGCGTACCTTTTCCGGGCTCGGAGTCGATGGCGATGCTGCCGCCATGCAACTCCATGAGCGAGCGCACAATGGAAAGCCCGAGGCCCGCCCCGCGGTGCTGCGAGCCGAGCGTGTGGCTTTCAAATCGGCCGAAAATGCGCTCCTTGAGTTCCGCCGGGATTCCGGGCCCGCGGTCGGCGATCTTGAAGGCGACGGCGTCGCGCTGCCGCTCCACGGTGAGCGTGACCGTCTCGCCCTGCGGCGAGAAGCCTGCGGCATTGGCCAGCAAGTTAAAGAGGACCTGCCGTACCCGTTTGTCGTCGGCGACGAAGCGGCCGACGTCCTTCGGCATCCGCACGGAGAGCCGCACGCCGCGTTCCTTCAGCCGCGGCCGCACGCCCTCGACCGCCGCCTCGACCGCCGCGCGCACGTCGACTTCGCCGAGATCGAGCTGCATCGCGCCGGCGTCGATGGTCGCGAGATCGAGGATGTCGTTGATGATGGCCAGGAGCGCCGCGCTTGAGTCCGTGATGTGCTGGACATATTCGCGTTGCTTGTCGTTGAGCGGGCCGATCAGCGGATCGTCGAGCAACTGCGCGAAGCCGATGATGGTCGTGAGCGGCGAGCGCAGTTCGTAGGAGACGTGACCCACGAACGCATTCTTGAGCGCGTCGGCGGCTTCCAGCGCCTCGTTGCGCTCTTTGAGCGCGCGCTCAACCTGGGCGCTCGCGGACACGTCACGGAAGGTGACGAGCGTGCCGCCGTCCGGCAGCGGCACCGCCCCGCAATCGAGCACGCGCCCGTCGGTGAACTCCACGCGCCGCGCGAGCGGATGACGCGCGCCCATGCCGGTGACGGCAAGCTGCAACGCGTGCCATGTCGCGGCGCCGTCGCGCATGGACGTGCGGCACCACGCCCCAACTTTCTCAACGTGCGGGTTTTCAGCGAGGTCCTTCGGTGAAAGCTCCCACAGTTCGGCGAAGGCATGATTGAAGAGCTTGAGCCGTCCGTCGCTGCCGAACACGGCGACGGCCTCGGCGAGCGCGTCGAGCGTCTCGCCTTGCGTGCGGATCAGCGCGTTGAAGCGGCTTTCGAGCTCGATGCGCTCGCTGATGTCGTCATAAATGTACGTGACGCCGCCTTCGGGATTGGCGGTCGTGACCACGCGCAGCGTCCGCCCGCCCGGTAGGTGCCACCAGTTCGCGCGCGCTTCGGGCGACCGGTACGCTTCGTGCAGTTGCGCCTTCCACGCACGGAAGTCCGCCTGCTCCGGCAGTTTCCGTTCGGCGCGCAGCCGGTCGAGGATGGCGGAGTCCGTGGGATGTTCGTCGAGGAAAGCGGCATCCAGATCGAACAGCTTGCAGTAGGCGTCGTTGTAGAAGACGAGCCGCCCCTCGGGGCCGAAAATGACGACCGCGGTCGCGAGCTGGTCGAGCGTGCGGCGATGGGCGTCGATCGCGCGCTTCAGCTCCGAGCGCAGCCGTTCGGCTTCGGTGGCGTCGATTCCCATGCCGGCCGAGCCGTGGCGGCCGCCGAGTTCGAAGATGTCGAGCACCCGCCGCTCGCCCGCGACCACCGCCGGCAGCCGCTTGTTGAAGGTTTCGCCGCCCGCGCGCGCCTGCTGCGCCTCTCCGCGCGCATTGCCGTCGAGAAGCTCAAGACCGCGCGTGACGGCGTCGCCGGGATCGGACGCTTCCACCGCGCGGGCGTAGGCGCGGTTCGCAAACGCGAGCTTGCCGTCGCCGTCGCGCAGCCAGATCGGCGCGGGGGCGGCGTCGAGCAGGCTGCGCAGTTCGGAAAAATCGCGTTCGAGCTTGTCGTGACGCTCTTTCATCGCGGCGAATTCGAGTTTGGCGCCGGTGACGTTGCGCAAACGCAGGACGGCCGCGCCGCCGATCGGCCGGCCCTCGGCCTCGATGTGCCGCCCGCGCACCGTCGCGAGCGTCATGGAGAAGCCATCGCCGCGCCGCCGCAGCCGGTCCACCGCCTGCTCGATGGCGTGCGCGGGCGCGGGCTCGAGCCATGTGCCGAACGCGAGCAGCCGCCGCGCCGCCTGCGCGCCCGTGAGCGCCGCCGTGTCGCCGACGATTTCGGGGTCCGCCTTCGGATCGCGCCACACGACGACGACTTGCGGCTCGGCGAGCATGAGCGCAATCGCCCGCTCGGCTTCATCGCGCAGCAGCGCGATCTCGGCCTGGGCGGTCGCGAGCTTCTGCAAATGCGCGCTGCGCGTGCGCACGAGAATGACGGCGGTGGTCGCTGCAAAAACGAGAATGCCGACGAGGATCGCGAGCGTGACGAACTCGTGCTGGCGCAGGCCCGCGAGGCCCTGCGCCATCTGCTCGAACATGGTCTGGGCGGCGGCGGGCGTCGCGGCGATCAGGCAGGCGAGGGTGGCGGGCACGCGGCGCAATTCCATGCGCAATGCTCCGCCCTGCCGCTTGCCCCGCTCAAGCATCCCGCCATCCATTGGAGGGCCTCGCCGAAGCCCCCATCGCCCGAATCGACGGGCAGAATCTAACCCCGAGCGGAGTCAAGGCAGAAGCGGAAAGAGCGCCGAAAGAAAAAAGCGTGCGCGAATTTGGGCGCACGCTTGAATCGTTAACGAATCCTTAATGCGAAAATCGCGTCCTGATTCGTCAGAGCCCTTCAAAGAGCGCGGTGGAGAGATAGCGCTCGGCGAAGGAGGGCACGATCACGACGATGGTCTTGCCGGCATATTCGGGCCGCGCGCCGAGTTCGAGCGCCGCGGCGATGGCCGCGCCGGAGGAAATGCCGACCGGAATGCCTTCCAACCGCGCCACTTCGCGCGCGGTGTCGAAGGCGGTCTGGTTGCCGACGGTGATGACTTCATCCACCACCGAGCGGTCGAGCACTTCCGGCACGAAACCCGCGCCGATGCCCTGGATCTTGTGCGGGCCCGGCTGGCCGCCGGACAGCACCGGGCTGTCCTCGGGCTCGACCGCGACCATGCGGAGCGAGGCCTTGCGGGGTTTGAGCACCTGTCCGACGCCGGTGATCGTGCCGCCGGTGCCCACGCCCGAGACGACGACGTCGACGGCGCCGCCCGTGTCGTTCCAGATTTCCTCGGCCGTAGTGCGGCGGTGGATGTCCGGGTTGGCGAGATTCTTGAACTGCTGCGGCATGATCGCCTTGGGCAGGCCCTGCATGATCTCTTCGGCGCGGGCGACCGCGCCGCGCATGCCCTTGGCAGGGTCGGTGAGGACGAGTTCCGCGCCGAGAAGCGCCAGCATCTTGCGCCGCTCGATCGACATCGACTCCGGCATGACGAGGATCAGCCGGTAGCCGCGCGCGGCGGCGACAAAGGCGAGCGCAATGCCCGTATTGCCCGAGGTGGGCTCGACCAGCACCGTGTCCTTGTCGAGCGCGCCCGCCGCTTCCGCGGCATCGATCATGGAAACGCCGATCCGGTCCTTCACGGAGCCGATCGGGTTGAAGAATTCGAGCTTGGCGAGGATCGTCGCCTTGACGCCGCGCGCCTGCGGAATGCGATTGAGCCGCACCAGTGGCGTGTCGCCGATCGTATCGGTGATTGAGTCGAAGACGCGCCCGCGTCCCGGCTCGCGCGCGGGGTTGGTCGCCGGTTTCACCTTGCGCAGGGCTTCGCTCATGGACGGCTCCTTGGAAGTTTCGACGATCTAGGCAGGTTTCCATGGATTACTAGCATATTCACGGCGTCCAGTCGATTTTATCGTATAACACCAGACTTCAAATGTGGAAATCGGGACCGTAAGCCGGCTCCGTGAGGCCGGACTTCTCGGCGTTCTGGCAGAGCTTGTCGATGGTCACGTTGCCAAGCGCCGTCTCGAAGCTCTTCTCGGCCTCGGCGACGGCGGGCGCGATCACCTTGTTGACGAGCGGCGGCACCTTGCGGTGCGGGTCTTCTTCCGCCGCTTCGGCGATGCCGACGATCTCAGCGACGGAAATGCGCCGCCGCTCGCGCGCAAGCTCATAGCCGCCGCGCGGCCCGCGCACGCCTTTGAGAATCCCGGCATGGACGAGCGCTTGCAGCACGGGTTCGAGGTGACGCGGCGGCAGGCCGTGGCGCTCGGCGAGCGACTTCGCCGCCACCGGCTGTCCGCGTGCATGCAGCGCCACATCCACGACGGCGGCGACCGCAAGCAGACTCTTTTCCGAAAGACGCGCCATGACTTTATCCTGCTGCCCGTTTCGCGATACCCGTCGAGCCGAAGCCGCCGTCGCCGCGCACGGTTTCGTCGAGTGACGCGGCCTGCACGAGTGCGGCGCGCACGACCGGCGCAAACACAAGCTGCGCGATGCGCATGCCGCGCGTGATCTCGAACGGCTCAGCTCCGAGATTGACCAGAATGACTTTCACCTCGCCGCGATAATCGGCGTCGATGGTGCCCGGCGCGTTCAGCACCGTGACGGCGTTCTTGAGCGCGAGGCCCGAGCGCGGCCGCACCTGGCCTTCATAGCCTTGCGGGATCGCGAGCTGGAGGCCGGTCGGGATCGCGGCGCGCGCGCCGGGCGCAATCGTCACCGGCGCGTTTTCTTCGACTGCCGCCGAGAGATCCATACCGGCGGCGTCGGCGGTCGCATAGGCGGGCGCGGGGAGGCCCGCCGCGTGCGGCATCTGAACGAAGGAAACGGAGAGCTTGCTCACGCGCGCGCTCCATTCAGCGTGTCGGCGATCTTCCGCACGAGGCCGCTCGCGACCGCTTCCTTGCTTTGCAGCGGCCAGTCCTCGACGCCGTCGGCGGTGATGAGATGCACGGTGTTGCGCGCGCCGCCGAACACGCCGGTCTCCGGCGACACGTCGTTCGCCACGATCCAGTCGCAGCCCTTGGATTTTAATTTAGCGCGCGCGTTGTCGATCAGCTTCTCGGTCTCGGCGGCAAAGCCGATCACGAGCCGCGGCCGCTGCTTGTGGCGCGAGATGGTGGCGAGGATGTCCGGGTTCTCGACGAGGTCGATGGAGGACTTGCCGTTCGTCTTTTTCAGCTTCTCCTTCGCCTGCTCGGCCACGCGCCAGTCGGCGACGGCCGCCGCGAAGATCGCGACGTCGACGGGGAGCGATTGCTCGGCGGCCGAGAGCATGTCGCGCGCGCTCTCTACATGCAGCGTCTTCACGCCCTTCGGATCGGCGATGTCGACCGGGCCGGAAATGAGCACGACGTCCGCGCCCGCCGCGGCCGCGGCGCGCGCGAGCGCATGGCCCTGCCGGCCCGAGGAATGATTGGAGAGGTAGCGCACCGGGTCGATCGGCTCGCGCGTCGGACCGGAGGTCACCAGCACGCGCCGTCCCTTGAGCAGTTTTGTTTGCGGCAGGCCGACGAACAATCCTTCGACCGCCGACACGATCTGGTCGGGCTCGGCCATGCGGCCGACGCCGGCCTCGCCGCGCTCGGCCATCTCGCCCTCGTTGGGGCCGACCGTGTGCACGCCGTCGGCCACGAGCTGCGCGAGATTGCGCTGCGTCGCCGGGTGCGACCACATATGCGGGTTCATCGCGGGCGCCATCAGCACCGGCTTGTCGGTGGCGAGGAGCACCGTGGAGGCGAGGTCGTCGGCGTGTCCGCCCGCCATCTTCGCCATCAGGTCGGCGGTGGCGGGCGCGACCAGCACGAGGTCGGTGTCACGCGCGAGGCGAATGTGGCCCACGTCGAATTCGGTGGCGGGGTCGAAGAGGTCCGTGAAGGCGCGCTCGCCCGCGATTGCGCCGACGGCGAGCGGCGTGACGAATTCCTGCGCCGCGCGGGTCATGACCGCGCGCAGCTTCACCCCGCGCTCCTTGAGGCGGCGGATCAGGTCGAGGCTCTTGTAGGCGGCGATGCCGCCGCCGATCACGAGCAGGACGCGCTTGGTTTCGAGCGCCATTAGGGGACCTTCCCGCGGGCCGGGGCTAATTATCGGAACTTCACTGTACAATTTAGGCAATCACAAGCCAATGCGCCAGTGCTGCTGTGGTTAGCGTTTTCCGTCGTCCCGGAAACGCGCGATAGCGCGTTATCCGGGACCGTCATGCTTTATCGCGAACGGTCCCGGGTCTCGCGGAGCCTGTCATCGGGCCGCGCTTCGCGCGGACCCGTTGGCTCGCCCGGGACGACGGGCTTGACAAATCTAATCCAAGGATTTAATTCCTAGTCCGTTGCTGCGCGCCGAAGCACTGCAGTGCAAGGGTTCGCAGGGATGGAGCGCCCGGAGGCGCCGCCCTGTCACAGTCAGGGCGGAACGCCTCGCAAGCGTTCCGGCGGGCCGGGGAAATGAGCGTCGAGGCGCTCATTCTCCCGGTCCGCCAAGGGCGTCTCGCCAACGCCCTGGCGCCTCCCCGCGCTCCATTCTCCGTGCAAGGAGAAGGAAAAAGGGACAGGCGAACCCGGCCGCCTTGCAGCACGCCGGGCGGCGAAGCGTTGGCTTGGCGCGCCTCATCCTGAGGAGCCTTCGCGCAGCGAAGGCGTCTCGAAGGATGAGGCGCCCTCATGGTTCGAGACGCGCGGCTTCGCCGCGCTCCTCACCATGAGGGCGAAAAGCGCTAACGCAACAGCCAGATCGCCAGAATCCCCGCGATCACCCAGAGCGCGACCGTCGCCCAGCGCCAGCGGCGGCCTTCGGCGCGGCCGATGGCCTCGACGGTTTCGGGTGCGAGGACCAGCCCGTCGCGCGTCTGCTCGTCGAAGCGCTCCATGGTGCCCGCTGCGCGCGCGAGCATCGACGGCGCATGGCCGAGGAGCTTGCCGAGGCCGCCGAGTTCGTTCGCCGCTTCCTCGATGCGCCCGACCGGACCGAGATGGCGTTCGATCCACTCGCGCACGACGGGCTCGGCGGTGGTCCACATGTCGAGCTTCGGGTCGAGCGAACGCGCGACACCTTCCACGACGACCATGGTCTTTTGCAGCAGCAGGAGTTCCGGCCGCGTGCGCATGTCGAAGAGCGCCGTCACCTCGAACAGCAGCGTGAGCAGCTTCGCCATCGAGATCTCATCCGCCGGCCGGTCGTGGATCGGCTCGCCGATGGCGCGGATCGCCTGCGCGAAGTCCTCGACCGAATGATGCGGCGGAACGTAGCCCGCCTCGAAATGGACTTCCGCCGTGCGCTGCCAGTTCTTGGTGATGAAGCCGTAGAGGATCTCGGCGAGGAAGCGCCGCTCCTTGATCCCGAGCCGGCCCATGATGCCGCAATCGACCGCGACGAGCCGGCCTTCGGCGTCGACGAACACATTGCCCGGATGCAGGTCGGCGTGGAAAAAGCCGTCGCCGATCGCCTGGCGGAGAAAGGACTGGATCAGGACGCGGCCGAGCCGCACGAGGTCGAAGCCGGCCGCTTCCAGCCGCGCGCGGTCGTTCAGGGGGATGCCGTCCACCCATTCGGTGGTAAGCACGCGCCGCGCCGTGCGCTCCCAGTCGGTCTTCGGCACGCGGAAATCCGGGTCGTCCTTGATGTTTTCGCTGAGCTCCGAATAGGCGGCGGCCTCGAGCCGCAGATCGGTCTCCATCGTGACGGAGCGCGCGAGCGTCTCGACCGTTGCGACGAGCCGCAGCCGGCGCGCTTCCGCCGACTGCCGCTCCGCGAGCCGCGCCACATAGAAGAAGGAGGCGAGGTCGCGCTGGAAGCGGTGCTCGATGCCGGGCCTGAGCACCTTCACCGCCACATCGCGCGGGCCGTCCGGCGTGCTGACCTTCGCGCGATGCACCTGCGCGATCGAGGCCGCAGCGACCGGCGGGCCGAACTCCGTGAACAACTCGCCGATGGATTTCCCGAACGAGTCGCGAATAACGGCTTCCGCCTGCGCCTGCGGGAAGGGCGGCATCTTGTCTTGCAATGCCTCGAGGTCCGCCGCGATCCCGGCGCCCACGACATCGGGGCGCGTGGCGAGAAACTGCCCAAGCTTGACGTAAGGCGGCCCGAGGCGCGTCAGCGCGGTCGCGAGGCGTGCGGCGCTCGAGCCCGCGTTCCGGCGCTCGATCATGCGGCCGAGGCGCACGAACGTGCGTGGTCCCGGCGGCAGCGCGTCTTCTTCGACGAGCGCGAGCACACCTTCGCGCGCCAGCACGAAACCGGCGCGGCCGAGGCGCAAGAGATGGACGACCGGGGAAATCACGCGCGCCTCAGAGCCGCCAGCCGGAATGAATGGCGACGATGCCGCCGGAAAGCGGCGTGGCCTGGACGCGCGCAAAGCCCGCTTCGCGGATCATGGCCGCGAAAGCCTCGCGGCTCGGGAATTTGCGGATCGACTCCACGAGGTAGCGGTAGGACTCCGCGTCACCGGTCACCGCGCGGCCGAGCTCCGGGATCACGCGGAAGGAATAGGCGTTGTAGATTTCTTCGAGTGCCGGGACATCGACCTGCGAGAATTCGAGGCAGAGAAAGCGCCCGCCGGTTTTCAGCACGCGATGCATCTCGCCGAGCGCCACCGGAATGCGCGGGACGTTGCGGATGCCGAAGGCGATGGTGACAGCGTCGAAGTGCCGGTCTGGGAAGGGCAGCGCCTCGGCATTCGCCTCGATGAATTCGACCTGTCCCGCAAAGAATTCCTCATCCGACCGCTCGCGCCCGACCGCGAGCATCTCGGCATTGATGTCGGAGACCGTCGCGTGCGCGCCGCCGCCACCCGCTTTCAGTGCGCGGAAGGAAATGTCGCCCGTGCCGCCCGCCACATCGAGGAGCCTCCACGGCCGGTCGGTCTTCGGCGGCCGGAGCTTCGAGACCAACGCATCCTTCCATGCCCGATGCATGCCGCCGGACATGAGGTCGTTCATCAGGTCGTAGCGCCGGGCGACGGAGTGGAACACGCCGTCCACCATGCGCTGCTTGTCGTCGAGCGGCACGTCCTGGAAGCCGAAATGAGTATGCTGGGCCATGGCCCGGACCATAGCGCGCGGGCCTAAGCGGCGCTATGACCGCGCCGGATCGAGCTTGCGAGAGAGTGAATGCCCGAACTGCCCGAGGTCGAAACCGTGCGCCGGGGGCTCGCGCCCGTCATGGAAGGCGCGCGCTTCCGGAAAGTGGAGGCGCGCCGGCCCGACCTGCGCTTTCCGTTCCCGAAGGATTTCGTGGCGCGCCTCAAGGATCAGACCGTCACCGGCCTCGGCCGCCGCGCGAAGTATCTGCTGGCGGACCTTTCCTCCGGCGACGTCCTCGTGATGCATCTCGGCATGTCCGGCTCCTTCCGCATCGCGCGGAACGGCGGCGAAGACGCCGTCGGCGAGTTTCATCATCCGCGCAACGAGGAAGCCGCGCACGATCACGTCGTCTTTCATATGTCGTCAGGCGCGACCGTCACCTTCAACGATCCGCGCCGCTTCGGCTTCATGACCCTGATCCCGCGGACTAGCCTCGCCGACGACAAGATGATGCGCGGCATCGGCCCCGAGCCCCTCGGCAACGAATTCAACGCCGAACTGCTGGCCGCCGCCTGCGCCGGCAAGCGCACGAGCCTCAAGGCCGCGCTCTCCGACCAGCGCGTGGTCGCGGGCCTCGGCAACATCTATGTCTGCGAGGCGCTGCACCGGGCGAAATTGTCGCCGAAGCGCATGGCGTCCACCATTGCCGACCGCAAGGGCCAGCCGAACGAGCGTTCCGAGGCGCTCGTGGAAAGCATCAAGGCGGTGCTGAACGAGGCCATTGTCGCCGGCGGTTCGACGCTGCGCGATCACCGCCAGCCCGAGGGCGAGCTCGGCATGTTCCAGCACACGTTCCGTGTTTACGACCGCGAAGGAAAAGCCTGTCCACGCCGCGACGGCGGCAAGATCCGCCGCATCGTGCAGGTCGGCCGTTCCACCTTCTACTGTCCCGTCTGCCAGCGTTGATCGAGCATGATCCCCGAAAAGTGGACACCGGTTTTCGGAAAGGATCATGCTCCACGAGAAAACGAGAACAGGAGCACCGTCGATGGCTTATGAAAACATCATCGTCGAAACCGTGGGCCGTGTCGGCAAGATCACGCTCAATCGCCCGAAGGCGCTGAATGCGCTGAACGCCGCGCTCATGAACGAACTGTCGGCGGCGGTCGAAGCATTCGACAAGGACCGCAACATCGGCTGCATCCTGCTCACCGGTTCGGAGAAGGCCTTCGCCGCCGGCGCCGACATCAAGGAGATGCAGAGCTTCACCTATCCCGGCGTCTATCTCGACGACTTCATCGCGGCCTGGGAGAGGCTTTCGCGCGCCCGCAAGCCCACGGTGGCGGCGGTGGCGGGCTTCGCGTTGGGTGGCGGCTGCGAGATTGCGATGATGTGCGACATCATCATCGCCGCCGACAACGCGCAGTTCGGCCAGCCGGAGATCAAGCTCGGTGTGATGCCGGGCGCCGGCGGCACGCAGCGCCTCGTGCGCGAGGTCGGAAAGTCGAAGGCGATGGACATGATCCTCACCGGCCGCAACATGGGCGCCGAGGAAGCCGAGCGCGTCGGTCTTGTTTCGCGCGTCGTGCCGCTCGCCGACCTGCCAGCCGAGGCCATGAAGGCCGCCGAGACGATCGCCGGTATGTCACTCCCCGTCGCCATGATGGCGAAGGAGTCGATCAACCGCGCCTACGAGACGGCGCTCTCGGAAGGCATTCGTTTCGAGCGCCGCCTCTTCCACTCCCAATACGGACTGTCCGATCAGAAAGAGGGCATGGCGGCCTTTATCGAGAAGCGGAAGCCGGGTTTTACCCACGGGTAAGCCCTGCGAGAGAGGGGCTTTCGCAGCGTTGACGGGGGTAGGGGCCGCGAGTATGGTCCCCGCCAATCGCCGCGGCCCTTGCCGCGGCGTACTTTCTAGCAACAGCTTTTGGCGGCGTGCGGCAAAGATCGCGGCTGCCGTGATCGGGTCGAACGAGCATGGCGAATACGAAGTCGGCAAAGAAGGCGACGCGGGTCATCGCGCGCCGCTCCGAAGTGAACAAGTCGCGCCGCACCAACATGCGCACCTATGTGCGCGAGGTTGAACTGGCGCTGTCCGCCGGTGACGCCAAGAAAGCGGCCGATGCGCTCACCGCCGCTGAACCGAAGATCATGCGCGCGGCACAAAAGGGCGTGATCCATCGCAACACGGCGTCGCGCAAGGTTGCGCGCCTCGCCAAGCGCGTGCGCAAGCTCGCCGGCTGAGAATTTCCGAACGTTTTTGGTGCGGTTCGCCGCGCCCGAAGAATAAAAATCCGGCCTCGCGGCCGGATTTTTCGTTTGCGCACCCTCCGTTTGGAGGAGGCGGACCTCTTTAGGCGCAGGCAGCGCCCTCACATCAGTTTGCGCGCAAGCCGCCGGCGTTTTTGGCGACGGGTACATGAAGGTAATGCTCAAAAAAATTCAAACGCGCGCATGAGCTTGACGGCAAAGCGAGGCGGCGGACTTCAAATTTCTCCGCGTTTGCTGCAAATGCCAAATCGCACGACGCGGGCGGAAATGTCATGGTTTTGTCGTGTTGCATTGAAAGCACGCCCGGGATTCTCCAAGCGGAGTCATAGCGTTGCAAGTAACCAGCGGAGCGTGCGCACGCGTTCTGCCGCGCCAGGCGCGGGTTTCCGCGGTCTTCTCGAAAGAAATGCCGTTGACCGCCTAGAGGCTCGGTGTATCGTTTTCCTGTGTCCGGGACGACCGGACGTTCAGCAGATTGGTTGAGTTCGCAACTCATCGCCGATGAGCGCAGACAATTCGTGACCGCAACAAAGCATGGGATGGCGGCGCGCTCGGCAGGTGAGGACAAGAAGAAACGGCAGACGTAACGAAAGAGACGAGAGGGTAGCAGAGAGCAGGAAGCGTAAAGCGTAAGAAGTGCGTGCGGGTAGAGTGGAAGGGGCTTTCGCGTTTGTCTTGTACGGACGCCCGGCGACGGGCGGACGGGTAAGAAGCGACCACTGACCAGACGACAATAAAAGGACATTGCTGGGCATACCGGTGATGAGCGGGGCGGTTATGAATTCACTTCAACGACACTCAGATTGCTTATGGCGACTGGGCCGCTATGGCCCTGCGCTTCAACCGTACGATACGCGGCCCAGCCGGCGGCCCGGCTGGAATTTGCCGCCGTCACCTCGTTTCGGATCGAGCGGGTAATCCGCCTCCATCGAACGTTCGCAGTTCCTTTCATTGAGTTTTGATGTCGGCGCGTTTGTGCGCCGCGGGTGTGTCGGTTCCGCCGGTCCCCGTCCTTGGAGTTTGAAATGGCCGCCGCCAAACAGGAGCGAAATCCCGAGATGCCCGACAATGAAGCGCTGCGCTGGGATCGCGTGTGCCGCAGGCTGCGGGCGGAGATCGGTGAGGACGTCTATCTGAGCTGGTTCACCAGCATGACCTTCGAAGGTCTCGCCAGCGACGTCGTGCGGCTCTCCGTGCCGACGCGCTTCCTGCGCAACTGGATTCACTCCCATTACGGCGAGCGCATTCTCGAGCTCTGCCGCGAGGAGTTCGGCGAGACGCGCAAGATCGATATCGTGGTGCGCACGACGCTGGCCCGCACCTCCGCCGCCGCTCCGCGCCCCACGCGTCCGGAGGCCGTTCCGTCCGGTACGGAGCGAGCGATGACGTTCCAGATGCGCACGCCGGCGGCGGGCGACAGCCGCCTGCAGGGCAATGGCGGCTCGCCGCTCGACACCCGCTTCACCTTCACTTCATTCCTGGTTGGCCGCTCGAACGCGCTGGCGCACGCCGCGGCGCGCCAAGTGTCGGATGCCGAGCCCGGGACCGCCGCCCGCTTCAACCCGCTCTACATCCATTCCGCCGTCGGCCTCGGCAAGACGCATCTCCTGCAAGCCATCGTTTGGGCAGGCGAGGCGAGCGGCCGCCGGATGCTCTATCTCACGGCCGAAAAGTTCATGTACGGCTTCGTCGCCGCGCTCAAAAGCCAGTCGGCCATCGCCTTCAAGGAAGCGCTCCGCGGCATCGAAGTGCTCGTGATCGACGACCTCCAGTTCCTGCAGGGACCGAAGGTGCAGATGGAATTCTGCCACACGCTGAACGCACTGGTGGACGCGGGCCGTCAGGTGGTGATTGCCGCCGACCGCACGCCGGGCGAACTGGAAAGCCTCGAAGAGCGCGTCCGCTCCCGGCTTGCGGCCGGTCTCGTGGTGGAAATGGCGCCGCTCGAATCCGAACTGCGCCATCGCATCCTCGAAGGCCGGATCGCCGCGCTCAAGGTCCAGCACCCGACCTTCGACGTGCCGGAGGTGGTGCTCCAGCATGTAGCCCAGCAGGTCACCCAGAACGGCCGCGATCTCGACGGCGCCGTGAACCGCCTGCTCGCCCATAACCAGTTCAGCGGGCGGCCGGTGACGGTTGACCTCGCCGAGGAAGTCATTCGCGACCTGATCCGGCCCGCCGATCCGCGCCGCATCCGGGTAGAAGACATCCTGCGCGTGGTGTCCAAGCATTATGGGGTCTCGCGCGCCGACCTTTTATCTTCCCGCCGCACCGCCAATGTCGTCCGCCCGCGCCAGATCGCCATGTACCTGGCGAAGACGCTGACGCTGCGTTCGCTACCCGAGATCGGCCGCCGCTTTGGCGGGCGCGATCACACGACGGTCCTGCACGCGGTGCGCAAGATCGAGGGGCTCGTTCAGGGCGACAAGGTGCTCGCCGACGAGATCGACTCCCTGAAGCGCCTCTTGCAGGAGTGAGCGTGCGGGCGCTTGCCCGCGCCCGAAAAATGCCCGCCGCTCTTGCCTATCGGGGATAGAGGCTTCAAAGTCTGCGGCCCGGCCCCCGCCGGACAGTCACTTCGCGGGTCGTTGGCACCCCAATTCCGGATCGTGCGGTCATGAAGATCACCCTTGAGCGCGCCGAACTCGTCAGGGCGCTGGCCCATGTGCACCGCGTCGTGGAACGGCGCAACACGATCCCCATTCTGGCTAACGTCCTGCTCCGCGCCGGCAAGAACGGGCTTGAGCTCAAGGCCACGGACCTCGACCTCGAGATCGTCGAGACCGTTCCGGCCGAGATCAAGCAGGCGAGCGCCGTCACGGTGCCCGCCCACATGCTCTATGACATCGTGCGCAAGCTGCCCGAGGGCTCGCAGGTGGAACTGCAATCGGGCACCGATCGCGCGTCGCTTCAGGTGCGCGCGGGCCGCTCGCGTTTCACGCTCCAGACGCTGCCCGAGACGGACTTCCCGGACATTGCCGCTGGCGATCTGCCTCACCGTTTCAAGCTCGCGGCGGGCGATCTGAAGCGTCTCATCGACAAGACGCAGTTCGCGATCTCGACCGAAGAGACGCGCTACTACCTGAATGGCATCTATCTTCACATCGTCGACGACAAGTCCGCACGGCTCCGCGCCGTCGCCACCGACGGCCATCGGTTGGCGCAGGTCGATCTGGCGGCGCCCAAAGGTACAGCCGGCATGCCTGGCGTGATCGTGCCGCGCAAGACGGTGCTCGAAGTGCAGCGCTTGCTGGAAGACGCGGGCGAAGAGGTCGAGATCGAACTCTCGCCCGCCAAGATTCGTTTTTCGCTGGGTTCGGTGGTGCTCACGTCGAAGCTCATCGACGGCACGTTCCCGGACTATGGTCGCGTGATTCCGCTCGGCAACGACAAGATCCTCGTCGTCGACAAGGGCGAGTTTTCCTCCGCCGTCGATCGCGTCTCGACCGTGTCGAGCGAGCGTGGCCGCGCGGTGAAACTGTCGCTCGGCAGCGGCAAGCTCACGCTTTCGGTGACGAACCCGGATTCGGGCAGCGCAACCGAAGAGATCGAGGTCGAGTATGGTGCCGAGCCCCTCGATATCGGCTTCAACAGCCGCTATCTCCTCGACATCGCTTCACAGATCGAGGGTGAGAAGGCGACGCTCAAGCTCGCCGATCCCGGCTCGCCGACGCTGTTGCAGGACGGAGAGTCGTCCGGCGCGATCTATGTCCTGATGCCGATGCGTGTGTGACCCGCTCAGACGCTTTGTCGCCCGCCGCCTCCCGCGCCGCTATCCGGCGGCTGACGCTCACGAATTTCCGCTCCTATCGCCGTGCCGAATTGACGGCGGGCGACGGCCCGGTGCTGCTCATCGGCCCGAACGGCGCGGGTAAAACGAACCTTCTCGAAGCGATTTCGTTTCTGACGCCCGGCCGCGGCCTGCGCCGCGCGACACTCGAAGATGTCGCGAGCACGGACGGCGACGGCTCCTGGGCGGTGTCGGCCGAAGCCGACGGTGCGCTCGGGCCTGTGCAACTCGGCACCGGCATCGATGCGCCCGGCACGAATGGCGGCCCGTCGCGCCGCTGCCGCATCGACCGCGAGCCCGTGCCATCCGCCACGGCCTTCGCCGATCATCTGCGTGTCATTTGGCTCGTGCCGGAAATGGACGGGCTCTTTCTGGGCCCGGCCGCCGAGCGCCGCCGGTTTCTCGACCGGCTGGTGCTTGCGATCGACGCATCGCACGGCAGCCGCGTCAACGCGCTCGAGCGTGCGCTGCGCTCGCGCAACCGATTGCTGGAAGAGCCCGCGCCCGACGCGCGCTGGCTCGATGCCATCGAGCATGAAGTCGCCGAGCTTGGGATTGCCGTCGCGGCTGCACGCATCGAGACCGTGCGCCGGCTGATGGGCCAGATCGAATCCTCGCGCGATCCCGCTTCGCATTTTCCTTCGGCGACGCTCGCGCTCGAAGGCTGGCTGGAGAAAGAGCTCGTCTCGCGGCCCGCGACGGAGATCGAAGAACGCTATCGCGGAAACCTGCGTGACGCGCGGCCGCGCGACCGTGCCGCCGGCCGCACGCTCGACGGTCCGCATCTCTCCGACCTCGCCGTTACCTTTGCCGAGAAAGGAATTCCCGCCGCGCGCGCCTCGACCGGCGAACGCAAGGCGCTCCTCGTCGGCGTCGTGCTCTCGCACGCACGGCTCGTCGCCTCGATGCACGGCGCGGCGCCGCTTGTGCTGCTCGACGACGTGGCCGCCTTCCTCGACGCCGACCGCCGTGCGGCACTCTTTGAGGCGCTCGCCCGCCTCGGCGCGCAGGTCTGGATCACCGGCGTGGACGAGTCCGCCTTTGCGGATTTGGATGGCGCGGAGCGCTTTTTCGTGACGCCGGGACAGGTCGAACCGGCGGCCTGAAGATGCCCTGCCGGGCGGTTATTCCGCCTCCGTGACAATCCCTGCACCAAAGGGCCGGAAAGGCCCATAGAACAGGGCTTTTCCGATCAATCTTTGCCACCAAAACACCGCGCGGATGGGGTACAAAAGAGGCTGAAAATCCAGACCCGATTCGAGGCCGATTGCCCATGGCGAAGTCCGCCCCCAAGACCGATTCCGCACCCGAAACCGACCCCAATCCGTCCACCGAATACGGCGCGGAATCGATTCAGGTCCTCAAGGGTCTCGACGCCGTCCGCAAGCGTCCGGGCATGTATATCGGCGACACCGACGACGGCTCGGGCCTGCACCACATGGTCTATGAGGTCGTCGACAACGCGATCGATGAAGCACTGGCGGGTCACGCGACCGACATCTCCGTCGCACTCAATGCCGATGGTTCGGTGACGGTCGTCGACAACGGCCGCGGCATCCCGACCGACATCCATAAGGAAGAAGGCGTCTCGGCAGCGGAAGTCATCATGACTCGGCTGCACGCGGGCGGAAAATTCAACCAGAATTCCTACAAGGTCTCCGGCGGCTTGCACGGCGTCGGCGTATCGGTTGTGAACGCGCTTTCCAGCGTCCTCGACCTCACGATCTGGCGCGACGGAAATGAGCACGCCATGCGCTTCCTTGACGGTGAGCCGGAAGCCGCGCTGAAGCGCACCGGCGACGCCAAGGGCCGTCGCGGCACGCGCGTCACCTTCACGCCGAGCAAGGAGATCTTCACGAAAACGGAGTTCGACTACGCGACGCTCGAACACCGTTTGCGCGAGCTTGCCTTCCTCAATTCCGGCGTGACGATCATCCTGTCCGACCAGCGCGGGCCGGAGCCGAAATCCGACACCATGCGCTATGACGGCGGTGTCGAGGAGTTCGTCCGCTATATCGACCGCAACAAGCAGTCGCTCATTCCCGCGCCCATCATGATCCGCGCCGAGCGCGACAAGATGGTGGTCGAGGCCGCGATCTCGTGGAACAACTCATACCACGAGACCGTGCTCTGCTTCACCAACAACATCCCGCAGCGCGACCGCGGCACGCACTTCACGGGCTTCGCCGCGGCCCTGACGCGCGAAGTCATCCGTTACGCCGACACGTCGGGACTTTCCAAGAAAGAGAAGGTCGATCTCTCAGGCGAAGACTGCCGCGAGGGCATGACCGCGGTGTTGTCGGTGAAGATGCCCGACCCGAAATTTTCCAGCCAGACCAAGGACAAGCTCGTCTCGTCCGAGGTGCGGCCCGTGGTCGAGACGGTGGTAAGCAACGCGCTCTCCGAATGGCTCGAGAAGCATCCGCAGGAAGCCAAGACGCTTGTCGGCAAGGTGGTGGAAGCCGCCGCGGCCCGCGAAGCAGCGCGCAAGGCGCGCGAACTCACGCGCCGCAAGGGCGCGCTCGACGTTTCGTCGCTCCCCGGCAAGCTCGCCGACTGTCAGGAACGCGACCCTGCGAAGTCTGAGCTTTTCATCGTCGAGGGCGACTCGGCCGGCGGCTCCGCCAAGCAGGCGCGCGACCGCGCGTTTCAGGCCGTCCTGCCGCTGCGCGGCAAGATCCTCAATGTCGAGCGCGTGCGCATCGACAAGATGCTGACTTCGCAGGAAATCGGCACGCTCATCACCGCGCTCGGCGCGGGCATCAGCGACGAGTTCGATATCTCGAAGCTGCGCTACCACAAGATCATCATCATGACGGACGCCGATGTGGACGGCTCCCACATCCGCACGCTGCTCCTTACCTTCTTCTTCCGCCAACTGCCGGCGCTGCTGGAGCAGGGCTACATCTACATCGCACAGCCGCCGCTCTATAAGGTGATGCGCGGCAAGTCCGAACAGTATCTGAAGGACGAGCGCGCCCTCGACGACTACCTGATGACGGCGGGTCTCGAAGAGTCCGTGCTCAAGCTCTCGAACGGGCAGGAGCGGGCAAGCGGCGACCTGCGCAAGCTGGTCGAACAGGCGCGCTCCATCCGGATCCTGCTGCACGGGCTGCACAGCCGCTATAACCGCAAGGTGATCGAGCAGGCGGCGATCGCCGGAATCCTGCGCCAGGAAGTGGTTGGCGATCCGAAAACCGCGGGTGCCGCGGCCGAATACATCGCCAAGCGGCTGAACGCGCTCGAAGACGAGACCGACCGGGGCTGGGAAGGCCGCTTCGACGACACCGGCTTCCATTTCGAACGCACGCTGCGCGGCGTGAAGGAAGTGGCGCATATCGACCATGCGCTGCTGGCCTCAGCCGACGCGCGCAAGCTCGACGAATATGCGCCCGCCTTGCAGGAGGCCTATCCGCGTCCGACGCCGCCCGCCATCCTGCGCCGCAAGGACGAGGAGACGCCGATCCACGGGCCCGTGGGCCTGTTCGAGGCGGTGACCGCCGTCGGCCGCAAGGGCATCACCATGCAGCGCTACAAAGGCCTCGGCGAGATGAACCCGGAGCAGCTCTGGGAGACGACGCTCGACATCAACGCGCGCTCGCTGTTGCAGGTGAAGGTCAAGGAAGGCGACGAGGCCGACGACCTCTTCACCAAGCTCATGGGTGATGAGGTCGAGCCCCGCCGCATATTCATCCAGCAGAACGCGCTCGCGGCGAGCGTGGACGTCTGACGCTCAAGATTACCGCCCCGGCAGCACCAGAATCTTCGGCTTCGTCGGCAGTGTCGCGCGCGAGACGACGATCGAGGATGTGGCGTTCCGCTCCGCCTCGTAGATCGCGCCCATCGCCTCGAGGAAACGCAGCAACGTTCCTTCGCTGAACACATGCATCGGGATCGCGAGCGGCGCATTGATCTGCCGCAGTACCTCGACCATGCCCTCGACATTGAGCGTGAAGGTGCCGTCGAGCGGAACGAGGACCACGTCGATGCGCCCCATCTCCTGCAAATGCGCGGGCGTCAGCGTGTGATGCAGGTGACCGAGATGCGCGATGCACACGCCGCCCGTCTCGAACACGAAGATCGAGTTGCCGTGATGCATCGTGCCGCCGCCCCAGTCGCGGATATTGGTCGGCACGTTGCGCACCCAGACGTCCTGATAGGTGACATCGATACTCGCGGGCTCCCCGTCGCGGCCCCAGCCGCGCAGCACATGCTCGATGCCGGGATCGGGATTGTTGGTGTAGTGCGTCGAGTGCGCGCGGTTCATGGTGGCGATATGCGGCACGGCGCGCGGCCGCACATAGTCGTTGTAGTCGGTGGCGATGCGCACGCCCGAGGCACTCTCGATCTCGAAGGTCGAATGGCCGACGTAAGTGAGCCGCACCTCGCCCTGGTTGATGGCGGCGAGCCGCAGGCTCGCGGGCCACACTCTCGGCGCGTCCTGCGCCACCATGCGCGGGCAGCGTTCCTCGGTGAGCGGCTGCTGTGCGTTCGCAGGCCCGGCAAGGAGGGCCCAGGCAATGATGGCCGCGCCGAGCGGCTTCAGGCAGGCGGACAGGCTCATGGTGGCTCCCGGCCCGAGCTTCATGCAAAATCTGGCACGGGCGGGGCGGCGGGCCAAATTCAACCATGCGTGACGCCGCCCGTTTCCCGCACTAAGAACAGGCATGAGCCTTTCTTCTGAAGAACTGGAGCGTTACGCCCGCCACATCGTCATGCGCGAAGTGGGCGGGCCGGGGCAGCAGAAGCTGAAAGCCGCGCGCGTGCTCGTCGTCGGCGCGGGAGGCATCGGCTCGCCGGCGCTGCTCTATCTCGCGGCCTGCGGCGTCGGAACGCTTGGCGTGATCGACGACGACAGGGTCTCGCTCTCCAACTTGCAGCGGCAGGTGCTGCATGAGACGGCCGGAATCGGCACGCCGAAGACGCAAAGTGCGGCGGCCGCAATCGCGCGGCTCAATCCGCATGTGAAGGTCGAGGCGCACACGATGCGGCTCGATGCGTCGAACGCCCTCGACCTGATCGCGCGCTACGATGTCGTGTTGGACGGCTCGGACAATTTTGCCACGCGCTATCTTGTGTCCGACGCGTGTTATCTGGCGAAGCGCCCGCTGGTGACAGCGGCACTCGGCGTCTTCGACGCGACGCTCACCACGATCCGCGCGCACGAAAAAGCGGCCGACGGCACACCGAACCCGACCTACCGCTGTCTCTTTCCAGAGCCGCCGCCGGCCGGCACCGTGCCGACCTGTTCCGAGGCGGGAATTCTGGGCGCGCTCGCGGGTGTGGCGGGCAGTCTCGCGGCGCTCGAAGTCATTCGCGCCGTCGTCGGCTTTGGCGAAGGGCTCGTCGGGCGGCTGTTGATGATCGACGCGCGCGGGATGCGCTTCGAGACGCTCGGCTATGTCTGGGATCCGGACAATCCGTTGTCGGGCGAGAAACCGACAATCAAGGATTTGTCGGGGCATCAATAACTGTCGTCCCGGAAACGCGCGAAGCGCGTTATCCGGGACCGCATTCAGAGATTGCTGAGAACGGTCCCGGCTCTTGCTTCGCGCGACCGGGACGACGGGGATTAAAGCTGCGCCGGCAGGACTCGATCCGGCGGCCGATGGCCGTCCATGAACACCTTGATGTTCACGATCACTTTCTCGCCCATCTCGACGCGGCCTTCGATGGTGGCCGATCCCATGTGGGGCAGGAGAACTACTTTGCCCGCGCGGGCGAGCTTCACGAGCCGCGGGTTCACCGCAGGCTCATGTTCGAACACGTCGAGCCCTGCGCCCGCGAGTTCGCCTGCCTCGATCTGTTTCGCGAGCGCGTTCTCGTCGATCACTTCGCCGCGCGCCGTGTTCACGACATAGGCGTCGTTCTTCATCAGTTTCAGCCGCCGCGCCGACAGCAGATGATAGGTCGCCGGCGTGTGCGGGCAGTTCACCGACACGATGTCCATGCGCGCCAGCATCTGATCGAGGCTCTCCCAATAGGTTGCCTCAAGTGCCTCTTCGAGATCGGGCGCGACCGGCCGGCGGTTGTGATAGTGCACTTGCAGGCCGAAGGCGCGCGCACGCTTGGCGACCGCGCTGCCGATCCGGCCCATGCCGATGATGCCGAGCCGCTTGCCGGAGATCCGGCGCCCGAGCATCCAGGTCGGTGACCATCCGGCCCACTCCTTGGCTCCCGTGAGCACGGAAGCGCCCTCGGTGAGACGGCGCGGCACCGCGAGGATCAGCGCCATGGTCATGTCGGCGCTGTCTTCGGTCAGCACGCCCGGCGTGTTCGTGACCGTAATGCCGCGCTTTGCGGCGAAAGCAACGTCGATATTGTCCACACCGTTGCCGAAATTGGCGATGAGTTTCATCCGTTCGCCGGCCTGCGAGATCACGGCTTCGTCAAGCCGGTCGGTGACGGTGGGTACGATGACGTCGGCGGATTTCAAGGCCTCGATGAGTTCCGCTTGGCTCATGGCGTGGTCGTCATCGTTCAGGCGCGCATCGAACAGTTCGCGCAGGCGCGTCTCGACGCTGTTTGGCAGCCGCCGTGTCACGACGACCAGCGGTTTTTTCTTCGGCATCGTTCCGCCGTGCCCTCTGGTGACAGAAGTTTAACCGGCGATGGCCAAGGATCGCGCCGGCCCGCGGCGCTATCTAGCAGACGGGGGTTCGATCACAAAGCCGAACGCAATCTTGACAGGGGGCTGCGCGGACGGCCTGTTTCGCATGGGGATTCGCAGGGTGAAGATGGGGCTGGGATCGGGGCGGCTTGGCCGCGCGTTGCTCCTGCTGATGGCGGTCGCTGTCGCGGCGCCGGCGTTCGCGCAGGCGACGATCGACGGGCGATCGAGCGGCCTGCCGGTGCCGCGTTACGTCAGCCTGAAGGCGGACAAGGTGAACGTGCGCGGCGGTCCCTCGCGCGACCATGACGTCGCCTGGGTATTTACGCGCGCCGGCATCCCGGTCGAGATCACCGCCGAGTCCGACAACTGGCGCCGCATTCGCGACGCCGAAGGGGCGGAGGGTTGGGTGTTCCACTCGCTCCTGTCGGGCCGCCGCACGGTGCTTGTCGCGCCGTCGTCCAAGACGCCTGTATTTCCGCTTTATGAGCGTCCCGATGCCGGCACGCGCGTCGTCGCCAAGCTCGAGCCGCGAGTGCTCGGAACGGTGCGTCACTGCGACAAGAAATGGTGCCGCATTTTCGGCGACGGCTTCGACGGCTTCATGGAGCAGCATCTGCTCTGGGGCGTTTATCCCAACGAAGTCGTCGAGTAGCCGCCTCTTGAAATGCGAATGGCCGGGACGAGCCCGGCCAAAGCAAACGTCAATTCTGACCCGGTCTTACTCGGTGACCGGATCGCCCAGACGGCGCAGGCGCACGACCACGTCAACGCGCGCCACCTCGTAACCTTCCGGCGGCGTCGGCAGCTTGTCGACGAGCAACTCCGCACCGGGGATGTCGACGAGGTTGTTATCGCCCTCGACATAGAAGTGATGGTGTTCGGACGAGTTGGTATCGAAATAGGTCTTGGAGCCATCGACCGCGACTTCGCGCAGGAGGCCCACTTCGGTGAACTGATGCAGCGTGTTGTAGACGGTTGCGAGCGACACGGGGAAACGCGCATGCACCGCTTCTTCGTGCAGCGCTTCCGCGGTCAGATGCCGGTCGCCCTTGGCGAACAGGAGCCAGCCCAGTGCGAGACGCTGGCGCGTCGGACGCAAGCCGACCTCACGCAGCATTTCGCGCACGTCATGAAACGGGCAACCCGTCCGCCGTCCGGCCGCGGGCTGCACGCGCAGGCGGTCCACCGGGAGTTCCGTGGAATGCTCGAAAACCAGTCGGCGCGGGGTCTCGTTCATGATGGGTCCGTTCACGCAGAGGCGAAGATACACAAAAACGCCAAGCCATTTCGGCAGCTTCCGGTCTCCCGGAAGCGCTCGAAATGCCTATCTGCCCTTATGATACGAACCCGGACGCCGCGATGCAAGAACGCCGGATTTGAGGGCTTTTCCCGTCATGGTGGCGTCCGCTCGTTGACTTTCAGCGCCTGACCCCCTGTGTTAGGAACCGTTAACAAGCCAGAACACGGAACCCGCCGAGGCATGAGCGAGAAGAAATCGAGTTTTGACTACGAAGACCTGCTCGCCTGCGGCCGCGGCGAACTGTTTGGCCCCGGTAACGCCCAGTTGCCGTTGCCGCCCATGCTCATGTTCGACCGTATTTCGGAGATTTCCGAGGCCGGTGGCGAATATGGCAAGGGCCTGATCCGCGCGGAGCTGAAGGTGAAGTCGGACCTCTGGTTCTTCGGCTGCCATTTCAAGGGCGACCCGGTCATGCCGGGCTGCCTCGGCCTTGATGCGCTCTGGCAGATGCTCGGCTTCTACCTGGGCTGGCTTGGTGCGCCGGGCCGGGGCCGGGCACTGGGCCTGGGCGAGATGAAGATGTCGGGCATGGTTGTGCCGACGATCAAGGATGTCGTGTACGGCATCGAGATCAAGCGCATCATGCGCTCGAAGCTCGTGCTGGGCATTGCCGATGGCTGGCTCTCGGCCGACGGCGAAGTGATCTACCGGGCGGCCGACCTCAAGGTTGGCTTGTTCCGCGACGAGGCGCCGGCCGCGGCAAGTGCCTGAGCCGGGAGGCGGACGCCGAGCGCCCGCGCCTTCCAGACTGAAACGGAATTAGCGAGGCAAGAGATGCGACGTGTCGTCGTGACGGGCATGGGGATCGTCTCCTCGATCGGCAACAATACGCAGGAAGTGCTGGCGAGCCTGCGCGAGGCGAAGAGCGGCATCTCCTTCGCCGACGATTACGCCAAACTGAATTTCCGCTGCCAGGTCCACGGCGCGCCGACGCTCGATCCGAGCGGCACGGTCGACCGCCGCGCCATGCGTTTCCATGGCGGCGGCACCGGCTGGAATCATGTCGCGATGGATCAGGCGATCCGTGACGCCGGCCTCGAGGAAAAGGAAATCAGCCACGAGAAGACCGGCATCATCATGGGCTCGGGCGGTCCTTCGACCCGCACCATCGTCGAAGCCGCCGACACCACCCGCGAGAAGGGGCCGAAGCGTGTCGGACCTTTTGCCGTGCCGAAGGCAATGTCGTCGACCGCGTCGGCCACCCTCGCCACCTGGTTCAAGATCAAGGGCGTGAACTATTCGATCTCGTCGGCCTGCGCGACCTCCAACCATTGCATCGGCAACGCCTTTGAGCTCGTGCAGTCGGGCAAGCAGAACGTTATCTTCGCCGGCGGCTGCGAAGAGCTCGACTGGACGCTCTCGGTTTTGTTCGACGCGATGGGCGCGATGTCGGCCGGCTACAACGACAGGCCGGCCAAGGCCTCGCGCGCCTATGACGCGAACCGCGACGGCTTCGTGATCGCGGGCGGCGCGGGCGTGCTGGTGGTCGAAGAGCTTGAACACGCCAAGGCGCGCGGCGCGAAAATCTACGGCGAGATCGCGGGCTACGGTGCGACCTCCGACGGCCACGACATGGTGCAGCCGTCGGGCGAGGGCGCCATTCGCTGCATGAGAATGGCGCTCGACGGCGTGAAGGCGAAGGTCGATTACATCAACCCGCACGCGACCTCGACGCCGATCGGCGACATCAAGGAGATTGAGGCGATCCGCGAAGTATTCGGCACCGGCGACAAGTGCCCGCCGATCTCCGCCACCAAGTCGCTCACTGGCCATTCGCTCGGCGCGACCGGCGTGCAGGAAGCGGTCTATTCGCTTCTGATGATGAACAACGGGTTCATCTGCGAGAGCGCCAATATCGAGGAACTCGACCCGGCCTTTGCCGACATGCCGATCGTGCGTGAGCGCAGGGACAATGTGAAGCTCGGCTGCGTGCTGTCGAACTCTTTCGGTTTTGGCGGGACGAACGCAACACTGGCCTTCAAGCATCTGGATGCGTGACCGGGGGATTGGCGTTCGATGAGCGTCATGCGGGGAAAGCGCGGGCTTGTGATCGGGGTCGCGAACGACCACTCGATCGCCTGGGGAATCGCGAAGAAGCTCGCCGATGAAGGTGCGGCGCTTGCTTTCACCTATCAGGGCGAGGCGCTCGGCAAGCGCGTGAAGCCGTTGGCCGACTCGGTCAATGCCGCGTTCTGTCTGCCCTGCGACGTCGAGAATCTCGACACCGTCGACGCCGTTTTCGCCGCCGCCAGGGAAAAATGGGGCGGCCTCGATTTCATGGTCCACGCCGTCGCTTTTTCCGACAAGAGCGAGTTGAAGGGCCGCTACGCGGACACGTCGCGCGAGAATTTCGCGCGCACCATGCTGATCTCGGCCTTCTCCTTCACCGAAGCCGCGAAGCGCGCCGCTGCGCTGATGGGACCCGGCGGCTCGATGCTGACGCTGACCTTCGGCGGCTCGACGCGCGTCATGCCGAATTACAACGTGATGGGCGTCGCCAAGGCCGCATTGGAAGCGAGCGTCCGTTATCTTGCCGCCGACTTCGGTCCCGCCGGCATTCGCGTCAACGCGATCTCGGCCGGCCCCGTGCGCACGCTCGCTGGCGCCGGGATTTCCGACGCGCGTGCCATGTTCGCGTTTCAGAAACAGCATTCGCCGCTGCGCCGCTCCGTCACCATCGAGCAGATCGGCGGATCGGCGCTTTATCTGCTGTCAGACCTGTCGGAGGGCGTGACCGGCGAGATCCATTACGTCGACGCCGGTTACAACGTGATCTCCATGCCGCGTCCGGAGGACCTCGAAGCCGACGCCAAGGCGGCCGAATAGGCGGCAAACCGCCCGTTTCCGGATAAAATTGCCTCATTTAGCTTAGGCGGCACCGCCTTCGGCTCCGGATTGGCGTCCGAACGACCTGCGCGATTGGGATGATGCCAACGTTCTTCTTGCTGCGGGAACGGTCCTGGCGATAAACACTCCGCGGGTCGGCCTGAGGGCGTCGGCGGTGGCTCATCTTCGCGATCTTATTCGCCTTGAAAATGCGCCGGCATTTCGCGTGCCGCGCTGGGCGGACAAGCTTATTTCCGCTGGCATCGTCAGCGGCGACCCCGATCTCGTACGCCGCCAGAAGGTTGCGAACCTCGTTGCCTACGCATCCGCCATCAACGCCGGCAACCGTGCAATCAGCTATTTCTTCTTTGAATTCGCAGAGTTCTGGTTCGCGTTCGCCTTCCAGACAACGCTCGTGATTTGCGCGCTGCTCACGCCGCGGCTGCATCGGATCGGCGACAACGCCGCGGCGATCTCGCTCATCCTCTGGTACATGACCGGTATTTTCTTCACGACATTTATGTTCGGCCTGCAGACCCAGTCGCACGCCTTCTTCGTGTTGTCGGGCGTAATGATCTTCCTGTTCGGCGTTGAGAATTGGCGGCTGTTCGTGTTCTGCCTCGTCGTGATTGTCGTCGAGATGATTGTCGTGCTGAATTATGCGCCGGAACAGGGCGTCGTGACCGACGAGCGTCTGCTGCATTCGATGGGGATGCAGTCGATGCTGACCGCGGTCACGATCAACGCGGTCGTCATTTTTTATGCCCTCTACACCCTGCGCCGCACGGAGCTGGAGTTGCGGCGTGAACGCGCGCGCGCCGACGCGATGGTGGCGACGGTCCTGCCCGATTCAATTTCCGCGAGGTTGCGCGCTCAGCCGGAGCGGCGGATTGCGGACCGGATCGATCAGGCGAGCATCCTGTTCGCCGATCTTGAGGGGTTCACGACCGCCGCGCATATCGAACCGCCCGAAATCGTCGTCGCCTATCTCGACGACCTGGTGCGCGCCTTCGACCAGATGCGCGAGCCGCACGGCGTCGAGAAGATCAAGACGATTGGCGATGCCTACATGGCGGCGGGCGGCCTGCGCGGCGAGGGGCCGGCTGGTGCGGTGGCGATGGGTAGGCTCGCGCTCGCGATGCTCGCGTTTCAGGAAGCACGCCCGCCGCTCGGCGCGCGCCGCCTGCGGCTGCGCATCGGGATTCACACTGGCCCGGCAATCGCCGGCGTGATCGGCGACACGCGCGTTGCCTACGACATCTGGGGAGACGCCGTGAACACGGCGTCCCGCATGGAATCGCATGGCATTGCCGGCCGTATCCATGTCAGCGATGCCTTCCGGCGCGCCGCCGGCGATGCTTTCGAATTCGAGGAGCGCGGCGAGACCGAGGTGCGCGGCCTTGGCCGCGTGCGCACGCACTTTCTGTTGCGCGAACGCTAGAGCTTCGCGGCCTTGTCGAGCGCGGCCTTGTTCTCGAGGCAATAATAGCCCGAGACTCGGCTCAGGAGCTTCTCGCGGATCCATTCGTTCAGGATGCGGCTGACATTCTCTCGCGCAATACCCGCCATCGCGGCAACGTCGCTCTGGCTGATCTTTTGACGAATGAGAACGCGCTTGCCGCCCACGTCTTCCCCGAACGCATCGGCGAGATCGACGAGCGCGCGTGCGACACGCCCCTTGAGTGGCAGGAAGCTCGCTGCCGCGACCGCCATGTTGGTGTCGCGGAGCCGGGCGGCCAGGAGACTTGTAATGTGCCGGTAGATTTCGGGATGACTTCTCGCGACGGTGGAAAACTGCTGCCGGCTGACGAAGCGCAGCTGTGAATCGCGGATCGCTGTCACCGAGGCCGAGCGGGGCAATTCGTCCAGAATGGCCAACTCGCCCACGACGGCGCCCGGCCCGAGGATGGCGAGAATGCGCTCGCCGCCCGTCGAAGAAATGAAGCTGACCTTCAGCAATCCCTGTTCAACCCGATAGCAGCCGTCCCCGGGATCGCCTTCGAGAAACAGCACCTTGTCCGCGGCCAGCTGAAGCGGCCGTGCCTTCTCGAACAGTTCGGTCGAGATCGGCTCCGGCAATCCGGACAGCAGGTGTGAGCCGGCGCGTGCAGAAACGCCCATGAAATCCTCTGATCGCCCCAAGGGTAACGCAGGATAGAGCAGCGGAACGGGAAAGAAAAAGAGCGGCCCGAAGGCCGCTCTGATTGTCTGGAAAGATCGCTTACTCGGCGGCGCCGGCTTCGGCTTCCGTCTTCTGCTTGCCTTCGAGGTCTTCGCCGGTTTCCTGGTCGACGACCTTCATCGAGAGCCGCACCTTGCCGCGCTCGTCGAAGCCGAGAAGCTTCACCTTCACCTTGTCGCCTTCCTTGACCACATCGGTGACCTTGTTCACGCGCTGCTTGGCGAGATGCGAGATGTGCACGAGGCCGTCCTTCGGGCCGAAGAAGTTGACGAAGGCGCCGAAATCGACGGTCTTCACGATGGTGCCGTCATAGATGCGGCCGACCTCGGGCTCCGAGGTGAGCGTCTTGATCCAGTTGAGCGCGGCGCGGATCGATTCGCCGTCGGCCGACGCCACCTTCACGGTGCCGTCATCCTCGACGTTGATCTTGGCGCCGGTCTTCTCGACGATCTCGCGGATCACCTTGCCGCCGGTGCCGATCACGTCGCGGATCTTGTCGACCGGGATCTTGATCACCTCGATGCGCGGAGCGTACTCGCCGAGCTCCGGGCGCGCCGCGGTGAGCGCCTTCGACATCTCGCCGAGGATGTGCATGCGGCCATCCTTGGCCTGCGTCAGCGCCACCTTCATGATCTCTTCGGTGATGCCGGCGATCTTGATGTCCATCTGGAGCGCCGTGACGCCGGCTTCCGTGCCTGCGACCTTGAAGTCCATGTCGCCGAGATGGTCCTCGTCGCCGAGGATGTCGGAGAGCACGGCAAACTTCGTGCCTTCAAGGATCAGGCCCATGGCGATGCCGGCGACGGGCCGGCGCAGCGGAACGCCCGCATCCATGAGCGCGAGCGAAGCGCCGCACACCGTCGCCATCGACGACGAGCCGTTCGATTCGAAAATCTCCGACACGACGCGCAGCGTGTAGGGGAACTCATGCGCCGGCGGCAGGATCGGATGCACCGCGCGCCAGGCGAGCTTGCCGTGGCCGATCTCGCGGCGGCCGGGCGCACCGGTGCGGCCGGTTTCGCCGACGGAGAAGTGCGGGAAGTTGTAGTGCAGCAGGAACGTCTCTTTGTACGTTCCAGTGAGCGCGTCGACATACTGTTCGTCCTCGCCGGTGCCGAGCGTGGCGACCACGAGCGCCTGCGTTTCGCCGCGCGTGAACACGGCCGAGCCGTGCGTACGCGGGAGCACGCCGACATCGGCCACGATCGGGCGAACGGTCTTCGTGTCGCGTCCGTCGATGCGGCGGCCGGTGTCGAGGATGTTGTTGCGGACGATATTGGCTTCGAGCTTCTTGAATACGCCGGCCACCTGCTGGATCGGCGGCGCGCTTTCCGCGCCTTCTTCGGGCGTGAAGGCTTCCTTCATCTTGGTCTTGGCGGCATCGACCGCCTTGTAGCGATCCTGCTTGCTCTGGATCGCGTAGGCGGCACGCAGGTCGGGTTCGACCAGGCTCTTGAGCTTCGCTTCAATCGCCGAGTTATCGACTTCCGCCACCGAACGCGGTTCCTTCGCCGCCTTCTCCGCGAGCCGGATGATCATGTCGATCACCGGCTGGAAATGCTTGTGGCCGAACATCACGGCGCCGAGCATGATTTCTTCCGGAAGCTCCTTGGCCTCCGACTCGACCATCAGCACGGCATCGCCGGTGCCGGCGACGATGAGATCGAGCTTCGACTCGGCCATCTCGTCGACTTGCGGGTTCAGCACATATTCGTCGTTGATGAAGCCGACGCGCGCCCCGCCGATCGGACCCATGAAGGGCGCGCCGGAGAGCGTGAGCGCGGCGGACGCCGCGATCATCGCGACCACATCGGGATCGTTCTCGAGGTCGTGCGAGAGCACGTTGACGGTGATCTGCGTGTCGCAGCGCCAGCCGCTGGCAAACAACGGACGGATCGGCCGGTCGATCAGGCGCGAGATCAGCGTGTCGCGCTCGGTCGGCCCGCGTTCGCGCTTGAAGTAGCCGCCCGGAATGCGGCCGGCTGCGTAGAATTTTTCCTGGTAGTTGACCGTGAGCGGGAGAAAGTCGATCCCCGGCTTCGGCTCCTTGGCCGCGACGACCGCAGCAAAGACGGTCGTGTCGCCGTAGGTGGCGAGCACCGCGCCGTCGGCCTGGCGCGCCAGCTTGCCGGTTTCTAGAACGAGGCGGCGGCCTCCCCAGTCAATTTCTTCTCGGTGAATGTCGAACATTTATCGTTTCCATGGCTTGCGGACGGTGAAAGCCATGGGCAAGACGGCAAGATGCTCGTACCCGCGCGCGCTCCTCGCGCAGCCGGTCGAGCATCTTGCGATCCTGCCATGGCGTTCATTGCGTCCATCGGTTGTGCGGCAGCCTATGCCGCCGCGTGAGTGCCGCGCGCGATCCCCATGGACCCGCGCGGTGGAGCGTCAGCGGCGGATATCGAGCCGCTCGATGAGCTTCTGGTAACGCCCTTCGTCCTTCGACTTCAGATAGTCGAGAAGGCTACGCCGTGTCGCGACCATCTTCAGGAGGCCGCGACGCGAATGGTTATCCTTGACGTGTGACTTGAAGTGTTGGGTCAGGTTGTTGATCCGTTCGGACAGGATCGCGACCTGGACCTCGGGCGAACCCGTGTCGCCCTGCTTGGTGGCATACTCTTTCACGAGCGCCTGCTTGCGCTCGGCAGCGATCGACATCGGCTTTTCCTTTAGGTTTGGGTTTTGGATGCGGCCCCGCCGGGATGTCGTCCAGCCGGGGTCGATGAAGGCAGGGGCAGGACCCCTTGCCGCGGCGCATGTATAGCGCCTTTCGCGGCCATTACCAGCGAAAACGGGGCCCTCGAAAGCGCAGAAAACGCACGGTTAACGGGGTAAATGGAAGATCCGCTTGGGCTTCAGCGAGCCCTGCTCGATCTCGCCGAGCGCGATCAGTGCCCCCTGCGCCGATACGGCGACGGGCCCCTCGAAGATCGGCGCATCTCGCCCGCGCACGATCACAGGCTGGCCGAGTGCGAGTCGCTGTGCGTCGGCTGCGCTGACTGCGAGCGACGGGAGGGAGGCGAGTCCCGTCTCGACCGGCATCAGCGCGCCACTCAAGCCGTCTTCGCCCGCCTCGTCGCGCAATGCCGCGAGCGCCCTGAGGCCGACGGAATTCTCTTCGTTGAACGGCCCGACGCGAATGCGACGCAGCGCCGTGACATGGCCGAAGCAGCCGAGCGCACGCCCGAGATCGCGCGCGATCGCCCGCACATAGGTGCCCTTGCCGCATTCGGCTTCGAAGGTGGCGTGATCGCCGTCGGGAAATTCGACGAGTTCAAGTTTGCGGATCTCCACTTCGCGAGCCGCAAGTTCAACGGCCTCGCCTTGGCGCGCGAGATCGTAGGCACGCTCGCCTCCGATCTTGAGTGCGGAGAATTTCGGCGGCACTTGCTCAATGACGCCAACGAAAGCGGGCAGGGCCGCGAGGATGGCGTCGCGCGCGGGCCGCGCATCGGACCGCGACGTTGCGCTTCCTTCCGAGTCATCCGTGTCGGTCTCGATTCCCCAGCGCACCGTGAAGCGATAGGCTTTCTCGCCGTCCATCACGAACGGCACGGTCTTGGTCGCCTCGCCGAAGGCGATCGGCAAAATTCCCGAAGCCAGCGGATCGAGCGTGCCGGCGTGACCGGCCTTCTTGGCGCGGAACAGGCGCTTGAGCGCCGCCACCGCGTCGGTGGACGTTTCGCCCACGGCCTTGTCGAGCGCGATCCAGCCATGGACCTCGCGCCGTTCCACGCGCGGCTTGTTCATTCTTCTTCTTTCTTGAGGTCGCGCGCCACTTCCGGCGAACGCAAGAGCCGCTCGATCCGCTCCGCTTCGTCAAAGCGCTCGTCGATCAGAAAGCGCAGGTCGGGGGCGAACTTCATCTTCACCCGCCGCACCACTTCGCCGCGCAGATATTTTTTGTTGCGCTCGAGCGCCTCCAGCACCTTTTTCTGGTCGCGCCCGCCGAGCGGCATGACATAAGCGGTGGCGAGCTTGAGGTCGGGACTCATGCGCACCTCGGGCACGGTCACGGGATGCGAAACGAGCACTTCGTCGGGCGTTTCGCCCCGCATCAGCACTTCAGCCAGCGCATGGCGCACAAGCTCGCCCACGCGCAACTGGCGTTGCGAAGGGCCGGAATCCTGTTCTTTGCGGTGTTTTGTCATGGCATGGCGTCTGCCCGGGGTTGAACCGGGCGAGACGCTCCCGTTTGTCCTGCGTCAGAGCGAGCGCTGCACGCTCTCGACGCGGTAGCACTCGATGATGTCGCCCTGGCGGATGTCGTCGTAGCTTTCGAACGACATGCCGCACTCCTGGCCGGCGAGCACTTCGCGCGCGTCGTCCTTGAAGCGCTTGAGCGTCGAGAGCTTGCCTTCGTGGATGACGACGTTGTCGCGGATCAGGCGCACATTCGCGCCGCGCTCGACCTTGCCGTCGGTGACACGGCAGCCGGCAACCTTGCCGACCTTCGACACGTTGAAGACCTCGAGGATTTCCGCATTGCCAAGCGGCGTCTCGCGCAGCTCGGGCGCGAGCAGGCCGGACATGGCCTTCTTCACGTCGTCCACGAGGTTGTAGATGATGTTGTAGTAGCGGATCTCGATGCCGGCGCGCTCCGCCGCCTCGCGCGCTTCCTTATGCGCGCGCACGTTAAAGCCGATGATCGCCGCACCCGAGGTTTCGGCGAGCGTCACGTCCGACTCGGTAATGCCGCCCACGCCCGCATGCAGGATACGCGCGATCACTTCGTCGGTGCCGAGCTTTTCGAGCGCGGCGACGATCGCTTCGACCGAGCCCTGCACGTCGCCCTTGATCAGCAGCGGGAATTCCTTGCGGCCCGCGGTCTTGAGCTGGCTCATCATCTGTTCGAGCGAGCCGCCGACCTTGCCGCCGCTGGAGGCCTTCTCGCGCCGCTGGCGCTGGCGGTAGTCGGTGATCTCGCGCGCCCGCGCTTCGCTTTCCACGACGGCGAGCCGGTCGCCGGCCTCCGGCGTACCTGCGAAGCCGAGTACTTCCACGGGCATCGAGGGACCGGCGTTCGGTACCTGTTGGCCTTGATCGTTAATGAGCGCACGCACGCGTCCCCACTCGCTGCCGGCGACGACGATATCGCCGACCTTGAGCGTGCCGCGCTGCACGAGCACGGTCGCGACCGGACCGCGGCCGCGATCGAGCTTGGCCTCGACCACCGTGCCTTCGGCCGGGCGGTCGGGATTGGCCTTGAGGTCGAGGATTTCCGCTTGCAGCGCAATGATGTCGAGCAGCTTGTCGAGATTGGTCTTGTGAGTCGCCGACACTTCGACTTCGAGCGTTTCGCCGCCGAGCGATTCAACCTGGATTTCGTGCTGGAGCAGTTCGGTGCGCACGCGCTGCGGATTGGCGTCCGACTTGTCGATTTTATTCACCGCCACAATCAGCGGCACCTTGCCGGCGCGCGCGTGATTGATGGCTTCGACCGTCTGCGGCATGACGCCGTCGTCGGCCGCGACCACGAGCACAACGATGTCCGTGACCTTCGCGCCGCGCGCGCGCATGGCCGTGAAGGCCGCATGGCCCGGCGTGTCGATGAAGGTGACCTTGGCGCCGTTCTTCGTCGTGACCTGATAGGCGCCGATGTGCTGCGTGATGCCGCCGGCTTCGCCCTGAACGACGTCGGTCTGGCGGATCGCGTCGAGCAGCGATGTCTTGCCGTGGTCGACATGGCCCATGATGGTGACGACCGGCGGACGCGATTCAAGATGCGATTCCTCATCCGGCGTGTCGAACAGGCCCTCGACCACGTCCGCTTCGGAAATGCGGCGCACCGTATGGCCCAATTCCTCGGCGATGAGTTGCGCCGTGTCGGCGTCGATCGAGTCGGTGATCTTGAGCATCTGGCCCTGCTGCATCAGCAGGCGGATGACGTCGACCGCGCGCTCGGCCATGCGGTTGGCGAGTTCCTGGATCGTGATCGTTTCCGGGATCACCACCTCGCGCATGATTTTTTCTTTTGGCTGATCCGACGGACGGTGGCCCGTCATGCGCTGCGTGCGGCGGCGGAACGCGGCGAGGGAGCGTTGACGCTCGTCGTCGCCGGAAAGCGCGGTGACGACCGTGAGCCGCCCGCGCATCTTGCGCTCGCCGGTCGGCGCGCGCGTCGGCTTTGGCGCAGCCGCAGTCTTGCCGCGCCGGGCCGTCCGCGGACCTTCGTCGTCTTCGTCCGCGGTGATGGTTCGCGGCGCACCGGGCAGGCCCAGCGTCTTCGATGTTTCGTCGGTGCCGAATCGCTTGCGCGCTTCCTGCTCGGCCTTGCGCTTCGTTTCTTCGTCATGCGCGCGGCGAGATTCTTCATCGCGCTTGCGCGCTTCGGCGGCTTCCCGCTCGGCGCGTTCGGTCGCTTCGCGGCCGACGCGGCGGCGCGCTTCTTCTTCAGCAATCTTGCGTTCTTCGGCCTCGCGCACGCGTGCGTCGGCGAGCGCGTGCGCCCGCGCGCTGCGCTCTTCTTCGGTGAGCGTGCGCAGCACGACGCCGGAAGGCTTCGGGCCGTCCTGCGGAACGGCAGCCGGCGCGGCGGCCTTGGGGCGCGGCGCCTTTTCGGCTGGCGCGGGTGCGGCGGCGGGTGGCGCGGCCACCTTCGCAACCGGTTCGGGCTTCGCTTCCGCTCCGGCTCCGACGACGCGCCGCTTTACCTTCTCGACCACGACCGCCTTGGTGCGGCCATGGCTGAAGCTCTGACGCACCGTTCCCTGCTCCACCGATCGCTTGATGGTGAGAGTCTTGGAGGGCGCCACGCGCAGCGTCTTTTCGCCGGTATCCTTCGTATCAGCCATTCTTACTCCAAATCAGCCTGCTATTGCTGTGTCGCAACGGTTCCCGACCCAGCGGTTCCTCCGTCGCGCCAGCGATTTAGCCTTAGACAGCGTCCAAGAAAGCCCGCACCCGCAGGATGAGCGAGCAGGGCAGCATGTACCACATTTGGCCGTCCGAGCGCCAAGTCCAATTGCTCCCCGCGGAAGAAGCGCATGACCGGCGGTTGTTGACCCGCGGCCCGGGCGAGCGCGTCCAGCTTGCGGACACCGTCGGGTTGGGCATCGCTTGCATGGATCAGGAGCGTCACGTTCCCGGCACCAAGCGCCGCCTCCACCTTGGCCGCGCCGGTGACGACCTGGCCCGCCTTGTTGGCGAGCGAAAGGCCTTCCAGCGCGGATTTCTCCAGCAGCCGCTCCACGAGCCCGGGCAGATCGTCGCCGACCTCCGCGTCGCCGCGAAAGGCGCGCTGGATCGACCGGTCGCGCAGTGCTCGATCGAGCGACTGCCGCGTGGCGGTGACCCACACTCCGCGCCCGGGCAGCTTGCATTCGATGTCCGGCACCGCCGTTCCGTCGGGCGCCGCAACGAAGCGGATCATGTCGGCGACCGGCTTGACCTCGCGCGTGGCGACGCACAGCCGCTCGACGCCCTTGCGGGCGCCGATCAGGCCTTCGTCCGTTTCCACGCGCTCGATCGTTGCCAGCAAAGCGACCTCTCTTACTGTTGCGGCTCGGCTTCAGCCGTCTCTTCGGCTGGAGCTTCCGCCGGGGCGAGCGCGGCTTCGTCGATCCAGCCCGCCTTGACGCGTGCCTGCATCACGAGCGCTTCCGCCTCGTCGCGTTCCACGCCGAGCCCGTCGAGAATGCCGGGCTCGCGCTTGGACTCGCCGTCCTTGCGCTCGATCCAGCCGGTGAGATCGTCGGTCGCGCAACCGGCGAGGTCTTCGACCGTCTTGATTCCGTTCTCGCCGAAAGCAACGAGCATCCGGCTCGTGACGCCCGGCACTTCACGCACCGCGTCCTCGACGCCGAGTTCCTTCCGCTTGGCGTCGAGTTCCGCCTCGATCTTGCCAAGGTAGTCCTGCGCCCGCGCCTGCAACTCGCCGGCGGTTTCCGCGTCGAAGCCCTCGATGCTCGCGAGTTCGTCGATCGGCACCAGCGCCAGTTCCTCGATCGAGCCGAAGCCTTCCGAAGACAGGAGCTGACCGACCATCTCGTCGACGTCGAGCGCCTCCATGAACAGCTTGCTGCGCTCGGCGAATTCCTTCTGCCGCCGCTCGCTCTCTTCCTGCTCGGTCAGGATGTCGATGTCCCAGCCGGTAAGCTGCGAAGCGAGCCGCACATTCTGGCCGCGGCGGCCGATGGCGAGCGAAAGCTGCGCGTCGGGAACGACGACCTCGATGCGTTCGCGCGTCTCGTCGAGCACGACCTTGACGACTTCGGCCGGCGCGAGCGCGTTCACGACGAATGTCGCGACGTCCTGCGACCACAAGATAATGTCGATCTTCTCGCCTGCAAGTTCGTTCACCACCGCCTGCACGCGCGAGCCGCGCATGCCGACGCAGGCGCCGACGGGATCGACGGAGGAATCGCGGGAAATGACCGCGATTTTCGCGCGTGAACCGGGGTCGCGGGCGACGGCGCGGATCTCAACGATGCCGTCATAGATTTCCGGAACTTCCTGCGCGAACAGCTTCGCCATGAACTGCGGATGCGTGCGCGACAGGAAAATCTGCGGGCCGCGCGGCTCGCGCCGCACGTCATATACATATGCGCGCACGCGGTCGCCGTTGCGGAACACTTCGCGCGGCAGCAGTTCGTCGCGCCGCACGATCGCTTCGCCGCGGCCGAGATCGACCACCACGTTGCCGTACTCGACGCGCTTGACGAGGCCACTGACGATCTCGCCGATGCGGTCCTTGTATTCCTGATACTGCCGGTCGCGTTCGGCTTCGCGCACCTTCTGCACGATCACCTGCTTGGCCGACTGCGCGGCGATGCGGCCGTATTCCATCGGCGGCAAGGCTTCCGCGATATAGTCGCCGACCTGCGCCGCCGGATTGCGCCGCCGCGCGTCCTCGACCGCGATTTGCGTCGCCTCGTTCTCGACCGTCTCGACCACGAGGAGCAGGCGCGACAGACGCAGTTCGCCGGTCTTGCCGTTGATCTCGGCGCGTACTTCCGTCTCGCTGCCATAGCGCGAGCGCGCGGCTTTCTGGATCGCGTCTTCCATTGCGGTGATGACGATCGACTTGTCGATCGACTTCTCGCGCGCGACCGCCTCCGCGATCTGCAAGAGTTCGAGCCGGTTTGCACTGACGGCTGGCATCTTCGTTCTCCTCGACTTGAATTATCGCCGCGCGCGGCCTCTTGCCGCGCGCTCTATGGGTTTATCCTCGGCGGCTTCCGCCGCCCGTTCCGCATCCTTGCCGCGCTTGAGCGATTCCGCGATCAGCGCGTCGGTCAACACAAGTCTTGCTTCGGCCATGTCGCCGACCGGCAGCCGGACCACTTGCATCTCTCCTTCGGCGCCCGCGATCCGCAGCACGGCGTTGGTTCCTTCGGTGCCTTCAATTTCGCCGCGGAAGCGCTTACGGCCGTCGACAGGCAGCGCCATTTCGACTTTTGCCTCGTGTCCGCGCGCGCGTTCAAAGTCCGACATCCGCACCAGCGGCCGGTCGATGCCGGGCGACGAAAGCTCCAGCCGGTAGCCGCCCGGGATCGGGTCCTCGACATCGAGCGAGGGCGAGAGTGTCCGGCTCGCCGCTTCGCAGTCTTCGATCGTGAAGGTGCCGTCCGGCCGCTCGGCCATGATCTGCACGGTCATGCCGTCACGCCCCGACACGCGGACGCGTACCAGCCGGTAGCCGAGGCCCGAAAGCACCGGTTCGGTAATGGCGGCGATGCGCGCGGCCATCCCCGTCTCGGTCACGAGACGCGGTTCGTTGAGGCCGCCTGAGGTCGCGTTGAACATCCGGTCCTGCTTGCGCGGGCCGGGGCCGAAAGGGCCGCGCAGGTAACAAAAAAGAGCGGGTCCCGGCCGGGGCCCACCCTCCATATCCGATCCGATCGGACCGCTATGAAATGTCGTTGTTGGCGGGAATATAGCGCCGCCGCGCGCTTTCGCAAGGAAAAGGTGCCCGAAAGCGGCCGCTCCAATTCCACGCATTTTGCGCGGGTTTTCTAACTTTATCTTCAACAATGGAACCTAGCCTCCATCGGGTCCCGCCGGGGGTCTTCCGGCGGGCAAATTGTGAGTCAGGCGCGTCATTGGTCATGTCCGTTCGCGTTTCGCTGATTTCCGAGCTTGAAGACGCGATCACGCGCGGGTCGAGCGCCCGGAGCGCCGAAACCCTGCGCCGCCTCACCGACCTCTTCACCGGCCGTGCGGCCGAGCTGAACGATCAACATGTCGAGCTATTCGACGATGTCATCTTGCGCCTGGTGGGCGAAATAGAGACCAAGGCGCGCGCCGAACTCGCGCGCCGTCTCGCCCCGATCGACAATGCGCCGCCCAACACCATTCGCCAGCTCGCCCATGACGAGGCGATCGAGGTCGCGGGCCCGATCCTGCTGCGTTCGAAGCGTCTCGCCGATACCGACCTTGTCGATATCGCGCGCTATCGCGGTCAGGAACACCTCCTCGCAATCTCTTCGCGACGCCCGCTCGCAGACAGCGTCACCGACGTGCTCGTCGACCGCGGCGATCAGGACGTGCTCTTCAATGTCGCATCGAACAGCGACGCGCGTCTTTCGGCCGGCGGATACGAACGCCTCGTCGTGCGCGCGGAAGGCGACGACTCGCTCGCCACACGGATCGGCGAGCGCCCCGACATTCCGCCGCATCTCTTCCGCCAGCTCGTTATGAAAGCGAGCGCCATCGTGCAGCGCAAGCTCGCAGCCCGCGCGCCGCGCGAACTGCGCGCCGAAATCGAGCGCGTGCTGGCCGACGTATCGCAGGAAATCGACCCGCAAACGCCCACACCGCAGCGCTTCACCGCCGCCCGCCGCCTGATCGGGATGCTGCATGACGCGGGCGCGCTCGGGGAGTCCGAACTCTACGATCTCGCGAAATCGAAACGCTATGAAGAGACCGTCGCCGCGCTCGCGGTCCTCTGCGGCGTGACCGTCGAACAGATCGACTGGCTGATGAACGGCGATCGCATCGAGCCGCTCCTGATTCATCTCAAGGCGGCGGGCTTCGACTGGCTCACCGTGCGCGCGCTCATCCTGCTGCGTCCAAGCGGCCGGCGCATCTCCGCCAAGGATCTCGAAGACATCTGCGACGACTTCAAGCGGCTGAGTTACGCGACGGCACGCCGTGTCGTGGGTCATATGCAAAGCACCGACACAGAAATGCGGGCGGCGAGCTGATGGCGACGGTCGCAAACCTGCGGGACCATGCGCAATCGTCGCTGCTGCGCGAACTGGAAATGTCCATTCGCGACGGCTCGCATTTGCAGCGCGTCTCGACGTTGCGGCGCGTCACCGACCTGTTCGTCTATCGGGCCGAACAATACGACAATGAGCAGGTCAAACTTTTTGACGACGTGATCGTTCGCCTGTCGGCGGAGATCGAAAAAACGGCCTTGGCCGAGCTTGCGAACCGCCTGGCGCCGATTCCGAACGCACCGCCCCAAACGGTGCGCGCGCTTGCCCGCGATCCGGAAGTGGCCGTCGCTGGCCCGCTTCTCTCGCAGTCCCGGCGCCTCGGCGACGACGATCTGGTGGAGATTGCGAGTTCCGGCAGCCAGGCGCACTTGCTCGCGATCGGCAGCCGCGAGGAACTCGCGGAGTCCGTCACCGACGTGCTGGTCGAGCGTGGCGACCGCGAGGTCGCGCACAAGGTCGTCGCCAATGGCGGGGCCCGCTTCTCTGAAAAGGGATTTGCGCGGCTTGTCGATCGCGCCGGTCAGGATGAAACGCTGGCCGAGGGCGTTGGAGTCCGCGTCGATATTCCGCCGCACCTGTTTCGGCGGCTGGTCACCGAGGCGACCGAACGCGTTCAGGACAGACTGCTCACCGCCGCGCGGCCCGAGGTAAAACCGGCGCTCGAACAGCTACTCGCCGAAATCTCCGAGAAAGTCGGCGCTAACACCGAAGTTGCGTCGCGCGGCTATTCGGCCGCCTGCAGTTATGTACGGATGCTGGCGCAGTCGGGCAGGCTTGGCACGCATGAACTGACCGGTTTCGCCAAGGCCGGCCGTTTCGAGGAAACCGTGGCGGCGTTGGCCGAACTTGCCCAGGTGCCGATCGACATCGTCGATCGCGTCATGCACGGCGACGGCGTCGATCCGGTGCTTGTCCTGTGCCGCGCCAAGAATTTCGACTGGTCGGTCGTGCGCGCGGTCCTGATCGTGCGGCGGAATTGTCGTGCGCCGTCCGCGCACGATCTCGAACAGGCGTGTCAGGACTACAACACGCTCTCGGCCACGACGGCTGAGCGCGTCCTGCGCTTCTGGCAAGTGCGCCGAGGCAAATAGTCAGACACGCCGGAAGACGAGGTAGCAGGGCGTTCGGTCTTCCCTGATTGCTTTGGCTTCGTAGCGCGTGCCGCCAAATCCCGGCCATGGTTTTCGCCAATCGTCCGCACGCTCTGCCGTCCATTCGAAACCGTCCGAGCGCAACAACCGGAGCAAGGTCCATTCCGCATAGTTGTCGATGTCGGTGGCGAATCGGAAGACTCCACCGTGGGCGATAACACGGGCGAGTCGCGCAACCGAGTCGTCGGAAACGAAACGGCGTTTGTGATGCCGCTTCTTGGGCCACGGGTCAGGATAGAGCAGATCGACTTGGCTGATCGAACCCGCGGGCAGCCAGTTGAGCAGTTCGATCGCGTCGCCATGATATAGGCGGATGTTCGCCAGCGCGTTCGTCTCGATTGCAGCGAGCGTGCTCGCCATCCCGTTGATGAACGGTTCGCAGCCGATGAAACCCGTGCCGGGACCGGCAAGCGCTTCACGCACGAGATTTTCGCCGCCGCCGAACCCGATTTCGAGTGCGAGCTGCGAAATCGGGACAGGGAACAAGGAACGCAAGTCGGTGGGCGCGGGCCGGGTGAGATCGACCGCAAGTTGCGGCAGCAGCGTATCGAACAGCGCCGCGCGATTGGGCCGTAATTTGTGGCCCTTTCGGCGGCCGAAAAAGGCCCGGGGCTGGACGGGAGGTGCGTCGGTCTTCGACATGGCGCCAAGCTAGCGGGCCGTCGCGCGGCACAAAAGGTCGGTCGAAGCGAAAGAACGAAAGAGGCCGCGCCTCAGCGCTTGCCTTCCTGCTCCGCGACCATCGCTTCGACAAGGTCGACGATACGCCGTCGCACCTTCGAGTCGGTGACCTTCATGAAGGCTTTGGTCAGCGCGAGTCCGTCGGACGTCGCGAGGAAGTCGGAGACGTAAGCCGGCGAGGCGGCTTCGCTGAAGCCTTTCGCCGAACCGTCAGGCACGGGCGCACCCTCGAAGAAAAACCCGACCGGCACGCCGAGCACGTTTGCGATCTGTTGCAGGCGGCTCGCGCCGATGCGGTTCGTGCCCTTCTCGTATTTTTGAATCTGCTGAAAGGTGATGCCAAGCTTTTCGCCAAGCTTCTCCTGACTCATGCTGACCATCATGCGGCGCATGCGTACGCGGCTGCCGACATGCTTGTCGATCGGGTTCGGAGACTTCTTGGTCATTGGACGCTCCAGCATTCGGGGAATTTACTCGTCCCGAATCGGATTTGTCACGAACTTTGCATCGGCATTTCGTCGCGCGTAAAGCGCGCGATATGCGAACAAACTATTTCCGAGTTGAGCGTGAGCGCTTCGCAACGAGGGCAGCCCCGGCGAGCAAGAGCATCGCAAACATCGCCGGGACGTCGCGGAACCGGGCATAAAACGTCGCCGGAACCGGCTGCGGCAATGCAGAGTCCACGACTCCGTCCGTGCCGAGGTCACGAACACGAACGATCCGTCCAAGCGGATCGACGACCGCCGAGATGCCGTTGTTCGCGGCGCGAACCATCGGCAGTCCTTCTTCGATCGCGCGCAGCCGTGCTTGAGCGAAGTGTTGATGCGGTCCCGGCGTGTCGCCGAACCATGCATCGTTTGTAATATTCAATAACCATCCCGGACGCTGACCGTCGGGCAACACGGCGCCGGGAAAAATCACCTCGTAACAAATGAGTGGCGCCGCCATTGGTGCGCGCGGAATGGAAAGCGGACGCCGGCCGCTGCCGGGCGTGAATCCGCCGCGCACGCGCGTGAGCTGCTCGAGTCCGAGGCTTTCCAGGAATGCCTGAAACGGCAGGAATTCTCCGAACGGAACGAGATGCACCTTGTCGTAGGTCGACAGGATCGCACCGTCGTCGCCGATCACACGGATACTGTTATAGACGCGCGGCTCGCCGGCCGCGGGCTTGCTCTCGACGCGCGCGGCGCCCGTGATCAGCACGACGCCTGGCGGCAAAAGATCCGCGATCTGTGCCAGCGCATCGGGCTCGCGCTCGAGAAAAAACGGAAAGGCCGACTCCGGCCAGATGAGATGCGTGACATCGCGCAATCCGCTGCGGTCGGGCGCCGTCGCCCGGTCGCTGACGGATTTGTAGAGGTCGAGTACTTTCTGTTTCGCGGCCGGCCGGAATTTTTCGTCCTGTGGCAGGTTCGGCTGCATGATGCGAAGCCGCACGCCCTGCACCATGCCGACTTCGGTTGTTTGCAGGCGAGAGAGTCCGAAGCCGGCCATGCAGACGAGCAGCAGGGCGGAAACCGCCGGCAGCATCCACGGCCGCTTCGTCGCGTCGGGTGGATCAGCCAGAACGGCGGGACTCGAAAGCGTCACGAGCGCGATCAGTGTCAGCCCCCACAGGCCGACAAGAGACGCGGTCTGCGCCAGCGCCGGTGTGGCGGCGAGCGCCTGGCCGAAGCTGTTCCACGGAAAGCCGGTCAGGATATGCCCGCGCAGCCATTCGGCGGCCGTCATCGCGCTGGCGAAGGCAAGGATGCGAGACGGTCCCGTCGTCCAGAGCCGGTGAGCGAGCGCCGTGCCAAAGCCGGTGAAGAGGGCGAGGCCCGCGGGAATTCCGATCACCGCCGCCGGCAGCAACCAGGCGAAGCGGTCCGCTTCGACCAGCAGCGCCATCCCGATCCAGTAAAGGCCCGCGAGAAAATAGCCGAAGCCGAACCACCAGCCCGCGGCGAATGCCGCGCGTGTGCCGTTCACGCCTGCGCCCGCACCGTCGATCAGCCACACGAGCATGGGCAGCGTCAGTGCCAGCACCGGCCAGAGATCGTAGGGGGCCATGGCAAACGCCGACACCGCTCCGGCCGCGAATGCGTAGCCGCGGCGGCGCCAGCCCCAGGCGAGCACAACGTGATGCGCAGCCGCGGCGAGTTTCACTCGCGCCCCTTCTTCAGGATTTCGCTTTGTCGGCGGATGCAGCCGGCGTGTCGGCAGGCTTGCCCTGGCCGGCGATACCACCGTCGTCGTTCGCCCGCTTGCGCTTCTGCGGCTCCTGCGGCCGCTTGTTGATGCGCAGCCGCTTCACGCGACGCGGATCGGCGTCAAGCACTTCGATTTCAAACTCGCCGGGACCCGCAATGATCTCGCCGCGTCCGGGCACGCGGCCCGCGAGCGTGACGAGAAGGCCGCCGAGCGTGTCGACGTCTTCGCTTTCTTCGCCGGCCGCGAATGCCGGACCGATCCTCTCGGCGGCTTCATCGAGGCTCGCGCGCGCGTCGGCAACGAAACTGCCGTCGGCCTGCGCGGAGATCATCGCCGCCTCGTCGTCATGCTCGTCTTCGATGTCGCCGACGATCTGCTCGACGATGTCCTCCATCGAGACGACGCCGTCGGTGCCGCCGTATTCATCCACGACCAGCGCCAGATGAATGCGCGTTGCCTGCATCTTCACGAGCAGGTCGATCGCCGGCATCGATTCCGGGACGAACAGGATCGGTCTGACTAGTTTGGCGCCGGCGAGCGACTCGGAGAGGTCGATCGCTTTTAGATCGAGGTCGGCGGGCAGCGCCTTGCGCCGCTTCGGCTTCGACTCAGGGTCGATCTTGGCCCGGTTGATGAGATAGGCGACGAGGTCGCGGATATGGACCATGCCGGTCGGGTCGTCGAGCGTATCGTTATAGACGACGAGCCGCGAATGCGCGGCGTTCTCGAACGTGCGCAGCAGGTGGCCGAGCTCGATCGACTGCTGCACGGCGACGATGTCGGCGCGCGGCACCATCAGGTCGCCGATGCGCTGCTTCTCGAGCGTCAGGATGTTTTGCAGCATCGCCCGTTCGGCAGGCGAAAACTCTGCCTTCATCGTGTCTTCGGCCAGCACCTCCGCGAGGTCGCTGCGCAGCGAGCCGGTGCGGATGCCGACAAGCGCCTTGAGCCGGTCGAGCAGCCCCTCCTGCTTTGGTGCCTCGTCTTCGGTGGCGGGCTTTTGTCCCGCCGGGTCGATACTGCTCATGCCGGTTCCGTTCGTTTGGCCGCGTCTGACGCATAGGGATCGGGAACGCCGATCCGCGCCAGAATATCGCGCTCACGCCGCTCCATGGCGTCCGCGTCCGAATCATTTTCGTGATCATAGCCGAGCAGGTGCAGCGTGCCGTGCACGGCCAGGTGCGCCACGTGATGGGCGAGGGGCTTCGCCTCGTCGGCTGCTTCGCGCTCGATCGTCTCAAAAGCAAGGATAATGTCGCCGAGAAAACGCGCCTTATCGTGCGGCGAGTCAGGGGCGGGAAACGAGAGAACGTTCGTGGCTGAGTCCTTGCCGCGCCAACGATGGTTTAGATCGCGGATCTGCGCGTCGTCGGCGAGCACTATGCTGACCTCGGCATGACCCTCGCCGCAGTCCACGAGCGCCGCTTCGACGGCGCCGCGCACGACCGCTTCGGCGGCCGGAAGCACACTCCAGCGCGGCGACTCGACAGCGATTTCGACGGTCGCGCTCACGGCTTCACTCCGGGCTTTTTCTTCGCCTCCGCCGCGTCGTAGGCGCCGACAATGCGCGATACGAGTTCGTGCCGCACCACGTCGGCAGCGGAAAACTCGCAGACGGCCACGTCTTCGAGCTGGCCGATCAGCCGCACCGCTTCGGCTAGACCGGACGCCTGACCCGCGGGCAGATCGACCTGGCTCGGGTCGCCGGTCACGATCATGCGCGAATGTTCGCCGAGCCGCGTCAGAAACATCTTCATCTGCATCGGCGTGGTGTTCTGCGCTTCATCGAGGATGACGGCGGCATTCGACAGCGTTCGCCCGCGCATAAAGGCGAGCGGCGCAATTTCGATCTCGCCGGACTGCAACGCGCGCTCGACCATGCCGCGATCCATCAACTCGTAGAAGGCGTCGTAGATCGGGCGCAGATAGGGGTCGACCTTCTCGCGCATGTCGCCGGGAAGAAAACCAAGCCGTTCGCCCGCTTCGACCGCGGGGCGCGAAAGGATGATGCGATCGACTTCGCGCCGTTCGAACAGATGTACCGCGTGTGCGACCGCGAGCCAGGTCTTGCCGGTGCCGGCGGGGCCGGTGGCGAAAGCCAGCGTATTCTTCTTCAGCGCCTTCAGATAAACGTCCTGACCGGGCGTGCGCGCGCGCACCAGTCGCTTACGCAGCCGGAATTGCTCGAACCCCGTGCGGTCGCTTCCTTCTTCGGCCGTTGCCGGTCGAGAGAGAGCGTGGCGCACCGCGCCCTCCACGTCGCCGCTGGAAATGTCGTGGCCGTTGCGAAGCTGCGCGTACAAGGATTCCAACGCGAGCCGCGCCTGATCGCAGGCCTCGCGTGAGCCTTCGATATTCACCTGATTGCCGCGCTGGTCGATCACCACATCGAGCCGGCGCTCGATCAGCGCGAGATGTTCGCTGTGACGGCCGAACAGGCGCATGGCGAGCTGGTTATCGTCGAAGGTCACCGCGATCCGCGCCGCGTCCTCGCGGCCGCTCTCCCAGGGCTTCTTGTGGCCGATGTCGGGTCCCGTCTCGCGCACTCAAACTCCTCCCGCCGCGTGCAGGGCCGGCGACGGCGCCCGCCGCTCGGTCAATGCACTCAATTCGCCGAACAGCGTATGGGTGCCCAGTCCGGTAATGCGCACGCTGGCGATGCTGCCGATCATGCTGGCGGGCGCCTGAACCAGCACCTGCTGCATATAGGGAGACTTGCCCGAAAGTTGACCCTCGCGCCGGCCCGGCTTCTCGAACAGCACATCGACGCGGCGGCCGACAAAGCTCTCGTTAAACGTCAACATTTGCCGGTCGATCAGCGCCTGCAGGCGCGCGAGCCGCTCGGCTTTAACGGGTTCGGGAACCTGCGCTTCGAGCGCCGCGGCGGGGGTGCCCGGCCGCGGGCTGTACTTGAACGAGAACGCCATGGCGAAACGCACCCGCTCGACAAGATCCATCGTCGCCTCGAAATCCTCGTCTGTCTCGCCGGGGAAGCCGACGATGAAATCGGACGTGATCGCGGCGTCGGGGCGCACCGCGCGCAACCGCGCAATAATGTCGAAATAGTCCTCGCGCCCATGCCCGCGATTCATCGCAGCGAGCACACGGTCGGAGCCCGACTGCACCGGCAGATGCAGATAGGGCATGAGCTTGTCGAGATCGCGATGCGCTGCGATCAGGTCTTCGCCCATGTCGCGCGGATGGCTCGTCATGTAACGGAGCCGCGCGATGCCGTCGATTTCGGAGATACGCGCGAACAGATCGGCGAGCGAATAGCTGCGTCCGTTGCGGCCCGTGCCGTGATAGGCGTTCACGTTCTGCCCGATCAGCGTCACGTCGCGCACGCCGGCACCGGCGAGCCGCGCCACTTCTTCCGCGATCTTCTCCACCGGCCGCGAGACTTCCATGCCGCGCGTGTAGGGCACCACGCAGAACGTGCAGAACTTGTCGCAGCCTTCCTGCACCGTGACGAAGGCCGACACGCCGCGCTTCCTCGTCGCCGCGGCGGTGGGCGGTGCGAGATGGGCAAATTTTTCTTCCGGCGGGAATTCGGTTTCCACGACGGCTTCGCCGTTCAACGCGCGGGCGGCCAGCGCAGGCAGGCGATGCAGGCTTTGCGGCCCGACCACGATGTCGACCGTCGGCGCGCGGCGGATGATCTCTTCGCCTTCGGCCTGCGCGACGCAGCCTGCGACGGCGACCAGCACCGTGCGGCCTTCGGCGGCGGCCTGCTGCTTCAGCAACCGCACGCGGCCCAGTTCGGAATAGACTTTTTCCGCCGCCTTCTCGCGGATATTGCAGGTATTGAGGATGATGAGGTCGGCGTCGTCGGGCGTGGCCGTTTCCGAATAGCCCTCGCGCGCCATCGTGTCCGCCATACGAGTCGAGTCGTAGGCGTTCATCTGGCAGCCGTAGGATTTGACGTAGAGTCTGCGGGATTTGCTCATCGTGCCGTTGGCGCTGGGTTCTGCGCCGTTCGTGACGTTTGCATCTGCCTTCTGCTTCAACCCCGGTGGCCCGCGTTCTCGTCTTCTTTTACCGGCTTTCGGCGGTGAGGGAAACGCCCGCCATTTCGCCCATGGAATCGCCCAAAGTGGCCGGTGCGCCGCGCAGCGGCTCGCGTCCCGCGAGCGCCGATGAGGTCATGCGGCGGACCGCGTCTTCGGTCAGGCGGGCGAGCTGCTTGCGGTCGGTCGCGGGTTCCACTTCGAGCGGCACGCCGAAGGAGACGGTCACGTCGATCGCGCCTTCCCGCAGGACGCGCTTCAGATGTTTGACGAGATTGACGTCGCCGTAGCACGCCGCCACGGGGCGATGCTGCCGGCCCATCGGGATTCCCTGCAATCGCGTATAGGCCACCGAGACCGGCTGAACATGGCCACGGCCTTGCTCGCCGAGCGTCTCCTTCAGCGCACCCAAGAGTGCGGAGCGGAACGGCAGCACGAGGTTGCCGTCGCTCGCCGTGCCCTCGCCGAACAGGACCACGGGGTCGCCCTCAGCGAGTCGCGCGGCGATGACATTATTCACCTTGCCGGTGTCCCGCCGGCGCGAGCGGTCGACGAAGACCGAGCGCTGCAATTTCGCGAACAGGCCGAACAGGGGCCAGCGCTCGATCTCGCTCTTCGCGATGAAGACGACCGGTACGATCGAACTCAGCACGATGATGTCGAGCCAGGAACAGTGATTGGAGACGAGCAGAAGCGGCCGCTCGCCGGCCGGCGCGCCGCGCACGCTCACGCGCACGCCGAACATGCGGCGGCAGATATTGTGAAAGAGCCAGGGAATCCAGCGCCGCGACGGCAAGCGGAGCTTGAGGGAAATCCATTGCAGCGGAATGCCGATCAGGCTTACGGCCGCCATCACCAGGAGCGCGAATGTGACTCGGATCATCGTCCGTCAGGATTTCTTTTCGTCGAGCGGCACGGCGTAAAGTTCGAGCCGGTGATCGACCAGCTTGTAGCCGAGCTTGCGCGCCACCGCTTCCTGCAGCTTCTCGATCTCTTCCGAGCGAAACTCCGTCACCTCGCCCGTGCGCAGATTGATCAGGTGATCGTGGTGCTCGTCCGGCGCCGGCTCGTAGCGGGCGCGGCCCTCGCGGAAATCGTGCCGCTCAACGATGCCCGCGTCCTCCAGCAGCCGCACCGTACGATAGACGGTCGAAATCGAAATCTTGTCGTCGATCTTGGATGCGCGCCGATACAACTCTTCGACGTCGGGATGATCCTGCGCCTCGCCGATCACGCGCGCGATCACGCGCCGCTGTCCGGTCATGCGCATGCCACGCGCAATGCAGGCCTCTTCGATGGCGGTCAGTTTTTCTTCGGCCACGCCCAAATCCCGGGTTTCTGTAGGAGCGGCGGATTTTAGGGGCCGCGTCGGCGCGCGTCCACCCGGAGCATTTTCCGGCGAAAGCCTGTCCCGGACTTGATCCGGGACGGGTACCGGTTCGCCGCAGAAAGTGCGACCAGACAAACAAGTCCGTTAGTCGAGGCTGCGGCGCATAATCAGCGCCGCCGCGGCGGGCTTGCCGGCCTCGGCATAGTAGCCGGCCCGTTTGCCGACCTGCTCGAAACCCGCGCGCGTATAGAGACGGATGGCGGGCGAGTTGCCTTCGTCGACCTCGAGAAAAACCTGCCGGGCGCCTTGCGCGGCCAGCCGCCCGAGATGCCTTGCGATCATCCGTCGTGCGAGCCCGCGGCCTTGTTCGCTTCTACTCACGGCGACCATCAGGATTTCCGCCTCGTCCTCGACGATGCGCGAAATGACAAAGCCGCAGATCGGGCCGGTCCCTCCGCTGCCGCGCGCCACATGACAGACCGTGTTGCGTTCGGCGAGCAGGCGCTCGAACTCGCTTTCGCTCCAGCCATGCCGGAATGCGTCGGCATGAACGCGTGCCAGCGCCGCGGCATCGGCGGGCCGCGCGTCGAGGATCGCCGGCTCCGGCCGGCGGAACAGCGATTGCAGGAAGGCGATCATCGGCGCGGCAGCTTGTAGGCATCCTGCGGCCGCGCGTCGGGCGCGCGGAGATAAAGCGGTTTCGGCGGAGACGCAGTGACCTCGGCCCGCGCGCCGAGCCGCGCAATCCAGACGATGTCGGGAGCTGCGCGCGCATCGACGAGAAGCGGAGCAGGGATGGAAGTTGGCCATTGGCCGGCGATCAGATTCGCGCCCGAACCGATAATGCGCACGAGCCCGATTGCACAGGCGCGGAGCGCCTCGGCCATACTCACGACGCGCGGCGTCACGAGCTTGCGGCCGCCGGCGCCGATCATCTGCAGATAAAAATTGCCGTGCCGGGCGTCGATCGCGCCGACGATTGGCACTGTTTCCGTCTCGGTCACGTAAGGAGCAGTGAGGGCGTCGAGCGTCGAGATGCCGACCACCGGCTTGTCGCTCGCGAGTCCGAAGCCGCGTGCGGCCGCGATGCCCACCCGCAAGCCGGTGAAACTGCCGGGACCCACGGTCGTAACGAAACGCTCCATGTCCTCGAAGTCGACGCGCGAGGTGCGCACGACGCGCTCGACCATCGGCATGATCGCCTCGGCGTGGCCGCGGTCCATGTCGATCGATTCCGCCGCAAGCGTCTCGCCAAGCCCCGCGTCGTACACGGCCGCGGCGCAGGAGCCGAGGGCGGTGTCGATCGCAAGCACCGGCCGCTGGCCGGGATAAATGCTCGAAGTGCGCTCGTGCGCCGCGGAGTAATCCGGCCCGCCGTTTTCGCTGCGATGATTGCTGGACGACAAGGGGCCCCTAACCCGTGCCGGAAGCCGCCGTCAGATCGGGCGAACTTCCACCACGTCAGGCACGAAATGGCGCAAAAGATTCTCGATGCCGTTCTTCAGCGTGGCGGTCGACGATGGGCAGCCGGCGCAGGCGCCGCGCATGTTGAGATAGACAACGCCTTCCTTGTAGCCGCGGAAGGTGATGTCGCCGCCATCATTGGCCACCGCCGGACGCACGCGTGTCTCGATCAGTTCCTTGATCGTCGCGACCGTGCCCGCGTCTTCGTCGGCAAAAAATTCGTCGCCGTCGGAGTCGCCCGAAGCGGACTCGCCGCGCAGCAGCGGCTCGCCCGAGAGAAAGTGCTCCATGATCGCGCCGAGGATGGCGGGCTTCAGATGCGCCCATTCGCCGTCCTTCTTGGTCACCGTAATGAAGTCGTGACCGAAGAAGACGCCCGTCACGCCGTCGACCTCGAACAATCGCTCCGCGAGCGGCGACTGCGAGGCCGCCTTGGCGTCGCGCAGGTCGAGGGTGGCATCGGTGAGCACCGCCCGGCCGGGCAGGAACTTGAGCGTCGCCGGGTTCGGCGTGGTTTCGGTCTGGATGAACATGTCGAGGCTCCGTTCGCGGCGGTTCAAGGCCGCCCGAATTGGTTTCGAAACGAATTTAAGCGTTCCGGACCGGTTCTGAAAGGGGCGGAAAGGCCGCGAAACGGGCCCGCCTACGCCATGGCGTCGAGTTCTTCGTCTTTCAGATGGCCCGGCACCAGCGTGATCGGGATCGGGAAGGTGCCCGAGCTTGCGCCCGCGATCGAGGAGACGAGCGGGCCGGGGCCTTCCTTGCTCGTTCCGGCGGCCAGCACGAGGATCGCAATGTCCTCGTCCTCGTCGATGAATTTCAGGATTTCCTCGGCCTTCGCGCCTTCGCGGAATACACGCTCGGGATCGATGCCGGCCAGATTGCGCGCGCGCGCCGCAAAGTGGTCGAGACGGTTCTCTGCTTCCTCGCGCGCTTCCTCACGCATGAGATCGCCGACGCCGAACATCTGCTGCACGTCCTGCCCGCCGACGGAGACGGCCGCGAACAGCACGAGCTTGCCGCCCGTACGCGCCGCGCGCCGCGCGGCGTAATAAACCGCGCGGTCGCATTCCGGCGTCTCGTCGACGACGACGAGAAATTTCCGCAGATGTCCGGGCTCGAAACTTTTTCGCTTCGCGCTCATGATCTCAGGTCCGCCGCCTCGGGAGCATTTTCAGGCGAAGTGTGAAGCGGTTCGCCGTAGAAAATGCGACCAATGAATAGAGCCATGCTGCCACGCGCCCGGTACGGGCGACAAGTCAGCCGCGGATCAGTCCGACAATGTCCTTGACATCGCGCATGACCGGCGCGGCGATCTCCCGCGCGCGCGCGGCGCCGTCGGCGAGCACGCCGTCGATATACTGCGCGTCCTGCACGAGCCGCTTCATCTCGCCACCGACCGGTCCGAGCTTCGCGACCGAAAGATCGACGAGCGCGTTCTTGAAGGTGGAGAACTGCGCGCCGCCAAATTCCTTGAGCACGTCGGCGGGCGTCGCGTCCGCAAGCGCGGCATAGATGCCGACCAGGTTGTCGGCTTCGGGCCGGCTCTCCAGACCCTTTTCATCGCTCGGCAGCGGCTCGGGATCGGTCTTTGCCTTGCGGATTTTCTGCGCGATGGCGTCGGCGTCGTCGGTGAGATTGATGCGGGAGTAGTCGGACGGGTCCGACTTCGACATCTTCTTGGTGCCGTCGCGGAATGACATGACGCGCGTGGCCGGGCCGGAAATCAGCGGCTCGGTGAGCGGGAAGAAGCCGTCCTTGAATCCGAGTTCGGCAATGCGCGCGGCGTAGTCGTTGTTGAACTTCTGCGCGATGTCGCGCGTCAGCTCAAGGTGCTGCTTCTGGTCCTCGCCGACCGGCACATGCGTCGCGCGGTACGCGAGGATGTCCGCCGCCATCAGCGACGGGTAAGCATAGAGGCCGACCGACGCGTTCTCGCGATCCTTGCCCGCCTTCTCCTTGAACTGCGTCATGCGGTTCAGCCAGCCCATGCGCGCGACGCAGTTGAACACCCAGGCGAGCTCCGCGTGTTCGTGCACCTGACTCTGATTGAAGACGATGTGCTTCTTCGGATCGATGCCGCAGGCGATGAAGGCCGCGGTCACTTCGCGGATGTTTCTGGTGAGCTCCGCGGGGTCCTGCCAGACGGTGATGGCATGCAGATCGACCACGCAATAGATGCAGTCGTACTTCGTCTGCAATTCGACGAAGCGCTTGATCGCGCCGAGATAGTTTCCGAGGTGCAGGTTGCCGGTCGGCTGCACCCCCGAGAATACGCGCTCCTGAAACGCGGCCATCGAGAACCCCTTTTCGGTGCCGGGTCATGCCACGCGCGTACCGTCCCATCAAGCCGGATGGGCCGGTCCCATCCGCCCAAAGTTGCGGCGGCTCGACCCGTTTGCTACGGCCACGCATCCGCTGGAGGGGTTCATGGCCGCTACTCGTTACGACGTTCTCGGCATCGGCAATGCGATCGTCGACGTGCTCGCCCGCACCGACGACGATTTCCTGGTGGCGCAGAAGATGCCGAAGGGCTCGATGTCGCTGATCGACGAGCCGCGCGCGAAGTCGATCTATGAAGCCATGGGCCCCGCGACCAAGGCCTCTGGCGGATCGGCCGCGAACACCATCGCGGGCGTCGCCTCCTTTGGCGGCCGCGCGGCTTTTGTCGGCAAGGTGAAGGACGACGAACTGGGCCGCGCCTTCACCCACGACATCCGCGCGATCGGCGTCGCCTTCGACACGCCGCCCGCCAAGGACGGCCCGACGACGGCCTCCTGCTACATCTTCGTGACGCCCGACGGCGAGCGCACGATGAACACCTATCTGGGTGCTGCGCAGAATCTTTCGCCCCATGACGTGATCGACCAGGATATCGCGGATTCTTCGATCACTTATCTCGAAGGGTATCTCTGGGATCCGAAGGAGGCGAAGGAGGCCTTCCGCAAGGCCGCGAAAATCGCGCACGGGGCCGGGCGCACGGTGGCGCTCACACTCTCCGATTCCTTTTGTGTTGACCGCTACCGCGCCGAGTTTGTCGAACTCATCAAGAGCGGCACCGTCGATCTCCTGTTCGCGAACGAACACGAACTGAAGAGCCTGTACGAGACCGGCGACTTCGACGCTGCGCTCGAAGCGCTGAAGAAGGATGCGAAGCTCGGCGTTGTGACGAGGAGCGAAAAGGGAGCGGTGGTGGCTGGCGCCGGCAAGACCGAAGTTGTGCCGGTCTTCCCGGTGCAGCGCGTCGTGGATGCGACCGGCGCGGGCGATCTCTTCGCCGCAGGCTTTCTGCACGGTTATGCGAGAGGCTTGCCGCACGCCGACTCCGCGCGTCTCGGCGCGCTGGCAGCCGCCGAGGTCATTTCGCATATCGGAGCGCGGCCGCAGAAGAGGCTGTCCGATCTCGCGAAAGAGAACGGGCTGAAGGTTTGAACCGTCGTCCCGGAAACGCGCGAAGCGCGTTATCCGGGACCGTTATCGGCGAATAGCGAACGATCCCGGCTCTCGCTTCGCTCGGCCGGGATGACGGGCAAGGATTAGCCCGAAATATTGAACGCCGCCAGCGCCGCCATATTCACGAGGTCGGAATCCTTCGCGCCGAGCGGGACGATCTGCACCGGACGGTCGAGGCCGACGAGCAGCGGCCCGATCACGGTCGCTCCGCCGAGCTCCTGCAGCATCTTTGTTGAAATCGATGCCGAGTGGAACGCGGGCATGACCAGCACGTTTGCGGGCCCCGACAGGTGCAGGAACGGATAGGCAGAGGTCAGATCGCGGTTGAGCGCGACGTCTGCTGCGATCTCGCCGTCCACCTCGAAGTCGACGCGCCGCTCATGCAGGAGCTTCACGGCGCCCTGCACATGCTTCGCGCGCTCTCCCGGCGGATGGCCGAAGGTTGAGAAAGCGAGCATGGCGACCCGCGGCTCATAGCCGAGGCGGCGAGCGACGCCTGCGGCCTCGACCGCGATGTCCGCGAGGTCCTCGGCCGTCGGCATTTCCGTGACCGCGGTATCGGCGACGAGCACGTTGCGCCCGCGTGCGAGCACGAGCGAAACGCCCATGACGCGATGACCGGGCTTCGGGTCGATCACTTTGCGCACGTCGTCGAGAACGACCGAGTAATTGCGCGTCACGCCCGACACCATGGCGTCGGCGTCGCCGAGCGCCACCATGGCGGCGGCGAAATAATTACGGTCCTGGTTCACCATGCGCTGGCAGTCGCGGAACAGGAAGCCCTTGCGCTGCAGGCGCTCGTAAAGATAGTTCGCGTAGTCCGAATTGCGCGTCGACAGCGCGGCGTTGTGGATCTCGATCGTCTCGGGAAGATCGACGCCTGCGGCTTGCGCCATCGTGCGCACGCGATCCTCGCGTCCGACCAGCACCGCCGTGCCGAGTCCCTGATGCACGAAACTGTGCGCGGCGCGGATCACCTGCTCCTCTTCGCCCTCCGCGAACACGACGCGTTTCGGCGCACGCCGCACGCGCTCATAGACGCGCGCGAGCACGCCCGCGACCGGATCGCGCCGCGTGCGGAGCTGCTGCTGGTAGGCGTCCATATCGACGATGGGCTTGCGTGCGACGCCCGAGTCCATCGCCGCCTTCGCCACCGCCGGCGGCACGGAGTAAATCAGCCGCGGGTCGAACGGCACGGGGATGATGTAGTCCGGCCCGTATTTCGGGCGCGCGCCATAGGCCGCAGCCACCTCGTCGGGCACGTCCTCGCGTGCGAGCTCGGCGAGCGCATGCGCCGCCGCGATCTTCATTTCCATGTTGATCGTGCGGGCGCGCACGTCGAGCGCACCGCGGAAGATATAGGGGAAGCCGAGCACGTTGTTGATCTGGTTCGGATAGTCGGAGCGGCCCGTGGCCATGATCGCGTCATCGCGCACCGCCGCCACTTCTTCGGCCGTGATCTCGGGATCGGGGTTGGCCATGGCGAAGATGATCGGTTTCGCTGCCATCGACTTGACCATCTCGGGCGTGAAGGCGCCCTTCACCGACAGGCCGAAGGCGACGTCGGCGCCTTTCATGGCGTCCGCGAGCGTACGCGCCTTTGTATCCACCGCGTGTGCGGACTTCCACTGGTTCATGCCGTCGGTGCGGCCCTTGTAAACGACGCCCTTGGTGTCGCAGAGGATGACGTTGTTCTGCGCCATGCCGAGCGCTTTCAGCAATTCGACGCAGGCGATGCCCGCCGCACCCGCACCGTTCACGACAAGCTTTGTCTTGCCGAGTTCGCGGCCGGTGAGCGCGAGCGCGTTGATCATGCCGGCAGCGGCGATGATCGCCGTGCCGTGCTGGTCGTCGTGGAAGACGGGGATGTCGAGCAGCTCGCGCAGCCGCTGCTCGATGATGAAACACTCCGGCGCCTTGATGTCCTCGAGATTAATGCCGCCGAAGGTGACGCCGAACGGCTTCACCGCGGCGATGAACTCTTCCGGATCCTCCGTGGCACATTCGAGATCGAAGGCGTCAATGTCGGCGAAACGCTTGAACAGCACCGCCTTGCCTTCCATCACGGGCTTAGCCGCCAGCGCGCCGCGGTTGCCGAGGCCGAGAATCGCTGTGCCGTTCGTAATGACCGCGACGAGGTTGCCTTTCACGGTGAGGTCGTAGGCGCGGCCGGGGTCCTCCGCGATCGCTAGCACCGGCACTGCGACGCCGGGCGAATAGGCGAGCGAGAGGTCCCGCTGCGTCGCCATCGGCTTCGTCGCCATGATCTCGAGCTTGCCGGGCCGCCCGCGGCTGTGAAATTCGAGCGCTTCCTGGTCGGTGAAAGTCGGGCGCTGGCGGCGCGGCTTCACTTCGGGTTTCGAGGGCTTTTTGTTCTCGGCGTCCATACGCAACATCCTTACGCGCCGCTCTCGCGGCCCTCAGAGCACGATCCCGAAACGTGAAAACCGGTTTTCGGAAAAGATCATGCTCAAACAAAAGTCTAGACCATGATCCGATCCGGTCGGACCGGATCATGGTCCGGGGACGTTAGCCGAGCAAGCCGCTGACAAACAAGGACTTCCGGTGGAATGAAACCGGGCTGCAATTCACTTGGGCAGGCGCATGGTCTAGCGTCGCGAAATGCGTGGTGCGCAAGCAAAGAAAGAGACGGCGGCACAGTCCGAATCCGTGAACGGCGCGGGCCAGGACGAGCCCGTTCTGCCGGCCGGCTCCGCGCCGGCCGAGGCGGCGCGCGTAACCCCGATGATGGAGCAGTTTCTGGAGATCAAGGCGGCCAATCCCGGCTCGCTGCTCTTTTACCGCATGGGCGATTTCTACGAGCTGTTCTTCGAGGACGCAGAGATCGCCTCGCGCGCCCTCAACATCGTTCTCACCAAGCGCGGCAAGCATCTCGGCGCCGACATTCCGATGTGCGGCGTGCCGGTTGAGCGCTCCGAGGAGTATCTCCATCGGTTGATCGCGCAGGGCCATCGCGTTGCCGTCTGCGAGCAGACCGAGGACCCGGCCGAAGCGAAGAAGCGCGGTGCGAAGTCCGTCGTGCGGCGCGGCGTCGTGCGCCTCGTGACGCCTGGCACGCTCACCGAGGACTCGCTGCTCGAAGCGCGGCGCAACAACTGGCTGATGGCGGTCGCGCGCAGCCGCCCCACAAGCGAGGGTGACACGCAGTTTGGACTTGCCTGGCTCGACATTTCCACCGGCGAGTTTCATGTCGCCGAGACCGACGGTGCGCGGCTGGCCGCCGAGATCGCGCGCCTTGAACCGGGCGAGGTCGTCGTTGCGGACAGCCTGCAGGACGATCCGGAATGGCGCGCCTACTGGCGCTCGCTGCCGGCCGTCACGCCGGCCACGAAGGATTTATTCGACGGCGCGAGCGCGGAGCGCCGCCTTGCGGATTTTTTCAGTGTTGCGACCGCCGAATCTTTCGGCCAGTTCTCGCGGCTTGAGCTGACGGCCGCTGGCGCTGCCGTGACCTATGTCGACCGCACGCAACTCGGGAAAAAGCCTGCGCTGTCCCCGCCCGTGCGCGGGCACAGCGACGACGTGCTGTCCATCGACGCGGCCACCCGCGCCAATCTCGAACTTTCGCGCACGCTTTCGGGCGAAACGCGCGGCAGCTTGTTGTCGGTGATCGACCGCACGGTGACCGCGGCCGGCGCGCGGCTGCTCGCTTCGCGTCTCGCGAGCCCGTTGACCGCTCCCGCGGCGATCAATACGCGGCTCGACGCGGTGCAGTTTCTGCTGGACGACGTGGTTCGCCGAGCGAAGCTGCGCACGGCGCTGGAATCGGCGCCCGATCTCTCCCGCGCGCTGGCGCGTCTGTCGCTTGGCCGCGGCGGGCCGCGTGATCTCGCGGCCGTGCGTGACGCGCTCGACAGCGCGCAGGCGATGGCTACGACGCTGAAAGATGCGAAGCCGTCGGCGGAGCTCGCCGAGTGCGCGAGGGCGCTTGCCACTGTCGATCCGGAATTGCGCGCGATGCTCGCCGACGCGCTGGCCGAAGAACTGCCGCTGTCGAAAGCTGATGGCGGATTCACCCGCGCGGGATACGATGGCGAACTCGACGCGGCGCTGAAATTGCGCGACGACTCTCGCCAGGTGATCGCGGGCTTGCAGTCGCGCTACGCCGACGACACGTCCGTGCGCTCGCTCAAGATCAAGTACAATAATGTCCTCGGTTACTTCATCGAAGTACCCGCGGCGCACGGCGAAAAGCTCCTCGGTGCCGACTTCCGCGCCACCTTCATTCACCGCCAGACCATGGCCGGCGCCATGCGCTTTGCGACCACGGAACTGGGCGAGATCGAGGGCCGCATTGCCTCCGCCGGCGAGCGCGCGCTCGCGCTTGAACTCGCGATCTTCGACCGGCTGACCGCTGCCGTGCTGGCGAGCGCGAAATCGCTCGAAGCCGTCGCCGAGGCGCTGGCGCGCATCGACGTCGCCGCATCGCTCGCCGCGCTCGCCGAAAGCGAGCACTGGTCGCGGCCCTTGGTCGACCGCTCGCTCGCCTTTGTGATTGAAGGCGGCCGCCATCCGGTGGTGGAGGAAGCGCTGCGCCGCGACGGCGGTCCGTTCGTGCCGAACGACGCCGACTTGTCCGCGCCCGAAGGCGCGGAGGCTGGCCGCGTCTGGCTCGTGACCGGCCCGAATATGGCCGGCAAATCGACCTTTCTCCGGCAAAACGCGCTGATCGCGATCCTCGCCCAGATGGGCGCCTATGTGCCGGCGCGCCGCGCCCATATCGGCGTCGTCGACCGGCTCTTCTCGCGCGTGGGTGCTGCGGACGACCTCGCGCGCGGCCGCTCGACCTTCATGGTCGAGATGGTCGAGACCGCCGCCATTCTCAATCAGGCTACCTCGCATTCGCTCGTGATCCTCGACGAGATCGGCCGCGGCACCGCGACCTTCGACGGTCTTTCCATCGCTTGGGCCACGCTCGAATATCTGCACGAGAAGAACGGTTGCCGCGCGCTGTTTGCGACGCATTTTCACGAGCTGACGGCGCTCTCGGCGCGGCTGAAGCGGCTCGTCAACACGACGGTTCGCGTGAAAGAGCACAAGGGTGACGTGGTGTTCCTGCACGAGGTTGCGCCCGGCGTGGCCGACCGCTCCTATGGCGTGCAGGTCGCGAAGCTTGCGGGCCTGCCCTCCGCCGTGGTGGAACGCGCGCGTATCGTGCTGGCCGAGCTGGAAGCATCCGATCGTGCGGCGCCCGTGCGCAAGATGATCGACGACCTGCCGTTGTTTTCGGCGGCGCGCGCAGCCGCGCCGCAATCCGATCCGCTGCGGGACGCATTGGCCGCGCTCGACCCTGACGCGCTCACGCCCAAGGATGCGCTTGAAGCGCTCTATCGGCTGAAGGGATTGATCAAAAAAGATAAGTGAGGGCTTGTCTCACCACGTCTCGTATCTCGGACAGGCTGCGGGCGCGAGCCGCGACAGCAGGAACGTCCGGTCGTCGGCGCCGGGCGTCAGCTCGACGGCATTTTCCTCGCCGCCGCAGTTGTCGAGGCGGATGCGGCCGGTGGCCGCGAGATCGATCAGGATCGATTTCGGTTTGTCGCGCCACTTCACCTGAATGCCGCCGCCATCGCATTCGACGCTGCAACGGATGACGCCGTCGCCGGGGAAGCAATCGCCGACGGTGGTGAGGGCCTTTCCTTTGCGATCGCGCTGCCGGACCTCAAGCCTGAAATAGTAATTGCGCTGACCTTCTTTATGAAACTCGTCGGGCTCGTGCCTGTAATAGGCGAGCGAGAACTTGATGAGCGCAACGGTCTGTTTTGGGTGTTTCGCCAGATGCGCGGCGTCATAGGTGCGCGCGAAGCAGATTCGTTCACCCGGCCTCGGCGGCAGGAATTCGACGAGATTGCCTTCCTTGCCCGGCGGGATGTCGGCGTGGGCCGCCACGCTGCCAAGGACGGTCAGCAGAAACGCCGCGAACCACCGCATGACAGCGATCCTTTCTACTTCGTGCGCACCGCTTCCGCGCTTGCCGCCACCGAGTTGCGGATTGTTTGCAGCACCACGCAATAGCGCTCGGTGAGCTTGATCAACTGGTCGATCTTGTCCTGCGGCGCGTCCGTGTCGAGCAGGAACTTGAGGCGGATCGACTTGAAGCCGACCGGCGCTTCCTTGTCGACGCCGAGCGTGCCGCGGAAATCGAGATCGCCCTCGGCCTCCACGCGTCCGCTCTTTACGTCCACGCCGATGGCCGTCGAGACGGCGCGTAGCGTGACGCCCGAGCAGGCGACGAGCGCTTCGAGCAGCATGTCGCCAGAGCACAGTTCATGGCCGGAGCCGCCGGTCGCCGGATGCAGGCCCGCCAGTGCGATCTGCCGTCCGGTCTCGACCTTGCAGGAAATTCCTTCGTCGAGCGAGCCTTTGGCCTTGAGCGTGATGATCGCGGCCTCGGGCTCCTTGCGGTAGCGGTCTTTCAGTGGCGCCTGCAATTCGCGCAACGCATTCGCGTCCATGGATGTCCTCGCGGGTCGGGGCAGAGCGCAGTCTATGTCAGATCGCGGCGGCCGGCGAAAGGTCCTCGCCGCTGTCGCGCCGCAGGCTCCGGTCGAGCGCCCAGAGAATCTTGCGTTTCATGGCCTCGATTTCCGTGCCGTATCGGTCGCGCGGGCGCGAGAGATCGACCTCGATCTCCGCGGCGATGCGGCCGGGGTTGGGCTGCATCACGAGCACGCGATCTGCCAGCACCGAGGCTTCCTCCACATCGTGCGTGACGAGCACGAGCGTCGGCTTAAACGCATTCCAGAGATCGAGCAGGTGTTCGTGCAGGCTCGCGCGCGTAAAGGCATCGAGCGCCGAGAAGGGCTCGTCGAGCAGCAGCACCTTGGGGTGCGGCGCGAGCGCGCGCGCGATCGCGACGCGCTGCGCCTGTCCGCCGGAAAGCTCGCGCGGCCAGCGCTGGCCGTATTCGGCAAGACCCACGCGGCGCAGCACGTCCTTGACGCGCTGGTCGCGCTTCGCGCGCGGCAACTCCGCGAGGCCGAAGCCGACATTCTGCGCCACCGTGAGCCACGGCAGCAGCCGCGGCTCCTGAAAGATCAGGCCGACGCACGGGTGCGGCCTCACAATCGTCTCGTTGTCCACGCGGATGCGGCCGTGCGTCGGCTGGTCGAGTCCGGCCGCGAGCCGCAGGAACGTGCTCTTGCCGCAGCCCGAGCCGCCGACCACGGCGACGATCTCGCCCTCTGCCACCTGTATGTTGAGGCCGGCGAGCGCACGCGTGCCGTTCGGGTAGGTCTTGTCGGCGGCTTCTACGGACAGCATCGCGGCCTCAATGTTTCGCCGCGAAGGCGTCCTGCCACGTCAGGAACGGCGCGGTGGCGGAGGCAAGCAGACCGTCGGTGATCTTGCCGAGGATCGCGAAGGTGACGATCGCGGCGATGATCTGGTCCGGCTTGCCGAGTTGCTGACCGTCGATCAGGAGATAGCCGAGACCCTCCGACGCGCCCATGAATTCGGCCGCGACCACGAACATCCAGCCCAGCCCCAGTCCCTGCCGGAGCGCCACGACATAAGCAGGCAGGATCGCGGGCAGGAGGATGCGCCGCACGAGTTGCGGTGTCGTGAGGCGGAAGATGCGCCCGACCTCAACGGTCTTGCGGTCGACTGATTGGATCGCGCCGAGCACGCCGAGATAGATCGGAAAGAAGCAGCCGACTGCGATCAGCGCGATCTTCGATTCCTCAAAAATGCCGAGCCACAGAATGAAGAGAGGGACCCATGCGATGGAGGGCACCGACCGGAGTCCCTGTAACGACGGGTCGAGGATCTCGCGCGACAGCCGCGAGGCGCCCGCAACCGCGCCGACCAGCGTTCCGCCGATCACGCCAAGCAGAAAGCCCGCGCCGACGCGGCCGAGCGTGGCGCCGATGTGAATCCAAAGTTCGCCGGTGATGGCGAGGGAATAGAGTGTCTGGAAGATGCGGGACGGCGGCGGCATGAGCCGCCCCTCATTGAGGCCCGCGCGCACCACAAGCTCCCAGCCGATGGCCAGCGCCACCGGTAGCGCGATCCCGAGGAGGAAGCGCGCCGCGTTCCGGTTCGATGCTTGTGCGGAATTCGGGCGGGTGGCGGACACAGACCCACTATCGCGCGCTTCGCCAGGATGATCAAAGCGTTCGATCGCGGTCATGTCCGCCACCCAGGGAGGAACCTCAAAAGGCTCAGTTCGTGAGTGCGGCGTTGAAACGGGTGTCGATCAGGTCGTCGAGCGTCTTCTTGACGTCGACATCCTTCGCGACGACGCCCGCATCCTGCAGCGCGAGGCCCGCGGCGAGGATCGAGTCGTACTGCGGCTTGCCGATGGCGCTGTGGGTCAGTTCGGTGCGCTCCTTGAGCTGCTTCTCGGCGACGTTGGCCGGGATCTTGGCCGCTTCGGCGAGCTGCTTGGTCACCTCGGCCGGGTTGGCGAGCGACCACTTGCGCGCCTGCTCATAGGCTTTCAGCACGCGAGCGACCGCGTCCGGATGCTCCTTCGCGAACGCTTCGCGCACATTGAGGATGCCCCAGGTGTTCGCCTCGGGCTTGCGGTGGAAGAGCACCGCGCCGTCGTCGATCTCCGCCGACGCCATCATCGGGTCGAGGCCGGCCCAGGCCTGCACATCGCCGCGCGTGAGCGCGAGGCGGCCGTCGGCGTGCTGCAGCAGCACGAAACGCACGTCCTTGTCCGTGAGCTTGGCATCGGCGAGCGCGCGCACGAGGAAGATGTGCGGGTCCGTGCCGCGCGTGACCGCGACTGCCTTGCCCTTGAGGTCGGCGACCGTCTTGATGCCGCTGTCCTTGCGCGTCACGAGCGCGGTCCATTCCGGCCGCGAATAGACGTAGATCGACTTGATCGGGTTGCCGTTGATTTTTGCGACGAGCGCCGCCGAGCCTGCGGTAGCGCCGAAGTCGATGGAGCTCGCATTGAGGAATTCGAGCGCCTTGTTCGAGCCGACCGTCTGCACCCAGCGGACCTTGATGCCGTCCTTCTCGAATTCCTTTTCGACGAGGCCCTGGTTCTTGAGGACGATCGAGACGGGATTGTAAGTGGACCAGTCGATGCGGACTTCGCTGAGTTTCGACTGGGCGTTGGCGGGGGCGGCGAAGGCCGCGAGCGCGGCGGCGCCGAAGGCGGCGAGCAAGAGGCGGCGATTGGCGAGCATCGGATGTACTCCAGTTGGGCGGCTTGCGGCTTGGCCGCGTCCGCCGGAAATCTCGGCGAGAAACACCTCGTTTCCCGTGTGTAATTTGTCGTTCATACAGAGATTGATTGTCAATAGAGATAAAATACAAATATTTGATGTGTATAGACGCTGCTAGGCGGCCATACAGCCTGCAATGACTTGTCGCCGCCAATCGGCTAATCGAAGCGAAGCAAGGTTTTCCGCATGTCGCCGTCCCCATCCCGCCGCCGGCCGCAACCGCAAGCGCCCGCGGCGCTGATCGATGCTGCGGCGATCCGCGCCGACCTCGCGGCCACCGCCAAGAAACACGACGGCGATGAAGCAGCACTTCGCGTGGCGCTCGCCGCCCGCCTGAAGGCGGCGCTGGCCGAGGGCCGCGAACGCGCCGAACAGCGTCTGCGTGCGGGCGGCTCCGGCCGCGAATGCGCCGAGGGTCTTTCGGTGCTCATGGATACGATCATCTCGCTTCTCTACGAGATCGCGACCGGCAGTCTTTATCGTTCCGACAATCCGTCCTCGAGCGAGCGCATGGCGGTGATCGCCGTCGGCGGTTACGGCCGCGGCATGCTCGCGCCCGGCTCCGACATCGATCTTTTGTTTTTGCTTCCCTACAAGCAGACCGCCTGGGGCGAGAGCGTCGCCGAGGCGATCCTCTATCCGCTCTGGGATATGGGTCTGAAGGTCGGCCATGCCACGCGCTCGGTGGATGAGTGCATCCGTCAGGCACGCGCCGACATGACGATCCGCACGACGATCCTTGAAGCCCGTCACATCATCGGCGACACCCAGCTCACGGAAGAACTGGCGCAGCGCTTCGACTCCGAGATCGTGCGCGGCACGTCGTCGGAGTTCATCGCGGCCAAGCTCGCCGAGCGGGAAGACCGCCACAAGCGTTCCGGCGAGTCGCGCTATCTCGTCGAGCCGAATGTGAAGGACGGCAAGGGCGGCCTGCGCGACCTGCACACGCTGTTCTGGATCGCGAAGTATGTCTATCGCGTGCGCGAAACATCCGAGCTGATCGAAAAGGGCGTGTTCACGAAGGCGGAAGCCGCCGCCTTCCGCCGCTCGGAAGATTTCCTCTGGGCCGTGCGCTGCCACCTGCATTTCGTCGCCGGGCGCGCGGAGGAACGGCTTTCATTCGACCTTCAGCGCGAGATGGCAGCGCGCCTCGGCTACACCGAGCATCCTGGAATGCAGGATGTCGAACGCTTCATGAAGCACTACTTCCTCGTGGCAAAGGATGTCGGCGATCTGACCGGCATTTTCTGCGCCGCGCTCGAAGAGCAAGAAGGCAAGCCGGTGCCGCGCCTCACGCGCATGGTGGCGACCTTCACGCGCAAGAAGCGCCGGCCGATCAAGGACCATCCGGATTTCTTCATCGACCACGACCGCGTCAATGTCGCCGACGAGGACGCATTCGAGAACGATCCGGTCAACCTGATCCGGCTCTTCCATATTGCCGACAAGCTCGATCTCGAATTGCACCCCGACGCGTTGAAGCTCGCGCGCCGCTCGCTCGGCCTGATCGACGCGGATCTCCGCGAGGATAAGGAGGCAAACGCGGTCTTCCGCGAGATCCTTACTTCGAACAAGGCGCCCGCCATCGTCCTGCGCCGCATGAACGAGACCGGCGTACTCGGCCGCTTCGTGCCGGAATTCGGCCGTGTCGTCGCGATGATGCAGTTCAACCTCTATCACCACTATACGGTGGACGAGCACTTGCTCCGCTGCATCGGCGTGCTGGCCGAGATCGAGAAGGGGGCGAACCCGGAATACACCTTTGCCAGCGAGCTCATGCGCGGCGTCAAGAACCGCGACCTGCTCTATATCGCGCTCTTCCTGCACGACATCGCCAAGGGCCGCCCCGAAGACCACTCGACCGCCGGCGCGAAAGTCGCGCGCCGCTTCGGCCCGCGCATGGGCCTGACGCCGGCCGAGACCGACACCGTTGCGTGGCTCGTGCAGGAACATCTCACCATGAGCATGATCGCGCAGTCGCGCGATCTCGCCGACCGCAAGACCATCGAGGATTTCGCACAGCGCGTGCAGAGCCTCGAGCGGCTGAAGCTGCTCCTGATCCTCACGACCGCCGACATCGCGGCGGTCGGTCCCGGCGTCTGGAACGGCTGGAAGTCGCAGCTCCTGCGCACGCTCTATTACGAGACCGAGCCGGTGCTCACCGGCGGCTTCTCCGAGGTCAACCGCACGCGCCGCGTCGAACTGGCCCAGGCAGAATTCCAGGTCCACATGGGCGGCGGCAACTGGGACGCCGCCGAGCTCGACCGCTACATCACGCGGCACTATCCGCCCTACTGGCTCAAGGTCGATCTCACGCGCAAGATCGAGCACGCGAATTTCATCCGCGAGGCCGAGCGGGCGGGCCAGACGTTTTCAACCTCTGCACGCGTCGATGAAACACGCGCCGTGACCGAGCTCACGATTCTCGCGCCCGACCATCCGCGCCTCTTGTCGGTGATCGCGGGCGCCTGCGCGCTCGCCGGCGGCAATATTGTGGACGCGCAGATCTTCACCACCACCGACGGTCTCGCGCTCGACACCATTTCGATCAGCCGCGAATTCGATCGCGAGGACGACGAACTGCGCCGCGCGGCGCGTATCGCGGAGGCGATCGAGAAAACGCTCAGGGGCGAGACGCGCCTGCCCGACGTCGTCGCGAAGAAGCCGCCCAAGGCGCGCCACGCCGCCTTCGCCATCGAGCCCGAAGTGAACGTCCACAACGCCTGGTCGGACCGCCATACGGTGATCGAGGTGGTCGGTCTCGACCGGCCGGGCCTGCTCTATAACCTCACCAACACGATCTCGCGGCTGAACCTGAACATCGCCTCGGCCCATGTCGCGACCTTCGGCGAGCGCGTGATCGACGTCTTCTATGTGACCGACCTCACCGGGGCGAAAATCGTGTCGCCGCAGCGCCAGGCCGCGATCCGCCGCGGCCTGCTGGCGGCTTTTGAGCAGTCCGAGTCCCGCGACGCCCGCCGCACGGCGGCGCGCTGATTTCGTCATTTAACCCCCCCTTAAATCGCCCCATTTAGATTTCCTTAACGGGCGCCCGCGTGGCGAGCCCGGAAGAACGCGATGCGCGCCGGGACTGCGCGCGGGGAATCGGGAAGGGGACATGGCCTTGCGGCGCAAGCGGCGCATCAAGCGCGAGCCCGTGCTCGACACGATCGGCTCGCTATTCCATTTGCGCCTGTCCGAAGCCGACCGCGCCGGCGGCGCGCCCGAGCGCGCAAGCGGCAAGGGCGGCGCGAAAAGCGAGAAACCCGCGCGCGCGAAAAAGAAACGCCGCCGCTGGCTGCCGCATATCCGCGTCAAGCGCCTCGCGTACTGGTGCGTCGTGCTCGGCCTCTGGGGTGTGCTGGCGCTCGCGTCTCTCTTTATTGTTTTCTCGCTGCGCCTGCCGGCCTGGCAGGACCTCGTCGTTCCCCAGCGGCCGCCATCGATCTCGATCGTCGGTCTTGACGGCCATGCCATCGCGACGCGCGGTGAGATGGGCGGACAGTCGATCCCGATCAAGGCGCTGCCGCCTTATCTGCCGCAGGCTTTCATCGCGATCGAGGACCGCCGCTTCCGCTCGCATTTTGGTGTCGATCTGATCGGTCTTGGGCGCGCGCTGTTTGTGAACTTGCGTTCCATGCAGGTGCGCGAAGGCGGCTCGACACTCACGCAGCAGCTCGCCAAGAATCTCTTTCTTACCGACGAGCGCACCGTCACGCGCAAGCTCGACGAACTGGTGCTCTCCTTCTGGCTGGAAAGGGAATACACCAAGAACGAAATCCTCGAGCTGTATCTCAACCGCGTCTATTTCGGCGCCGGCGCCTACGGCGTCGAAGCGGCCGCCCAGCGCTATTTCGGCAAGCCCGCCAGGCTTGTCACACTGGGCGAGGCCGCGATCCTCGCCGGACTCGTGAAGGCACCGTCGCGCCTCACGCCCACGCGCAATCCGCGCCTCGCGCGCGAGCGCGCCAATCTCGTGCTCGACGCCATGGTCGAGGAAGGATTCATCACCGCGGAAATGGCAAAGACCGCGAAGGCGCGCCCCGCCGCGATCGTCACACAGGAAGGTCCGCGCTCGAAGGGCTATGTCGCCGACTGGGTGATGGACATCCTCGACGACTATATCGGCCGCGTTGAGCGCGACGTGATCGTGCAGACCACCATCGACACGAGGTTGCAGGCGGCGGCCGAAAGCGCGCTTGGCGAGGAGCTGGCGGCGCAGGGTCAGAAATACGGCGTGGGGCAGGGCGCGCTCATTGCCATGGACCCGAACGGCGCCGTGCGCGCGCTCGTCGGCGGGCGTTCCTATCAGGACAGCCAGTTCAACCGCGCGATTGCCGCGCATCGTCAGCCCGGTTCGGCCTTCAAGCCCTTCGTTTATCTCGCGGCGCTCGAAAAGGGTCTGACGCCCGACACCGTGCGCGAGGACGGCCCGGTCAACATCAAGGGCTGGCGGCCGCAGAACTATTCGAAGGAATTCTACGGCCCCGTCACGCTGGAAACCGCGCTCGCCCATTCGCTCAACACGGTGGCGGTGAAACTCGGGGTCGAGGTCGGTCCGCAGACGGTGGTGCGCACCGCGCGCCGCCTCGGCATCGCGTCGAAACTCGACCCCAACGCTTCGATCTCGCTCGGCACGTCGGAAGTGACATTGATCGAACTCGTCACCGCATACGCGCCGTTTTCCAATGGCGGCATCGGTGTCATCCCGCATGTGATCGAGCGCGTGCGCACGCGCGACGGCAAGATCGTTTACGCGCGCAAGGGATCTAGCCTCGGCAGCGTCGTGTCGCCGCGCTACGTGCCGATGATGAACCGCATGCTGGAGGAAACGCTGCTCACCGGCACCGCACAACGCGCGCGCATTCCCGGCTGGCCGGCGGCCGGCAAGACCGGCACCAGCCAGGATTTCCGCGACGCCTGGTTCGTCGGCTACACGGGCCGCCTCGTCACCGGTGTGTGGATCGGCAACGACGACAACTCGCCGACCAAACGCGCGTCGGGTTCAAACCTGCCGGTCGACGTCTGGAATCGATTCATGCGCGTGGCGCACGAAAACGTTCCGCCTGTCGGCCTGCCCGGCGCCGTCGATCATCCGGGCCAGAGCCCCGTTCCGCCGCGCCCGATTGAAGACGGCCCCATGGCGGGCGGTCCCATTCCGCCCTCGGTTCGTCAGGAAGCGCCGCTCGATAGCTGGCTGTTCGATCGCCTTTTCGGACGACGCTAGACCGCGCCGTAACGGTGCAGCGAATTGCCCTGCGACTTGAGCCACACTTCCGCCCGCCTCCGCTCCGGCGTCAGTTGATCGACCACGCGCCAGAACCGCGCCGAATGATTGAGCTCGCGCCGATGCGCGACCTCGTGCGCGGCCAGATAGTCGAGCACGAAGGGCGGCGCGAGCACCAGCCGCCAGGAATAAGAGAGAGCGCCGTCCGATGAGCACGAGCCCCAGCGGCTCAGCGTGTCGCGCACGCCGATCTTCTGGATGTCCACGCCGAGAGCCGCCGCATGCCGCCGCGTCGCCTCGGTCAGGTCGCGCTTGGCTTCGCGCTTGAGGAAGTCCCGCAGCCTGCGGGCGATGTGCTCCGCGCGGCCGGCCACGCACAGGATTGCCGCGCCGTCCACTCCGGTCTCGGTCCACACCGTTCCCCGCGCGCGCGGACGATGCACGATGCGATGCATGCTGCCGCGCAACGGAATCTCGACATTGTTCGCAAACGGCACACGCTCGGGAATGCGCTTCACGCGCGTCGCGATCCACCCCGCATTGCGTTCGGCGAAGTCCTTCGCCTGCCGGAAGCTGCCGCGCGGCGGCATGGTGAGCACGATCGCGCGGTCGCGTTCCCGCACGCGCAGCGTATAGCGGCGCGCGCGCGGATGACGCCGCACCGTCACTTCATACTGTTCCTGCGCGCAGGAGATGACGAGCCGCCCGTTTTCGGTGACCGGCTTTGCGCGCAGAAAATACGGAAGCTGGAACTGCATGACCGGACCGATTCGTTCGGTCCAGACTCTCGCCAAAGCGGCGCGCGAGGCAAGCCTATTCGGCGGCGCGTTTCGGGCTCTTGGCGCGGCGGTCGCGCTGATGCGTGCGGATGAAGTCCGCGATGCGCGGCGCGATCTCGGCGCGGAAGCGCGAGCCGTTGAACACGCCGTAGTGACCGACCGAGCGCTGCATGTAATGCGCTTTCATGTCGGCGGGCAGGTTCGGCGTCAGCCGATGCGCTGCTTCCGTCTGGCCGAGACCCGAAATGTCGTCATGTTCGCCTTCGACGGTCAGCATCGCGACGCGCCGAATCTTCGAGGGATCGACCGGCTTGCCGCGATGGGTCATCTGGCCGTTCGGCAGGTCGTGGCGGACGAACACCGACTCCACCGTCTGGAGATAGAACTCCGCGGTCAGGTCCATCACCGCGAGATATTCGTCATAGAACTCGCGATGCTTTTGCGCCGAGTCGCCGTCGCCCGTGACCAGATGCTGGAACATCTGTCGGTGCGCGTCCAAATGCCGTTCGAAATTCATGCTCACGAAACCGGTGAGCTGCAGGAAACCCGGATAGACCTCGCGCATGAAGCCCGGATGCGGGAAGGGGACTTTCGCAATGACGTGGCTGCGGAACCAGTCGATACCGCGTTCTTCGGCGACCTTGTTGACCGCGGTCGGCTTGATGCGCGTGTCGATCGGTCCGCCCATCAGCGTCATGGACTGCGGTACGTTCGGATTGCCCTCGGCTTCCATGCGCGCGACGGCGGCGAGCACGGGCACCGACGGCTGGCACACCGCGATCACATGGCAGTCGCCGTCGAGCTTGTGCAGCATCGCGATGACGTAATCGATGTAGTCGTCGAGATCGAAGCGGCCGTTGGCGAGCGGCACCATGCGCGCGTCGATCCACTCGGTGATGTAAACGTCGTGGTTCGGCAGGAAGGCTTCGACGGTCCCGCGCAGAAGCGTCGCGAAGTGGCCCGACATCGGCGCGACGATCAGGATTTTCGGCTGCGGGTGGCGCAGCGGACGCTCGAAGCGGCGTTCGAAATGCAGGAGATTGCAGAAAGGACGCTGCCAGACGGTGCGGACTTCGACCGGCACGCGCTCGCCGCCGACGAGCGTCGACCCGATCCCCCATTCGGGTTTGGCGTAGCGGCGGATCGCGCGCTCATAGAGCTCGGCGCTCGCCGCGACCGACCGGCCGAACTGCGTATGTGAAAACGGATTGAGCGGGTTCTTGAAATAGAGCCGCGTGGCGTCGGCCAACGCGCGCGACGGGTCGAGTGCCGCGTGCGCCCACTCATACATCCAGTAGAGCGGGGTCGTACTGACCGGCCCGCTCTGGCCCGGAAGCGATGGCGCGCCGCCAAATTCTCCGATCGGCATTCCTGCTGTCCCGGCCCCCGTTTACCCCGCCTGCTGCAATGCAACATAAGGAGGGCGGAAGGCCGGGTCAATGTGACAGGTTCCGGTAAAGGCCGTCTTTCGCGGCCCTATTCGCCAATCTGGATGAGGGAACCGGAGCTTTTCGCGCCGCGCAGCAGCCAGATGAAGCTGAATGCGCCGGCCGACAACCACAGCAGGTTGAGGCCGAACGCCCACAACATCAGGTCGGCGCGGAAGACATTGTCGATCACAAGCGCTCGCATCCCCTCGAAGACCGCGGTCGGCGGCAGCGCCCAGGAGATCGGCTGGATCCATTCCGGCAGCACCGATACCGGGTAATAGACGCACGTCAGCGGCAGGAAGAAGAACATGAGGCTCCACGCCAGACTTTCCGCGCCGAGTCCATGCCGCATCACGAGGCCGGAGCAGAACATGCCGACCGCCCAGCTCGTCATCAGGAGATTGGCGAAGAAGGCTGCGAGCGCGATGCCGAGCGACCAGAAATTGAATCCGAAAAACACGACTGCGAGGATCGTCACCGGGATCAAGCCGATCGACAGCCGCACCACGCTCATGATCGTCAACGCGATGACGAATTCCGTCGGGCGCAACGGGCTGATCATGAGATTCGGCATATTGCGCGACCACATCTCTTCGAGAAACGAGATCGCAAAACCGATCTGGCCGCGGAACAGGATGTCCCACAGGAGAAACGCGGCGAGGAATGTGCTGACCGTCCCCGCCAATGCGCCGGGAAATTTTCCGACGCCGAGTTGCAGGAAACCCCACATGAACATCTGCACGGCGGGCCAATAGACGAGCTCGAGCAGGCGCGGCCACGACGAGCGCAAGAGGTACCAGTGACGCAGCACCATGGCGCCGACGCGATAAGGCGAGAAGCTCGCGACATGCGTGGTCATGATGCGGGCTCCTTTGCCTTGCGCCGGTCGCGCGCGACATCGAGGAAGACTTCCTCGAGATTTTGCCGCCCGTAGCGCGACAGCAGTTGCGGCGGCGAGCCGTCGTCGACGATCTGACCTTTCTTCATCATCAGCACGCGGTCGCACAGCCGTTCCACCTCCGCCATGTTGTGCGAGGCGAGCAGGATCGTCGCGCTCTTGCGTGCGCGGTAACGCTCAAGATGCCCGCGAATCCAGTCGGCCGTGTCCGGATCGAGCGAGGCGGTCGGCTCGTCAAGCACCAGAAGGTCAGGATCGTTGATCAGTGCCTTCGCGAGCGCCACGCGCGTTTTTTGCCCGGCGGAGAGTTTGCCGGCCGGGCGGTCGAGAAATTCGGTGAGGTCAAGCTCGGATGCAAGCCGCGCGATCTGCTCGCGCCGGTCTGTGACGCCGTACAACATGCCGAAGACGGTCAGGTTCTGCCGCACCGTCAGCCGGTGCGGCAGGTCGACATAAGGACTTTCCAGATTGATCCGGTGCAGCACCTTGTAGGGCTCGCGCGCCATGTCGGCGCCGAACACCAGGACACGTCCGCCGCTCGGCGACACAAGTCCCGTCGTCATGCCGATGGTCGTGGTCTTGCCGGCGCCGTTGCCGCCGAGGAGGCCCGTGATCGAGCCGGCCGTGACGGCAAAAGACACGCCGTCCACGGCGATCGAGTCGCCGTAGCGCTTGGCAAGTTTTTCGGTCTGGATGGCAGCGACGGTCATGGCGGCGGTTTGCTGCATTCGCGTGGCACTGGCAAGGCATAGCCGCAAGTAGGCGGCAGGCGCGGGTTTCGTTTCCCCCCCGGCCCGCCTAGATTGCCGGCATGCAAACGTCCGGCGACCAACTCATCGGACCCCGACCATACGGACTTCGGATCGATACCCTCGTCCGGCTTCGGTGGCTTGCGGTCGCGGGCCAGACGGCGACGCTTATCGGCGTCCATTTCGGGCTCGGCTTTTCGTTGCCGCTCTGGCCCGCGCTCGGCATCGTGTTCCTCACGGCGCTGACCAATATCGTGCTGCGCGCCCGCAAGCCGCGCCCGCAGCGGCTGAACGAAGGCCAGTCGGCCACCATTCTCGCCTTCGACATCGTGCAGCTCGCGCTCCTGCTCTACCTCACCGGCGGGCTCGCCAATCCGTTCAGCGTCTTGTTCCTGGCGCCGGTGCTCGTCTCCGCGACGGCCCTGTCGCCGCGCACGACGCTGAGCCTCGGCGTGCTTGCGGTCGCGCTCGCAACCGTGCTCGGCGTCTATCATCATCCATTGCCCTGGTACGCCGCGTTTCCCTATGTGCCGCCGTTTCTCTTCCTGCTGGGCATGTGGGCGTCGGTCCTTGTCTCGGTCGCCTTCATCGGCGGCTATGCGCTGACCGTCGCCAAGGAGGCGCGGCAACTCTCGGACGCGCTTTCGGAAGCGGAGCTTGTGCTCGCACGCGAGCAGCATCTGTCGGCGCTCGACGGCTTGGCCGCCGCCGCCGCGCATGAACTCGGCACGCCGCTCGCGACCATCGCGATCGTCGTGCGTGAGCTTGAGCGCGAAATGCCCGCCGACTCGCCCTATAGCGACGACATCAAGCTCCTGCGCGAGCAGAGCGAGCGATGCCGCTCAATCCTGCGCACGCTGACGTCGCTCAATGCCGGCGGCGCGCCCTTCGACCAGATGCCGCTCTCGCACCTGTTGGATGAACTCGCGACGCCGCATCGCCCGTTCGGTACCGCCATCAGCATCGAGCTGCCGGCCGACAAGAAGGGCGAGCCGACGGTCAGCCGCAATCCTGCGATCCTCTATGGCCTCGGCAACATCGTCGAGAACGCCGTCGACTTCGCCGCTGAGTCCGTGACGGTGATGGCGCGATGGGACGAGGAAAATGTCTGGATTGTCGTGACGGACGATGGCCCGGGCTTTGCGCCGGGCGTGATTGACCGGATCGGCGAGCCTTATGTCACCATGCGCGGCCGCGCGCGCGCCGATCAAAGCGAAGGGCCGGGCGGCGGATTGGGGCTCGGCTTCTTTATTGCGAAGACATTGCTCGAGCGCTCGGGGGCGGCGCTTGCCTTCGAAAACCGGGTATTCCCGCAAAGCGGCGCTATCGTCACCGTCCGCTGGCCGCGCGCGACCCTCGAACTTAACTATAATCGCGAAGTTGCGGGCACTTCGCAGGACTCGCACGCCGGAGAGCAGTCCGCTACTCTTGTCAGCGGGACGGCTGATCACTAAATCCTGCGCGTATGCATACAGGTCTAGCCATGTCCGACGCGCGTGCCACCGAGCCCAGGGCCGACCGGCGCCTGCTGATCGTTGACGACGACAAGTCGTTTCTCGACCGCCTTGCCCGCGCCATGGAAAGCCGCGGTTTTCAGGTGACGACGGCTGAGTCCGTCGCCGCCGGGCTCGCGCAGGTCGCCGCCTCCGCACCCGCCTTTGCGGTCGTCGATCTGCGTCTCAACGACGGCAACGGGATCGAAGTGATCTCGGCGCTCAAGGAAAAGCGCCCCGACGCCCGCGCGGTCGTCCTCACCGGCTACGGCAATATCGCCACGGCCGTGAACGCGGTGAAGCTCGGCGCCATCGACTATTTGTCGAAGCCCGCCGACGCCGACGACGTTTATGCCGCGCTCACCGCGCTCCCCGGCCAGAAGGCCGAGCCGCCGGAAAAGCCGATGTCCGCCGACCGCGTGCGCTGGGAGCATATCCAGCGCGTCTATGAACTCTGCGGGCGCAACGTCTCGGAGACGGCGCGGCGGCTGAACATGCATCGCCGCACGTTGCAGCGCATTCTCGCCAAGCGCGCGCCGCGCTGACTCACGCCTTCGCGGCGATCGCCTCGACTTCCAAGAGAAATTCCGGCCGCACGAGACCCGGCACGATCAGGAGCATCGATGCCGGCCGCGCCGTGCCGAGATAGCGCGAGCGCACTTTTACATAATCTGCAATATCTTCGGCGCGCAGGAGATAGTGCGTGACCTTCACGAGGTCATGCACGTTCATGTTCGCCTTTTCGAGCATCGCGACGATGTGCGTCCATGCAAGCTCCGCCTGTCCCGTGATATCCGGCGGGAGCTTCCCGTCGGCGGCAAGTCCGGGCGTTCCCGCCGTATAGAGCCAGCGCAAATTCGGCGCGGTCTCGATCGCGTCGCTGTAAGCGCCGATTTGCCTCGCGATTCCGACATCGACGGATTTGTGCATCAGCGTCTCCGTTCACGGCTAAAACAATGTCGTCTCGCCCAATCCCGGATCGTTTTTTGCCGCGAGTTTTCCGGCGGCCGCCCGCCCGAAGCGAACGAGCAACGCCCTGCGTCGCGCCGCCGCGAGCGGATGCAGCGGCGCGTCGCGCACCAGCGTGCCGCCATAAGCGTCCGCAATCATGAGTCCCGCGTCGGCGGGCAGGATCGTCGCGGGGAAATCGGGCGCGACCGCGAACAGGAGCCTGTCGCAATAGAGCCGGTACTCCTGCCATTTCCGGTCTGCGCGGAAATCGGCGATGCAGGATTTGATCTCGACGATCCAGAATTCGCCAGCCTCACCGAGCGCGATCAGGTCGGCACGCCGCCCCGAAGCGAGCGGCAGTTCGGCAACCGCTGCGAAGCCGAGCGCATGCAGGAGCCTTGAGGCTCCGCGCCGGATGCCGTCGGCCTGCTCATGGCTGCGAAGCTCCGCACCCGTATAAGAGATTGCCAATTCCTGCATCGAATCCTCCGGGCGCCGATCCTATGCAATGTCGGCGGCCCGCCGCAAACGCGCTTGCTCCCGCGGGAACTTTCGCCGAGAGTTTCGACGGGAGGCGCGCATGGCCGTGATCGACTACGAGGCCGAATACAACAACCGGGCGCGGGTGCCGGAGCATCCGGAGATTTTCGCGCGCTGGTCGCGCGACGCGGCGCGCTTTCGCGCGGCGCACCGGAACGCCGAGCTCGGCCTTCGTTATGGCGGCAGCGAACGGCAGATCGTCGATCTGTTCTGGCCGGGGCAGGGGCGAGACGCGCCGATCGCCCTCTTTATACATGGCGGCTACTGGCGTGCGCTCGAGCCTGCCTCCTTCAGCCATCTCGCGGCCGGTGTGAACGCGCATGGCATTGCGTTCGCGGCGGCCGGGTACGATCTGTGTCCGTCGGTGTCGGTTGAAACCATCATCGAGCAGATGCGCGCGGTGACGGCGTTTCTCTTTCGCCGTCACGGCCAGGCGCTCGCCGTCTCGGGCCATTCCGCCGGCGGCCATCTCGCCGCCTGCCTTGTTGCGACCGACTGGAAAAAGATCGATCCGTCGCTGCCCGCCGATCTGGTGCGCGACGGGCTTTCGATCTCCGGCCTGTTCGACCTCGCGCCGCTGATGCAGACCGGCATGAATCAGGACCTGCGTCTCGATAGCGAAAGTGCGGCCCGCGTCTCACCGCTCTTCTGGGACGTGGCGCCGGGCCGCTCGTTGCATGCATGGGTCGGCGGCGACGAGAGCGGCGAGTTTCTGCGCCAGAGCAAGGAGATCGCGACGGTCTGGGGCGACAAGGGCGTCGAGACGGAATATGTCGCGGTTCCCGACACCAATCACTTCACGGTGCTCGATCCGCTGGCCGAGCCCGATAGCGCGCTGACCCGTCGTCTTGTCGCGCTCGTGCGCAATAACTGATTTCAAGGCGTTGGCGGTGATCGGCGGCCGTCATTGCCGTGGCGGGGCCGATCGGATATCTGGTGGCCTTACGCACCCGTAGCTCAGCTGGATAGAGCGTTGCCCTCCGAAGGCAAAGGTCAGAGGTTCGAATCCTCTCGGGTGCGCCAATAGCGTCGAATTTCTTGAAAAGTGATTCATTTTTCACATTGATGATTCATAGCAAGAATCGGACAAAATGGCCGCGAGAGCCGATCCTTGTTGGAGACCGACTGCGTCCTAAGAAAGCCTGTCCTGAGGATTACCAGCCGCGTTTTCGCGAGGCACAGGCACGCGCCGACAATACAGGCGCCGACGTGTAACGATTTCGGCGTAGTGACAAGGACAGTAGAAATAGTGCCCATCGCGCGTCGCGTCGACCAAAGCCAACACCCGCTCACCCGGGCGCAGATACGGCGTTGGGACACGTGCGCTGATACAAGAGTCACGGTATGGATTTCACTCTTCCGCATACTGGAAGGGGTCGCTCATACCGTACAATGCCGAGAATACGAGCCGTTGAGGTGGCGGAAGACGATCGGAATCTGGTGTTGCGAGAATTGCAAAAGCTCATTGCGTAGCGGCCGGCCCCGAAGGCTTTGCCGGTCTCCCCTGAACCTGCGCATCGCTCGTCAGCACATAGAATGATGCTCTATCGGTCAATGCCATACTCCATCGTCGCGCACTGAATGAGAGCTTCGAGACGAGGGTGTGCCTTCTCTCCCCGGTGCTACCGAGCGACAAAGAATCGCGAGTGCAGTCTTCAAGAATAGCTGTGGCTCAGTCGCTACCGCGAAGCTGCACGACGTTTGGTGGGTTGCAGCCCGTTCCATTGGCGGGAAGCTAGCGCGAATTCCTATTGTTTTTATCCCAGCCACTATCCGCTACGTCGCCGGCTGCGCCGCTTCGACGGCGGATGTGGCCGCCGTGCCGGGCTGCACGTCATAGACCTGCAAGGCAGCGCTCTTGCCCTTCACATGGATCGGCTCGAGCTTCTCGAACCGGAAGCGTGTGCTGCCAGCCAGCGCGTTATACACGCGGTCGGTCACGAGCGTCTGCCGGGGTGCGGCGTGCGAGCACAGCCGCGCGGCGACGTTCACATGGTCGCCGAGCACCGTGTAGTCCATGCGGTTCTTGCTGCCCATGGCGCCCATCACGACCTCGCCGAGATCGACGCCACTGCCGATGTCGAGCGCCCAGTCCGCGTGTTGCCGCCGCAGTTCGACCATTTCGCCGTCGAATTGCAGGCAGCATGCGACCGCGTCCTCCGCCATGCGGTCTCCCTGGAAGACCGCCATGATCTGGTCGCCGACGAATTTGTCGATGTCGCCATGGTGCTGCGCGACGATGTCGGCGAGCCGCTGGAAATAATGATTGAGCACGTCGACGACCTCCTCGGGGCTGCGCCCGTCGGAGAATGCGGTGTAGCCGCGGATGTCGGCGAACAGGATCGCGACGGTGCGCCGCTCGCCGCCGAGCTTCACGCCCTCGTGGTCGGAGCGCTGGATCGCGGCCATGGTGCCGCCCGAGACGAATTTGGCGAGCTGGAAGCGCTCGTTCAGATGCACGACCATTTCATTGATGCGCGCGGCGAGGTCGCCGATTTCGTCGCGCGAGTTCACGTTGGTGACGCGGGCGCGGAAATCGCCTTCGCCGACCCGCATGGCGGTTTCGCCGATGGCGAGGATCGGCCGGCTGATGCGGAACGAGAATACGATCGCGCCGATCGCGGCGGCGAGCAGGCCGATCGACAACCAGATGCCGAGGCTCTCGATCATCTGCCGCACGGCGAAATAGGCGTCGCGCTCGGTCTTTTCGGCGATCACCGCCCATTCGAACGGACGCGACACGGCGAAGGCGCCGAGCACGGTCTCGCCGTCCGGCCGCTGATAGCGGTCGGTGAGCACGGCCGATCCCGATGATCCGAGGATTGCGAGCGCCTGCGCGACGATGGCGCGGTCCTTCAGGTCTGTCTGCTTCGGGTCGAACACCTGCCGGCCTTTCGCGTCGACGATCACGATCGTGCCCGTGCGCTGGAACGGGTGAGCGGCGATCGAGGCGCGGATGCGCGAGAGATTGACGCGCGCCGACAGCGCCGCCTTGGCGCCCGCGATCGGGTTTTGCAGCGGCATCACAATGGTGGCGAGCCAGCCGTCGAGCGCCGGTACGGGGTCGATCCACATCCGCACGTCCTGCATCTCTGCTGCCGGCTCCACGATGCGTTCGGGCGGAGTGCGCAGCACCGACAGCGGTTCGACCTTGCTCTCCTTGAGCCGCCGCGAATATTCGCTTTGCGTGACAAGCAGAGGCTGGCGGCTGCCTGTCACGGTCACTTGCAGCGCGACGACGTCGCGCAGGTCCGCGATGCCGTGCCGCAGCAGCGCCACCTTTTCCTGCACCCCGAGGTCCGGCCCGTCGACGGCGTTGCGGACGAGCAGGAGCGGCGCAAGCCAGGCGTGCTCGAACAGGCCGTCGATCTCCGCCACCACCTGCCGCGCCGTGGTGACGAGCTGGTCGTTGGCCGAGCTTTTCAGCTCGTCCTGCGCGATGCGGATCAGCGACTGGCCGGCGATCACCAGCGGGATGATCGCGATCACGATCGAGAACAGCAGCAGCTTGTTGCGTAGATTCAGCCGGGGCATGAAGTCCCTGTGACGGAGCGCTGGGGCGCTACTTCCTCTCGCGAGCGATGATCTTGAATGCGTCGCTCGCCTGGCCGCAATCGAGGCCGGACGTATCGCTCACGGTGAGCGAGGCGTCGTACTCGCCCGGTGCCGCAATAACATGCCGCACGCGCTCGCCCGCCGCCACTGCATCGCCGATGCGCCAGGCAAAGTTCAGGGCGTGACCGTCCGGGTCGGTCGATTTGGAGCCGTCGAGCAGAATGCCGTCATTTGCGCCGCCAACCGAGATTTCGCGGTTGCCGCCCGCGCGCGCTACCGGCGGCGCCTTCACCAACACCTTGATCGTGTCGGTGGCGGCGGCGCAGCTCGAGCCCGAGTCGTCGGTCACGGTGAGGCGGACCTCATAGGTGCCGGGCTTCGCGAAGCGATGCTCGGCGGTGACTCCGTCGCCGGTCGCACCGTCGCCGAAGTCCCATTGATGGCGGGTGAGCTTCCCGTCCGCGTCCGAAGACAGGGAGCCGTCGAATTTCACCGCCTGGTCCGGGCACACCAGCCGCTCGGCACTGGCGACCGCGCGCGGCGGGCGGTTCACCCAGATCGAGCGCGTCACATGACTCTTGCTGTTGGCGAGCGCTGCGCCATCGTCGGCGAACAGCGTCAGGCTGTAGCGGCCGGGCGCGCGGTAGCGGTGCGTGGCGGTGGCCGACTGGCCGTTGCCGCCATCGCCAAAGGTCCACGCGTAGCTGCGAATTTCGCCGTCGGGATCTTTCGACCGTTCCGAACTCCAGCCGACCGTCTCGTTCACGCAGGCGACTTCGGGGCCGGAAATCACGGGGACCGGCGGCGCGTTCACGCGCACCGCCTGCTCGGCCGTGTGACGTGAATTCGGCAGCCCGGCATTGTCCGTCACCGTCAGCCGCACCTTATAGAGGCCCGGCTCGCGGAAGGTGTGGCGCGCGGTGACACCCGCCCCTTTACCGCCGTCGCCGAAATCCCACTCGTACTCGACGATGCCGCCGTCGGGATCCTGCGAGCCGGAGGCGTCGAACAGCACTTCTTCGTTCGCGGCCACGAGTTTCTTCGTGGTGAAGCTCGCCTGCGGCGGATCGTTGGCCGTGATCAGATGACGGCTCGATACGGCCTGGCAGGAGGGCGAGTTGGAATCGCTCGTGATCGTGAGCGTCACACGGTAAGTCTCCCACTTCGCGAACTTGTGCGTCACGACCGGGCCCGTGGCCTTGTTGCCG
>Ga0307505_10000171_pt1 | contig 80448 bp, 81 predicted proteins | sample 23_S_MG_FD_202183 | JGI IMG/M metagenome (GOLD analysis project Ga0307505, IMG submission 202183) | Soil microbial communities from Populus trichocarpa stands in riparian zone in the Pacific Northwest, United States - 23_S | ecosystem: Environmental > Terrestrial > Soil > Riparian zone > Trees... | reverse complement strand
GTGGCCGACATCGAGCCACCCGATCTCGAGCACCGCATCGCCATCCTTCGCAAGAAGGCGGCGGTGGATCATCTCGAGATGACTCTCCCCGAGGAAGTCATCCGCTTCATCGCCGAGAACGTCCGCTCCAGCGTGCGCGAGCTGGAGGGGTCCATCATCAAGCTGCTCGCCTACGCCTCGCTGAAGCATCAGGAGATCACCATCGACCTGGCCCGCGAGGCCCTGCGGGACAAGCTTCGCCCCATGGCCGGCCAGGCCCCCGCGGGCCTCAGCACCTATGTCATCCAGGACTCGGTCGCGAAGGAGTGGGGCGTCACCTCCGAGGGATTACGGTCCAAGACGCGTACGAAAAACCTGACCGTGCCCCGCCAGGTGGCCATGTTCCTCATGCGCGAGATGCTCGGCATGCAGCTGGTGGAGATCGGCTCCACCTTCGGCGGGCGCGATCACTCCACCGTCATCCACAGCCTCGAGCGCGCGGCCGCCATGATCGCCGAAGAACCGGCCACGGCGCAGCGCGTCGCGAAGCTGAGAACTGCCCTCGAAGCACTGCGGTAGTACACATTGCTCCACATCCATCCCCCCATTGTCCGGTCAGGCCGGTGTGAATTGTGGACGCAGCCCTCGCTCCACAATCTTTCCACGCCTCGCGCTGCTGGCGAACTGCTTGGGGCGCATTAAGTTGTGCGTGTCGTCCACATACCGACGTCTGCTACTACTACTACTAGATATCTCTCTTAATAAAGAGGTAGAAGGCATTCCGGTCGTTCCTCCACATTTTGGGGATCGTTGATGCGCTTCACGATTACTCGTGAGAAGCTGCAGGAAGGACTCACCGCAGTAGCAGCGACCGTTCCGGCAAAGACAACACTGCCGGTGCTCGCGAACATTCTCATCGAGACCACCGACAAGGGCATTCGCCTCTCGGGCACCGATCTCGACATTGCGGTGAGCACCGAAGTCAGCGCCGACGTGGATGCCCAGGGCGCGATCACGATTCCCGCGAAGAAGCTCGCCGAGATCGCGCGCGAGCTGCCGCCCTCGCCGGTGAAGGTGGCGTCGTCGGGCGAGCAGCGCGTCACTCTCGACTGCGGCCGGTCGCACTTCAAGATCCTCGGCCTGCCGAAGGACGAGTTCCCGAGCTTCCCCGCGGTGAAGTTCAAGGACAGCTGGCGGGTGCGCGCCGGCGACCTGCGCAAGCTCATCGATCACACCGCCTTCGCCGCGAGCACCGAGGAGTCGCGCCCCATCCTCAATGGCGTGCTCTGGGAGCTCCGCGCGGAGCTCATGCGCATGGTGGCCACCAACGGCCACCGCCTGGCCAAGATGGAGGTGCCCATCGCGGCCGCGGGCGCGCCGAGCAGCGATCTCATCGTGCCGCCCAAGGCGCTCGACCAGATCCGGCGCCTCTTCCCCGAGGACGAGGAGATCGAGATCGCGCGCGGTGACAACCACCTCGGCTTCCGCTCACCCTTCACCTCGGTGTTCACGCGCCTCATCGAGGGGCCGTATCCGAACTACCAGCAGGTGATCCCGAAGGACAACGACAAGTACGCCATCTGCGACAAGGTGGCGCTGACCAGCGCGCTCAAGCGCATGTCGGTGATCGCGTCGGACCAGACGCACCGCATCCGCATGTCGTTCAACCAGGCGCTGCTGAAGTTCAGCGTGCAGACCCCCGACCTCGGCGAGGCCACCGACGAGCTGCCCGTGCGCTACAACGGGGATCCGCTCGACATCGGGTTCAACGCGAACTACCTGCTCGAGATCCTGCGGTACATCCCCACCGAGGAGGTCAGGATCACGATGAAGGCGCCGGAGCGCGCGGCCACGCTCGAGCCGGAAGGCTGGAGCGACTCGGCGTCGTATCTCACCCTCGTGATGCCGCTGCGGCTCGTCGACTAGCTCGAACGGCAAAACCCAGAGCGTTCTGAGTCGAACCACGTTGTCAGTACCGAGTACTGGGTACTGACGACTTTTCCGACTGATTACGTACTGGGTTCTGAAATGACAAAAGGGGCCCGGTTTTGCCGGACCCCTTCTGACAGTCGAGCGTCTCCGGCCGATAAGCCGGGTTCTGTCCCGCCCGAAAGCGGTGACGATCATTCCTCTGGGAGCGCGGTCGCCTGCGCCCTCTAGCAGCCTACCCGCAGTGTCTTGGTCGAGCCGGGCCGGCTCTCACTGCTTATTTGGCCTTGCTCCAGCCGAGGTTTACCGTGCCGTTGCCGTTACCGGCAACGCGGTGGGCTCTTACCCCACCTTCTCACCCTTGCCTGATCCCACGGTTCTACCCGCGGGCCATCGGCGGTCTAAGTCTCTGCAGCACTGTCTGTAACGCCACCCTCACGAGTGTCGTTCCCAGGAGTTACCTGGCGGCTTGCCCTCCGGAGCCCGGACTTTCCTCGGGATTGCTCCCGCGATCGCCTGGCCGGAAACGCGTCTGAAAGATAACGCATTTAGTCGCGGATGACGTGTAAATACGGCGCGCTGACGAGTACGTGATCGCGCCGGATATCATCGCGCACCGGCACCGATGTGGGCGCCACCGTCACCCTCGCCCGCGTTCCTGCCATGATCACGAGCGCCGCAGTGTCCCGTGCCGCCGGCCCGGCCGCCGGTCTTCGCTACGTCGTCACCGTCCTCACTCCCACCGAGCGCCTCCGCGTGGATGCGGCAGGCGAAGGACTCTACCGCTCGATCCACCGCGAATCCGTGGACGACGTCATGCGCGACGTGCGGGCCGCCCGCGCCGACGCCGTCGTGCTCAGCGTCAACTACTGCGAGCGCGCGTCCACCGAGCCGGTTGCCACCATGGTGCGCGAGTTCCCCCGCGTCCCCACGCTCGCCCTGCTCAGCGACTTCGGCCCGCGCACCCCGCAAACGCTCCTCTCCCTCGGCACCAGCGGCGTCCGTCGCCTCATCGACGTGCGCGACGCCGGCGGGTGGCGCTCACTCCGCGCGGCGCTCACCGACGAGTGCGGCAATTCAGTGCAGCGTCTCGCCATCCGGCGGCTCGGGGAGGATCTGGCCAGCGTCCCGCCCGATTGCTGGCGGTTCTTCCAGGCCATCTTCCTCTGCCCCAGCTGGGTGTCGAGTGTGCGACGGCTCGCCGAGAGCCTCGACGTGCTGCCGAGCACCCTGATGAGCCGCTTCTTTCGCGCGAACCTGCCAGCGCCGAAGCGCTACCTCGCCATGGCTCGCCTGGTGCGCGCTGCCCATCTGTTCGAGAACCGCGGCTTCAGCGTGGCGAACATCGCGAATCATCTCGAGTACTCGTCGCCCCAGAGCTTCGGCCGGCACGTGCGCGCGATTCTTGGCGTCACCGCGCTGGAGTTCCGGGAGCGCTACGACGGGGAGGGGATGCTCGAGCGCTTCCGGCAGGAGCTCGTGCTGCCGCACCTGGATCGGCTGAGGACTCTTGCGCCCTTGCGCCACGTGACGTCATCGACCCAATCACAACCAAGGACGTAACGCGTGACCGACGTGGTGAGTTTTCAGTACAGAGTACTGGCAACCGAGCACGCTCTTCTACTCAGAACGTCCTGGGGGTTTATCCAAGCAGGGGAACGAGCTGCGACGCCCTCACCAGGCTGCGCACCGGGAGCCCGAGCGACTCCAGGTGCTCCCGGCCTCCTTCCTCGCGATCCACGAGTGCCAGCACGGCCACCGGCGTCATCCCTTCGCGCCGGATGGCTTCGATGGCCTTCGCGGCCGATCCGCCGGTGGTGATGACGTCCTCCACCACCACCACGTGGTCTCCCTTCGCCACCGGCCCCTCGATCAGCTTGCCCGTGCCGTGCGCCTTTGCCTCCTTGCGCACCGTGAACGCGCGCACTGGCGCCGGCGTGGCCGCGCTCGCATGACAGATCGCGTACGCGATCGGGTCCGCGCCAAGGGTGAGCCCCCCAACGGCGTCGCAGCGCCAGCCGGCGTCGCGGATCAGTGCGAGGCCAAGCCGGCCAATGAGTGCCTGCCCCTCCGGGGCCATGGACGTGAGGCGCGCGTCCACGTATAGCGTGGACTGGCGTCCCGACGCTAACGTGAAGTTGCCACGCCGCGCGCTGCGCTCGGCGAGCAGGCGCACGAGCCGTTCATCGTCTGTCATGGGGAGCGACACGTTAGCCGCGCCCCTCCGCACCGTCAACCAGAGCACGCCCCGCTCGCGCCGGCGCCGCGGCGCGCGCACCACACCTCCAGCGAGCCGCATGGCGCTACCGCGCACGTCGATGCGAATGGGACTCTTCACGCTGCTGCTCAGCGTGATGGGGCTGTCCCTGTTCGCGAGCCTCGTCGCGGCCGACCGGGCGCTGGAGTCGTCGCACCGGCATCTCGCGGAGCTCGACGCGCGAAACGCCGCGCTGGTCGCGGGGCGCGATCTTCGCCTCAGGGCGGAGACGCTCACCGAGTTCTTCGATCCGCTGGTCGGTGTGCCCGCCGACCGCATCCGCGAGCCCGAGGGCTTTCACGCGGTCTGGGTGCTCGATGGCGACATGCGCGTCCGGTACGGACCACGGGCGGCCTCGAGCGCCGACACCGCCTCCGTGCGCGCCATCGCGCTGGTGGTGACGCCCGCAGACTGGCCCGTGCAGCGCGTGCACGGCGCCGACCGCGCCCGCCTGCTCCTGGCGGTGCCCCTCAGCCACCGCGGAGCGCGACTCGGAGTGGCGGTTGGAGAAGTATCGGTGTCGCGCGTGCTGGCGGTGGCCCGGGGTGATCGCACGGACGGGTCGTGGATTGCGCTGCGGGCCGCGGGGAGCTCGATCGCCAGCGTGGGGGCGCGGGCTCGCGACCAGGGCCCCGAGGCGGCGGCGCGCCTTCCCATCATGGGCGACTCCCTGGAGCTCGTCGTGGCGCGCTCCGATCGGGGACAGAACGTGCGCCGGGTGCTCTGGACGCTCGGCGTGGCGTCACTCGTGGTGCTGCTCCTGGGGCTCGCGCGCGAGCGGCGCCAGGCGGCGAGCCTCGCGGCGCGCGCCACGGAGCTCGAGCGGCTGTATCAGGAAGTGGCCCGCTCGAACCGGATGAAGAGCGAGTTCCTCGCCAACGTCTCCCACGAGCTGCGCACGCCACTCAACGCGATCGTCGGCTTCGTGGAGATGCTGCGTGAGGGGGTGTATGGCGAGATGACGCCACGGCAGGCGCTCCCGGTGGATCGCATCGCCGCCTCGGCCACGCACCTGCGCCACCTCGTGGACCGCCTGCTCGACATCGCCAAGATCGCCGCCGGCCGGCTCGAGGTGCAGCTGGAACCGATCACGCTGCGCGCGTTCGTGCTCAACGTCGCGAGCGAGATCGAGTCGCTGGTGAGTGAGCGGGGGCTCACCCTCTCCATCGCCATCCCGCCGGGCATTGCGCGCATCAGCACGGACCCCACGCACCTGCGCCAGATCCTCATCAACCTCATCGGCAACGCCGTGAAGTACACCGCGTCCGGCGGCATCCAGGTGCGCGCCGCGCGCGTGGCCGGCGACGGAAAAGCAGTTGGGGAAAACGGCGGCGCGTCTGTCGGGAGCCCGCCCGACACGGCACGCGAGTGGGTGGCGCTGATGGTGACCGACACGGGCGTCGGCATCGCCGCGGCCGACCAGGAGCGGATCTTCGACGAGTTCGAGCAGGTGAACGCGGGCGCCCGCACGGATTCAGCGCGCCGTGGCACGGGGCTCGGACTGGCCATCTCGCGCCGCCTGTCCCGCCACCTGGGCGGTGACATCTCCGTGGCGAGCGAGCCGGGGCTTGGCTCGACGTTCACGGTCTGGCTGCCCCTCGAGCCGGAGCCGCCTGCCAGCGAGGCTAGTCCTGAACTTCGCGCCCGAACATCTGCCTGATCTTCCCGAACAGCCCCTGCTTCTCGACATCAGGCGGCTGCCCGACCGCCTCGGTCAGTGCCGACGCAAACTCCACCGTGGTCGCGTAACGCTTCCCGGGGTCCTTGGCCAGACCGCGCATGATGACGGTCTCGATCGCCGCGGGGAACTTCAGCCCCTGCTTCGCCTGGTTGAGCATGACGGGAGGCTGTGACAGCAGCTGCGAGAACATCTCGCGCGGCGTCTTCGCGGTGTAGGGCAGGCACCCGGTGAGCAGGAAGTACGCGATCGTCGCGAGGCTGTACTGGTCGGCGGCGGGGCCCACCAGCTCTCCCGAGAGCGCTTCGGGGGCGACGTACATGAGCGTGCCGACGAAGAAGCCCGCGCGGGTGAGCCGCTGCTCCGGCGCCATGTCCGTGTCCGTGGCAATGCCGAAGTCGAGGAGCTGCACGTGGCCGGTGGCGGGATCGAACATGATGTTCTCCGGCTTCAGGTCGCGGTGCACGATGCCCACCGCGTGCGCGGCATGCACCGCGTCGGCGATCTGCCGGACGACGTTGGCCACCTGCGCCGGTGGGAGCGGCCCGGCGCGCCGCGCGAACTTCTCGAGCAGCTCGCCCGTGGCCCACTCGATGGCCAGGAAGTGGAGCGCGCCCGGCGCCTCGCCGATCTCGATGGTGCGCACGACGTTCGGATGCACCACGCGCTCCCCGTAGTGCGCCTCGCGCAGGAACCGGGCGACCGCGGTCTTGTCCTGTCGCAGCTTCTCGCGCAGCACCTTGACGGCCACCAGCCCGTGCTGCGGGTGGGAGGCGCGAAACACAGCCGCCGTGCCACCTTCGCCCACTTCGCTTTCCAGGGTGTATCCTGCGAGCGTGCGCCCGACGAGACTCTCACGTGCCACGGGCGCGAACCTAACGCCCGCGCCCGAGGGCGGCAACCGAAGGTGGGCGAGGGTGCATGGCACCGTTCACCCGCAGCCCAACCAAAGGTGGGCGAGCGGCATGGCATCCAACCGCGGTTTTCTTGACAAAAAAAGGGGGTCACCGCATATAAGGCTCCGCCAGACGCGACTTGCCCGCACCCGGTACGGGGCAGGATCGTTCCCACCTGTAGGAGGCAGCTCAGATGGCCAGAGGGAAGGTGAAGTGGTTCAATGACGCCAAGGGGTACGGCTTCATTGAGCAGGAAGGCGGCGAAGACGTGTTCGTGCACTTTTCGGCTATCACGATGGACGGCTTCAAGACTCTCACGGAAGGCCAGGAAGTGGAGTTCGAGATCCGTACCGGCGAGAAAGGCCTGCACGCAGCCAACGTCATGCGAGTCTGAGCAGTCACTCGCCTCTGCGGTCCTGCCCCGCCCACCAGCCTCCGGCCCGGTGGGCGGTGCGCATTTCGGGAGGCGATTGACGAAATTGCGGGGTGCCCGCGCATCCCCCGTCGTCCCCTGCGCTGTTCCTCGTGGACGGCTATGCCCTGATCTACCGGGCCTTCTACGCCATGATCGCCCGCCCCCTCACCACGAGCCGCGGCGAGAACACCTCCGCCGCCTGGGGCGTGGTGAACTTCCTCAGGCTGCTCCACCAGAACCACAAGCCGGCGTACATCGGCTGGGTGCACGACTCCGGCACGAGCTTCCGCAAGGACACGTTCCCGGACTACAAGGCCACGCGCGAGAAGCTCTCGGACGACCTGCAGCAGGATTTCGATCGCGGCATGGACCGCATCTGCGCCCTGCTCGAAGCCTACCGTATTCCGGTCATCACGAAGCCGGGCTATGAGGCCGACGACGTGCTCGGCTCCCTGGCGCTGCGCGCCGTCGAGCAGGGCGTGAACGTCGTCATCGTGTCGGGCGACAAGGACTTCCAGCAGCTGGTTCAGCCGGGCGTGTGGCTCCTGAATCCCGGCCGCGGCGGTTCCGCGAACATCGAGGAGCACTGGGTGAGCACCGAGAACGCCTCCGAGCGGCTCGGCGTGCCGCCGGAGCGCGTGACGGACTACCTCGCGCTCGTTGGCGACTCGTCCGACAACATCCCCGGGGTGAAGGGGATCGGGGACAAGGGCGCCGCGAAGCTCGTGAACCAGTTCGGCGACATCGAGCAGATCCTCGCGCGCGTGGACGAGATCAAGGAGAAGCGTCCGCGCGAGGCATTGCAGACGCAGGCCGACGCGGCGCGCCTCAGCAAGCAGCTCGTCACCATCCGCTGCGACGTGGATGTCGCGCTCGACCTGGAGGCACTCGTGGTGCGGCCACCGGATACGGGCCGCCTGCGCGAGCTGTACGTCGAGCTCGAGTTCCACCAGCTCGCGCGCCAGATCAGCGACGCCCCCGCACCGGCACCCCGCGCGTCGGACGCAGCTGACGCGGCCGCAGTGATCGCGCCGGCTGCGCCGAAGGCAGGCGTCGAGCGCCGCTACGAGGCCATCGCGACGCCCGAGCGCCTCCGCGAGGTGATCGCGAAGGCGCGGCGCGCGCGCCACGTGAGCGTGCAGGTCGCCACCGCCCCCGAGCCCGGCGCGCCCACCACCACGGATCCGCTGCGCTCCACCATCGTCGGCATCGCGCTGGGCACTGCTCCGGGCGAGGCGTACTACGTCCCGGTGGCCCACCGTCGCTACCAGCCCCCGCAGACGAGCCTCATGCTCGGCGGCGAGGCGCCTGCGCCGAAGAAGACGAAATCGAAGGCGGCGGAGCCGCAGAGCATCGCCGCGCGCGCACTCCTGAACGAGGCGCCCGAGCCGGTGAACCTCCCCGCGCTCACCGACGCTGCCATGGCGCCGCTCCGCGAGCTGCTCGAGGACGCGACGGTGCCGAAGACCGGCCAGAACGCCAAGTTCGACCTGCTCGTGCTGCGCCAGGCAGGAATCACGCTGCGCGGCATCGAATTCGACACGAGCATCGCGAGCTACGTGCTGGATCCCGGCCGGCGCGGCCACACCCTCGAGCTGCTCGCACTCGAGTTCCTGGACGAGACGGTCACCAGCCTCGAAGACCTGTGCGGCAAGGGCAAGGCGCTCATCCCGTACGACCAGGTGCCGATCCACTGCGCGTCGGACTTCGCGTGTGAGCAGGCCGATGTGGCCTTCCGCCTGCGCGAGGAGTTCGAGCCGCAGCTCGACGCGCTGGCCGTGCGCCCGCTGATGCTGGACATCGAGATGCCACTGCTCCCCGTCCTCGCGGACATGGAGTGGACGGGAGTTCGCATCGACCTCGACGGCTTCGCGGAGCTCAAGCGGCGGTTCGAGGGGGAGCGGCAGCGTCTCGAGAAGTCCATTCACTCCGCCGCGGGGCAGGAGTTCAACATCAATTCCCCGCTGCAGCTGCGCGAGATCCTGTTCGAGAAGCTCAAGCTGCCGGTGCTGAAGAAGACGGCCAGCGGCCCCTCCACGGACGCCAGCGTGCTGCAGCAGCTCGCCGAGGCGGGGCACGAGCTGCCGTCGCTGCTCATGGAGTTCCGCGAGGTCACGAAGCTCGAGAACACCTACATCGACGCGCTCCCGGCGCTGCTGAACCCGCGCACCCACCGCCTGCACACCACCTTCAACCAGGCGGCAGCGGCCACCGGCCGCCTGTCGTCGAACGACCCGAACCTCCAGAACATCCCCATCCGCACGGAAGTAGGGCGCGAGATCCGGCGCATGTTCATACCGCGCCCGGACTGGCAGCTCGTCTCGGCCGACTACTCCCAGATCGAGCTCCGGCTGCTGGCGCACCTCTCGGGAGACGAGGCGTTCGTCCAGGCGTTCCGGGCGGGGGGCGACATCCACCGCCAGACCGCCGCGCTCATCTTCGACGTGCCGCTCGAGGAGGTCACGGCCGACATGCGCGGGCGCGCCAAGACGATCAACTTCGCCACGATCTACGGGCAGGGACCGCACGCGCTCTCGCAGCAGCTCAAGATCACGCACGCCGAGGCGAAGGAGTTCATCGAGCGGTACTTCCAGCGGTTCACCGGGGTGCGCCGCTACCTCGACTCCTGCGTGGACTACGCGCGCACACACGGCTACGTGCAGACCATCTTCGGCCGGCGGCGCTACGTGCCGGAGGTGCGCGAGCGCAACTTCAACATCCGCGCGTTCGGGGAGCGCGTGGCCGCGAATTCGCCCATCCAGGGTTCCGCGGCAGACCTCATCAAGATCGCGATGGTGCAGGTGGCGGGTGCGCTGCGCGACGCCGGCCTTGCCGCCACGATGCTGCTGCAGGTGCACGACGAGCTCGTGTTCGAGGCGCCGGCCTCCGAGACCGACGCGCTCAGCGCGATCGTGAAGCGCGAGATGGAGGGCGCGGCCACGCTCGCGGTGCCGCTCATCGTGGACATCGGCGCCGGCGCGAACTGGCTGGAGACGAAGCTCGATTGAGCAACGCGCCCGAGCCACCGTACCGCGAGTTCGCGTCCCGCCGCGAGGGCATGGTCCACGCCATGGACGGCGGGCTCTGGCTGCACCGCCACGTGTGGAAGGGACGTCCCATGGCGCATCTCGTCTCCACCGACAGGGACAAGCTTCTCGCCTACGGCGCGCGCGTCGGTCTGCCCGCCGCCCGGCTGCAGTACAAGCCGCTGAAGGATCCACGCACGGGCGCCGTGCGTGAGGCCTGGCACTGGGACCTCGGCGGCCCCTTCCTGCCGCCGCGGCCATGAGATTCATCTTCGAGAAATTCGGCCTCACACGGCCGGAGCTTCGCGCCTGGGGAATGTTCGACTGGGCGGTATCCGGGCTGCAGACGGTGATCATGACCGCCGTCTTCCCGATCTACTTCGTGAAGGTGGCCTCGGCGAACATCGGGGAGACCGCCGGCCTCCAGCATTACGCCCGGGCGAACGTCATCGCGATGGTGATCGTGGCGCTGATCGCGCCGTTCCTCGGCGCGATGGCCGATTACGCGGCCGCGAAGAAGCGCTTCCTTGCCTTCTTCACCATGCTCGGGGTGATCTCGACCATCTCGATGCTTGGCATCGACCGCGGCGACCTGCGCCTGGCCGAGACCCTGTTCGTGCTCTCGATGGTCGGCGGCACCGGGTGCATGGTGTTCTACGAGGCGATCCTTCCGCACATCGCGCGGCCTCACGAGCTCGATCGGGTCTCTACCGGCGCGTACGGACTCGGCTATCTCGGCGGCGGCATCCTCGTGACGTTCAACCTGCTCTGGATCCAGAAGCCGGAGTGGTTCGGGCTCCCCGATACGACCCTTCCTGCGCGGCTGGCCCTCGCGTCGGTGGGGGTGTGGTGGGCGGTGTTCGCGCTCCCGCTGTTCCTCCGCGTGCCGGAGCCGCCGCGGACGCTCGAGACGGACGAGCGCCAGGGCGAGAACGTGTTGAGCGTCGCGCTGCGTCGGGTGATCGAGACGCTGCGCGAGCTGCGCGGGTACAGGCAGGCGTTCCTCCTGCTCGTGGCGTTCCTCATCTACAACGACGGCGTCTCGACGATCATCAAGATGGCCACCGCCTACGGCACCGAGATTGGCATCAGTCAGGGCGCGATGATCGGCGCGGTGGTGCTGGTGCAGTTCGTTGGCGTGCCGTTCGCCTTCATCTTCGGCCGGCTGGCCACGCGCATCGGGGCGAAGCACGCCGTGCTCGGGGCGCTCGGGATGTACGTCGTCATCACGGTGCTCGGCTACTACATGCGCACGGCCACGCACTTCGTGGTGCTGGCGGGGCTCGTGGGCATGGTGCAGGGCGGCGTCCAGTCGCTCAGCCGCTCGCTGTTCGCCTCCATGATCCCGCCGCACAAGAGTGGCGAGTTCTTCGGGTTCTACAGCGTGTTCGAGAAGTTCGCCGGCATCTTCGGGCCGCTGCTGTTCTACGTCATGATCGAGGCGACCGGGTCGAGCCGGAACGCCATCCTCTCCATCCTCGTGTTCTTCGTGGTGGGAGCGGCGCTGCTCTGGCGGGTGGACGTTGCCGAGGGGCAGCGAATGGCTCGGGAGCGCACGCGGGAGCTCGTGGCCGATTGACGGCAGCCGGTCCGGGCGCAAGTTAGGCGCATGCGTTCTTCCCCCCGGCTCGCGCTGTTGGTCATGGTCGCCGCAGCGGTCGCGTGTGACCGGCCGGAGCCGCCTCCGGCAGGGGACACGGTGGCGCGCGCCGAGCCACAGGCGTCGCCGGCGCCCCCGGCGTGGACGGGAAGCTGGGCGCCCGAATTCGGGCCCATTCTGCTGGTGCCGTCAGACGCCGACAGCACCGCGATCCTGGCGTATCCGGAGTCGCTGCCCGACGGCGGCACCGGACCGGTGAACCTCATGAGCGCCGGGGGCGACGCGGTCGCGCGCGACGTCACCCTGTCGCGGCTCGATTCGCTCGAGTGCGGCGGCGCTCCGGTGGTGCGGCTGTCGGCCGGCACGCTGGGCACATGGTCCGTGGGGATGCGGGCGTCGGCGCAGCTGCTGCGCGGCGATTCCCTGGAGACGCTCCCCCGCGCCGACTCCACGCGGCTCGTGGCGAGCCTTGCGCGTCTCGCCTCCACCATCGGTGCCGACCAGGACACGCGCTTCACGGGCCTGCCATTCAGCGTGGTGCGCGCGCGCCGCTACACCATCGGCAATGCGCGGCTGGTGGCGGCGCACCTCGTCCGCCGGCTGCCACAGGAGGACTCGCCGCTGGAGGAGCATACGTTCCTCATCGGCGAACGGTCGCTCGCGACGAGCGATCACGCGCTGCGCTTCAGCGAGCGCTCGGAGGGCACCGAGGAGACGGCGGAGCACTTCGAGATCCTGGCCGCCGCGCACCGCGATGGCATCACGATGCTGCTCATCGCGCGTGACAACGCCGCCGGTGGGCGATTCGAGATCCTCGAGCGTTCCACCGGCGGCACCTGGCGCGTGCGGTGGGCGCGTCCCCTCAGCTGCTAGCGTTCTCCGGCGCCCTGCCAAGCATCGCGGGCGCGCTCCCCCGCCCGAACAGCACCAGCGCCAGGAGCGTGAGCACGTACGGGATCATCAGCACCAGCTCGTAGCGGACTCCCCACCCAAGCGCCTGCACCACGAACTGGAGCGCCATCGCGCTCCCGAATACCGCGGCGGCCAGCGCCACGCCGAGCGGCCGCCAGCGCCCCAGGGCGACGATCGCGATCGCGAGGAAGCCGCGTCCCGCCGACATGTCTTCCGCGAATGCTCCGGCCTGCGCCAGCACCAGCGCGCCGCCGGCCAGCCCGCCGAGCGCGGCGCTGAACAGCGCGGCCACGACCTGCACGCGGCGGACGCGTATTCCCGCGGCATGAGCAGCGTCGGGAGACTCGCCCACCGCCCGAAGCGCGAGTCCGTGATGCGTGCGATACAGCCACCACCACACCACCGGCACCAGCAGCACGGCGAGGTAGGTGCTGGCGGGCTGCGCGAACAGCGCCTGCCCCACCACCGGGATGCTGCTCAGCACGGGCACGTGGAGCGCCGGCTCCGCCGTGGCAACCAGGGCGCCGGTTTGCCCCTGCGCCCGGAAGAGCGTGCCGGTGAGGCCAAGCCCGAGCATGGTCAGCGCGGCGCCGACGATCACCTGGTCGCGGCGCAGGAACACGACGAACAGGACGAAGGTGAGCCCCAGGAGCAGGCCTCCGCCAACCGCCGCCGCATACCCGGCCACCGGCGCACCCGAGGCGACGTACGCCGCGTACGCGCCGGCGATGATGCACCCCTCGAGCCCCAGGTTGAGCACGCCCGCGCGCTGCGACACCGTCTCGCCGATCGCCGCCAGCAGCAGTGGCGTGGCCGTCCGCACCGCGGCCTCGAGGAAGGGAGAGAGCTCGCTCATGCGCTTTCGGCCGCGCGCGGACGCGGCGCCGCATCGCGGAACCAGCCGTGGGTCGCGACGATGGCGAGGATGGCCGCGGCTTCCAGCACCGCGGCAAAGGTGGAAGGCACTCCGGCGTCCCGTTGCATCCCGAGCGCTCCAGTCTCGAGCGTGGCGAACAGCAGCGCGCTCGGCAGCACCGCGATCGGGTTGAGGCGCGCCAGCACCGCCACCGCGATCGCCGAGAAGCCGTAACCGGGAGAGATGTGCTCGTACAGCGCGAAGGTCACCCCGGTCACCTCGATCCCGCCGGCGAGCCCCGCCAGGGCGCCGCTCATCAGCATGGCGCCCAGCGCCACCCGGCTGACGTCGATGCCGCCGGCAATCCGCGCCGCGATCGGCGCGGATCCCGTGGCGCGCTGGCGAAAGCCCGCGGCCGTGTGCGACGTGAACCACCACGCGCCGGCGCACACCCCGAGCACGATCACCAGCCCGATGTGCAGGCGCACGTCCGGCGCGAGCCGCGGCAGCTGCGCGACGTCGGCGATCGCCGCGCTCTGCGGATAGATCCGCGACGGCTCCTGCATGGGCCCGCGCACCAGGTACGACACGAGGTTCATCGCCACGAAGTTCAGCATGATGGTGCTGATGACCTCGAGCACCCCGAACCGCGCGCGCAGCACCCCCGCGATTCCGGCCCAGAGCGCGCCGGCGGCCGTCGCGGCCAGCAGCGCCAGCGGCGCGGTGAGCGCGCCGGCGTCCCCGCGCAGCGCGACCAGGGTGGCTGCCACCGCGCCGAGCATCAGTTGTCCCTCGCCGCCGATGTTGAAGACGCCGGCGCGAAACGCGATCGCGAGCCCGGTCCCGATGATCGCCAGCGGGATCGCGCGAACCAGCGTGCCGGACAGCAGCGCGTTGCGCGAGCCAATCGAGCCGTTCCAGAACGCCACCGCCGCCTCCGGGGCCAGCGCCCAGAATGAAAGCGCAGCCACGGCAACAGCCGCGACGACGAGGAAGGCGTTTCGGGCGCGCGGGCTCATGCCGCGCCCAGCATGGCCCGGCCGATCGCGTCGCGATCGAGAGCCACCTCGCTCACGCGTCCGGCGTGCACCACCAGCACCCGGTGCGCGAGCGTCAGGAGCTCGTCAATGTCGTTCGAGTACAGCACCACGGCGGCTCCGCGCGCGGCCGCCTGCGCCAGCCGCTCGAGCACGAAGCTCGTGGCGTTGAGGTCGAGGCCGCGCGTCGGGTTGTCGGCCACCACCAGCGCCGGAGTGTCCGCGAGCTCACGGGCAATGACGAGCCGCTGCTGGTTCCCCCCCGACAGCGTGCCCGCCGCGGCATCCGGGCCGGCCGCGGTGATCGAGTACTCCTCGATCAGCGCCGCGGTGTGCGTCGCGAGCCCGCGCCACGGCATCCCGCCGGCGCGCCGCCCCGCGCCGCGAAGCGCGACGTTCTCCACCAGGGAGAACGAGGGAATGGTGGCGTCGTGCTTCCGGTCCGCGGGCACGAACGCGATTCGCCCAGGCAGCTCCAGCGAGCCCGGTCCGGCGGGAAGCCGCCCTGCCAGCGCGAGCAGCAGCTCGTGCTGCCCACTCCCCTCCACCGCCGCGATACCGACGATCTCGGCGGCGTGGATCGCGAACGAGGCGCCCGCGATGGCGGCCGATCCGTCGCGGCGTGACACCGACGCATTCTCGGCCCGGACCACGATCGTGCCGGCGGGTTGTGCCGGACGCGACGCGCGTGGACTCGAGCCGCCCGGGAAGATCGCGTCCGCGAGGCGCGCTTCGGTCGTATCCGCCGCGCGCCCCGCCCACGTCACCTCCCCGCGCCGCAGCACCGTGATGTCGTCCGCCACCGCGAGCGCCTCACGCAGCTTGTGCGTGACGAGGACCACGCTGTGGCCAGCGCCCGCGAAGTCGCGCACCCATGCCAGGAGGTCGCGCGCCTCGGCAGGGGCCAGCACGGCCGTGGGCTCGTCCAGGATGAGCACCGACGCGTCCCGGCCGAGCGCCTTGAGGATCTCGAGCCGCTGCTGCCGCGCGATGGACATGTCGCGAACGATGTCGCCGGGATCCATGCGGAGGCCGCTCGCGTCCGACAGCGCCTGCATGCGCCGGCGCGTCGCTTCGCGATCGAACAGCCCATGCCCGCCGAGGGCAAAGTTCTCGAGCGCGGTCATCGCGGGAACCAGCGACAGGTGCTGATGCACCATGCCGACGCCCGGGAACGGACCGGCGGCGCGCGCCGGCGCGCCGGCAACGCGAACGAGGCCCGCATCCGGACGCAGCGTGCCGAACGCGATCTGCATCAACGTGCTCTTGCCGGCGCCGTTCTCGCCGAGCAGGGCGTGCACCGTTCCCGCGCGCACCGCGAGCCCCGCATGCCGCAGCGCGACGACCTCGCCGAACTGCTTGCCGATGCCGCCGAGCTCCAGCGCGAACCGCCCCTCCGCGCCCGCTGCCGTCACAGACCGGTAGGCAGGTCCAGGAACACGCCGGGCGTGTCGAAGCGCTCGTGCAGCACCTTCGCCAGCGCCTCGACGCCGAAGGTCTCGGTGGCGTAGTGGCCGGCGTAGGCGATGCACAGGCCGGAGTCCATGGCGGCCACCGCCGTGTGGTGCGGACCCTCTCCCACGATGAGGGTGTCGGCGCCGGACTCGCGCGCCTCCGTGAGCGTCGCGGACGACGCCCCTGCTCCGCTCACCATCGCCCACCGCCGCGTGCGCCGCCCCGGCCCGACCGGCGTCGCGACGAGCGCGGTGCCATGACGCGCCGAGATGGTGCGGATCCGATCCATGAGCTCCGCGGTGGCCACGTCGCTCGCGCCGGACACCCCCACGGTGATGTCGCGGTACCGGCCAAACCCGGCGTCCGGCGTCAGCCCGAGCGCGCGCGCGAGCAGTGCGTTGTTCCCCAGCGTGGGGTGCACGTCCAGCGGAAGGTGCGACGCATACACCGCGAGCCCGGCGTCCATCGCGGCTCGCAGGCGCTCGTACACGGTGCCGACGATTGGTTGCGCGCCGCTCCAGAACATTCCGTGATGCACCACGAGCAGGTCCGCCCTCTCCCGGATGGCGGCCGACACGGCTCGCGACGAAAAGTCCACGGCCGCCGCGACCCGGGTCACCTCGCCGGCGTTCGCGAGCTGGAGTCCGTTCAGCGCGGCGTCGTAGTCGGGCACCTCCCCGGTGCGCAGCTCGCTGTCCAGGAACGCGACGACCTCGTCGAGGCGCGCCACGACGTCAGTCCTGTTTCGCGGTGAAGCTGCCGGCGTGGATGCGCGCGCGCATCGAGTCGAGCCGCGCGCGCGTCGCCACGGGGATGCGGGCCTCCATGGGAGGGTTGAGCACCAGCTCCACGATGCCCGACTTCGCGCCGAATTCCACTACGCGGCCGGTGAAGTCGCCGCGCTGCACCTCCTTTGCCACCGTGAGGAACGCGGTCGGCAAGTCGATGACGACGCTGCCGAGCGTGACCTCGGGCGCGATGCCGTTCTGGTTCGCGTTGGAGCCGATGACGTACACGCCGCGCCGCTCACGCGCGGCCTGGAAGACCCCGAGGCCGGCGGCATCGGCGTTCTGGAAGATGACGTCCGCGCCGCGCGCCACCTGCGCCAGTGCCTGCTCCTTTCCCGCGCTCACGTCGTCCCAGTTCCCGATGAAGGCGGAGAGGATGCGAACACGGGGGTTCACGCTCTTCGCGCCGCGCTCGAAGGTGACGAAGCTCTCCTTCACCGGCGGCAGCTCCGTGCCCCCGATGACCCCGAGCACGCCGCTCTTCGTCATCCCCGCCGCCAGCACTCCCGCGAGGTACGATGCGTCCGCGAAGCTGAACCGCATGCCGCCGATGTTCGGTCCCGCCGAGTTGCCGCTGGTGGTGAAGTACACGGTGCGCGGGAACCGCGGCGCCACGCGGCGGGCCGCGTCCTGGAACTCGAAGCCATGACCGAAGACGAGGTCGAAGCCTCGCGATCCATACTCGCGGAAGTTCTCCTCGAAATCCGCCGGCGTGCGTGTCTGCACATGGCTCACGGTGGCGCCGAGGCTGTCGCGGATCAGCATCAGTCCGGCGTACGCACCGCCGTTCCACGATTGGTCGGAGATCGCTCCCGGCGTGAGCAGCGCCACGCGAAAGGCCGCGCTGTCGCTGCCGGGGCGTGATGCGGTGTCGCTTCCGCCGCAGGCGCACAGGACCAGCAGCAGGGCGATGATGGGACGCGTCATGAGCGTTCGCGATTGGGGCCGAGGACGACGTCGAGCACCCGCTCCAGGTCGTCCGCCGAATAGAACGATACCTCGATCGTGCCGCGCTCCGCTCCCGTGAGCTTGATGCGGACATCGGTCTGCATGCGTTTCCGCAGCTCGTCCTCGAGCCGTCGAATCACCGGCGCCCCGCCACTCGGCTTCGCCGCGCCCGCCACGCGCCCCTTCGGAGCCGGCGGTGCCTGGATCTCGCGCACCCGGCGCTCCAGTTCACGCACGCTGAGCTGGCGAGCCACCGCTTCGGTCGCAAGCTGCAGCGCGCGACGCTCGTCCTCGAGCGCCACCAGCGTGCGCGCGTGTCCCGCGGTGAGCTGCCCCTTCTCGACCAGCTCGAGCACCGTGGCCGGAAGCTGCAGGATGCGGAGGAGCGAGGTGACGGAGGTGCGGTCCTTCCCCACGGCGTCGGCGATCTGTGCGTGGGTGAGCCCAAACTCCTCCGACAGGCGCCGATAGCCGCGCGCCTCCTCCACCGCGTTGAGGTCCGCGCGCTGGAGGTTCTCCACCAGGGCCAGGGTGAGCAGCGTGCGGTCGTCCATCTCGCGCACGATGGCCGGGATCTCAGGCCAGCCGAGTCGCGTGGCCGCGCGGAGGCGCCGCTCACCCGAGACGAGCTCGAACCCCGAGGAAGTGGGACGGACGGTGATGGGCTGGAGCAATCCGGACACCCTGAGCGACGCCTGGAGCTCCGCGAGCTCCGTCTCGGCGAATTCGCGCCGCGGCTGGTAGGGGTTGGGCCGGATGCTCGCGATGGGAAGCTTCTGGTATTCGGACGACGCGACCGGCGCCGCGGCGACCGCGGCGGGCGCCGGTGAATGCGCGCCGGGAATCAGGGCCTCGAGCCCGCGTCCGAGCCTGCGCGGTTTCTCCATCACGCGCCTCCCGTGGCCGCAACCGCGGCGGTGGTGCCGGAGCGATTCCGGCGGATCAGCTCCTCGGCGACCTTCATGTAGCCCTGCGCCCCGATGGACGCGACATCATAGAGGATGATCGGCTTGCCGAAGCTCGGCGCCTCGGCGAGCCGCACGTTGCGCGGGATGACGGTCTCGAAGACGCCGGTGCCGAAATACTCGCGCGCGTCCGCCGCCACCTGGCGCGAGAGATTGAGCCGCGCGTCGTACATGGTGAGCAGCACGCCGTCGATGACCAGCGACTCATTCACGCTGCGCTGCACCAGGTGAACGGTGTTGAGCAGCTGCGAGATGCCCTCGAGCGCGTAGTACTCGCACTGCAGCGGAATGAGCAGCGCGTCGGCGGCCGCGAGCATGTTCAGCGTGATGAGGCCGAGCGAGGGCGGGCAGTCGATGAGGATGTAGTCGTACGACGCGCGCACGCCGGCGAGCCCGCGCGCCATCGCGCGCTCGCGACCGTCCTTCCCCACGAGCTCCACCTCGGCGCCCGCAAGGTCGGGCGTGGCCGGGAGGACGTCGAGACGGGGGAACTGCACGCCCTTCACGATGGCGTCCGCGGCGGGCGACTCACCGAGGAGGACTTCGTACGTGGTGTGGGTGATGCGGTCAGGCGTGAGGCCGATGCCGCTGGTGGCGTTGCCCTGGGGATCGCCGTCCACGAGCAGGGTGCGCTGCTCGGCGGCGGCGAGGCTGGCCGCGAGGTTGACGGCAGTCGTCGTCTTGCCGACGCCACCCTTCTGGTTCGCTACTGCAATGATGCGGGCCACGGATTACCGGGTGGGAAGAAGGCGCTCGAGTCGTTCGAGCAACGCGTGTGATGGCTCCGGCCGCTCGAAGAAGTCGGCGTAGCGCCGCTGCCATTCATCGAACTGGTTGCGCTTCCAGCTGCCGGGGAGGTGCTCGCGAATGAGAGGAAGCGCGCGTCGCAATTCGCTTCCACGCAGCATGTAGGAGTAGTGATTGCGCGTGCCGCGTGCGTACGGACCGTAGATGCGGCCACCCAGCGTGCGCTGGAGATGTTCGAGCGGCTCGAGATCGCGACGGTGCAGCTTGACCTCCAGGGATGGCTGAAGCTTGTCGCCGGTGAAGGATCCCTCACCGACGATGATGCCCATGGCGTATCCGAGAGCGAACGGGTCCACATCAGGAAAGTATGAACTGTGGCCCGCATGCACAAGAGTGCCACGATTCACACTCAACATGAACGAATTTGGCTGTGCTTCGGGCTGGTGTCTAGCCGCACGGCGAGAATCGTCGCAGGCGCGTGCACTAGCGTGCGGTTGGTGAGAGCGTCTGTCTCCGCCAAGCCCCTAAGCCTCAAGCCCCAATCCTCGAGCCTCAAGCCTCAAGCCTCAAGCCCCAGTCCACGATCCTCAAGCCCGCTAAAGGTGCCACGATTCACATCTGCCTTAAGGCGCAAAAAAAAAGGGCCGGCCGCGTGGCCGACCCTCCCTCCGAACACCGCTCCAGTCCTATCTCGGCGAACCCTGCACAAACTGCCACCGGGCCATCACCGTAGCGCGAATCGTCTCCTGGCCCGCTTCGATCGGTACCGAATCAGCCATGTTCGCGACCTTCATGGACTCCATGGAAACCGCCCGGGGAGACGGGATATAGGCCTCCATTGCCTGCAATTCGAGCAGCGGCCCGAGCGTTCCACCTGCCGCCCGCGCCATGATCTCGGCGTCCGTCCTCGCCTTCGTCACCGCGCTCGCCAGGGCGACGCGTCGGGCCGAGTCGGCCGCCGTAATCCCGAACGAGAGCGAATTGATCTGGTTCGCTCCCGCAGCGAGCGCCGCATCGATGACCGGACCAACGAGGTCGATACGCCGCACATCCACCGTCACGACGTTCGAAACCAGATAACTCGTCGTCCTCGGAGCCGCCTGCCCCTCCCGGTCGTATCTGGTTTCCGGGATGACGTTGAACCCCATGGTTCCGATCTGCTCCGCCGGGATCCCACGCGCCTTGATCGCGTCAATCACAGCGCGCTGGCGACGCGAGTTCTGCGCTGCCGCTTCCGCCGCTGTCGTGGCGCGACTCTGCACCCCGACGTGGATGGTGGCCCGATCAGGCGCGACCCTCACCTCGCCGGACGCGTTGACCATGATCTGCGGAACCGGTGGCCGGTTGGACTCCTGGGCACCCGCCACCTGAAAGGCGACGAGACTCGCGATGGCTGTACGAACGATGGTTTTCATGACAATTGGTGGCAAAGTGATACTAATTGACTCTCTTCCTGCGCTCGACCTCGATCAGCAGGTTCTGCAAGTCTGAGGCGCTGACGCCGGGAACCGACGCGGCTTGCGACAGCGTGGCCGGACGAATCCGGCCGAGCTTCTCGCGGGCTTCGGTGGAAAGGGAGTGGATCTGGTCGTATTCCAGCCCGTCCGGCAGCGCATGTTCGCGGAACCTTCGCAACCGATCCGCCTGCACCCGCTCGCGCTCGAAGTAGCCGGAATACTTGAGCTCGAGCTCCACCGTCAGGGCCGCGTTGGCATCGAGCTCGTCGGTTACACCTGACGCGCGGAGGGCTGGCAACAGGCCCACGGGCGGCCGCCGCACGAGCTCGGCAACGCGCACCGTGTGGGCGAGCGGCGATTCACCAGCCTCGTCCAGCAGTGAAGCCGCTGCCCCCGGATCGATGCTCGTTGCCCGCGCGAGCGCCAGCAGCTCACGTTCCGTGTCGATCCTGCGCTCGACAACGTCGCGCTCACCCTCGTCGAGCAATCCGGCGGCCCCTGCCACCGCGCCGAGCCGGCCCAGGGCATTGTCCTGGCGCACCGTGAGACGGAACTCCGACCGCGAGGTGAAGAGGCGGTAGGGTTCATCCACGCCACGCGTCACGAGGTCGTCCACGAGCACTCCGATGAACGACGTCTCGCGGCCCAGCACGAGCGTGGCCAGCCCAAGCGACGCCGCGGCGGCATTCGCTCCGGCCACGAGCCCCTGCCCCGCCGCCTCCTCATATCCTGTCGTACCGTTGATCTGTCCCGCGAAGAACAATCCAGGCATCGCCTTCACCTCGAGCGTTTCCCGGAGCTGGGTGGGCACGTAGTAGTCGTACTCGATCGCGTAGCCCGCGCGGGTCATCTCCACGCGCTCCATACCGGGGACGCTGCGAAGCATCTCGACCTGCACATCCACCGGCAGCGAGGTGGACAGCCCGTTCACGTAGAGCTCGGTGGTGTCGTGCCCTTCCGGCTCGAGAAAGAGCTGATGGCGCTCCGCGTCCGGGAAGCGCACGATCTTGTCCTCCACCGAGGGACAGTAGCGCGGCCCCCGCGACCCGATCGCTCCACCGTACATGGCCGATCGCGCGAGGTTGTCCTCGATCACCCGGCGCGTGTCTGCGGTGGTGTGCGTGATCCAGCACGGCAGGTGCGCAGGATGGCGCGTGCGGTCTCCGTCTCTCCGCGGCTCGCGCCAGAAGTGCGACCACGAGTAGTCGAACTGTTCAATCTCCGACTCCTGGCGCTCCATCACGTCGAAGTTCACGGTGCGCCCATCCACGCGCGGCGGGGTGCCGGTCTTGAACCGCTCCACCTGGAGCCCCAGCGCCTCGAGCTGCTCCGCCAGGTGCGTGGCCGCGGCCTCACCGGCCCGGCCTCCGGTCACCTTCGTATCGGTTCCGATGTGGATCCGTCCCCGCAGGAACGTGCCGGTAGTGATCACCACCGAGCGGGCGGCGAACCGGCGGCCCTCGAGCGTCTCGATCCCCGCTGCCCGTCCGCCCTCCAGGATGAGGCGAGCCACGGTACCCTGGATGGTGCGAAGCGACGGTTGTGCTTCCACCAGGCCGCGAACCGCGCGCCGGTACAGCCCGCGGTCGCACTGGGCCCGCGGCGCCCACACCGCCGGACCCTTGCTGCGGTTCAGCATCCTGAACTGGATGCACGCGAGGTCGGTGGCGCGGGCCATGATCCCCCCGAGCGCATCCACCTCGCGCACCACCGTGCCCTTGGCCACGCCGCCAATCGCGGGATTGCAGGACATGTGTCCGATGGTGTCCAGCGCGCTCGTCACGAGGCCGACGCGTGCGCCTCGGCGCGCCGCGGCCACTGCGGCCTCGGTCCCTGCGTGCCCTGCCCCGACCACGATGACGTCGAACGACGCCTCCACGGTCCGCGATCTCCCGCCAGTCATCCCGACAAGTTACTCCCGCCTATCTTGAGGACGGCATGCCACTTCCCATCCCGCCAGGCGCTCCGACACTCGTGATCCGGCGCGACGCGTACGAGCGCGTCGGCCTCGCGCGCGCAGCCATCGACGAACGTCTGGGCCTCACGGACCAGGAGTTTCGCGTGGAGGGCGACCTCGTCCTCATCGGTCCCGTCCACGACGCGGATGCGTTCGCGTCCTTCCTCGAGGAACTCGAGTCGCTCGGGCTGTCGTTCTACGACGACTTCTTCGAGCTGAGCGGCAACTGGCCCGACTGGCTCACGGTGCTCGCCGGCTCCGGGGTGCGCGGTCGCAACAGCCCCTCCCAGCCGCAGGCGTAGCACCAGCTCGTGCGGAACCAGGGCAGCAGCAGGTTCCATCCCGGCTCCTTCACCCGGATCGTCGGCTCGTCACACAGTGGACACCGGTCGGTGTCGGGCAACAGGTAGTAGAAGGTGATCGTGGCGGCGATCCCGCGCAGCACGAAAAAGCCCACGAACACCACCGCAAAGATCACCACACCGGTCATGCGCGCACTCCACGGCCCGCGGCCGCCAGCACTCTGCTAGAGCCGCTCTTCCACGAGCACCCACGGCTCGACGAACGCGAGGTCGTCCTCGACCGTCTCGATCACCACTTCCGCCCCCACCGCGCTCATCGCCGAGCGATCGGCTGGCAGCTCCGCGGCAGGAGACCAGCGCGCGCGAAAGTCATACCGCCGGCCGTCGAAGTCGAACGCAACCCGGCCGTCCTGGCCTTCGCCGTCGCGGATGGCCTGCGTGATTCGCGCGACGTGTCCCTGGAAGCGGTACCGCGGGTCATCCTCGGGATCGGTGGAGGGAATCGCGGCACTGCGCCGGACCAGCCACCACGCGCCGAACGCCGCGATGCTCGCGGCGAGCAGCACCATCACCGCCCAGCTGGCCGTGAGGGGCGCCGAGCGCACGCGCGCGTACATCATGGCCCCGCCCACGACGAGGAAGGCGGATGCGGCGAAGGGCGCGGCGCGGTGGACCAGCTGCTCCTGCTCCACCTTCCGCACCCCGAAGAACATCACGCGGATCCATAACAGCAGGCCGCCGATGAAGGCGGCGACTGCAACGTGTTTCAGCATGTGTCAGCGCCCGAGGTGCCTGCGGAAGAACGCCACGGTGAGCGGCCACGCGGCATCCGAGGCGCGCTGGTTTGCGCCCTCGCGTCCCTCCTGCTGCCGCAGGAAGCCGTGGCCGGCTCCGTCGAAGAAATGCGCCTCGAACGACTTGCCGAGCCGCTTCATCACCGAGTCCGTCGCGGGGATGCGCGCGTTGATGCGCTGGTCGTCGCCGGCGTAGAGTCCGAGCACGGGAACACCGACTCTCGCGAGCTCGGTGGTGTCAGGCGACGCGCCGTAATAGACGACGGCCGCGCCGAGTCCCGCCGGCGAGCGCACTGCGTGCGCGAACGACGTCGCCCCGCCCCAGCAGAATCCGACGATGCCGTACCGCTTCGCCGCCGCCGGCAGGTTCATCCCGTACCGCGCCACGGCCTCGAGCTGCCGGTGGATGTCGTCGGGGCGCAAGGTGCGAATCACGCTGGTGGCGACGCTCGACGGAAGGGAATCACCCACCAGCTCCGCCTTTCCGGTGAGGAGGTCGGGCGCGATCGCGATGAACCCCGCTGCCGCCATCTGGTCGGCGACGCCACGCATCCACGCGCTCAGCCCGAAGATCTCATGGACCACGAGCACGACGGGAGCGTTCGTGGCGCGCTCCGGATACACCACCCATGCGCGAACGCTGTCGCCCTGCGCCGTGCGGATCATGGCCCATTCGCCGTGACGCGGCGAGGACTGCAGGCGCGCGGCTACGGTCGCGGCGCTGCCGGGGAGGGCCGTGCCCGTGGCTGACGCGGACACGGGGTGCATCGGCTCGGGAGCATGCGCGTGTTCCTCCTGGGTGCGCGAGCACGCCGCTGCCGCGACGAGGGCCGCGATCGAGAGCAGCGTGAGACGATGTGCCATGGTGCCTCCTCCACTGAGGTCGGGATGGTTGGTCCGATTCAATCGTAATCGGCGCGGGTGCCCGGCTCCATGACGGCGTCGAAAAAGCGAAACGCGCGCGCCTCGGCGTAATGGCGGGCGCGCCAGGGCAGGTGGCCCTCCACGAAGCCCACGTGCCCCCCGCGCTGCACGATCTCGAGATGGAGTGCGGGATTTCCGGCAGCGATGGCACGCACCCGCTGGAGCACGGCGGGCGGCAGGAAGGGATCGTCGTGCGCCGACAGCAGCAGCGCCGGCACCTGGACGCGATCGAGGAAGCCGATCGAGCTCGACCGCGCGTAGTAGTCCACGGCGTCGCGAAAGCCGTGCACGGGCGCCGTGACACAGTCGTCGAATTCGAAGATGCTCCGCGCGCGCAGCAACCGGTCGCGCTCGAAGAGATCGGGGTACCGCTCCAGCTTCGCGAGTGCCTTCTGCCGCAACGAGCGCAGGAACCTGCTGTCGTAGACCCGCCCGAATCCGGTGGCGATGTGGCGCGAACCCGCCTCGAGGTCGAACGGCACCGAGATGGCTGCGGCCGCGCGGAGCCGCGGGTGCGCGCCCGCGCCGAGCTCCCCCAGCCACTTCAGCAGCACATTGCCGCCGAGCGACACGCCCGCGAGCGCCCAGTCGCTGTCCGGGTGCCGGCGCAGCAGGGCATCGAAGAGGAAGGCCAGGTCGCTCGTTTCCCCCGAGTGGTAGAACCGGCGCGCCAGATTCGGCGCGTCGCCGCATCCGCGATGCATGAAGAGCACCGCGCCCCAGCCCCGCTGTCGCGCATTCTCGAACATGGGCGCGACGTAGTGGGAGCGGATCGTGCCCTCGAGCCCATGCAGCAGCAGCACGCGCGGCGCCGACTCCGGGGCATCGAGCACGTGGAGCTCGAGCCCGTCGCCATCGGGGGCCGTGAGCACTTCGCGCCGGAGCGCGAGACGCGGCTTCCCGCGCATGAACCGGCCCCAGATCGTCTGCGCGTGCCCGCCCGGTAGCCACCAGGCCGGGCTGTACCTATACTCGCCGTCGCCGCGGTGCACCCGTTTCGTCCTCGTCCATGGAAGTCCAGGTATTCGGCCTCAAGAAAAGCGCGGACACGCGCAAGGCGCTCCGGTTCTTCGCGGAACGGCGGGTCCGAGCGCATTTCGTCGACTTGCAGGAGCGGGAGCTTGCCGCCGGCGAGCTGCAGCGCTTCGTGCAGAAATTCGGGCTCGACGCGCTGGTGGACCGCGAGTCGAAACGATTCGCAGAGCTGGGGATGAAGCACGCCCAGATCAGCAGTTCACGCTGGGTGGACAAGGTGCTCGCCGAGCCTGCCCTCCTGCGCCTCCCTCTCGTACGACGTCTGGGGCAGCCGCCCGGCCTCACCGTTGGACTGGCGGAGGAAGAGTGGAAGAGGTGGGTAAAGTAGCCTGATCGAGCCACGAAGGCGCCACTATCGCGTCAAAACTCCCCAATAAAGCCGATTTCTGGCTCGAGCGAGTGCTGGAACCGTTCCTTCACCGCGCCCTGGGCAAGCGCGATCAGCTCACGCACGTCGGCGGCGGTGGCGCCGCCGAGGTTCACGAGGATGTTCGCGTGGATGTGGGAGATCTGGGCGTCGCCCACGCGGCGGCCCTTGAGACCGCACTGATCCACCAGGCGGCCGGCCCCGACCCCTTCGATCTTCTTGAAGATCGAGCCGGCGCTCGGGTGGTAGTCGAGCCACGGATGCCGGCTGCCGCGCCAGCTGAGGTTCTCCTGCATCACGCGATGCATCGCGGCGGGGTCGCCGCGCTGGAGCCGGAACGTGGCGGAGAGAACGACGTCGCGCCGGTGGTGGAACACCGAGTCGTCGTACCCGAACTTGACGTACTCCGGTCCCACCGTCTTCCGCTCTCCTTCTTCACTGAGGATCTCGCACGACTCGAAAACCTCCGCGATGAACATCGTGCGCTCACGTTCCGGCGCCGGTGACAGGAAGTGGAGGTTCTGCCAGATCGCGCCACCCACCGTGCTGGGGATGCCGACATAGTGCTCGAACCCCGACCAGCCGTTGCGGACGGCGTCGATGATCAGCTCCTTCATCGTGGCGCCGCTGTCCGTCCGCAGGCGTCCGTCGGCGTCGAAGGCGTGCGTGCTGGCGACGTTCCTGATCACGAGGCCGCGGAACCCGCGGTCACCGACCAGGATGTTCGCGCCAAGGCCCAGCACGAAGTACGGGACGCCGGTCTTCCGGGCGGCGAGCACCGCGTTCGCGAGCTCGTCGGCGGAGCGGGCCTCGAAAAACAGGTCGGCGGGGCCGCCGATGCGGAAGGTGGTGTAGGGGGCCAGCGGCACGTCGCGGAGGACGCGATCCGCGCCCAGCGCTCGCGCGAGTGTATCGGTCGTTGTCATGTTCGGCTGAAAAGCTACGCACATATTCCGCCAGTGACGGCTGGCTGGCGCAGGGATTGCTCGCCTGTGAGCCTGCGTTGCCGACGGCCTGTCTTGTGAATAAATTCACAAGAAGCCGACAATTGGCGGCGGCAGCTCTCGCGATGTGAACTCTCTGAAAATCTCTGGAGGCACGGCAATGCGGTTCCATGGACTGGTGCTGGTGGCGGCGGTGGCCGCACTGAGCGCCTGCGGTGGTGGTGACACGAACACGGATACGAGCGCTGCGGCTGGTGCCGGTCCCGCGGCTGGTGCCGCGACCGGCACGGCGGCGCCCGTGACCGGCAGGGTCCACGAGGTGAAGATGCTCGGCGACGAACGCGGTTATCGCTTCGAGCCGGCGGACATCACGATCAAGGCAGGCGATGGCATCAAGTGGGTGATGGTTTCCGGCGCTCCGCACAACGTCGCGTTCGAGAACGTCGCGGCCGACGCCAAGGGCCAGCTCTCGGCCAACATGCCGAACCAGCTCACGGACCTGTCGAGCCCGATGCTCATCAACGCGAACGAGACGTACGAGATGTCCTTCGCCAACGTGAAGCCCGGCAAGTACAACTACGTGTGCACGCCGCACATCGCGAACAACATGCGCGGCTCCATCACCGTCCAGTAGTCGGAACGGTCGCAGGTGCAGGTGAAGGCGGGCGCGCATGCGCCCGCCTTTTGCATTCTGCCCAGTCGTGCGGACACGTTCCGGTACCGACCTTCGTCGCGCGATCTCCCGGCAGGCCTGGCTGGCCAATCGCGCGCGCAATGCACTGCACCGCCCCGCGTTCATCGGCGCGATCAGCGTGGCCACTTTCGTGACCGCGATCGTGTCCATGATCGTGGTGCCGCGGATGCAGTCGCGGCCGGAAGCGTCGGTTCCCGTGGCGCCGCGGCCAGACACCATGAGCCTGCTGGTGAACATCGGAACCGCCCGCCTCCGGGCCCGCGAAGCGGACTCGACATTGCTCGCGGCCCGCACCGAAGCACTGGAGGTGGCCCGCAAGCGCGCGGAAGACTCACTCGCCACCGCGCGGATGATGGACAGCCTCGGCCTGAACCCGGTGGCGACGCGCGACTCGCTGACGCGGCACATCGCCGCCGTGGACCGGGCGCTCGCGCGCGCGGAGCAGGCGCCGCTCCCCTCGTCGTACCGCGCGGTGGCCGATCTGCCGGACCTGCGCGGCCACCCGCGCGTCCTCGCGCTCGTGGACTCGCTCGACGACATCGAGCGGGAGCGCGAGGCCTTTGGCGCGATCGGCGGCGTGGATCCGGTATTCGTCGCGCTCACCACGCGCGCCAGCGAGATCGGGCGCGGGATCATCGCGCTCGCCACGCAACGGCGCGCGGCGGCCGCGGCGGAGCTGGCCGCGATGCAGCCGATGCCCGCGGCGTTCTTTCAGGCCGGGCAGGTGGACACCCTGCCCCTGCTCGCGGTGCGCGATTCCGCCGCGGGTGCCGTGCAGGAGGTGGAGGCCGAGCTGGCGCGGCGGCGCCAGCAGGCCATGGCGCTTGACCGGGAGGAAGAGCGCCTCCGCGAGCTCGCCAACGCGGTTCCGCCGCCGCTCGCGCTGCTGGCCGCCGCATTCGTGCTGAGCGCGGTCTTCGGGTTCGGGACGGCGCTCTTCCGTGAGCTCCGCAACCCGCGCGTCGCCAATGCGCAGGAACTGGAGCGGTATCACGGCGTTCGCGTGCTGTCCACGGTGGAGAACACGGAACCGAGCGTGGAGCGGGGGCGGCGCGAGGCCGATCGGGCCGCGCCTCCGTATTTCGATCCCGGCGCGGAGGGATACCAGCTGGCGTACCTCGCGCTCGCCACGGACCATCCGGCGCTGCTGACCGTGACCGTCACCGGCGACGATCCGGTCATCGCGGCCGTGCTCGCGTGCAACCTGGCCGCGGTGGCCGCCGACGAGGCCCGCAGCACCCTGGTGGTGGATCTCGATCCGCGGTCGAGCGCATCGGCCACGCTGCGCACGCGCGCGGCGCCGGGGATCGCGGACGTGCTCGCGGGTCGTGCCGAGTGGCCCGACGTCACGGTGCAGGCGCGCGTCGGCCGTGACAAGTCGGTGGACCTCGTGCCGCGCGGGCTCGGGAGCTTCGCCGCGAAGGACGTCGTCGCGCTGCTGGCCCGCGACGGCGCGCGGCTGTCGCGCTACTACGACGCGGTGGTCGTGCTGTCGTCGCCCGAGATCATCCTGGCGGGGCTGCCCGCGGCGCTCCCGTCCAGTGACCTGGTCTACTCGGCGCAGCCCGCGCTCACGCCACTGCGGGCGCTGCGCGCGGAGCTCGACCAGTTGCGTCTCGCGGGCGCCGAGCTGCGCGGGGTGGTGTTGTGGGACGCCGAGCGCCCCCTGCTCGCGACGCCACGCGAGCTCACGGGCAAGGCGCGCGACCGGTCGGAGCCCGCGCCGGCGACCGCGGGCGCGTAGCGCCGCGCCGCCTGGCGCCGGGATGTAGCTTTGGGATGTGCCGTCCTCCCATGCGCCCATGACGATCACGGGTTATTCCGACCGGATCAATCACGCGCTCGCTTTCGCGGCCAAGCACCACGACCAGCAGGTGCGGAAGGGCACGCGGCTTCCCTACCTCACGCATCCGGCGAACGTCGCGATCATCCTCACGCGCTACGGGTGTGACGAGACGACGGTCGTTGCCGGCATCCTGCACGACGTCGTCGAGGATTGCGTCACGAAGGACTACACGCGCGACATGCTCGAGGAGCGCATCGCGTCGAAGTTCGGCAGTGACGTCCTCGACACGGTGCTCGCCGTGACCCATCGCAACCACGACGACGAGGGAAACGAGTTCACCAGCGAGGAGAGGAAGGCCGACTACCTCGACCGGCTGTCGGCGTCCAGCGAGCGGGCGCGCTGGGTGTGCGCCGCGGACAAGCTGCACAACGCCAACTCCATTCTCACGGACGTCAAGCGGACCGGGTGGCCCGAGAACGTGTGGGGCCGGTTCAAGGCGGGGAAGGAGGGCACGATCCGCTTCTACCGCGCGGTCCACGACCGGCTGAAGGCGCTTGGCTTCGACGCGCCGATCATGGCGGAGCTGGAAGCCACGGTCGTGGACATGGAGAGCCACGCCGACCGCTGATCAGCGTGCGCCGGCGGGCTCCTCGTCGCGCGCATACTTCCGCGCGACGTAGTTCTCGAGGATGTCGAGGAATTCCTTGACGAGGCCGTCGCCGCGCAAGGTGGTGAGCAGCGCGCCGTCCATATAGACCGGCGCCTTGGGATCCTCGAAGGTGCCCGGCAGCGAGATGCCGATGTTCGCGTGGCGCGACTCGCCGGGCCCGTTCACGACGCAGCCCATCACCGCCACCTTCATCTCCTCCACGCCGGGATAGCGCTCGCGCCACTCCGGCATCCGCGTGCGCAGGTAGGACTGGATCTCCTCCGCCATCTGCTGGAAGAACGTCGAGGTGGTGCGGCCGCATCCGGGGCACGCCGTGACCTGTGGCTCGAAGCTCCGCAACCCGAGCGACTGCAGCACCTGCTGCGCCACGCGCACCTCCTCGGTGCGATCGCCGCCGGGGCGCGGCGTGAGGGAAACGCGGATGGTGTCGCCGATGCCCTGCGCCAGGAGCAGGGAGAGCGCCGCCGTGCTGGCGATGATCCCCTTCGACCCCATACCCGCCTCGGTGAGCCCGAGATGCAGCGGGTAGTCGCAGCGTGACGCGAGCCGGCGATAGACCTCCACGAGGTCGCGCACCTCGGACACCTTCGCGGAGATGATGATGCGGTCGTGACCGAGCCCGGTGTCCTCCGCGAGGGCGGCGGAGCGCAGCGCGCTCGCGAGCATCGCCTCGATGTACACGTCCTTCGCCTCGCGCTGCACCGGCGACCGCGCGTTCTCGTCCATCATCTCGGTCAGGAGATCCTGGTCGAGCGAGCCCCAGTTCACGCCGATGCGGACGGGCTTGTCGTTGTCCACCGCGATCTGCACGATGGTGCGGAAGTTCTCGTCGCGTCGCTTGCTCCCGACGTTGCCGGGATTGATGCGATACTTGTCCAGCGCGCGGGCGGTGTCCGGATACTTTGCGAGCAGCAGGTGCCCGTTGTAGTGGAAGTCGCCGACGATGGGCGTGGGGACGCCGGCGTCGCGAACGCGCTGCACCATCGCGGGCACCGCGGCCGCGGCCTCCTCGTTGTTCACCGTGACGCGCACGATCTGTGATCCCGCGGCGGCCAGGGCGAGCACCTGTGCCGCGGTGCCCTCCGCGTCGGCGGTGTCCGTGTTCGTCATGGACTGCACCACGACAGGGAACGCCGAGCCCACCGGCACCATCCCCACCCAGGTCGTCGGCGTCTGGCGCCGTTCCGTGAATGTCATCGTCGTCCGTTCCTCGTCCTGAAGATACCGCCCCGCCGGACCGCCGTGCCCCGGCATTGACCGGCCGTGGATGCGCCAATACCTTCGCACCGCGTTTTCCCGGCGGCATGGTGCCGTCGGGATTCATAGGGGAGAGCGTCCAGCGGGACGGGCCCCAGGTTCTCATCAGGAGCAGGTATGCGCACGACGGGCAAGGTGAAGTGGTTCAACGATGCGAAGGGTTTCGGGTTCATCACACCGGACGGCGAGGATCGCGATTGCTTCGTCCACTACAGCGCCATCCAGGGCAGCGGCTTCAAGACGCTGGCCGAGGGCGAGGCGGTGGAGTTCGATCTCGTGCAGGGCGCCAAGGGTCCGGCCGCCGAGAACGTCGCGCGCGCCAACGGCTGATTCATCATCGCTGTGGGCATGGGAACGCCGGCGGAAACGCCGGCGTTCTTTTTTTAGCGCGCCAGTTGCCGGGGCCGTCCGCGCCGTCTCGGGGGCGCGGACTGGAGTGCGTCGAGCAACCGGGCGTGCAGCGTGTGCTCGATGTCAGCCAGCGGCAGCTGGATTCGGATGCCCGAAGGAGTGCGAAGCTCGCCGAGGCCTCGGCCGTCGTATCCCTCCGCCACGATCTGCACGGCGTGCGCGAGCGGAATGCGCAGCTCCGCGTTGAGGAGCCGGATGACCGCTATGCACAGCACGCCGTGGTCCGAGACCCGCCGCTCGATCCCCTGCCGCGAGCCGGAACACCCTGGTACCTCGTGATGCGAGAGGAGGTTGTCGATCCACTTGAGTGGAGCGTCAACTGTAAGTGCTGTTACAGCAACGTCGTACGACCTGGCTGACAAATGTTCCTAATAATAGAGGATTTCGCCAAGCTATAGGTTCTGGCGCCGGGCTGATATCCTATACAATTAGGATATTAGGCGCAATCGCCGGCTCTCGTGCACTGACGTTGCCAAACGGACCCATCAACTGTCATTGGCGCACGTGCGACTGAAATCATCAGACAACAATTGGAGGAAGATCATGCGTTCGATGACCGGTGTTGGCCTGGCTCTCGCAGCGGCCCTCATTGCCACCCCCGCGGCGGCACAGACCTCGTTCAGCATCGCCGCTGGTGCGACGGTTCCCGTTGGCAGCACCGCCGATGCGGTGGATGTGGGCTACAACGCCATCCTGGGCCTCGGCATCAAGCCGCCGCTCGCGCCGCTCGGACTGCGGATCGAAGGCATGTACAACTCGCACGCCGTGAAGGACGGAGGCGGCTCCAACATGCAGACGCTTGCCGCCATCGTGAACGGAACGCTGTCGGGAGTGGGCATGCCCATCCCGATGGGCTACCTCATCGCGGGTCTCGGCATGTACAGCAGCAAGTTGACCGACGTGCCGATCATCGGTAACACCGACAGCGAGACCGACATCGGCTTCAACATCGGCGCCGGGATCAACATCCCGCTCACCGGCTTCAGCACGTTCCTCGAGGCACGCTTCCATTTCATCCAGACGGAAGGCAACTCGACGAAGCTCATCCCCATCTCGTTCGGTATCAAGTTCTGAGTCCCCCGGGGGAACTCAGCCGCACGGGCCGTGTCCTTATGGACACGGCCTTTTGCATTCCCCGTTGACGGCCGATGTGGACATTGTATACAATTATCCCAAGCTATCAGACCCGAGGAATGGCCATGCGCTCCACGATCGCCGCGTTCCTGCTCTCCGCTTCCCTTCCCGCCGCACTCGACGCCCAGATCTTCCTGTCGCACTCCGCCAACCGGTCGACGGGCGGTGGCTGGAGCTTCGATGTCGGTGGCCAGATGGCCAGGCCCGTCGGGGAATTCGGCGCCAACGTGAAGCACGCATGGGGCGGAGCCTTCGCGGCCCGCTACCACTTTCCGCGCGTCCCCGTGCTCGGTGTGCGCGGCGACATCGGCTTCCTCAACTATGGCCACGAGCGCAAGCGGGTGATGCTGAGCTCCACCATCAACCGGGTGCTCGTGGACCAGACCACCACGAACAACATCGCGCTGATCACGATCGGGCCGGAGCTGGCGCTGCAGAGCGGGCCGCTCCGTCCGTACGTCTACGGCTTCGGCGGCTGGTCGCACTTCTATACGGAATCGTCCGCCAGCGACGACCGCAGCGGCCAGTCCTTCGCGAGCAGCGTGAACTTCTCGGACGGCGGTGGCACCGGGGGGTGGGGCGGGGGGCTGCGCATCCCGTTCCGCGCGCGCTCGGTGGACGTGTCGCTCGACGGCGGCGCGCGCTTCACCCGGAACTGGACGCGGAGCTACCTGCGCCCCGGCGACATCACCGACCAGCCCGACGGCTCACTCGTGTTCAACGAGCGTCGCACCGCCGCCGACTTCTGGCAGTTCCACCTCGGCGCATCGTTCACACCGCGCAGGCGTTCGCGCTGAGCAAACCAGCAGCAACTGCGCATCCGAAAAACGTCACATCAGACCGAAGCGATCCGAAAATCCAGGCAAGCTCCTCTCGCCAATGCGTGAGGAGCTTTTTCGTTGGTCGATTCGGATACGTTCGGCTTCGTGTGACGCAATTCGGATGCGTCGCTCCCGGACTCAGGGAGAAGCAGCGTGTGTTCTGCCACTGACCCGCTCGGCCCGGATCGCGGCCCGCGCGGCCTCGAGCTGCGCGCGGACGGCCCGCGGGCTCGTGCCCCCTTCCACGTCGCGCCGCTCGATCGACGCGGAGGCGCCGAGCGCCTCGAGCACGTCGCCGGCAAACAGCGGGTGCGCGTCGGTGAACGCCGCGAGCGGCAGGTCGCCGAGCTCGCACGCATCGGTTTCCGTGCGCCGAACCAGCCCGCCCACCGCCTTGTGCGCCTCGCGGAACGTGGCGCCCTTGCGTACGAGGTAGTCCGCGAGATCCGTGGCCATCATGCTGCTCGACACGGCCGCGCGCATGCGCTCCGTGCGGAACGACAGCTCGGCAAGCGAGCCGCGGAACGCGGGGAGCACGAGCAGCATCGTGTCCACGGCATCGAACAGCACGCGCTTGTCGTCCTGGAGATCCTTGTTGTAGCTGGACGGCAGGCCCTTGATGGTGGCCAGCAGGGAGACATGATCGCCGAGGAGCCGCGCCGCGGCGCCTCGCGCCAGCTCGAGCGCGTCCGGGTTGCGCTTCTGCGGCATCATGCTCGAGCCCGAGGTGAACGTGTCGCCGAACTGCACGAAGCCGAACTCGCTCGAGCCGTAGATGATGAGATCCTCGGCGAAGCGGGAGAGGTGCGCGCCGGCCATCGCGCATCCGAACATCACTTCGGCGACGAAGTCGCGATCGGACACGGCATCCATGGAGTTCGACGACACCGCCTCGAAGCCGAGCGTTCCCTGGAGCAGCGTGCGCGAGATCGGGTAGGCACACCCCGCCACGGCGCCGCTGCCGAGCGGGAGCACCGCGGCGGCGCGATACGCGGCGCGCAGCCGCTGCCGGTCGCGCTCGAGCGGCCAGAAGTGCGAGAGCAGCCAGTGCGACACGGAGACCGGGATGGCGCGCTGCAGGTGCGTGTAGCCCGGCATGACCGCGTCCTCGAGCCCGGTGGCCTTGTCGACGATGACCTGCTGGAGGTGTCGAATGGCGGCGTCGAGCCGGGTGCACGCATCCATGGACCAGAGCCGCGACGCGGTGGCCACCTGGTCGTTGCGGCTGCGTCCCGTGTGCAGCTTCGACGCAACCTCGCCGGCCTCCTCGTGCAGGAGGCGGTCGATCAAGGTGTGGACGTCCTCGTCCCCGGGACCAGGCTGTTCGCCCGCGTCGAGCCGCTCGGCCACCGCGTCCAGGCCGCGCTCGAGCGCGCGGCTTTCGTCGAGCGACAGCACGCCGGCGCCCCAGAGCGCGACGGCCCAGGCCTTCGACGCCTGGAGGTCGAAGGGCCAGAGCCGGAAATCCACGCCGATGGAGTTGTTCAGGGCATCGAACTCCGGAGCCGGGCCGGCGCCAAACCGCCCGCCCCACAACTTGTGGGCGCGGGCGGAGGCGGCATGCAGCGCCGCCGTGCTCACGCGACGGCCAGCTGGGCCGGCACGCTCTCCTCGGCCACGTCGGTCGCGGCTTCGGCCGGCATGGGCTGCTCGGCGGTGCGGGCAGCCAGCTCGAGGTCCTTCAGCGCGCGCACGCGCTGCGGGAGCCCGAACAGGCGGATGAAGCCGGCCGCGTCGCTCTGCTGGTAGACGTCGTCCTCACCGAAGGTGACGAAGCGCTCGTCGTACAGCGCGTGCACGCTGCTCCGGCCTGCCACGGCCATGCTCCCCTTGTAGAGCTTGAGCGACACCGAGCCGGACACGCGCTCCTGCGTGACGGCGACGAACGCGTCGTACGCCTCGCGCTCGGTGGTCCACCAGCGGCCCTCGTACACGAGGTCCGCGTAGCGGGGGGCGATGAGGTCCTTGGAGGCCAGGGTGCGCCGGTCGAGCACGAGCTGCTCCAGTTCCGAGTGCGCCGCGTACAGCAGGGAACCGCCCGGGGTCTCGTACACCCCGCGCGACTTCATGCCGACGAGGCGATCCTCGACGAGGTCGATGACGCCGACACCGTTCCGCCCGCCGATCTGGTTGAGGGCCGTGAGCAGCTCCACCGGGCCGAGCGCCTCGCCATTGACGGCGACGGGCGTGCCCTGCTGGAATTCGATCGTGACCATCTCGGCCACGTCGGGCGCATTCTGCGGGGTGGACGTCAGCATGAGGAGGTCGTCCGGAGGCGCGGCCGCCGGATCCTCGAGGACGCCGCCCTCGTGGGAGAGATGCCAGATGTTGGCGTCGCGCGAATAGATCTTCTCCTTCGTCGCGGCGACGGCGATGCCGTGCTTCGCCGCATAGGCGAGCGCGTCCTCGCGGCTGCGGATGTCCCAGATGCGCCAGGGCGCGATGACCGGAAGGTCCGGCGCCATGCTCGCGTAGGTGAGCTCGAAGCGGACCTGGTCGTTCCCCTTGCCGGTGCAGCCGTGCGCAAGCGCATCGGCGCCCACGCGACGGGCCACTTCCACCTGGCGCTTCGCGATGAGCGGGCGCGCCATGGACGTGCCGAGGAGATACTTCCGGTTGTAGATCGCGCCGGCGCGGAGGGTGGGGAAGATGTAGTCGCGCACGAACTCGGCGCGGAGGTCCTCGATGAAGCATTCCTCCGCGCCGGATGCGAGCGCCTTTTCCCGGACGCCAGCGAGCTCGGCGTCACCCTGGCCGATGTCGGCGGCGACGCAGATGACGCGCGCGTCGTAGTTCTCGCGCAGCCAGGGCACGATGATCGAGGTGTCGAGACCGCCTGAATAGGCGAGAACGATGGTCCGGGTCATTCCTGCTCCCTCACAAATGGATTGATTATGCAGAACGGTGCATAATTAAGCATATCCGGCCGCTCGAGTCAATACATTGAAGTGAATTCACCCCCTGGAGAGCGCGGTGAGCCGGAGGGTGACCTCCTGGCGGGCCGCGGCGGAGCGACAGACGACGAGGATGGTGTTCTCGCCGGCGATGGTCCCGAGCACCTCCTTCCATCCCTCGGCATCGATGGCCTCCGACACCGGTTGGGCGCCGGACGCCAGCGTGTGGAGCACGATCATCTCGCCCACGCCGTCGATGGACGAGAAGAGCTGGGGAAGCAGCGATGCCAGAGAGGGAATCGCCTCGGAGCCCACGCGCTCGGGCAGCGCGTAGCGGACTCCCGTCTCCCCGGGCACCCTCGCCACGCCGAGCTCATGAAGGTCGCGCGACAGGGTAGCCTGGGTGACGCGGACGCCGCGCCGCGCGAGCAGCGCCCGGAGCTGCTCCTGCGACGCCACGTCGGTGGCGCCGATCAGCTCGAGGATCGCCGCATGCCGCTCGGTCTTGCCAGCCATGTTCCGGAGGATGTGAGTGGACCGGGTTGACCCCGGATGCCTGTATTATTATACATTCGTCGTGAATAATACGGTACCCGTCGGAGTGCTCGGGGCCAGCGGATACGCGGGCCGGGAGCTGTGCGCGTTGATTGCCGGGCATCCCGGCATGACCCTGGCGTTCGCGACCGCGAACGAGCAGCGCGGGCAGACCGTGCGCGCCGGCGGCACGAGCGTGACCTTCGTGGCCACCGAGGACGCGCCGCTCGGCGAGGCCGAGCTCGTGTTCAGTGCGATGCCGCATGGCGCCTCCCGTGAATGGGTGCGCGCGGCGCGCGAGAGCGGCGCTCGCGTCGTGGACCTCTCGCATGACCTCCGGCCCGGGAACGGATGTGAGGGCGCGCCCTATGGGCTCACCGAGCTCAATCGCGAGCGCATCGCGGCCGCCGATATCGTCGCCAACCCCGGCTGCTATCCCACGTCCATCCTGTTGGCGCTTGCCCCCGCGGTGAGCGCCGGCATCATCGCCCCCGGGTCGAGCATCATCGTGAACTCGGCGAGCGGCGTGACGGGCGCGGGCAACTCCCCGAAGCGCGAGCTGCTCTTCGCGGAGATCGCCGGCGACTATCGGGCCTACGGCACCGGGAACACGCACCGCCACCTCAACGAGATGCGTTCCACGCTTGGCACCTGGGGGGTGGATGCGGACCTCGTGTTCACGCCGCACCTTCTCCCGGTGGCGCGCGGGATCCTCTCGTCCATCACCCTCGAGCTCGCGGACGGCGTGGCCGACCCGGAGGCGATCTGGCGCGAGGCGTACGCCGGCGAGCCCTTCCTCGAGCTCACCGGCGAGCCGCCGGCGCTGAAGGACGTCCTGCATCGCAACGCGGTGCGCGTGAGCGTCACGCGCCTTGCTGGCACCCGGCGCCCCATGTTGCTCGTGCTTTCGGCGATGGATAACCTGGTGAAGGGCGCCGCGGGACAGGCGGTGCAGAACGCGAACCTGATGCTGAACATGCCCGAAACGCTGGGGCTCCCCGCATGACGCGCGTGATCAAGATCGGGGGGCGGCCGCAGGGCGATCCGTCGCTGGCAGCGCTCATCGCCGAGGCGTGGGACGCCGTGCAGGGGATGGTCATCGTCCATGGCGGTGGCGACGAGGTGAGCGCGCTGCAATCGCGGCTCGGCGGCGCGGCGCAGTTCGTGGACGGGCGACGCATCACGAGCGCGCAGGACGTCGAGCTGGTCCGCATGGCGCTGTCCGGATCCGCCAACAAGCGGCTCGTGTCCGCGCTCGTGCGCGAGGGCGTGCGCGCGGTGGGCCTCTCGGGCGAGGACGCCTCGCTGATCGCGGCGACACCGGTGGACGCGGCGAAGCTCGGTCACGTCGGCGCCCCCCAGCGCATCAACGTTTCGCTGCTCGAGCACCTCATCGACGGCGGCTACCTCCCGGTCATCTCGCCGGTGAGCCGCAACATCGGGCACGAGCTGGGCCCCGCGCTGAACGTGAACGCGGACGACGCCGCCGCGGCCATAGCCGCCGCCATCGAAGCGACCGAGCTGGTCATCGTGAGCGACGTGGCGGGCGTTCTCGTGGACGGGGCCGCGGCCGATACGCTGACGCTGGCGGAAGCGCAGGCCCTGCTGCACGACGGGCGCGCGGCCGGTGGCATGCGCGCGAAGCTCACGGCCGCCATCGCGGCGGTGGAAGGGGGCGTGAAGAAGGTCCGGATCACGGACCTCGGGGGCATCACCGACGGCGAGCGCGGCACGCGCATCCTTCCCGCCACGGAGTAGGGACATGGCGCTTCCCGCGATCGGAATCACCGGCAGCGACGACACCAGGACGGACATGCCCCGCGGCAATCGCGACGCGGTGCTGCCGACCTACAGGCGCGCCCTCGAGATGGTGCGCGGCGAGGGCGTGTACCTGTTCGACGCCGATGGGAACCGGTACCTCGATTTCGTGAGCGGCATCGCGGTGAACGCCCTCGGCTACTCGGACGCCGGCCTGGCGGCGGCACTCCAGCGGGCCTCCGCCGGACTGCTGCACGTCTCGAACCTCTACTGGACGGAGCCGGCGGTTCGCCTGGCGACGATGCTCGTCGACCGTTCGTTTGCCTCCCACGTCTTCTTCTGCAATTCGGGCGCGGAGGCCAACGAGGGCGCCTTCAAGTTCGCGCGCCGCTGGGGACGCGAGACCAGCGACGCCAAGCGCGACATCGTCGCGCTGCGCGGCGGCTTTCACGGCCGGCTGTTCGCGAGCCTGGCGGCCACGGACCGTCCGAGCTACCGCATGCCGTTCCGTCCGCTGGCGGGCGGCATCTCGATCGCGGAGCGGGACATCGAGGACCTGGCACAGGTGCTCCACGCCGACACCACCGCCGCGCTGATCCTCGAGCCCGTGCAGGGTGAGGGCGGCGTGCGCGTCATGGATCCCGGCTTCCTCCGGGAGCTGCGCGCCCTGACGCGCGAGCGGCAGATCGCGTTGATCTTCGACGAGATCCAGTGCGGGCTGGGGCGTACGGGGACGGTGTTCGCCTACGAGCAGTCCGGTGTGGAGCCGGACCTGCTGACGCTCGCGAAGCCGATCGCCGCCGGCCTGCCCATGGGCGCGGTGCTCGTCAGCGCGCCGATCGCCGCCACCATCCGCGCGGGCGACCACGGCACGACGTTCGGCGGCGGCCCGTTCGTGGCGACCGTCGCGGAGTACGTCGTGGAGCGGTTGAGCGACCCAGCGCTGCTCGAGTCGGTGCGCGTGAACGGCGCCTGGTTCGGGGACCAGTTGCGCGAGCTGGCGCGCCGCACCGGACGGATTCGCAGCGTGCGCGGCGCCGGCTACATGTGGGGCATGGATGTCACGGGCACGGCGGCCCACGTCGTGAGCGAGGCGCAGGACGCCGGGCTGCTGGTGTGCAGCGCCGGCGAGTACACGGTGCGCATCCTGCCGCCGCTGGTGACGTCGCGCGACGAGCTCGCGCACGGCCTCTCGGTTTTGGAGCAGGTGCTGTGAGCGCGCAGGCGACACAGCCGCTCATCCGGCGCGCCACCGTGGCGGACGCCGATGCCATCGCGCGGCTGAACAACTCGTTCGCCGACCAGCACCTCATGCTGCGGCGTACGCCCGAGATGATCGCGCTCGCCTGCGACGACTACGTCGTGGCGGTGGACGAGCGGGGGCGCATCCTGGCGTGCGGCGCGCTCAAGGAATACTCCCCCTCCGTGGCGGAGGTCGCAGCGATTGCGGTGGCGCCCGGGGCGCAGGGGCTCGGGCTCGGGCGCCGGATCGTGGGCGCCGTCGAAGCGCTGGCGCGCAAGCGCGGCATCCCCGAAGTCTTCGCGCTCACGCTCGCTCCACCGTTCTTCGAGGCCCTCGGCTACCTGCGCGTGGATCGCGCCCGCTATCCGGAGAAGATCCGGCGCGACTGCATTGGCTGCGCCCGACGGTTCGCCTGCAACGAAACGTGCTTCGCGAAGCCGCTGCGGGAGGTTCGCGAGGAGACGCTCGCCGCGGCGGCGTGAGCGCGATCGAGGAGCTGCGCTTCGGCGCGGCGCGCACGCTCAACGTGCGGGATTCGCTCCCCACGGCGGCCGAGGCGGTTCGTCGCGCCGAGAACTTCCTGCGCGAGCACCAGATTCGCGGCAGTGGCGAGGTGCTGATCATCACGGGCCGCGGGAACAACAGCCCGGATGGCATCGGCGTCGTGCGCGCGGCCGTGGAGAAGCTGCTCTTCTCGCTGCGGCGTCGCGGGGTCGTGGAGTCCCACGCGCCGTACAATCCGGGATCCTTCACGGTGCGGCTCGCGCCCGTGCGCCAACTCGCGGACGCGCCGCGGCGAATCGGGGAGCGCACCCGGCCCGCGCCCGTCCCGGTGGTGGCCGGCTTGTCTGCCGAGACGAACACGATGCTTCGCCGGCTGGCCGAGCGGTCGCTCGACGAGCTCGGCGTGCAGCAGGACGAGCGGACGGTGAGCGACGAAATGCACCGGCACCTGCGCATGCTGGCCCCGTCGCTGCCCGGCGGCGCGGCGATGGAGTCCGCGTTGCAGGCCGCACTCGGGCTCGCGCTCGAGGAATACGACCGATAGATCGCGACAACGCCACGCATCGCGACCGACCTCTCGCGCGGATTGCTGCTGAGCGGACGGAAACAACCACGGAGACTGCCACCGCAAGACCTGTGGTTTGTGCTACAGGCGCTCGGGACTATCGCTCCAAAGGAAACAAACCCCAGGAAGTATTCGCGGCTGTTTCCGTCTTCTCAGTGCTGATCCGCGCGTGAGGTCGGTCGAGATGTCAGGAGCATCGATCGAGATCGAGATGCTAGCGGACGAGCAGGGCGAGCAGCACGAGCACGGCTCCCGCGATGAGACCTCCCGCGGCCCACCACAGCCGCTCGCGGGGCGATGCCACCGGTTGCGACGCGCGCGGCTCGGACGAGATCGACTTCATGCCCCGCGGTGACGATCGCCGCCGGGCGACGTACGCTCGGGGCAGGACGCGTCCATCGGCGCGGCTGGTGCGCGGCGCGGCGCCGAACACCGGGCGCGGCAACCCGGGTGGCGATCGACGCCGGATCGACTCGACCGGGGCAGGCGATGGCGCGGACACGGTGGCGAGTGCAGCGACTGGCGCCGCCTCCACCGGGGCGGACACCCGCGCAGGCGCCGGCGCGGCCACGCGCACACGCGGGAGGTCCGCGTCGAGTGCGACGGGCACGGCGTGATCCACGACCGGACTGGGCGCGCGCGGCGGCTCGTGCTCGCGCACCCTGGCGCGAGCCAGGGTTGCGCTGGCGCCCGCGACCGCGCCGGCGCAGGCGCACCCCACGGCGGCAGCCACGTCGAGGAGCATGCGCTGTTCTCCGAGCAGGTGCTGTCCCACCGCAGTGACGAAATCCTGATCATCCACTTCGACGGCCAGCAATGCAGGGTGGTGCTGGTGCAGCACGGCGCGGCAGGGCAGCCCGCCCGGCTCGGAGTGAAAGCGCCGCCGGTCCGGCGGGAGCACGTCGAACTCCGTTGGCTGCGCGCCGGCCACGATGCCGCGGTCCGCGAGCTCGGCGAACAACTCTGCCGGCTGGATCCATCGGTCTATGGTGTCGCTTGCGCCGCCAGGGCACGCGCCGGCAAACGTGACCACGGGTCGCGCCGGTGCGTACAGGGCGCGCAGATATTCGGCTGCCGCGACCACGGGCGACACGGTGCAGATGAGCATCGGCTCGATGGCATCGCCGTGCGCGGCGAGGCGATCCTGCACGCGCGGGCAGCTGCACTGCAGCATCGGGCCGTCCGTGCGCTTCAGGCGGTCGAGCACGCGTGCGGCGATGAGCTCGTCGCCCCAGCTCGCCGGGACCACGGCGTCGAACCCCGCGCCCAGGCATGCATGCGTGAGCTGCACGGCGGTCGCCGGCGTGGCGGCAAGCACCGTGTCCGTCCCGAGGATGAGGAGCGAAGCAGCCGTCGTGGGGAACCGTCCGATGATGCGGATGCCGCCCTGCTCCCGTGGGGATCGGCGGAAATCGCGCCCCTCAAGAGAGGGTGGGCAAAGCCCTTCGTCAAGAGCGGCCCAGACATTGCAACCCGTTGTCCCGTCACGAGAAGCGAGGCAGCATTGAGGGCCCACGACGTACAGCCCGCGGCCACACCGCGGTTGGCGCCACCGACAGTCGATGCGCTGATGGCGTATGCGGCCAGCGCGACCTGGCCCGCGGGATTCGTGATCTACCATCGTGGCGCCGAAGCGGATGGCATCTTCGTGGTGCTCAGCGGGCGCGTCGTGCTGCGCAGCCGCGTGCGAGCCGGTCGAGGGTTCATCCCCTGGATCGCCACGCCGTTCGAGACGTTCGGTGGTGAAGGACTGTCCACCAGCGCGAGGTTCGTCAACGAAGCCCGCGCCGACGACGAGTCCACGACGCTGTTCCTCAGCGGCAGTCGCTTTCGCGTCTTCCTGCGCGAGCAGCCAGCGCATGCGAGCGCCCTCATCGCGCAGGTGATGGCCGAGCGCAGCCAGCTGCTCGAGAAGCTGCGTGAGCTCACCACCATGAGCGTCGAGCAGCGGCTCGTGGTCGCGCTGACGCGTCTCGCCACGTTCGGCGATTTCGTGCGCGAGGACGGATGTCTCCTGCTGAACCCGGCCCGCTACCGCCTGCTCTGCGAGCTGGTCGGCGCCACGCGCGAATCCGTGTCGCTCGTGCTCGGGCGCCTCACCGGCGAGGGACTCATCGAGCGGAAGGGCAGCACCATGGTCGTGCGCCCCGAGGGGCTCGTCGGCCGACTCGAGCAGCTGCCGCTCGACGACATCATGCCGGCCACGCCGGTCGCCGGCGGAAGCGCGCTCACCCAGTAGGCCGGCGGGGCCGAGCCGCGGCGCCCGTATATTCCGCCATGCTTTCGCAGGCGGAGCTCGCGCGATACCAGCGACAGATCCTGCTGCCCGAGCTGGGGATCGCCGGCCAGGAGCGCCTGAAGCAGGCCCGGGTGCTGGTCGTTGGCGCCGGAGGCCTTGGCTCACCCGCAATCCTCTACCTGGCCGCGGCGGGCGTCGGCACGATCTCCCTGGTGGACAGCGACGCGGTGGAGCCGAGCAACCTGCATCGGCAGGTGCTGCACGGCACCGCCGACATCGGGCGCGCAAAAACCGACTCCGCAGCAGAGTCCGTCGCCCGGCTCAATCCGGCGGTCCTCGTGCACCGGCACCACGCGCGTCTCGATGCGGCGAATGCGCGGGAGTTCGTGGCGCTCGCCGACGTCGTGGTGGATGGGTCCGACAACTTCGCGGCGCGCTATGCCGTGAACGACGCCTGTGTCGCGCTGGGCATTCCGTGGGTGTATGGCAGCGTCGAACGGTTTGCCGCCCAGGTATCCGTGTTCGGGTTCGCTGATGGCCCCTGCTATCGATGCATCTTCCCGGACCCGCCGGCCTCGGGCACCGCTCCCGCGTGCGACGAGATCGGGGTGATGGGCGCGGTGCCGGGAATCGTCGGGGCGTGGCAGGCGCTCGAGACGCTCAAGCTCCTCACTGGCGCGGGAATACCGTTGAGCGGTCGCATGGCGCAGATGGACCTGCTCCGCGGTGAGACACACTGGGTTCGTTTCGACAGGCGCCCGGATTGCGCCGGGTGCGGGTCACGAAGAGCACGGGAGCATCACATGAATCGAGGGCAGGACGATCTTCCCCCCTTCAGCATCGAGCCCCAGGAGGTCGCGCCGCGCATGGCGGATGGCGGCGCGCGGCTGATCGACGTGCGCGAGCCGTGGGAGATACAGCGGGCGAGCATCCAGGGGGCAACGGCCATCCCGATGAAGCGCATCCCGGATGAGGCCGGGTCGCTGAGTCGCGACGAGGAGCTCATCGTGTTCTGTCACCATGGCGGCCGCAGCCGCACCGTCACCGACTGGTTGCGCGCACAGGGGTTTGGCGCGCGAAACCTGAACGGCGGCATCGACCGGTGGAGCCAGGACGTGGACGCGTCCGTGCCGCGGTACTGACCGCGCCATGATCGGCGCGACGCTCGCGGCGCTGGCCGCGCTCGCGGCGGGAGTCCGGGCAGGCTACCCGTACTTCGTCGAGCGGCGCGCGGCGCGGCTGCGCGCGCTTGGCGACGACGGCGTCGTGCTCGGCGCGGCCCCGATCACCCTGCACAGGACGGGCGCGCCCGCGGCGCTGCTGCTGCACGGCGGCGGCGACACGCCCCAGGCACTGGCGGGGCTCGCGCGCGCGCTGCATGACCATGGCTACTCTGTGCGCGCGCCCCTCATGCGAGGGCACGGACGCGCGCTGTCCGCGCTCACGGCCGCGTCCGCCGCCGCCTGGTACGACGATGCCCTGGCCGAGCTCTCGGGGCTCAGGCGGGATCATCCCTGGGTGGCGGTGGTGGGCCTTTCCATGGGAGGCGCGATCGCCGCGCGGCTCGCGGCCGACGCCGGAGACCCCGCCGCGCTCGTGCTGCTTGCTCCCTACCTGGACATGCCGCACCGGATCCAGCGCATCGCGCGGGCCGCGCCGTACTGGCGGTGGCTGCTGCCGTACTTCCCGTCAGGGGGAGAGGAATCCATTCGCGATCCGGAGGCCGCGAAGAAGGGGCTGGGCGCCGGCATCCTGACGCCAGCGGCACTGCGCGCGTTCTACGAGACGATGCGCGCGGGAGCAGCGAGCCTCCCCCGGGTGCACGCGCCGACGCTGATGGTACAGTCGCGGGAAGACAACCGGATAGCGGTCGAGAGCGCCGAGCGCGCCTTCGCGGCCATCGCGGCGGAGGAGAAGAAGCTGGTGTGGCTTGAGGGGACCGGGCACGTCATCACCGTGGACTTCGGCCACGAACGCCTCTTCGCGCTCGTGACCGACTGGCTCGACGCCCACGGCGGGGTCAGTTCTCGCGAACCCGCTCCACCAGGTTCCCGCCGAACTCCCTGATCGAATCGACGCCGGTGTTCACGGCGACGGTGGCCTGCTGCGCGACCTCGCGGGCAACACGCCTGACCCGGGCCACGGCCGCCTGACCGCGCGACTTGACGGATGCCTTGCGGGCGGACGCCTTGCGCGCCCGGGTGGCGGGACGCCGCGCGCTCTTCCGGCTCGCGCTCTTCTTCGCTGACTTGCGGACGGCTGGCTTGCGGGCGCCTGCCTTGCGGCCGCCGGAGCTCCGGGCGGTGGACTTCCGGCCGCTCGACTTGCGGGCGCCGCCCCGCGACGCCTTGCGCCCCGAGGTCCCTCGTGCGGACTTCCGTGACTTGGTGGCCATGGTGCCTGAATCCTCGTGAGTTGGGTGTCTGCCAGACAGCAAGATTCAGGCGCAACGGCCGAGGCTGCGTTGCTGGGGCCGGGCACGGGACCTACAATCAAAGGACGCAGACTCTCGAACCGGGACGAACATGGAAGTCGCCATCTGGCTGGGAGCGATCGCCGCGTTGGGGATCGTCACGATCGTGAAGGCGGTGAAGATCGTTGGCCAGGCCGAGGTCCTGGTGGTGGAGCGGCTCGGTCGCTTCCATCGCGTCGCCCGGTCCGGACTCAACCTCCTGATTCCGTACGTCGAGCGCCCCCGCTCGATCGACGTCCGATACGCCGAGTCCGACGTCGGTGGCGTGCGGCGGATCGCCGCCCGCACCACCACGCGCATCGACCTCCGCGAGCAGGTGCTGAACTTCCCGAGCCAGCCGGTGATCACGAAGGACAACGTCACGATCGATATCGACGCCGTGCTCTACTACCGCGTGGCCGATCCGCAAAAGGCGACGTACGCCGTGCAGAACCTGCCCTACGCCCTCGAGACGCTCACCCGCACGACGCTCCGCAACATCGTCGGCGAGATGGAGCTGGACCAGACGCTGGCCAGCCGCGACCAGATCAACAAGCGCATGCGCGAGGTGATCGAGGAGGCCGCGGTGAGCTGGGGGGTGGACGTCACTCGCGTCGAGCTGCAGTCCATCGAGCCGCCCAGGGACATCCAGCAGGCCATGGAGCTCCAGATGCGCGCCGAACGCGAGCGGCGCGCCGCGGTCACGAACGCCGAGGCCGGCAAGCGCGCCGCGATTCTCGAATCGGAAGGGCTGCGCGAATCGCAGGTCCGCAAGGCGGAGGGTGAAAAGGAGGCCTCGGTGCTGCGCGCCGAAGGTCTCGCCGAGGCGCGACTGGCGATGGCCGAAGCGGAAGCAGAGTCCATTCGCCGGATTGCGGCGGCGCTGCCGGACGGCCAGGCAGCGATGTACCTGCTGGGGCTCAAGTATCTCGAGGCGCTTCCCAAGCTCGCCGACGGGAAGGGCACGACGATCTTCCTGCCCACGGAAGCGTCCGGTGTGATGGGCGCGGTGGGCGCGCTGCGCGAGCTCGTCGCGCGGGGAATGCCGGGACAGACCGCGGCGGCAGCGGGCCCGCCATCGCGACCAACCCTGCCGCGCACTGGCGACGCGCGCGGCTCGGAGGGATAGTGAAGGCCATCACCCTTCAGCGCGCCGAGATGATCGCGAAGTCGCACGCCTGCGACAACTGTGGCGAGTACAGCTACAAGCGGGTCTCGGTGAAGCCGGCCAGCAAGGATCAGCAGGAAGCGCTCGGCGTCTCCTGGCTGGCGCAGAAGGTGTGCGGCGTGTGCAACGCGCACCTGGAGCTTGGGATCGACGCGGAAGGCGACATCGTCTATTCCGGCTGAACGGCCGGCCAGCGAGTCTTCCGCGAGAACGGTTTGCCGAACACCTGCTCGAGGGCGGGGTTTGGGTCCTCGGTGAGGAGCACGGCGTCCAGGCGGTCGCCGAGGATCACGGGACGCGTGTATTCGCGATACCTGCCATAGCCGCGGCAGAAGCACATGGGTCCCCGCCGGGTGAGTCGCCCCAGCCAGATGTCCGGCAGGGAGAGCCAGGTGGAGAGGTAGAACGCATTCAGCTTCTGAAGGCCGGGAATCGTGCTCTCGACGATCCCGAGGGGCAGCAAGCCATGCTTGCCCCACTGTACGCTCACCAGCGCGGGCCCGCGCGACTGCCAGGGGGTGTGCAGGATCCTGCCGTGCCAGTACGTCCAGAGATACGTGGGGGCGAGCGTCGAGTCATAGCCGACCCACATGATTTCCTGGTCGGTGGGCACGGTGAATGGGATCCACGAACCGTTCACGTCGTCGCGCCAGAGCATGTGGTAAGCGATCATGGACCGCTGTGGATGCACGACGGCGACGACGCGCTCGAGCGGGTACCACTCGTCGCGCTGGAGGAAGAGAACTGGCGCGAGCGACCGGGCCAACTGCGCCCCCAGGGAGGTGTCGTCGACCGCGCCCGAAAGGGTGGCGGGGGCAGGGCGCGCGGGGATGCGAGCCCGCGGTCCACAGGCAGTGACAAGCGCCACAGTGCAGAGCACGCTACACATCCTCAAGTGCGGTCGTAAGTTAGCGATCTTCATCGAATTACAGCTTTAGATGGTTACCTCGGTTCGACTGGAACGTCCTTGTATGTCAGCCATCCAGCGATCAATCCCACCCGCGCTGGACACAAGTCGTACCGCAGCATCGGAGTACCTATGCGGAAGCCGCGCCCGGCGACGTTCAACCCCGCGCAAGCACTGCACCTGATTGCCAAGGACAGAACGGGCTCGACCCTGAGCTGTCCTTCCTGCTCCGGCCAGATCGTGAGGCACCCCGATCAGTTCCCGCCGCCACCTCGAGCCCAGGTCACGCTCAAGTGCGCCAAATGTGGGCGCGTGGCTCGGTATGTGGCCGGACCGATGGAGATGATGGCAAGCTGACTGATCGCGTGTCGGGCATCACAGTGCATGGAACTTGCCCTCCGTCGTGTCCGGCGCCCTGACGTTCGGGGCAAGAACGGCATCATCGAGGACAGATTCCATGGCTCGTATCACAGGCACCGTGAAGTGGTTCAACGACGCGAAGGGGTTCGGCTTCATCTCCCGTGAGGGAGGGCCCGACGTCTTCGTGCACTACAGCGCCATTCAGGGCGGCGGCTTCAAGTCGCTGGCGGAAGGCGACCGCGTGGAATTCGAGATCGTGCAGGGGGACAAGGGTCCCCAGGCATCGGACGTCACCAAGGCGTCCTGAGTCGACCAGCAGGAAGGGCGGGGCGCCGACTGGTGCTCCGCCCTTCTCTTTTCAGGGCACCTCTCTTGCGGTCTGGGTGATTGCGCAAGCATCCCTCAGTCCGGGCCGAAAGGCTGGAGGCAGTGTGCAGCAGCAACTGGTCGATTCCGGCACTTCGGAACGCCGCGCATCGGAGCGGCTGTTCCATCGCGACCTTCCCGGCGGCGGGTTTGTCGCGATCGAGCTCACGGGCGCCGTTTCAACGGAGCGTCGCGTTCGCGTGGTCGTCGAGCGACGAGGCGACCGGGGCCGTCGCGTCGGCCATTCGGCCCCCATCATCCACGAAGAGATCTGGGCGCCGGACCGGGGGATCGGTGAGCTCTACCGGATGGCCTGCGACAACGTGGCCATCGCGCGGGGGCTGCTGGGACTGCGCCGCGTCGACTGATCAGCCGATCAGGTCGAACCGCACGCCGCGTCGTCCGGTGCGGCGGCGGCGTGGCGCAAAGCGATAAAGCTGCGCCGGGCGACCGCGGCCTTCGCTGCGCCATTCGTCGGTCGGTTCCACCAGGAATGCGGCCTGGAGGGCGCGTCGAAAGCTCGCCTTGTGGAGCGAGCGGCCCAGCAGCAGCTCGTACACCCCCTGGAGCTCGCTCAGCGTGAACGCCGCCGGCAGCAACCGGAACGCGAGCGGAGACTGATCGATGCGCCGGCGCACTTCCTCCATCGCGGCGTCGACCATGGCGCGATGACGGGGAGCCAGCTGCGGCAGCTGCTCGCGATCGATCCACATCCCGTGCTCCGCGCCCTCCGTGGCGGGGCCATGCGGCACCAGACCCACGAAGGCGACCGAGAGCTGCGCGTCGCCGGGGTGACGCCGTTCGTCGCCGAACGCGCCGACCTGCTCGAGCGCGGCCGGAGCAATCCCGATCGCGGCCCGCGCCACGCGTTCCGCTGCGCTCAGTGGCGCCTCGGCGCTTCGTGGAGCGTCCCAGGGAAGCGACCAGCGGTCCCGGGAGCGGGGATCGGCCACACGCTGCACCAGCACGGCGAGTGTGCGGTCGCGGGGGGTGAGGAGCACCACATCGATCGCGGTGGTCAGGGACCGGACCATCGGCCGCGACAGAAGTAGTGAGCGCTCGGGCATGACCTGCTCAATTAGTAGCGCATCGCTACTAAAGTCAAGAGCCTGTCCGAGCGCGAAAAACTCGCGCGCGGGACAGGCTCTGATCGGTGAACGCAACTTACAGCGCGAACGGTGCGAGTCAACCGAACGTTGCGCGACGTTACAGCGCGATTCGCTCGCGCACAACGACTCAGGTCACACGATCACGCGTCGCGGACACAAACATCCGACGACTGCCTCAGCGTGAAGTCGCTGCGCGCCGTGTTTCGCCGGTGCCGAGTCGCAGGAGTGGCGGGATGCTGATGGGTAAACGGGCCGTGATGTCGCTCGCGCCACCCAGCGCGCGTGCCGCCGCCCGCTGCGACGCTGGCGAGCCACCCCACGCAATCATGTAACCAGCAACGTATGGAACGTTTTGCAGCAGGTACGGGTTGCCGAACGCCACCAGCAGCGTACCCGGCTTCAACGCAGAGACGGAGCGCACGAATGATGCGACGGCATCCGGCGCATTGGCATCCGCGACAGTCGTTCCCTGCGCCAGGTACGACCCGATGAGCACGTAATCCACGGAGTCGGCCAGCGCCGACGCGCGCACGAGCGCGGGAGCCGGATCGGTGGGATCCACCCACTGCGACCGTACGGTCGCGAAGCTCCGCAGCTCGGCGTCGAAGGTCGCGCCGGCCGCGAGGTCAACGCGATTCGCGATGGTGAGCGACAGGACGCGCGGGCGGCCGCCCGACGACCGCAGCGGAACGATTCCCAGCGAGTCCTTCGCGAGGGTCAGGCCGCGCCGGGCGATGGAGTCCGCCACCGCGAGGTGCGCAGGGATTCCCACCCGGACGCGGACGGAGTCGAGATCCACCTGTTTGCGCCGATCGAGGCCCAGCGAGTGCTTGAGCGCCAGGATGCGCCGGGCCGAAGAATCCACCCGGGCCTGGCTGAAGCGTCCTTCGCGCACGCCGTTGACCACGGCATCGATCGCGACGGTGACGTCGAGCGGCATGAGCAGGACGTCGTTGCCTGCCTCCACCGCCAGCTTCACGACTTCCGCCAGCCCCGGCGAGTCGATGGTGCCGTAGCTCCCGGTGAGCGGCGTGGCGTTGGCCGCGGGCCGGACGCGCGCGAGCACGCCGTTCATGTCGAGGGCGTCGGTGATCAGCAGTCCCCTGAAGCCGAGATCGCGCCGGAGCAGGCCATTCATGATCACCGGCGACAGTGTTGCCGGCACCGGCGTGGTGTCGAGCGCCGGAACCACCCCGTGAAAGGTCATGATGGATGACACGCCGTCGCGGATGGCGCGGCGGAAGGGGAGCAGCTCCACGCTGTCGAGCCGCGCGCGAGGTGCGTTCACCTCGGTGATGGCAAGGTGCGAGTTGCGGTCCGTATCGCCGTGTCCGGGGAAATGCTTGGCCGTGGCCAGCATCCCGTTCTGCTGGAGCCCGCGGATCAGCGCCGCGCCGAGATCGGCGACGAGCGCGGGGTCCTCACCGAACGACCTCGGTCCGATGACCGGGTTGGCCGGGTTGTTGTTGACGTCCAGCACGGGCGCGAATGCCATGTGCACCCCAACGGCCCGCCCCTCGACGGCGGTGATCCGGCCCTGCTCCCACGCCAGGGCCGAGTCGCGCGCGGCACCGAGCGCCATCTGCTTCGGAAAGAGGGTGGCGCCGCCCAGGTAGATCGCGTTGGGGAGGAAGTGCCCGCCGCGGGTGCGGAAGCCGGCGCCGTCCTCGTAGTCCGCGCCCACGAGGATGGGCACCCGGCTCATGTCCTGGAGGGCGTTGAGCTTTGCCGCGGTCTCGATGGGCGAGCCGATGGACATGACGAACCCGCCGACGCGCTCCGCCTGCACCATGCGCTGGAGCCGCAGCCACGAGGTGCTCGAGTCGGCGGTGAAGTCGCCGAAGAGCTGGGGCCAGACGAGCTGTGCGGCGCGCTCGCGTGGAGAGAGCGTGGCGAGGACGGAATCGGCCCAGAAGAGCGCGGCTCTCGGCTCCAAGCTCTCGGCTCTCGGCACGCCGGCGCAGCCGGTTGCCGCGCCGAGCAGGGCTAACTCAAGGCCGAGAGCCCAAAGCCGAGAGCCCGTATTACCAGCTGATACTGCCCTTCTTGCTCGTGTCCACATCTTCCCCAGCCCCTGTGCCAAAGAGGAACGCCTGCATGTTCTTCGTGAGGAAGCTCCGTGCCTGCGGGTCCATGACGTTCAGGCCGTAGTGGTTGATCAGCATGGTCTGCTGCTTCACCCACTGCCCCCAGCAATCCTGGCAGATGCCCGAGACGATGCGCGCGCCGATGGGGCCGGGAAAGGGCGCTCGCTCGAAGCCGGTGCGGGTCTGCCCGCACCGGACACAGGTCACGTCAGGAGCGGGCGTACTCCACCTTCGCGAGACGGAAGACCTGGAGGAGGCGGATGTACAGCCAGCCGATGTCGAACTCGTACCACTTCGCCTTGAACTTGGCGGAGCGGGGATCGGCGTGGTGGTTGTTGTGCAGCTCCTCACCGCCGAGCCAGATGGCGATGGGCGAGATGTTCCGGCTCTCGTCCTTCACCTCGAAGTTGCGATAGCCGAGCGCGTGGCCGACGCCGTTGATGATGCCGGCGGCCCAGAACGGGATCCAGATCATCTGGACGCCCCAGACGAGCGGTCCGACGAAGAAGCCGAAGAGCCAGATGTCGATGCCGAGCATGATGGTGATGCCGACCCAGTTGAGCGGGGTCAGGACCTTCCGCTCGATCCAGTCGTTCGGCGTGCCCTTGCCGTACTTCTCGAGCATGCCGGGCTGTCGGACGGCCTTTCTATAGTAGAAGGCACCCTTGAGGATGATGTTGCGGAGGCCTTCCATGAGCGGGCTGTGGGGATCGCCCTCACGGTCGGCAAAGGCGTGGTGCTTCCGGTGGCAGGCCACCCACTCCTTCGTGACGATGGCGGTGGTCAGCCACAGCCAGAGGCGCATCGGCATGGCCGCGACCGCATGCAGCTGCACGCCACGGTGCGTTTGCGCACGGTGCAGAAACAGCGTGACGCAGACATTGGTGAAGTGCCCGGCGATCACCACGAACAAAACGGGCATCCACCACGTGGACGCCAGTGCTCCGAACTCCAGCATGATCCAGTCTCTCGCTTTCGATGTGAACTGACGTGAGCGAGCGTGCCAACAGCATCACTGTGCTCAACCTTGCAATCTAACCCCGGGCGACACCCGGGTCTACCAAACGTGGCACGCCGCCTTGCACTGAAAGGACGAAGCCGCTACCTCCAAGGTCATGGGCAAGCGCTCCAATGCGTCGGGAAAAACCGGACGCACGGCGAGAATACCCGCCGCTCGAGCGAGCGCGGCGGCTACCGCGGCGTACGCCGCCCGGTGGCGGGACGAATACGTTCCCGACTTCCACCGTACCACGCGCACCGGGCTCACGGCGTCATCGCTCGCGCTCGGCACCTACCTCGGCGAGAGCGACGCTGCCACCGATGCCGCCTACGCGGAAACGGTGCGGCATGCGGTGACGCACGGAATGAACCTCGTGGACACGGCGATCAACTACCGGTCCCAGCGCGCGGAGCGCACGATTGGTCGCGCCCTGGGCGAGCTGTTCGCGACGAACGCGGTGCAGCGGGAGGAGGTCGTCCTCTGCACGAAAGGCGGGTACATCCCCCTGGACGAAGTGCCTCCGCCGACGCGCGAGGCATATCAGCAGTACCTCGAGCGCGAGTACCTGGCGCCCGGGATACTGCAGCCCGGCGAGATCGTGGGGGGCGCGCATTCACTCGCGCCGAAGTTCATCGGGGACCAGGTGCAGCGCAGCCTGCGCAACCTCGGCGTGGACGCGGTGGACTACTTCTACCTCCACAATCCCGAGCAGCAACTTTCGGCGGTAGCGCCGGATGAGCTGTACGCGCGGGTGCGCGCCGCGTTCGAGATGCTGGAGTCGTGCGTGGCCGCGGGGAAGATCGGCGCGTACGGCTGCGCCACGTGGAACGGACTGCGGCTGCCGGCGGAGAGCCAGGGCCACCTGTCGCTGTTCCGGCTGGAGGAGGCGGCGCGCGAGGTGGCGGGGGAGCGCCACCATTTCCGGATCGTGCAGCTGCCGCTGAGCCTCGGAATGAGCGAGGCGGTGCGTGTCAGCACGCAGCGCGACGCGAAGGGGCGTCTGATCACGGTGGTGCAGGCCGCGGAGCGTCTGGGGCTGGACGTCGTAGCGAGCGCGCCGCTGATACAGGGAAAGCTGACGCAAGACCTGCCCGATTCCGTTCGCCAGATGTTCCCAGGCGCGACGGATGCGCAACGGGCGCTTGCGTTTACGCGTTCGGCGCCGGGCGTGACTGCCGTGGCGGTCGGGACGCGTCAGCGGGCGCACCTCGAGGAAAATCTTTCCGCCCTGCGCCGAGGCGCCGAGAGCGCGAACTGACCCTCGACGGGGGGCGGTCCCGGGGGTAGGTTCGTGGCCCCGCCTCATCACCGGTCGTCTTCGGATAAGACGCCGAGTCCGTTGCGCTTAGCGGTCCTGTTCGCCAGCGCGTGACGGCACCGGATCAGCGAGTAACGCGCGAGTGACGACCGGGTGGTTTCTTCGCGGCAGACCAGGGCAGCACACACCAGTACTTCTTCCGGAGTCGAGCAATGCTGAAGGGCGCACGCGGTAGACGCGGTTTTACGTTGATCGAGACGGTAGTGACGGTGGGTATTGTGGCGACGCTGGCGGCGGTGGTGGTGCCGCAGGTCGTGAAGCAGTTTGACGCGGCTGATCCGACCCGTCTCCAGAACGACCTCAAGGGCCTGCAGACGGCGATCGAGACTTTCAACGTCAACACCAAGACGTACCCGAGCGATCTCGATGACCTGGCCAATGCCATCACGACTGCGGATAGCGCTCTCGGGGTGGCGACGACACTGCCGGTCTATCTCTCATCGCAGACCACGTTCTGGAAGGGCCCCTACGTGGATTTCTCGGTGATTGAGGCTGCGCTGCCACAGGAGTTCAGAAAGACCACCGGATTCGGTGCCACGATTCTCGACAGCTTCGTCTGCTATGCGTCTGGGAACAACGAGCACGGCGTCAGCGCAGAAGTGGAAGGAGCGGCGGCGGCGAATGATGCGGCCTGTCCGGGTACGGGCTCGGGTCAGAAATTCCTGGCGATTCAGATCACCGGCCTCGCTGCTGCGGCAACCGATGCGAATTTCCTCGCACTGAACGCGTTGTTCGACGGGGCGAACGAGGCCACGCCGGCGACCACAGGCCGTGTGCGCTTCGAGGCAGATGTGGGCACCGCCAACATCGACGTGGTGTACTTCCTCGTCATTCCAATCAGCTGACCGCTCTTCGCGGAGCTCGCCGCCATGAGTATCGTGGCGGCGAGTTTCTTTTTCCGGGCGTGACTCCATAATGCAGGAACTTCACTGCCGAACGAGCAGCAAGGTCCGCCGCGGCTTCATGCTGCTGGAAGTGGTGATCGCTGTAGCGATCATCCTGCTGCTCGCCGCGATCGTCACGCCGGTGATCCTCGGCGGGCTGGATGCCGCGCGGGTTGACCAGGCGAAGAATGTCTTCGCGAACCTCGCCGCTGGCCTCCAGGCATTCGACGATCATCTAGGCTCGAACGCCGGCCCTCCAGCGAATCGCTCGGAATACCCGAACAACCTCACCCACCTCGTCAATCCGGTCACGACAGCGCAAAGCAACATCTGCGGCCGGGCCTACGACACTGGCGACGTGGGCGAGTGGAACGGCCCATACCTCAACCAGGACGTTCCAACGACCGGCGTCAAAACCGGGATCGGGACGATCAACGCTGCCACGGTGCTGCTGAGCGCGACGATGATGGCCATGCGCATGCCCAACGTGTCCTGGGAAGACGCGGTGGCCCTCAACGATGTCGTGGACGGGGACGGGAATACCGTGAGTGGATCTCCCGGCGGTAGCGTGCGCTTCGGCGCCGCGGACGTGAACGGCCTGGTGACCCTGGACTACGCGGTCCCGATCCAGTCGTGCTGACGCTCGCGGCTCGCTGCCGCTGCCGCAGGCCGCGCAGGGGAATGACCCTCATCGAAGTCTTGATCGGGCTGGGCATCATGGCAATCCTCAGCGCCGTGCTCATCCCGCAGATCGTGCAGCGTCAGCGCAGTGGCCGCGCGGCCGCGATCGCGAGCAACATCACCGCCATCCGAACGGCCGCGCTCGAGTTTCGCAAGGCGGTGGGGCGGTACCCATCGCAGGTGGCGCATCTCTCCACACTGCCGGCAGTGGGAAGCACGGACCTGTGTGGCCGCGTGGTGCCGTTCGACTTCGGCCCGGTGTGGCAGGGTCCCTACATCCAGCAGACCGTGACGGCCAGCGGTATCAGGGTAGGAGATGCGACGATTCAGAACGCAATCGGCAGAAATCCAGCTACACTGGCCGGCGGGGTCCTGGCAAACCTGCTCATCAACGTCAGCGACGTCGACCTGCAAGTCGCCATGGTGATAGAGAACGCAATGGACTCCGCGGTCGATCTTGCCGCCGGCACGATCCGCTGGGCCAATGTGGCGGACGATCGGGGAACTCTGACGATGGTAGTGCCTGTCAGGGGTTGCTGACCGCAGGCCTTCCGGCGTTGACGGACTCGAGTGAGAACCGGGCCTCGCGAATCCGGAAATGTCCGGTCGCGCGGCCGCCCATCCACCCTTGAACTCGGCCCGCGGAGCTCGAGGCGTGCAATCGCACGGTCGACCGCCAGCGCACGTTGCCGTCGAGAAGGAAGCTGAGGGTCGAATCGGCTTCCACGCGAAGGGCGAACCCTGATCGTGCCGTAGCGAATAACGCCTGCTCGCTGTGCACCTCCCGTCCCACGGCGAAGATCAGCCGTCGCGCGTCGCCATCCCACGTCATCGAGGCGTGTCGCAGAAACTGCGGCGCGAGCGAGTCGAGGTCGGCGGGCTCCTCGGGCGCAACCAGCGCGATGCCAACGCTCCCGATCGCACTGGGGAATGGGTCAGGACCAACGAAGTGCACCGACAGCGAAAGTCCCGGCATCAGAGGCGCGATCACGCGCGACAGAAGGCCGCTCTCGCCCTCACCATCAGCGTTCAGCAAGGCCCCGCCCGGGCCTGCCTCCGGGCGCGGTTTCCCCAGAGGGAGCCACCTGTCGAAGGAGGGGACTCCGTCGGCCAGGACGACCGCGGAGGATCCGATGCGAACCAGAGCCGTGTCCTCGCGCCAGCCGCCGGCGGATACCAGCACGCGCCCGAGTCCGGGGCGACGACCCGACAGGAGCCACGTGGCCGGGTCGGCGCCCGGGAGCAGCGTAGCCAGCGTGCTGTCGAGAACGCGAATCTCCACACGCGAAGCGCCCATCGGATTTCCGAACTGGTCAGCGCCGGCGACGCGAACCTCCACGGTGTCAGCCTCGCCCACGTGCGTCGTCCTCACATGAATGCGGTCGAGGTACGGCGCCGCGCCGCGCCATTCGCGCACGGCGAATCCGGCCCCCAGTGCCACCGGCTCACCGCCCAGCGCTGCCATGACGTACACGCCGGACACACCGCCACGCGTGGACTCGAACGCCACCAGGCGCCCGCTCGTCGAGAAGCGCGCCCAGTCGTCCTGCGCCGGATCGCGGGTCAGTCGCCAGAGTCGACGCTCCGTCACCGCAAATGCGTAAAGCTCCGCGTTGCCGTCGCGAACGCTGGTGAAGCCGAGCAGCTCACCGTCGCCGGACCAGGCGATGTGGTAGTCGTCGGCAGGATGCCGCGACACGTTCTCGACTCCACGGCCGTTGGCAAGCGCGACGAATACTTCCTGCTGCCGTTCGGCACCAACGCGCGCGACCCATGCGATGCGCGAGCCGTCCGGCGACCACGCCGCCTCGACCACCGACCGATGCGGGATGGTGTCGAGTGGAACGCGGAGCCCGTCGGCGACGCGAACGGAGAAGAGGTCGAGGTCCGTGGTGACGATCCTGCTGGGCACCGTCACCAGAACCCACCGATGGTCCGGCGATGCGGCGAGCGGTTGCGCGCGCAGCGCTGCCAGCTCGGGGCGGAGGCGCGCGAGCGAATCCGCCGCCGGGACACGCGCCGGGCGCGCCGCGGTCGGCGTCGAGACGGTGAAGCCTCGCACCAGATCGCCGGTGGCAATGCGTTCCAGTCGTCCGCCGGACCCGTCGGCCAACACGAGCGTGTCGAGTGGCGCGGGGCCTGACGTCGCGGGCGAGCGGTACATGACGAACGCGGAGATGGCGAGCGTGGCGACCGCCGCGCCGAACAGCATGCGCCAGTTCGGGAACCACCGCTCCCACAGGCCGGGTGTCGCTTCGGGCGTTGCCGCCGGTGTCACAGCGGGGGCGCGATGGGCTTCGCCCGCTGCTGCCGTGGCGCCGGCGACGATTCGTGGCTTGCCGGCACCGAGCGCGGAGAGCAGCTCTTCCACGCCTGGCAGCTGCTCCGGTCCGGCGACAGAGCGGGCGACCTGGAGGTGCTGCACCGCCTCGGGCCATGCGCCCACCTGCAGCGCCGCGAGCGCCGCGCGCATCGAGGCATCGTGCGTTTCGTGAGTGCGTCCTGCCAGCGCGCTGAAACGCGCGACCTCTGCCGGGTGCGAATCCGGATCGGCCGCCAGCGCGTCCGCGATCCAGCCGGCGAGGAAGGCGCGGCTGTCGTGCCCTGCCGACTCGAGCGCGATCTCGGCTGCCAGCGGATCCGCCTCGAAGCTATCGCCGAGCCGGTGAAGCAGCCCTTGCGTCTCGAGTGCGTCAGCGGATTCCGCCGCCGCGTCCACGGTGAGATGGGTCATCGCGGCGAACGCTTCGATCCGGACCGGACGGCCCAGCAACGAGAGGGTCAGCAGTGCGCGCCGATGCGTGGACGAAAGCGACTGGAGCCGTTCCTGCACCACGGTCCGCATCGGCACCGGCGGCTGCGCCAGGTCGTCGCCACCGTGCGCGCGCTGAAGCAGGGTGGCCAGCCGGCCCGGCACTCCCTCCGCGCGCTGGACGATGCGGTTGGTTCTCACGTCATCGAGGCCGAACAGCCGCGCGCGTTCGGCGATGGCGCTGAACGTCGCCGCCGCATCGAGCGGCGCGAGGTCGAGCGTCAGGGCGCGGTCTCCGCTCCCACGCGATTGCACGAGCGCGCGCACACGGGAGACGGAGGATGTCGTCGCGGCGTCCCGGAGAATGGTGAGCACGAACATCACGGGAGACGCGGCGAGCCGCGGCACCAGGTATCCGAGCAGATCGAGGGTTGATGGTCCGGCGTGCTGGACGTCCTCCAGCACGATCATGAGCGGTTGCTCGTACGCCACGGAATCCACGAGTGCCGCGATTCCCTCGAAGAAGCGGATTCGCGAGGCCTCGTCCTCGATGGAGGCGAGCGCGGGAAGCTCGAAGGCATCGCGCAGCTCGGGGAGCAGGCGGGCGGCTTCCGCGAGCAGGTGGCGGCTCGCTCCGGCAGTCCCGGACGCGCGCACCAGCGGCCGGAGCGCGTCGGCGATCCCGGCAAGGGGAACCTGGATGGTGCCCTGGTACTCGCGTCCGCGGAGGATCGTGGCCCGGCCAATGGATTTCGCGTGAATGACGAGCTCACCGACGAGCCGCGATTTCCCGATGCCTTCACCGCCCTCGATCAGGGCAATGGAGCCAGCATCGTCGCCGGTGGCGCGCCAGAGCGCGAGCAGGCGAGAGAGCTCTGCCTCGCGACCGACGAATGGCAACGGGACCTCGGCCGGCTGCGTCGCCTGGGGGGCGGAGCGAGCACCGCCGTCACCCATGCGGTCAATGCGCGCGAGCATCGCGGCGAGCTCGCTCGGGAGCCCGACGCCGAGCTCGGATTGAAGGCGCGCGCCGAACGCGACGAGCACGTCACGCGCTTCCGTGCGTTTGCCCGCCGAGAGGCAGGCGTGCGCTGCGGTGCGCGCGGCCTTCTCGTCCAGCGGCGCGATCTCGACCAGTCGTCGCGAACGGGCAATCGCGCCGGCCCAGTCGCCGGCCTGCTCCGCGGACGTGACCGAGCGGTCGAGAGCGTTCCGGTACCGCGAACGGATTCGCAGCCGTTCCGCGTCGGCCCACTGGTCGAACGCGGGTTCGTCGAGCACCGCATCCTGGAGGAAATCGCCCTTGTACAGTTCCAGGGCTGTGTCGAGTCGCCCGGTGGAGAGGGCGAGCTCGAACTCGCGAAGGTCGATGTCGAGCCCGGCGCCGGGAACGAGGCGCAACACCTCCCGATCCTGAGGGATCAGCTGCTCGCCGAGCGCGGATCGGAGGCGATGGAGTGCCTGTCGGAAGGCGTTTCGCGCCTTTGCCTCGTCAACACCGCGCCAGAGGAGGTCGACGATCTCGTCGCGGCGCATCTCGCCCCTGACGGTGAGGAGCGCGAGGAGCGCGAGTGGCTTGCCCCAGCCGAGGCTTGGGGGGGTGATCCCCTCATGATTTCGGAGGGAAGGAGGGCCAAGGATCCGCAGGTGGTACACGAGGCTCTACGGCCTAAGTCTTTGTCTTACGGGCACTTGCTGTTCGTTACTCCCCTTTGGCGCTCTGTAACGTGCTGCCGAATGGCTCCAAGCGCAAGGAAAGTCGTTGTGTTTACGAGCGTTAGCCGTCTCAGGGGGCAGTAACGCTGGCGCGGGGGGTCGTAATGACCAAGTTACGGCGTCCTGCCACCTTTAGGCCGCAAGTTCGTCCTTCCTGCGACACCCCTTCGGGCACTCATGCGCGTTCTTCGCCGGACCAACAGCAAGGCCAGCTTCCTGGGAACGGTCGGGTTCACCCTCGCGGAGATCCTGATCGCACTGGCGCTGATTGCCGTGCTCGCCGCGGTGCTGCTGCCGACGGTGGCCGGCCAGATCGCCAAGGGCGACGCGGGGCGGACAATGCAGGATCTCAATGCCGTTCGGGCGGGCATCGACCAGTTTCTCGCGGACGTGCATCGCTATCCCAAGCTCGTGAGCCATCTCACTACGAAGGTGACCGCCAGCGACCGCGACGTGAACGGCGCGCTGTACCCCAGCGGCCTGGCCTCGAAGTGGTCAGGACCGTACATCAACAAGGTGCTGAACGATGCGACGCCACCGGCAATTCCGACCGGTTCCGGTGCGGGCATCCAGGACAGCCTCGCCAGGATCGCGATTGGCGCAGTCCAATACGTCACGGTTCGCATCCACCCGCTCGACTCGGCCGCCTTTGCGCGGCTCGACCTCGAGATCGACGGCCCATCGGCGAGCTGGACGAACGCACAGACCCTCGGGCTGCTGCGCCGTGTCACGGGCGACACGGTGAAGTACCTGGCAGCCCCAATTCAATAACTCGCGCACACTCGCAGTTTTTTCAGATCTTTCACGCAGACCACACAGTTCAGGAGCCAAGCATGTTCAAGCAGCGTGGCCGCCGCAGCGGCTTCACACTTCCGGAAGTTCTCGTCACGGTGGCGATCGTGGCCGTGCTGGCCGCCATGGTCGTTCCGGCGGTGACCCAGCAGATCAGCAAAGGTGATGCGCCGGCATTCATGGGAAGCGTCACGAGCCTCAGAACGGCGATCGCGAGCTTCGCTTCAGATGTCCGGAAGCTCCCGGGTGAAATTTCGCAGCTGAGTGTGGATATCGATGATGCCGATCCGCCGACCGAAGAGGACCTTGCGACTACCGTCGATGGCGGCGTTGCGTACAGTGAGGCGATTGCCGGACGCTGGCGCGGACCGTACGAGAGCAGTGGCTCGACCACTGGCATTATTCCGATGGGGTTCGGATGGTCGACGGCCGACGATTTGGTTGATCTCAACGGCTATATCGTCGTAAGCCTTACAAAGACCGGCGCGGTCATCACTGACGCGGTCGAGTTGGACAATGCTGTTGATGGCGGAAATGGTGCGGCTGCGGGTCTCGTTCGCTGGGATGCGACTGGCGCACCTGCCCTTACTCCAGCGAACACGATCAGCCTCTATCTGATGTCTTCGGCGAGGTAGTTCGACATGCCGAGCGATAGTGTGAAAGGCCGCTTCATTGAAGCGGCCTTTCCATTCTTAGCCCCAACTCCAATTCACGGTTGCGCACGACTCTCCACCATGAACCGAGCCATCTCCAGGCTCACCCCGAACCGCGCCGCGATCGCCTCGGCGCTCGCGGTGTCCACGTTCACCGGCAGCTGGTAGAACACCACCGGCGGCCACGGCGCCCGCATCGGTCCCACGAGCACCGACAGCCCTGCCTCGAGCATGATGGCGCGCATCGCGTCCACCACCGGCACGTCGCGGAAGCTCACCGTCACCCGCGCGTTCACGTCCGGTGAGATCACGAGACTCGTGTTCGCCTGCTCGGCCAGCCAGAGGAGCAGCGTGCGCACGTCCTGGTTCGCCGCCGTGACGGTGATGCGCTTGGTGGACGTCACCCCGGCAAGAGGATCGCGCGCGCGCAACGGCGTGAGCGTCGCCTGCGATCCGCCCGCGGCAATCTCGTAGACGGGAATCGTTGGAAGGGGCGTGGTGTCCACCACCACTGCCACCGCCGTCGGCTGCGTCGCCGGTGGCGCCGAGGGACGGCACGCAGCGGCCGCGCTCGCGGCGGCGATCAGCACGACGAACGGACGGATGGTCACTGGGCCCTCGCGCTCAGCATCTGCACACGCTGCTGCACCCGCTCCACGATACCGGAGAGCCGCGGCGGGGCAACGCGGACGAACGCGCCGTACGCGCGCACCGCTCCCGCCCAGTCCTTCTCCATCTCGCACGCCTGCCCCAGCGTGTAGAGAGCCTCCGCCATGGATGGGTTCACGGCAATCACCTCCTCGAGTAGCTCGCGGGCCCGCGCGGGGGCGCCGATCGCGAGGTGCTGCTGCGCGAGACTCACCCGCGCGCCCTGGTGCTGCGGGTCGAGGGCGAGCGCATGCTGGAACGCCGCGATGGCGTCCGCAGGCTGCCCGCGCTGCGCGAGCACGGTGCCAAGGTTGTTCCAGGCCCCGGCGTGATCGGGCGAAAGCCCGACCGCGCGCCGCAGCAGTGATTCGGCGCGATCGAACTCGCGCACCGCGCTCAACACGACACCCAGGTTGTTCAGCACGTCAACGTCGCTCGGCACTGCGGCCAGGACGCGCTCGTAGGCCGCGCGAGCAGTGGCCAGATCGCCGGCGCGATGCGCGGCCACTCCCGCCGCGAACAGCCGAGCGATATCGCCCTCGCGGGGCTGCTCCACCGCAATGCGAAGGCGGCTTCCCGCAGACGACACCGGCTCCTGCTCGACCGCGGCGCGCGCCGGGACGTCTGCTGGAGCCACGGGACGCGCGGCGGTGGATCCGACCACAGGAGCCGGTCGCTGGACCCCGGGCGCAGGTTCCGACGAAGAGCTCGATGCCGCACTGGACCGCGGGGGATCAACAACCGCCACCTGTGGCTGCGCTGACGGCTGGTATCGCGGAGTGGTGGCCTGTGGCTCGGCGGGAGAGATGTCCGCGGGCATGGTCACGACCGGAATGTTCTCCGCGGGGCGCGGATCCGGGCCGCGCATCCGTACCCAGAGCGACCCGAGCGCCGCAACGATGACGATGCTGGAGAGCGCGATGGTCGCGGCATTCTTCCAGTTGAACGGTTCCTCGGCGCGGCCCCGCGTCGCGCCGATGAGCGGCGCGCCGCCGGCCGGCGACCCGGTCTCGCGACTCTGCTTCTCGCGCTGCGCGGTCTTCAGCGCGTCGTGGATGACGCTCACGGCGTTTCCTCCGCGTCGCCACCTGACGGCGGCGCCGGCGAGCCGGACGTGCCGTCGCGAGGGGCGCCGGCGGAGTCCACGGCGTGCGTGTCGGCCCGGGCCCTGAACGCGGCGCACTCCTGCCCCATCGCCGCAAAGTCGGCGGCCAGGCGCTGGCTGCTCGCGCTGCGCACCGACTGCACGGTGGCGCAGGCGCGGGTGGTGTCGGCGGCGGCGAACAGCGCGCGTGACACCCAGTAGCGGCGGTCGGAGCTCGCCGAGTCCGCGGGGAAATCGCGGTTCAGGACCTCCAGCCAGCGCAGCGCTTCCGTGTGCGCGCCACGCGCCACCTGCAGCTGCGCCAGGCGGAGCAGGGCATTCTCCCGCTGCCGCGAGGACGTGCGCATCCCGGCGATTCGCGTGTACGTCTCCTCGGCTTCCGTCGTGGAGGAGGCGCTCGCCGCGCGCACGGCGAGCAGGCCGGCCATGCCGTCGAGCCGCCACCAGAGCAGGACCGCGACGATCGCCGCGGCAGCGGCTGTTCCGCCCACGATCCAGGGCCAACGTGTGGGGCGAGGGTTCGTGAGGAGCTGTGGCTGCGCCGAGGCCTTCTGGTCGATCCCTTCCTCGCCGCGGATGGACGCGAGCCCCTGGCGCACGTGTGCCTCGGTGAGCGAGCGCGCCTGCTCGGCGTAGCCGGCCAGCAGCGTGCGGTCGGCGGCGAGGTTCACGAGGCGGGGCACGCCGCCGGTGGCCGCGTGCACGAGGCGAACGGCAGGCTCCTGGAACTTGATGCGTCCCTGCGCGCCGGCGACGTTGAGCCGGTGGTAGAGATAGCGCCCGACCTCGTCGCGGCTGAGGTGCTGGAGCGTGCACCGCACGGAGACGCGCTGGTCGAGCTGCGCCATCTGCGGCGTGCGGATGAGCGTCAGCAGCTCCGGCTGCCCCACGAGGATGATCTGGATGAGCTTCTCGCGATCCGTCTCGAGGTTCGAGAGCACGCGGATCTGCTCGAGGAACTCCGTGGAGAGGTGCTGCGCCTCGTCGAAGATCGCGATGCAGGTGCGTCCGTCGGAGAGCTGCTGGAGCAGGAACTGGTTAAGCCGGTCGAGCAGCTCCTTGCGCGACGTGTTGGCGCTGTGATCGCCGAGCCCGAATTCCGAGAGCAACGCGTGGAGCATCTCCACGCCGTTGAGGAACGGGTTGAAGATCAGCGCCACGCGATACTTCTGCGGGTCGAGCTTCTCCAGCAGGTCGCGGCAGAGCGTGGTCTTGCCCGTGCCGGGGGCGCCGGTGACGAGCATGAACCCTTCCTTCTGCCCCACGCCGTACAGCAGCGACTCCTCGGCGGCGCGGTACTGCTCGGACTGGAAGACGAACTTCGGGTTGGGGGTGAGCGAGAAGGGCTTCTCGGTCAGCCCGTAGAACTTTTCATACATCCGCGCCGCCGGCTCCCATGCGCGACGTCAGCGCCCCGCGGGAGGCTGCCCCGCGATGATGGTGGGCGTCAGGAAGATGACCAGCTCCGCCTTGCGCTCGACGTCCCTCGTGCGGCTGAACAGGCGTCCGAGCAGCGGGATGTGCATGAGCACCGGCACGCCGCTGCGCACCCGCTCGCGGCGATTCTGCATCAACCCGCCGATCACGATCGTCTCGCCGCCGCGCAAGCGCGCCATGGTGTCGGATTCGCGCGTGTCGATCACCGGCGCCTGCAAGGTGTTTCCGTCAACGGTGAATGACGCGGTGCGCGCGACGCTCGTGACGACCGGCCGGATGTTCATCGTGACGGAATTGTCCGCGCCGATCTGGGGGAGCACGTCGAGCACGATGCCGACGTTCACCTGCGTCGGGTTCACGGTGGACGTGAAGCCGGTGGTCTGGCCAGCCGCGTTGACGGTGGGCGTCTGGGTGAGGCTGAACACGATCTCGCCACGGGTCACGTTGAACACCGCGCGCTGGTTGTTCAGCGCCGAGACGCGCGGGCTGGAGAGGACCTGGACGCTGCCCTGCGACTGGAGCGCGGTGAGCACGGCGTTGATCTGCGTGCTCCCTGCCCGAAGCCTGAGGCTGATGTTGTTCTGGCCGCCGCCGCCCGGACTGAAGCTGCCGCTCGCATTGGTCGCAACGACGTCCCAGTTGATCCCGAACTCGCTTTCGCGATCGAGGTTCACCTCGACGATCTTCGCCTCGATCAGCACCTGGCGCTGGATGGACGACTCGAAGGTGCGAATGAAGGTCTCGACCTGCTCGAGACTCCCGGTGAACGCGCTGACGGTGATGGTGCCGGCGATCGGGTTGATGATGAGCCGGCGGCCATCGGCCGACGTCCGCGAGAAGGGACGGCCGCCACCCATGCCGGCGGATCCCTGCTGTCCCACGGTCCCCTGGCCGGTGGCGCCCTGCGACGCCGGCTCGTCAAACACGAGCGCTTCCGTCGCGATACGGATCTCCTCCCAGACGTCGGCCACCGACACCGCGCTGATGACGTCCGCGCCGCCGCCGAGCCCGCCAGCGCCGCCGAACCCGCCCTGGCCTGCGCCGCCAACATTGCCCGCGCTATTGTTCCCGATGCCCGCGTTGCCGAGCCGCCGCTGGATCACCGTGGATGCGGTCCCGATGCGGGAGAGCGCGACGTAATCGAGCGAGAAGATCCGCGTCTCCATGCGCGCCGGCGAGATGCGGATCACGCCGTTCGCGATCTGGTACGTCGCGCCCTGCGGCAGGATCATCGCGAGCGCCTCGGGGAGCGTGGCGTTCCGGATGGTGGTGTTCACCGTTCCGCGCACCCCGGGATCGATCTGGTACTGCATGTTGAACTGCTTCGCGAGCGCGCGCACCACGGTGCCCACATCCTGGTTCACCGCGGTGAGGTCCTGCACCCGCGGGCCGCCTCGGCTGTCGGAGATCGTTCCCCCCGAGGAGAGCACGGGCAGTGATGGGAGGGGCGCACCCGCGTCGCCGCCATCGGTGGCGCGCGCCGGCTCGAGGCGCACCTGCGTCTGCGGCGACGTGACTGGGGGCCGGCTCGCGCACCCGGCGAGGGCGACCAGCGCGAAGAGCGCCAGCACACGAAGTGCAGGAAGTGCAGATCCCTCGCTGACGCTCGGGATGACAGGGTAGGTCATCTACCGCCCTCCCCTCGCAATCGTGAGCACGCGCATCTGTCCGTTCCGCTCCGAGATGGCGACGCGATCCCCGCGGATGGAGGCGACGCGGCCTCCGTCCGGCAGCACGTCGCCGACGTTCACCAGGGCGCCGTCAATCACCGCGACGGGTTTGTCATCCGCAATCAGGATAGCGGTCAGCTGTCGGCCTGCTCTCGCACTAACAGTAGGACCGCGTGGTTCCTGCGCAACGGGAAATCCGCCGCGCGCCCCGGTCACGAACGGGTCCGCGTGCAGGGGCGCCGCCGCCACAGGGGGCTCGGCATCGCTCTGCGCGGGCGTCATGTAGCCCCCGATGTCTCCCAGGGCGGCGATGGACGCGCCCCCGATGAGGGGAGCGCGGGCACCCGCAGCCAGGCGCTCAGCTGCCAGGGCGACGACCGTCCCCGCGAGCAGCAGCGCCACGCTCCAGAGATGGCCGGAGATCGGCGGGGATTGGCGTACCATCGGCGAATTCGAGCTCATACACGGCCAGTGAAATGCGGTGCCGCCCACTCGCGCCCTGTTGCATGAGACCCAGGCGGGTGACGGCGACGGAGGGCGGAAGGCGGCCGATGAACCCGATCACCGACTGCATCCCGCCACGGGCTTCGACCAGGAGGCTGAACGGCGCGGGTTTTCGCTGGATCCCCCCGGTAGAAAGACGCGCCTCGACGCCAGTAGTATCAGGCGGACCGATGAGTACCCGCACCTCCCGGAGGCCGGCGTCCTCCGCCGACCGGGAAATGCTCCTCGTGAGCCCCAGCCGGTCGCTCCCGAGGAGGCCGACGTCCTGCAGCCCGATCCAGGTCTGTCGCCACGACAGCGACTCGGCGGCGACGGCCGGCGCGTACCGTCGCTGGAGGTCCTCGAACCCGGCGAGCTCGGTGCGCGCCCGGGACACCGCCGCCTTCCGGGCAGATGCCGCGCCGGCGGACCGCAGGCCGGACCATGTGAGGAGCCCGATGACGACCACTGCCGCCACCAGGACGGAGACCGCCGGGTCGATGCGCGGCAGCGCCAGGCGCATCGAGGGCTTGTCGGAGGTGCTCATGGAGCGCGTCGCTCCGGAATGACGAACGACAGCTGGAACGAGACCCGGACCCCCGCGTCGGACGCACTCGTGTCGCGGTACGCCATCTTGTCGAGCGCCAGCTCCTCGATCACCAGCCGGCGGGGGAGATCGCGGTAGAAGTCGTGCAGCGCCTGCACGGCGCCACCGCTGGACACGCCAGCGGCGGTTCCATCCAGCTGCGCGACCCACCCGCTGCTGCCGCGCTCGAGCCCGAGCGAATCGAGCCGGATCGGGCCCGCGATGCCGCCACTGATCGCGACGAGCAACCCCTGCAGCCCCGAGCGGTCCTGCGCGCTGAGGCGAATGAGCTCTCCGGCATCACGGACCAGGCGACGCTGGTCGGCGGTCTGGCGCAGGGGCATGGCGGACGCACCGTAGTGCTCCAGCCGGCGCAGGGTGGCGCGCAGCTCCGTGTCGGCGCGCCGGGCGTCGAGCGCCTGGTACAGCGTCCAGCCGCCAACGGCTGCGGCGGCGACGACTGCCGCGGTGGCCACCTGCCGCAGCGCCGCCCGTGTGGCGTTCATCTTCCGGTCCCGCACCGTGCCGCCGAGCGACAGCGGGAATGCCGCGCGCGCGTCGAGCACGGCGCCGAGCGCCGCGAGCGATGCCGTGGAGTGCCCCGCGATGTCCAGCCGCTCCACGGGTATGGCGAGGCGTTCACCCAGCAGCGACTGGGTGTCCGGCCACAGGTGCGACGGGCCCGCGATGAACGCGCTCTCCAGGTGCGCGCCCCGGAACTGCTGGCGCACGAACGTCGCGCCCAGCTCGGCTTCCTCGGCCATGGCAATGCCGTCCAGCGCGTCCTGCTCGTGCAGCGGCGGCTCGATGGCAATGCGCATCCCGCCGCCGAGGAAGAGGCCGAGGAAGAGGCCATCCGGGAGCGGCGCGAGGAGCGCGGTGGTGCCAGCAAGGTTGCCGTGCTCCTCGGCAAGGCACTGCAGTGCCGCCGGCAGGGCGGTGAGGTGGAGCAGGGAATGCCGCCCGGAGCTCAGCGCGCCGTGGAAGGCGTCGGTCACGTGCGCCGGCACCGCTGCCACCACGAAATGGTTCTGTTGCGGCTGATCGGCCGTATCGCGACCGGGAAGGGGCAGCCAGCCGACCACCGCGTCGCCCATCTGCGGTTCGAGCCGGCGCGCCTCTCGCTCGATGATCGGCGCCAGCATTTTCGGCGGCGCCGGCGGCAGCGAGATGGTGTGATGGCCGAGCTCGAAGCCGCGGAGCGCGACGGCGACGTCGGCCCGCCGGACGCCGTTCGCGTCGAGCGCCGCGACGAGGTGGCGTGCGGCTTCCGGCGCCGATCCCAGGAGGGCCTGACGTTCGAAGGCGCGCACGACCTCCACGCCGCCCGCGCGCGCCCGTGCCTCCACGCAGAATACGCCGCGCGGACAGACGTAGGCACCGACGAGCGTTCGACTCACCGGCGCGCCCCGATGGAGTTGTAGATGTTGAGGATCGGGAGCATGATCGCCAGCGCCACCATCAGGATGACCCCGCCGAGGAAGACGATCATGGCGGGCTGGATGAGCGTGACCACGCGCTTGACCGCCGCCGGAATCTCGCGAGCATAGTACATCTTCACCCGCTCGAGCGATTCCTCCAGCTGCCCGGTGGCCTCGCCCAGCGCGAGGCTGCGCAGGACGATGACAGGAACGAGGGGCGACTGCCCGAATGCGGACGCCATCGTTTCCCCACCTTCGATGCGGATGCGCGCGTCCCGGACGAGGTTGGCCACGACCTTGTTCGTCGCCATCTGCTCCACCAGGAGCAGGGACGTCATCAGGTCGACACCGGCGCGGTAGAACAGGCTGAGGTACGTGACGACGCGGGCCATGTTCACCTCGACGATGAACGGGCCGACACCAGGCGTGCGCACGATCAGGGTGTCGAGGAACAAGCGCCCGCGCTCGCTGCGCCGGAGCACGAGAAACGTCACGATCAGGGCGACGAGCACCGCGAGCACTGCCCCCCAGTGGTCGCGGATGATCAGCGACAGCGTCATGATGATCTTCGTCGGCAGCGGCAGCTCGACATCACGGGTGCGCAGCACGGGGATGATGCGTGGGAACACGAATCCCAGCAGCCCGACGACGAGCAATCCCACGGCGGTGATGACGACGATCGGGTACATCATCGCCTGGCGAACCGACGAGGAGATTGTCTCCTGCCAGTCGAGATACTCCACGAGCTGCTGCAGGGCGAATGCGAGCTGGCCGCTGGCCTCGCCCGCCTTGATCGTGGCGATGAAGAGGGGAGGGAACGCTTTCGGATGGTCGCCCATCGCCTCGGAGAGGCTCTTCCCCTCCTCCGACACGCCGACACGGACCTCGCCCACGATGGCCTTCAGCCTGGCGGACCTGAGCCGCTGCGGGATGTCGTCGAGGGTCGTGAGGAGCGGGATGCCGGCGCTGAAGGAACCGGCGAGATACTCGAGAAAGGCGAGCAGCTCCCTCCGATCCACGGCGCCGTCGGTGATGCGCCGCTTCCGGCTGCGCTGCTCCGTCTGGATGAGGAACGCGCCCTGCCGGCGCAGCTCCTCCTCGACCCCGGTCTCGCTCGGCGCGGAGATCCACCCCTCCTGCACCGCGCCGCTGCCGGTGAGCGCCTTGTACCAGTAGTCCGGCACGCCGCGGCTCAGGTGGTGACGCGGAGGATTTCGTCGAGCGTCGTGACTCCCGCGCGCACCTTGCGCAGTCCGTCCTGCAGCAGCGTGGGACGCCCGGAGTCCGCGTGGATGCGCTCGGGGGCAGTGCGATCGAAGATCGCCGTCACGACGTCCGGCGACATCGGCAGCAGCTCGTAGATGGCGATGCGGCCGCGGTACCCCGTGTTGCGGCACTCCCCGCAGCCACGCGGGCCGTAAAGCGCGTCGTCGCCCAGCTCGAAGCGGCGCCGCACCGCGAGCGCCATCTCCACCTTCTGCTTGCAGTTCGTGCAGAGCACGCGCACGAGGCGCTGCGAGACGAACAGCGAGACTGCCGAGGCGATGACGAACGGCTCCGCCCCCATGTCGAGCAGGCGCGGGATGGTGCCGGCGGCCGTCGTGGTATGGAGGGTGGTGAGCACCAGGTGACCCGTGAGCGACGCGCTCAGCGCGATCTGCACCGTTTCCTGGTCGCGCATCTCGCCCACGAGGATGATGTCCGGGTCGTGGCGCAGGATGGAGCGCAGCCCGGCGGCGAAGGTGAGCCCCGCGCGCACGTTCACCTGCGACTGCCGGATCGCGCTCATCTCGTACTCGATGGGATCCTCGAGCGTGATGATCGCGCGGTCGCCGGTGTTCAGCTCGTTCAGCGCGGCGTAGAGCGTCGTCGTCTTGCCGGAGCCGGTGGGGCCGGTGACGGGGATCAGCCCGTTCGGCTTCTGGAGCGCGCTCCGCAGCAGCTGCAGGTCGTCGGGCTCGATGCCGAGCTTGTCGAGCTGCAGCGCCACGCGGCCACGGTCCAGGATGCGAAGGACGATGTCCTCGCCGTGCAGCGTCGGGAACGTGGAGACGCGGAGGTCCACGTTGCGGTTGTTGAAGCGGACGCGCGCGCGGCCGTCCTGCGGCATGCGCGAGTCCGAGATGTCGAGGCTGGAGAGGATCTTGATGCGGCTGATGAGCGCCGACTGGAGCGCCTTCGGGAAGCTTGGCCCGTCGGTGAGCAGTCCGTCCACGCGGTACCGCACGCGGAGTGTCTCGTCCACCGGCTCGATGTGAATGTCGGTGGCGCCCATCTCGACGCCGCGGCGGATGAGGTCATCCACCATGCTCGCCGCGTTCTCCTCGCCACCACCGACGCGCGCCGGCGCAGGCCAGTTCGGGCGCGCGGGGCGGGACGGCTGGTCGGCGCCCCGCGAGAGCTCGAAACGTGGCGCACCGGAACGCATTTCGGCAGCCGACGACGCGCCGACGGCCATCCCGACCGCTGCTCCGGCTTTCCTGGCGCCGTAGGCGCGCTCGATGACGCGGAGCACCACGTCACGCTGCGCGCCCACGACGCGGATGGACCGGCCGGCGGCGCGCGTCAGTGACCGGATCGTGAGGAGGTCGAACGGGTCCGCCATGGCGAGCACCAGGTGGCGGCTCTCCACCTTCTGCGGCACGACCACGTGCTGGCGCGCGAGCTCCAGGGGCACGAGGGCCACAGCTTCCGGATCCGGCTGGAGCTCGGCTTCGGACAGGAAGGGAATGCCCGCATCGGCGCAGAGCGTCTGGAGCAGCGCCGCCTCGCTGAGGTGACCAAGGGAGACGAGCACCTGCCCGAGCTTCTGGCCGGAGGACGCCTGGATGGCCAGCGCTTCGTCGAGCTGCTGCTTGTTCACGAGCCCGGCGTTGAGCAGCGTGTCGCCAAGCCAGCGCCGCACGGCCATGTGGAGCGGGGAGCGGGAAGGGGCGCGCGGCAGAACCGATACCGCGCGTTCTATAGCGACGACAGAAGTGAAGTCAGGGCAACAATATAAGGCTGAGGACGGGTCGAGGCTCTCGGCTCTCGGCCCTCGGCCCTTCCCAAAGCCGAGAGCCCAAAGCCGAGAGCTTCAGTCCTGCTTCCAGTCAGCCAGGAACACGTCCGTTCCGCTCGGATCCGGGGAGTTCCGGTTCGAGGCCCACACCAGCTGCTTCCCGTCGGGGCTGAACATCGGGAACCCGTCGAACTCGCCGTGCGTCGTCACCTGCTCCAGTCCCGTCCCGTCAATGTTGATCAGGAAGAGGTCGAAGTTCCGGCTCCGCGGGTTGTGGTAGTTCGACGAGAAGATGATCCGGCGGCTGTCCGGCGTGAAGATCGGGGCGAAGTTGGCGCCGCCGAGGCTCGTGATCTGGCGCTGGTTCGAGCCGTCCGCGTTCATGATGAACAGCTCCATCCGGGCCGGTCGCACCAGCCCGCGCGACAGCAGCGACCGATAGGTGCTGAGCTCATCACCCGTGGGGTGATACGCGCGATAGACGATGTGCTTCCCGTCCGGGGAGAAGAACGCGCCGCCGTCGTAGCCCGGCGTGTGGGTGAGGCGCCGGACGTTCGAGCCGTCCACGTGCATCGTGTAGATCTCGAGATCGCCGTCCTTGAGCGACGTGAAGACGAGCGTCCTGCCGTCCGGCGACGCCGTGGCCTCGGCGGTGTAGATGCCGTAGCTGGTGAGGCGGCGTCGGTCGCTGCCGTCCGGGTTCGCCGTGAACAGGTCGTAGGCATCCAGACGCCACACGTATCCCTGGCTCGCATCGGGCTTCGGCGGGCAGGACGAATCGGCGTGGTGGGTGGACGCGTACACGATCCGCCGTCCGCCGTCGATGAAATAGCCGCAGGTGGTCTTTCCGGTGCCGTCGGATACGCGGCGCAACCCGCTGCCATCCACCCGCATGACGTACTGCTGGTCGCAGGCGTGCCCTGCGCGCGTGGACTGGAAGATCAGCGACCGCCCGTCGGGGCTGAAGTACGCCTCCGCGTTCTCGCCGCCATAGGTGAGCTGCCGGATGTTGGAGAGGCGGGTCTCCCCTTCGGCGGCGGGGACGATGCGGATATCAGCTCTCGGCTCTCGGCTCTCGGCGTTCACCGAGACCTTCACACACGAAACCGCCGTCGCGAGGAGCGCGACGACGGCGAATCGGACGTTGCTCATGCCCGGAAAGTTAAGCCACCCGGGCCGGGATCAGGCGTTCGTACAACTACGGACGGGACGACGCAGCCTGGCCGCGCGCGGGGCGCGCGGTGTTCGTCGGTGCCGGCGACTGCGCCAGGTTGAACAGGTCGCGCTGCGTCTGCCCCTTGTTCATCATGTCAATGGCGCGCTGGAGCGGACGGTCGAACTTCAGCTCGCGACGCGCGACGGCCGAGTCGCCATGGGCATAGCGGACGACATACCGCTCGAGCTGCTGGTCCACCCAGCGGGCGCCGCCCTGCCATGTGGCTGCATCCGCCCTGGTCCCGCCCTTCGCCTCGAAGCGGCGGCGCAGCTCCTCGCGCCACGTCGGGCTCACCTGCGCGTCCTTCGGAACGGTCTTCGACAGCTCGAGGGCGTAGTCGAGGAGCGCGTTCTGGAACTCCGCCGCCTTTGGCGATACCACCGTCCGGAAGAACGTCTGCTCCGTGGTGGTGAGGGTGTCGTCCGCGACGATGATGTCGGGGGTGACCCCGCCGCCGCCATAGACGGTGCGTCCCGCGTCGGACTTGAACACCGGACGGTTCTTCTTCGAGGCCTCGGTCTCGGTTGAATCGCGCGTCGTATCCTCGACGAAGCGGCCATCCACGTAGCTCCGCTCGCGCTGGATGGAGCGACCGCTCGGCGTGTACCACTTGGCGGTGGTGATCTTCAGCGCGTAGCCGCCGTCGAGGTTGAAAACCGACTGCACGAGTCCCTTGCCGAACGTGGTCTGGCCGATGACCACGGCGCGGTCGTGGTCCTGGAGCGCGCCCGCCACGATCTCGCTGGCCGACGCCGACGACTCGTCCACGAGCACGATGAGCGGCACGTTCGGGAACGCCGGCTGCTGCTGCGCGACGTACTGCTGCTGCTCACCCGAGCGCGCCCGCACGGAGGCGATCTCCTGGCCGCGGCGGAGGAACAGGTTGCTCACGTTGAGCGACTGCTCGAGAATGCCCCCCGGGTTGCGCCGGAGGTCCAGCACCACACCCTTCGCCCCGCGCCCCACGACGTCGCGGATGGTGCGGCTGAGCTCCTCGGAGGCGTTCTCGTTGAACTGGTTGAGCGGCACATAGCCCACGCTGCCGAACAGCATGCCGTACGGCACGGCGGGAATGTGCACGATGGCGCGAGTGAGCTCCATGGAGATGGGTTGCGCCACGCCCGGACGGCCAAAGCTGACCTTCACCTTCGTGCCCGGGGTGCCCGTGAGGCTGTCTGCCGTCTGCGCCGTGCTCCAGTCGCGCGTGGAATTCGTGTCCACCTGGATGATGCGGTCGCCCTCACGGACGCCACCGCGCTCGGCGGGGGTGTTGGGAAACACGCGCTCGACGACGATCTGCTTGTCGCGCAGCTGGATGGACATGCCCAACCCGCCGTACCGGCCGCCCGTGCGCGACTGGAACTGCTTCATGTCGCGCGGGGAGAGGAGCTCGGTGTACGGATCGTTGAGCTCGCGAATGAGCCCGCGTGCCGCCTTCTCGTAGATGGCACCCTGCGGCAGCGTGTCCACGAACCGGTCCGACACCAGCGACATGACCTGCTCGAGCAGCACCGAGCTCTCTCGCTGCACCCGCGACTGCAGCAGGAAGCCGCTGGCGAGGAGCGGGATCAGGATGACGGCGACGGCGGCAAGCTTGCGGGGACGACGCATGTTGGGAACCCGATTGGTGTGGCGATCTGAAGTATACTGGCTCTCGACGCTCGGCCTATGTCGGCGAGCCCGCTTCCGAGCCCGTGGACGCCGAGCCCTGGTCCTCGGACGCGCCCGCCCAGAGCGCGCGCCAGCTCAGCGCGCGTCCCGACCGGAAACGCTTCTTGGTCAGTTTCACGCCGGTCGGAGAGATCGTGACGGTGAATGACTCGCCATCAATCTCGATCTCGCGCCGGATCTCCTTGGTGAGTTTCGTAGCCATGTGTCTGGTACCCCGTCGGGCATGGACGGTTCGCGTGACGCCCCGGTGATTCGAGGCAACTGCCTCGATCACGGCACGTCTCGCGCCGCGTCCGCGCCGCGGGTGGCAAGCACGTACTCCGCGTGCCACTCGCGCCGGTGCTGGCGAAATCCGGCGTCCCTGACGAGCCCGGCTTCCACCAGCATGACGTGCGCAGGTTGCAGCACGCGCTGCAGGTGGGACGGGTACTTCTGCACGAGCGGGAGCATGTCGCGCAGCCGTTCCAGTGTGACACGCCAGCTCACCATACCGTTTGCGCGGGCGATCTCGATCAGCCGGTAGAGCCTGCGCGCCACCGGCGACGGCAGCGCCCGGTACCTGGCCAGTGAGAGCGTGACGACGTGCCGGGCCGCGAGGTTGTCGCGCACGATCGGATGAAAGACGACCCTGGCGACACCCGGTTCGGCCGCGGGGACCGCCGCGAACAGCGCGAGCTGCTCGCGATCCGGGTAGCGGCGCCGCTCGATGCTCACCGCCGAGAGCACGGTGAACTGCCCGGAGAAGTAGCCGCCCGCGGTCGCGGACCAGTAGGCATCCGACGAATCCAGCGTGGTCCGCTCGAGTCGGCCCAGCGCGGACCGAAGCTGGTCGTAGGTGCGGCCGTCCACCCTCCGGTCAATCGAGCGCAGGAAGCTGTGCAGGGTGAACGTGACGGCGCCGTCATGGGGCTGGTCCGCGTCGTGAAAGCGGCGCGAAAGCTCGACGTAGACATCCTGGTCGAAGGTGCCGGGAAGACGCTCACCCGGGGCCGGCAGCACGCGCCACCTGCCGCCGTTGTCCGTGGCGTAGTTGATCATCGCGTCCTCGGCGGAGTCACTCAGCCGAAAGAGCGGCAACGCCTCGAGGGACCGATCGAGCGCCACCATTCGGGCTGCGGCGCGCCGACGGACAGCCAGGTTCATCCCGAAAACCTACGCCCTAATGAGCGAGGGGACAGGGGACAGGACGCCGAGGTCAGGGCAGCGCCCGTAACCGTATGATTTGACTGGAGATAGCAGAGGCGGCTGGTGACGTCAGGAACGCGACAGCGGACGCCACCTCGTCGCGCTCGACATACCGGGTCTTCGCGCCCATCGAAGCCTCGTTCGTGGCGGTCCGGATCGAACCCGGGGCCAGGGCGTTTGCGCGCACCCCCAGCTCCCGGCCTTCATCGGCCACGGAGCGCATCAGCGCGACGACGCCTGCCTTGGCCGCGGCGTACCCGACCGACCCAGACGTGCGCGCTCCCTCGAGCACGGACTCCGACGCGAAGAACACGATGGACCCGCGCGCCCGCGCGAGCATTGGCAGGAAGGCGCGCGTCGTGAGGTATGCGGTGGTGAGGTTGATCCGCATCAGGCGGTCGAGCTCCCGCGGGTCGCTGTCGGCCAGCGGGCCGGACGCTCCCCATCCGCCGGCGAGATTCACGAGGGCGTCGAGCTGGTCGCCGTGCTCGATCGCGATGCGCTGCGCCAGCCCCTGGACGTCGTCCACGTTCGCCAGGTCGCAGGGGTAGCCGAATGCGCGCCGGCCAGTCGCGGCCAGCTCCCCGGCACGCGCGACAACCTCGTCGGCATCGCGGCTCACGAGCAGCACCGTGTCACCGCGGGCTGCCAGCGCCGCGGCTACCGCCTCTCCCACCTGTCCGCGGGCACCAACGCCCGTGATGACTGTGATCATGTGGCTGTGTCTGGCACGTATCCTTCAAGGTACAGTCCTGTATGCGTCGCCTGAAACCCGCAGCGAAGACAGCCGGCTTCGTGGTCCTCACCTTCCTCGCGTTGGTGGGGCTGTTGTCCATCACGCGAGGCACACCCCTCAGCCGGGTGGCGCTGGGACGGGGTTCGCCAACCCCGGCGGTCAGCGACAGCACCTTCCGGGACATTCTCGCGCTCTCGTCCGAGATCCACCTGGCGCCCGGAAATCGCGTGCAGCAGCTGCTGAACGGCGACGGCACGTATCCGGTGCTGTGGACCGACCTGCGGTCCGCGCAGCAGGCCATCACCGTGCAGATGTACTACGCGAAGCCCGGCGCCGTCGCGGACACGATGGCAACGATCCTCGCGGAACGGGCTCGCGCCGGCGTCAGGGTCCTGCTGCTGCTCGACGCATTCGGCACGCAGTCCATGCCAAAGGCATGGCGGCGCGGCATGCTGGAGGCCGGAGTGGATGTGCGCCTGCTCCGCCGCCTCAGATGGTTTGCCATGCACAGCTTCACGGAGCGGTCGCACGTGCGCGTGGTGACGATCGACGGGCGGATCGCCTACACCGGTGGATTCGGCCTGGCCGACTACTGGCTCGGCGACGGCCGCACGAAGGACCAGTGGCGCGAGACGAATGTGCGGTTCGAGGGGCCGGCGGTCATGGAGCTGCAGGCGGCGTTCGCCGCGGCATGGGTCGAGGCCACCGGGGACCTGCTCGTGGGCGATGTGTTCTTCCCGAAGGCGTCGTTTCACGCGGACGTCGGGCCGGCGGTGGCCGGCGTGCTGTACGCGGCGCCGTCCACGGGGAGCACGAACGCCGAGCGCTTTCTCGCTCTCACCATTGCCGGCGCGCGGCGCACGCTCTACATCGCCAACGCCTATTTCGTCCCGGACGACGACTTCCGCGAGGGACTGGTGCGGGCGGCGCGCCGCGGCGTGGATGTCCGGATCCTCACGGTGGGTCCGGAAACCGACATCCGGTCCACCTGGTACGCGGGGCGCGCACGGTACGAGGCGCTCCTGCGCGGCGGCGTGCGCATCTGGGAATACCAGGCCACCATGATGCACGCGAAGACGATCGTGGCCGACGGCGTGCTTGGATCGATCGGGTCGCTGAACTTCGACAATCGATCGCTCGCGTTCAACAACGAGTCGAACCTCGTGGTGTGGAACAGCGCCTTCGGCGCGCAGCTCGACTCCACCTTCCTGAGCGACCTTCCGTACGCCCGCGAGATAACGCTCGAGGAGTTCCAGCGGCGGCCGATGGTGGAGCGGCTCATCGAGATGAGCGCGTCGGCCTTCTCGCGCGTGCTCTAGCGGACGTCGTCGCGGCCGAGGGAGGCGCGCACGGCCTCGCGCATGGCGGCGATGGCGGAATCGCGGGACGCGGGAATGTCCTCGCGCACGTGGAGCTCGATCCCGTCGGCCACGGTGACGCGGCGCCACACGGGCGCCGGGTCGTCGTCGTGCCGCACCGCGACGTCGGCGCCCGCACCGAGCGCCGGCGCGAGCGACGTGGCCACCCTGCGCTCGAGCGAGTCGCCAGCGAACTCCTTCATCTCCCGCTTGATGCTCTCGAGCGTGGCGCCTTCGCGCTGGCGGATCTTGATGGCGAGGAGCTGGAGGAAATGGCGGTAGTTGTAGGTCGCGGACGTGCCCGACCCCTCGGGACGGTCCAGCAGTCCGCTCGCGACGTAGAAGCGGACGGCGCGCGCGCTCGGCGCGGCGCGCGCGGACGCGTTGGTGGGGCGCATTCCCGCGGCGTCCACGAGGGCCGTGACATGCGCGGCAAGCCCGCGCGCATTCCAGGGCGCGTGCCTCGAGTGGAGGCGAAGCAGCGAGACAGGGGTGTCCACAGGGACAGGGATTATAACCCCGAAACGAAAGCGCGGGATGCGTCTGAGCGACGCACCCCGCGCGGGTCAGTCGGGATGAACTAACGGCGCTTCTTGCCGGCCTTCTTGCCGCCCTTGGCGGGCTTCTTCGCGGCCGACTTCTTCGCGGGCTTCGCTTTCCCGGCCTTCTTCATCGGCTTCCTGGCCGCCTTCGCCGGCTTGGCCTTCTTCGCCGGCTTCTTCGCGGCTGCACTCCTGGCCGCCGGCTTGGCGACAGGCTTTGGAGTCGCCTTCGGGGCAGGCTTCGGCGCCTCGGTCGCAGCGGGGCGCGCCGCGGCGGCGCTGGCCGGCGCGCGGCTGGCGCGCGGCGCGGGAGCGCGACCAAAGGCGTCTTCCTCCTCCTCGACCTCGGCGACAGGCTCCGCCTCGGTCTCAACCTCCTCCTCCTCGAGATCCTCGGCGCTGTCCCAGAGGTCATCGCTTTCGCGGTGCGTGGTCCAGCCGCCCTCGTCGTCCTCTTCGTCGTCGTAGCCGCTGCGGCCACGGCCGCCGCCGCCACCACCACCACCGTACCCGACGTCCTCGGCATCGTCATCGCGCTCCGAGAACCGGATTTCCTCGTTGAGACCATCACCCCGCGGCATGACCCGACCTCCTCAGTCAGGAAGTGTGACCCTTAAGCAGTGACGTCTAGTAAGGGAATCGCGGGAAAAGGTCAAGGTGCCGGTTTTCTCGGCGGTCAATCGCCGGCGCCGGCCGTTTCCGGCACCGGGCGGTGGGCGAGGTCCGGATGCGGTGCCGTGGCCGGCGCGCGCTTCCGGCGCACCCACGCCACGGCGTCGTCGAGCATCGAATAGACGACGGGGACCACGAACAGCGTCAGCAGGGTGGAGGTGATCAGCCCACCGATCACCGCGCGCGCCATGGGCGCCCGGGTCTCGGCGCCCGCCCCGATGGCCAGGGCCAGCGGGAGCATGCCGAAGATCATGGCGACGGTCGTCATGACGATCGGGCGGAGTCGGACGCGCCCCGCGGTCAGCAGCGCGTCCTTGCGTGGCACCCCGGCCTCGCGCTGCTGGTTGGTGAAGTCCACGAGCAGGATGCCGTTCTTCGTGACCAGCCCCATCAGCATGATGATGCCGATCATGGTCATCACGTTGAGGTTTCCCTTCGTGAGCAGCAGCGCCAGCGCCACGCCGATGAAGCTCAATGGCAGCGCCAGCATGATGGACAGCGGCTGGATGAAGGAGCCGAACAGCGACGCGAGGATGAGGTAGATGAACACGACGGCGAGCAGGATGGCCTCGAGCACGTAGCCCTTGGTCTCCTCCAGGTTCTGCACGTCGCCGGTGAAGACCGCGCGGTAGCCCGGGGGGAGCCCGATGGCGTCGATGGCCGCCTTCACGCGGGTCGCCACCTCGCCACCGCG
>Ga0307505_10000170_pt1 | contig 80661 bp, 81 predicted proteins | sample 23_S_MG_FD_202183 | JGI IMG/M metagenome (GOLD analysis project Ga0307505, IMG submission 202183) | Soil microbial communities from Populus trichocarpa stands in riparian zone in the Pacific Northwest, United States - 23_S | ecosystem: Environmental > Terrestrial > Soil > Riparian zone > Trees... | reverse complement strand
CAGCGCGATCACCGGCAGCGAACCGCCCGGCACCCCGGCGGTGCCGATGCCGGCAAGGATGCACACCAGCATCACGAACAACTGATCGGTCAGCGACAGGTCGACGCCGAAGAACTGGGCGAGGAACAGCACGGTCACGCCTTCGAACATCGCTGTGCCGTTCTGGTTGGCGGTGGCGCCGATGGTCAGCACGAAGCGGGCGATCTTGCGCGGCAGCTTGAGCTCGGCGTCGGCGACGCGCAGTGCGGTCGGCAGCGTGGCATTCGAGCTCGCGGTCGAGAACGCCATCACGCTCGCCTCGCGGGTCTCGCGGAAGAACGCGAGCGGGCTCTTCCCGGCGATGACCTTGAGCAGCGCCGGGAACACGCCGAACATCTGGATGCCGAGCGCCAGCAGCACCACGCCGACGAACGCGGCGAGCTTGAACAGGAGGTCCCAGCCGAACTGCGCGGAGAGGTTGAACATGAAGCAAAAGATCGCGATCGGGGCGAGCTGGATGACGAGGCCGATCAGCTTCATCGCCACCTCGAACAGGCCCTCGATCGCGTCCTTCAGTTGTTCGGTGCGGCGGGTCTGCACCAGCAGCAGGCCGATGCCGAAGAACAGCGCGAAGAACATCACGGCGAGGATGTCGTTCTGGCTCATCGCGGCGATCACGTTGTTGGGCACGATGGCGACCACCGCGTTGACGCCGGCTTCGCTCTCGGCCGAGGCGGCGACGATGCTGCGCGCGCCTTCGCCGCCCTGGGCGAGCAGCTCGCGCGCCGCCTCGGGATCGACGCCGTCGCCGGGGCGCAGGATGTTCACTGCCGCCAGCGAGATCGCGACCGCGATCGAGGAGACGATCACGGTGTAGGCGAGCGTCATCAGCCCGATTTTCTTGAGTGCGCGGATCTCGCCCATTTCGGCGATGCCGACCACCAGAGCGGCGAACAGCAGCGGAATCACCAGCATGAACAGCAGCCGCAGGAAAATCTGCCCGATCGGGCCGGTGACGTACGTCACCAGCGTCGCGACCCACGCGGCATCGCGCGCGAAAGTGTAGGCCAGCAGCCCGGCAACGAGCCCGGCGACGAAGCCGATCAGGATGCGCCACTGCAGCTTGCCGTGGCCGATCGGGGCGGCCTCGCGGGCCATCTGCTCTGCGTCGGTGCTCATGACTGATCTCCCGTCAGCGCCGCCAGGGCGATCCGGCGATAGATCCGCGCCAGCGCCGCCAGGTCGTCAAGCGCCACGGCCTCGTCGCGCTTGTGCATCGTGGCGTTGGGCGGACCGAAATCGATCACCGGGCACAGGTCCTTGAGGAAGCGCGCGTCGGAAGTGCCGCCGGTGGTGGAGAGCTCGGGCGCATGCCCGGTCTCGGCTTCGATCGCCGCGACGACGATGGCCGACAGCTCGCCGGGCGGGGTCAGGTACGATTCGCCGGACACCACGGCCCGCGCGGACGCGCCGTGGCGCGCGGCGATCGCCGCGACCATCTCGCCCAGCTGCGCACCGCTGTGCAGGTCGTTGAAGCGGATCGAAATGCGCGCGCGGGCCCTGGCGGGGATGACGTTGTGCGCCGGATTGCCGACCTCGATGTCGGTGATCTCGAGGTTCGAGGGCTGGAACCAGCCGGTGCCCTGGTCGAGCACCAGCGCGTCGAGCTCGGCGAGCAGTGCGACGAGGCGCGGCAGCGGATTGTCGGCGAGGTGCGGGTAGGCGACGTGACCTTCGCGGCCCTCGGCCTCGAGGAACACGTTGACCGAGCCGCGCCGGCCGATCTTGGCCATGTCGCCGAGGCGCGCGACCGAAGTCGGCTCGCCGACCAGGCACAGGTCGGGAATCTCGCCGCGCTCGCGGATCAGCTCGATCAGCGCGCGGGTGCCGTGAACCGCCTCGCCCTCCTCGTCGCCGGTGATGATGAGGCTGACGGTGCCGGCTTCCGGCGGCACTTCGCCCAGAGCCGCGACCATCGCCGCGACCGAACCCTTCATGTCGACCGCGCCGCGCCCGTAGAGCAGGCCCGCGCGGCGTTCGGGGGTGAACGGCGGGCTGCTCCAGCCCTCGCCCGGCGGCACCACGTCGAGATGGCCGGCGAAGGCGAAATGGCGGCTGCCCGCGGGGCCGCGACGAATCGCCAGGCAGTTCTCGACATGGCCCCCGGCGATGAAGCGGTGCACTTCGAACCCGAGCGGGGCGATCATCGTGTCGAACGCATCGAACACCGCGCCGCGCGCAGGCGTCACGCTTTCGCAGGCAATCAGCCGTTCGGCGAGGCTCGCGACGTCGCTGGAATTATCCATCGCATGCGAGGTAGACGAGGCGCCGCGCGCTGACCAGCAGGAGGACGACGCCCTTGCCCAAGATCGATCTCGAAGCCGTCGAACAGACCGAGCGCACCGGCTATCCGGCCCCGCACGACCGCGCCGTGGCCGGCCGCTGGCAGCGCCGCCTCGCCGCGCCCGCCGGGCTGACCGAAATGGGCGCCAGCCACGTCGTGCTGAAGCCGGGCGCCTGGTCCTCGCAGCGCCACTGGCACCACGGCGTCGACGAGCTGCTGGTGATGCTGTCCGGCGAGGCCGTGCTGGTCGAGGACGACGGCGAGACCGTGCTGCATGCGGGAGACGTTGCCGCCTGGCCGAAGGGCGCGCCGAACGGCCACTGCCTGCAGAACCGCAGCGACCGGGACTGCAGCTTCGTGGCGATCAGCGCCGGCGACAGCGAGAACGACTCCGGCGAATACTCCGATATCGACATGCGCTTCGGCCCGGGTGGCTTCACGCACAAGGACGGCACGCCTTATTGAGCCGCGCCTACGCGACCTCGAACTGCTCGATCACCCACTGCTCGTCCTCGGCGCCCTGGATCCATTCCTGCATCCAGTCGTGCTCCCATACCGCCTGCATGTAGGCCTGGGCGAAGCCGGGCACGCCGATGCCGTACGTGACGAAGCGGGTGACCACCGGGGCGTAGAAGATGTCCGCCGCGCTGAAGGTGCCGAACAGGAACGGGCCGCCCTTGCCGAACCGCGCCCGCGCCTCTGCCCACAGGCCGAGGATGCGGACGATGTCGGCGCGCGCCTCGTCGCTCAGCTCGAGCCCTTCGACGCGCTTGCGGATGTTCACCGGGCATTGCCGCCGCATCGCCAGGTAGGAGCTGTGCATCTCCGCCACCATCGCCCGGGCCATGCCGCGCGCCGCGCCGTCCCTGGGCCAGAACCGGTCGCGCCCGACCTTGTCGGCGAGGTATTCGAGGATGGCGAGCGAATCCCACACCACCACGTCCTCGTCCCACAGCACCGGGACCTTGCCGGCCGATGGCTGGAATTGCCCTTCGTGCTTGGCGGCCTGCCAGTCGTCGCCGTCGATGTGCACGGTGAGCGCCTCGAAGTGGAGGCCCGACTGCCTGATCGCCAGCCAGCCGCGCAACGACCAGCTCGAATAGTTCCTGTTGCCGATGATCAGCTTCACGCGACAGCACCCTGTTCCCTGACGCGCGAGGCCCTAGTCGTTCAGCAACTGCCTGTCGACCCTGAACGGATTCGGCGCGGGGCCGAGGAAGTTCCGGCAGCGCCGCGGAACACTGCCGCGCCTCGCCGGTCTGCTATACGGAGGGCGGCACCCCGGCCCGGGGCTTGCCGGCCGTACGCCGAGGAGGACCCCAATGAACGATGCACCCGCTTCAACCCTTGCCCGCCCGCTGCTCGCGCTGGCCGCGGCGCTTGCCATCGCGGCATGCGGCGCCGAGGAAGACACCGCCACCACCTACGAAGCGGACGTGACCGACGAGAGCGGCGGCGAACTCATCGTCACCGATCCGCAAGACCCTGCGGTCGAGGACGTCCAGTTGCCCGACACGCCGATGACGCCCGTGCCGGCCGGAGCGCCGACCGCGACTCCGACGCCCGAGTAGCGGCTCGGCGGGCGCGCCGTTCGGATGCCGCCGCGAGCCGGTCGGCCGTAGTGGCCCGGTCCCCGCGAGGCGCGAACGCCCCTGCGCCGGGCAGGCCTGTCGCGCGCGGGCTTTCGAGTGTAAGCGTGAGCCATGAAGCGCTTCCATCTCGCCGCTGCGGCTCTGGCGCTGGCATGCACGCCGAGCGCCGCATTCGCCTGCAGCGCCCCGCCGAGCGAGCAGAGCAACCTCGGCTTGGTCGCCGATGCCGAGACCATCGTGATGGCGCAGGTGGTCGGCGGCACGGCCGCCACCGGCGACCCCGATGGCTGGTCCGTCGTCGTCCGCCCTCTCGAGGCGGTCAAGGGCGACATGCCGCAGGGCGACATCACGTTGCGCGGCCTCGGCCTGGCGACGGTCCGCGGCGGCACCGAGCTCAGCAATCCCTTCGAGTTCCAGCAGGCCCATCCCAACGCCTATGCGGGCGCCTGCAACCGCTATCTGTTCCCGCTCGGCACCACCGCGCTGTTCTTCCTGCGCATCGACCAAGAAGGGCAGTGGGCGGCGGCGGCGGACGGGGCCTTCACCCGCTGGGCCGAGGACGTGCCCGATGCGCAGGCACCGTGGGTTCAGCTGGTGCGGCTTTACACGATCGCCGCCGGGCTGCCCGAGGCCGACCGCGCGCCGTTCCTGGAGGACGAGCGCGAGGCCCTGATGGCGCGCACCGGCGAGCCGGTCGCGCAGCTGATGGCCGACGACATCTACCGCCAGGTCGCCGGTCCGCGCGAGCCGGAAGGGCGCGGCTTCGAGGATGCCTTCCGCGATCCGGCCGACGAAAGCGCGGTCGAGGCGGTGCTCAGGGCAATGCGGCAATCGGCTCTCGAGGCGGGGAACTGACCCCCTCCCCACGCGCGTTGTACCGTCATGCCCTCGACCGTGATCCGCCGTTTCGACTATCTTGCCGACCGCCGCGCGCTCGACGTCGAGTTCGTCAGCGGACGCCGCTATCGCTATGACGACGTGCCCGAGGAGGTGGCGGCGGCGTTCCGCGCGGCATTCTCCAAAGGGCGCTTCTTCAACGACCAGATCCGCGACCGCTACCGCTGCCGCGAGCTCGCGCCCGATCCTCCGGATTGGAGCGAGGCATGGGCTTGAACCGCCCCGCCCGCCGCCCAACTCGGCCCTCACGCAACAGGAGAGAATGACAGATGCGCACCGAAGCCGAAGTCGCCGCCATGCCATGCCCGGTGTGCCGCGTGCCGCTGGCGATGAGCGACCGGCAGGGGATCGAGATCGACTATTGCCCGCAATGCCGCGGCGTCTGGCTCGACCGCGGCGAGCTCGACAAGATCATCGAGCGCAGCGCGGCCCCGGCCCAGGCGGCACCGGCCGCCTCGGCCTCACCGCGGCCCTCGGCCCCGCTCCACCAGGGCGGCGGACAGAACCCGTGGTCGGCGGGCGGATACGATCATGGCGGCTACGGCCACGGCGGACAGGGCGGCAAGGGCTATGGCGGCAAGCCGTACAAGCGGCGCAAGAGCTGGCTCGAGGATATCTTCGACTAGCGGAGGAGCGCGATGAACGAAACCACCATCGAGGACCGGCAGCGCGAGTTGCGCGCGCTGCTCGACAGCCTCGCCGCCCATCCCGAGCGCGCGTGGAGCGAGGAACGCCAGCGCGTGGCGGTGCTGCAGCGTCTGCTCGCGGCAGAGCAGGCGGAATCCGCAGGTTAGCGCGATTCGGCGCGGCGGTCGCCGGCGGAGCGGCGCTCGCCCTGGCGGCGGTCCGGTCCGGCGTGCGCGCGAACGGCCTGACGGCGTTCTTCCGCGCGGCGGTCGGACACCTTGCGGCGGCCGTCCTTGTCGGTGCTGTCCATGGGCATCGTCCTTTCGCCGCGCAGGATCGCGCCGCAGGCTTAGGATAAGGTTAACGCGGCTTTAGCCCTGTTCGGGGTCACAATTCGGGCGGATCGACCACTCCGAGCGCGCGGGCGGTGCCGTAGGAATCGAACATCTCGAGGAAATGGACCGCCAGCCCGTCGCGATGGGTCCATACGTCGACCTTGGGCCCGTCGACGACGCGGAGCGTCTTCAGGTTGCGCCATGCCGCCTGGCCGACCACCACCACCTTGTCGCCGCGCGCGACAAAGTGGTCGGCGCGCGCGGCAATCATCTCCCAGGCTTCGGCGATGGCGGTGTAATAGGCGAGCGCGGCGCCCTTGCCGATGAAGGGCCCGCGCATGGAATCCGTCAGCGAAGCCTCAAGGATCGAGTGCAGTTCGATATCGTCGTCGTAGAGCGCGAAGAACGCCTCAGGCGTACGGCCGCGGCTGGCATGCCATGACTGATACGCGGCGGCGAGCCGGGCTTCGAACTCTTCCATACGCGGCACCCGCCTGTCTTGTTTGTCGTGGCGACCCGGGCCGGGCGTAACACGGATGAATCGGCGATGCGAGCGAACGGGGCGGCCGTCCCGATTCGGCACAGCGGCGGGCAATGAAGCTCGCCGTTGCAGGCGGGGAAGGCAGGCCCTAAGCAGCGGCCCCATGACCGCGTCCGACGACAAGCAGATGCTCGCCAAGGCGGAGACGCTGATCGAGGCACTGCCCTATTTCCAGCGCTACGCGGGCTGCAGCTTCGTGGTCAAGTACGGCGGCCACGCGATGGGCGATCCCGATGCGGCTCGCGACTTCGCGCAGGACATCGTCCTGCTCAAGGCGGTGGGGATCAATCCTGTCGTGGTTCACGGCGGCGGCCCGCAGATCGGCGCCATGCTCAAGAAGCTCGGCGTGGAGAGCACCTTCGTAGACGGCCTCAGGGTCACCGACAAGGCGACCGCGGAGGTCGCCGAGATGGTGCTGTCCGGCGCGATCAACAAGCAGCTGGTCGGATGGATCGCCGGCGCGGGCGGCAAGGCGATCGGCATCTCGGGGAAGGACGGCGGGCTGATGACCGCGAGCAAGGTCACCCGCACCACCAAGGACCCCGACAGTCAGATCGAGCAAGCGATCGACCTCGGCTTCGTCGGCGAGCCCGAGACGATCGATACCACCATCCTGCTGACCGCCAGCCAGGCGGGCATGATTCCCGTCGTCGCGCCGATCGCCGCGGGCGCGGACGGGCATACCTACAACATCAACGCCGATACGATGGCCGGGGCGATCGCCGGCGCGCTCGGCGCCAAGCGCCTGTTCCTGCTGACCGACGTCCCCGGCGTGCTCGACAAGGACGGCCGGTTGCTGACCGACCTCACTCCGGCGGACATCGGCAAGCTCAGGGCCGACGGCACGATCAGCGGGGGAATGATCCCCAAGCTGGAGACCTGCGTGCAGGCGGTCGAGGCGGGTTGCGAGGCGGCGGTCGTGCTCGACGGGCGCGTCGGCCATGCGATGCTGCTCGAATTCTTCACCTCGCGCGGCGCGGGGACGCTGGTCCGGGCGGGCTGATGCGCGCCGCGCTGCCGCTCGCGGTCGCGCTGATGCTCGCCGGGTGCGGCGGCGGCGAGCCGGCTTCCGAAGCGGACCGCGCGCCGGCCGCCGGCCTCGGCGCTCCGGACCTCAGGCTCCCGCCGCAAGCGGCCGACTTCCCCGCGCTCGCCGGCAAGGACTGCGCCGACGTCGTGCAGTTCTATCTCGAGGCGATCGGCGGCGGCGAATGGGCCCGGGCCGCGCTGGTGTGGGACGATCCTGTCGTCGATGCCGCGCGGCTCGAGGCGGTGTTCGCGGGTTACAAGCTGCCTCAGGTCGAGTGGACCGAGCCGTTCGTGGAAGGCGCGGCGGGCTCGCTCTATTGCACTGTCGCCGGCAAGCTGACCGACGCAGCGGACCTGGCCAAGCCGATGCGCGAAGGCACGCTGCTGCTGCGCCGCGCCAACGACGTGCCCGGCGCGACGGCCGACCAGCTGCGCTGGACGCTGCAATCGAGCACGTTCGTCGAAAACCTCGCACGCTCTTCGCGGGGCGAGCCTTGATGCGGTGCCGCCCGGTCGGCTAGGCACGGCCCACACAACAGGAGGCTTACCCGCCCGTGCTATTCCTCACCCTGTCGCAGATCGTCGGATACCTGATCTCGATCGTGATCATCCTGGTGATCGTGCAGTTCGTGATCAGTCTGCTGTTCGCCTTCAACGTGGTCAGCATGCACAACCAGTGGGCCGCCGCGATCTATCGCTCGGTCAACGCGCTGCTCGAGCCGATCCTGCGCCCTATTCGGCGCATCATGCCCGATACCGGCGCGATCGACTTTTCGCCGCTGGTCCTCATCGTGCTGCTCAACATCGTCAATATCGTGCTCAGCAATCTCGCCCGCGCCAGCCTCGCATGAGCTCAGCTACACGCAGCGCGCTGGTTGGCGTCATGGTCGCGGCGCTGCTGGCCGGTTGCGCCTCCGACGGGCCCAGCGCCCGCGGCAACCGGCTCGACCTCGGCGGACCGCGCGACCGCGACCGGGATCCCGAGAACGCCAACCCCAGCGCGGTCATCGCCGCCGAGTTGGCATTCGCCCGCATGGCGCGCGAGCGCGGCACCTGGACCGCGTTCCGCGAATACTCGACCGCCGATGCGCTGTGGCCGTCGCCTTCGCTCACCAACGTGCGGCGCGATCTGGCCGGAACCGCCGATCCGGCCGAGCCGATCGTGTGGGGGCCGGACGCCGTGTGGGCCAGCTGCGACGGCTCGTTCGCAGTCAGCACCGGACCCGCGACCTACCCGGGGGGGCGCCGCGGCCGCTTTGCCACCGTCTGGCAACGGCAGCGGAGCGGCGAATACCGCTGGGTGCTGGATCAGGGCTTCGACCTGGAAGCGGACTACGCCGCACCGGAGATGATCGCGGCCCGGGTGGCCGAATGTCCGCCGGACAGGGCGAGGCCGAACCGGCGCCCTGAAGTACGGCGCGGCGAAGCCTGGGGCAGCGGCCGGTCGAACGACGGCACGCTCGAATGGTCGACAGCGGTTGCCGCCGACTGCAGCCGCACGCTGACCGTGAGGGTGGTGCAGAGCGGCGCGCCGACCGAAGTGCTCCGCCGCGAATCGCCGGCGCCGGCGGCGCCCGAAGGGCAGCCCGCGCCGTCCTGTTCCGCCTAGCGTGCTCGAGCTGTTCCTCTCCGCATTCGTCACGCTTTTCGTGGTGCTCGACCCGCCCGGCTGCGCCCCGATCTATGCCGGGCTGACGGCGGGCGCCACTCCCCGGCAGCGGCGTTCGATGGCCATCCGCGCCTGCGTCATCGCCGGCGCGATCCTGCTGGTCTTCGCGCTGTTCGGGGAGCGATTGCTGGCCGCGCTGCACATCGAGCTCGACGCGTTCCGCATCGCCGGCGGGATCATGCTGTTCCTGATCGCGCTCGACATGGTCTTCGAGAAGCGCACCCAGCGCCGCGAGGCGCGCGCCGAGAAGATCATGGAAACGCCGGAGATCGAGGACGTCTCGGTGTTCCCGATGGCGATGCCGATGCTGGCCGGACCCGGCGCGATCGCTTCGATCATGCTGCTCTCGGGATCGGCCGACGGGATCGACGAGGCCTTCGCCGTTCTCGCCGCGCTTCTGGCGGTGCTGATCCTGACGCTGTTCGCCCTGCTCGCCGCCGCGCCGCTGATGCGGCTGGTGGGGGCGAAAGTGGAGGCCGTGATCACCCGGCTGCTCGGCGTGCTGCTCGCCGCCCTCGCCGCGCAATACGTGATCGACGGGATCAGGGGCAGCGTCGCCTGACTACTGCAGCGTCACCCGCGTCTCGTCGGGGTCGCTCTTGCCGAAGAACTGCATCAGCTGGACCAGAAGCTCGCAGCGGGTGCGCAAATCCGATGCCTCGAGCAGCGCCTGCTTGGCGGCGGCGTCGAACGGAGCGATCTGGCTGACGCCGTTGACCAGCAGCACGTCGTCGAGCCGTTCGACCGAATCCCAGTCGACGCTGTAGCCCTGCGCATCCGCAAAGCGCCGCGCTTCGCGCTCGACGCTCGCCCGCTCGGCGCTGCTCAGCACCTCGTCGCCGGGATCGGGCAGCAGCTCGCCGTCGACCTGGCGATAGGGCGTGGAGACCTCGTGTTCGCGCAGCAGGCGGAAGCGGGCCTCGCCTTCGAGCACGATGTTGTAGCGCCCGTCGTCCATCGCCTCGACATCGCCGATCCGGCCGACGCAGCCGATCGCGAACAGCGGCGCGCCCTCGCCGGCGCCCTGCGGCTGGATCATGGCGATACGCCGGTCGCGCACCAGCGCATCGCTCACCAGCGCTCGGTAACGCGGTTCGAAGATATGCAGCGGCAGTTGCAGGCCCGGGAACAGGATCGCGCCGGACAGCGGAAAGATCGAGAGGCGTTCCGCCGTCATCCGAACAACAGCAGCGACAGCTTGCGCCGCTGCGCCGCCACCCACGGGTCCTCGAGCCCGACCGCTTCGAATATCTGCAGCAGCTTGGCCTTGGCCGCGCCTTCGTTCCAGTCGGGCTCGGCGCCGATCATGTGCAGCAGCGTCGCGGCCGCCTCATCGCGCCTTCCGACGGCGAAGGCGGCCTGGGCGAAGGCGAGCTGCGCCTCCATGTCGGCCGGCCGCTCGGCCGCGGCGGCGCGCAGCGCCTGCAGTTCGCCTTCGTCGACCCCACTGCCGGCGAGCTCGAGCGCGCTGGCGGCCTGGGCGATGATCGGATCGGCATGCAGGCCCTCGGGCACGGCGTCGAGCGCGGCTTGCGCTTCATCCTTGCGGCCCACTGCCAGCAGGGCACGGATCAGCCCGGAATGCACCGCCGCGTCGGCGGGCGCCATCTCGGCAACTTGTGCGAAGATCGAGGCCGCGCGTTCGCCGTCGCCTTCGGCCAGGATCTGCTCCCCCATCGCGACCAGCTGCGCGATGTCGGCCTGCTCGCCCGCATCGCCGCCTTCGATCGGCAGCTTCTCCAGCAACTGGTCGAGCATCTGCTTCAATTGCGATTCGGCGCGCGCCGCGGTCAGGTCGGCGACCGGCTGTCCCTGGAAGATCGCGTAGACGGTCGGGATCGAACGCACCTGGAACTGCGCCGCGATGAATTGCTCCTCGTCGACGTTGAGCTTGACCAGCAACACGCCCTTGCCGGCGTACTCGGCCGCGACCTTCTCGAGCATCGGCGCGAGCGCCTTGCACGGTCCGCACCATTCCGCCCAGAAGTCGAGAATCACGAGCTTGGAGCGCGAAGGGTCGACGACCTGCTGCCGAAACCGCTCGACCGCTTTCTGTTCGTCCAGGTTGAGCCCCATGCTTGCCACGTTTCGTCCCTCTTCGGTCGCGCCCAAATCGCTGTGCAGCGTCGTATGTGGCCCTAGCGGCGGATTTGTGAAGGGCGCAAGGTTTGCCCTTGCGAGGCACAGGGCCCGATGCTAACCGCGCGCCTCCCACCGGAGCGCACCAGTGCTCCGGACGCCGGTGAGCGGGCGTAGCTCAGGGGTAGAGCACAACCTTGCCAAGGTTGGGGTCGAGGGTTCGAATCCCTTCGCCCGCTCCAAGCGAATCAGTGGTTACAGGCACTTAGCGTGACTGAGCCCGCTCCAGCACACATTGCTTCTCGCGCTCGGCGTTCGACATCCAACCGCTGGGGGTTCGCCATCTTTCGAAAGCTGCCTGTCCGCTATCGACCCATTGCGGCATTCAGCCGAGCGTCCGCTTGCGGCTCGCTTCCACCATCACGGCTCCGCCAAGCGCACGGCGCGGACGCGGTAGCGGCCTTGGGGAAGCAGAAGCGGCAAATCCTCTCCGGGTTCTACGAATACCCGGTCGACCGGAACGGCTTCGTAGGGTTCATCCCACGCAAAAGCTTCGATCACTAGCGGTTCGTCCGTCGGCTGAAGCGTCGCTGGAATGGCGGTTGGAATGTCGCCCGTGTCGCGGCGCCAACGAGGGCGGTTGTCGTCGAAAACTTCCACCGGATGTGAGACGAACATATCGAACTGCCCGGGCCGGTGGTCCGCCGGGGGAGCGGCCAAAAAGGCGGCACCGCCCGCCGAACGGCAGGCAGTTTGCGTCACGGTCAGCGGGTCGATCCCGGTCAGGGCCTTGAACCGGGCCCCCATCCATTCCAGGTCGCGCCCGTCGAAGTCGAACGGCACTTCCGACCCGTGGCGGTACCCCGCATGGATGATCAGTCGCTCTTCCGGCCGCATCCGGCGCACGATCTCGGCCAGGTGCCGAGCCTGCGCCGCCTCCCGCCGGACGATGTTCTCGGAGGGATCGTCGGACGCGGGCACGGCGGGATCGAACATCTCCTCGTAAGGGGCGAGGCGATAGCCCTGCGCCTTGGCCTCGCGGACCAGGCGGCCGAACGCCGGCTCGCCCGAGTAAAACCCTTCGGTCATGTGCGGCCAGGCTACTGCAGGCTGGGCTTCGACCGGCGATGTCGTCCCATATCCTTGATTGAAGGTTTCGGCCGCCAGCACGCTGAAGCCGAGCGGCCGCAGCTTCGCGAGCAACCGCCGGGTGGTCTCGCGGTGGCGCGTAACCATGTGGCTTTCGTTGATAATGACGACGCGGTGGTCGGCTGCTCTCGCTACGACGGCATCGATCACTGCGTCCCATCCCAAAGGACTGCCTGGAACCGCCTCGCACTCCCGCGGGCTGTACTCGGCGCCCCCGCTTTCGCTGGCCGCAGCGCGGTCCTCCCGCCCCAGCATGGCCCACCGCTGTGCGAGCCTGCCGCCGTCCCCGCCTTCGCCCACCGCCCGCGGCAGTCGGTAGAAGTCGGGGAGGGGTATCAGCGGTGCGTCGATGGCCGGGCCGGCAACTTCGAGCTGCACTCGATCGCGGGGGACTGCAACGCCAGCGCAGGATGATAATGCGATCAGCGCGAAGACGCTCATGGCCAATCCGGAAATACCAGGCTTCCTCATTGCCACCCCACCCGTCAATTATCGTGCAGGCCTCGCGCGCGGTTGTCGTTGGACATGTGATGTCATAACATCCTCCAAGAGGTCAAGAAAAGGGGGTGGGGTCATGCGCGTGATTGGATTGGCCGCAGCTTTGGTGTGGGTGGCGGCGGCCCAAGCATCTGCCCAAGCGCCGGTGGCACCCCCGCCCGGCGCGCTTTTTTTCGCCTGTGGAACTCAGGAAGCGGTCGAAGCCGACGCTTTGGCCCACCTGTCTGCGGCGGTACCCGATCCGACCGAGCGCGAAGCTCACCTGGAGGCGGCGCGCGCGGCGATCGGCAAGCTCAACGAGCTTCGCGCCGATCTCTTCGCCGGGAATGCCGTGGAAGCGCCATACCAGCCAGCCGCAAGGCTTGTTGCGCTGTCGGCGGCTGCGCCGTCAGCGGAGCTGGCTGAACTTTATCGGCGGACGGCTGAGGATCAGTTCGCGCGTTTGCATCTCTCGGCGGCCAGGGAGCAGGTCAATTGGGCAGCCGGTCTCTCCGATCCGGCCCGTGCCTATGCCTACTTCGTCATCGCTTCCAAGGGCTGCACCATGGACGAGGAGAACACCCGATGGCTGAAGGCACAAGTCAGCCAAGGCGGATGGTTCACGGTCAGCAAGTATGGCGCGGACGCGGACTTTGCAGCTTGGCTACTCGTCCAGCATGCCGACCAGGATGTGCCGTTTCAGACCGAGATGCTCCGCATCCTCGAGCCCTTAGTCGCCGCCAAGGAAACCTCCCAAAGCTTTTACGCCTACCTCTATGACCGCGTGGCGGTGAACAGCGGGCGGGCGCAGCGCTATGGCACGCAAGGCCGCTGCACGGCCGCGGGCGTATGGGAGCCGAGGGAGGTCGAACAGCCAGAGAAGCTCGATGAACGCCGGGCGGCAGTGGGGCTGGGGCCGGAGGCGGACTACATAGCCGTTTTCAACTGCACTGGGGCGCCGCGAGGCTGAACGTCGAAGCGGTCGCACGGCATCTGCAGGAATGTCCGCTTCCCACCCATTCTTGCCATTGAGCGAACCGGCCACACCTCCCGGCAGCAGCCATGGTGCAATAAGATCATACTCGGCAGGCGACTGCCCGGCGCCCTAAACCGACGCCTTCAGGAAGCGTGGTAACGTACAACTCCCTTCGCCCGCTCCAGTTTCCTTTGCAATCAAGAGTGTCGACTCGCGGTCGCGCGGGCGATAGCTCTTGCGCTGGAATGGGGGGGGCGCACATGGGAATTCTCGACGGGCAGGTCGCGCTGGTGACGGGCGCGGGGCGCGGCTTCGGGCGGGCCATCGCCGAACGATTCGCCGCCGAAGGCGCGGCGGTGGCGCTGCTGGCGCGATCGCTGGCCCAGCTCGACGAGGTGGCGCGAGCGATCCGCGATGCCGGCGGCCCAAGCGACTCCGGGGCCATCGGCGTACGCTGCGACGTGACCGACCCCGTTTCGGTCGAGCACGCCGTGGCCAAGACCGAAGAACTGCTCGGTCCCATCGACCTGCTGGTCAACAATGCCGGCGTGCCGGGACCGTTCGGACCGATCTGGCAGGCCGATCCCGGCGAGTGGTGGCGCGCGCAGGCGATCCACATTCGCGCCCCGATGCTGTTCATGCACCACGTGCTGCCGGGCATGATCGAACGCCGCCGGGGACGAGTGATCTGCGTCTCGGCGATCGCCAGCCGGCTCGTGGCGCCGAATCTGTCGGCCTACTGCACCGGCAAGATCGCGCAGAACCGGCTCGTCGCCGAGGCCGCGGCCGAGCTGGCCGGCTCGAGCGTCGCGGTGTTCGCGATCGACCCCGGCTTCGCGGCGACCCAGCTGGCGCGCGACACCGCCGCCGATCCCGAGGCGCGCAAGTACTTCCAGCCGCTGATCGAGCGGATCGAGAACGTGGAGCACGCTTACGGCACCGACCCCGACCTCGCGCGCTGCGCGCAGCGCTGTCTCGACCTCGCCTCGGGAAGGTACGATGCCTTGTCGGGCGGCTATTTCGAGCTGCCGGACGATCTCGACGCGGCGCTGGCGAAAACGGCGGCCGCCTAGCCCTTGTGGTCTTCGAGTTCGTCGCCTGCCAGGGTGACGATATGCAGCAGGTTGGTCGAGCCGGGTGCGCCGAACGGGACGCCCGCCACCACCACCAGCTTGCTGCCGGCGGTGCCGAAGCCGTGGCGCAGCGCCATGCGCTTGCCCTTGGCGATCATCCCGTCGAAGCTGCCTATGTCGCGCGTCGCCACCGAATGCGCGCCCCACAGCAGCGCAACCCGCCGTCCCACGCCGACCGACGGGGTCAGCACCATGACCGGCACCGAGGGACGCTCGCGCGCAATCCGCCTGGCCGACGAGCCGCTCGAGGTGAAGACCGCGATCGCGCTGATCGGCACGGTGTCGGCAATCGTCATGCAGGCGTGGGCGAGCGCGTCGGCGGTGGTCGCATCGGGCGGCGTGTCGAGCAGCCGCACCCGCTGGCGGTAGGCCTCGTCGCGTTCAACCTGGCGGGCGATCGAATCCATCATCATGACCGCTTCCTCCGGCCACTGCCCCGCCGCGGTCTCGGCCGAGAGCATGACCGCGTCGGCCCCGTCGTAGACGGCGTTGGCCACGTCCGAGACTTCGGCGCGGGTCGGCGTCGGGCTCTCGATCATCGACTCGAGCATCTGTGTCGCCACGATCACCGGCTTGCCGGTGAGCCGGGTCATGTTGACGATCTTCTTCTGCAGCGGCGGCACTTCCTCGGGGTTGAGCTCGACGCCGAGATCGCCGCGCGCCACCATCACCGCGTCGGCGAGCTCGATGATCTCGGCGAGCCGGCGCACCGCCTGCGGCTTCTCGATCTTGGCGCACAGCGCGCCGTAGCCGCCCATCAGCCGCCGCGCCTCGGCGATGTCCTCGGGCCGCTGCACGAAGCTGAGCCCGATCCAATCGGCACCGTGCTCGATCGCGAACGCGAGGTCGCGCCGGTCCTTCTCGGTCAGCGCGGGGATCGGCACCTCGGCGTCGGGCACGTTGACGCCCTTGCGGTCGGAGATGACGCCGCCGACTTCGGCGATGCAGACGATCCGCTCACCGCTCGCTTCGGTCACACGCAGGCGGATCTTGCCGTCGTTGAGCAACAGGCGCTGCCCCTCGCGAAGCACCTCGAACAGCTCCTTGTGCGGCAGGCACACGCGCGTTGCATCGCCCGGCGCCGGGTCGCGATCGAACGTGAAGCGACCGCCGTGTGGGATGATCGCCTGTCCTTCGGCAAAGGTGCCGACGCGCAGCTTCGGGCCCTGCAGGTCGCACAGCACGGCGATCGGCCGGTTGAATTCCTTCTCCAGCGCGCGGATCGCCCGGATCGCCTCGGCGTGGCTTTCGTGCTCGCCGTGACTGAGGTTGATGCGGAAGGCGTCGGCGCCGGCGCGGAACAGCCGGCGCAGCATCTCGGGGTCGCGGCTCGCGGGACCGACCGTGGCGAGGATCTTGACCTTGCGGCCGCGCGGTTCGAGCTTTGTCGTCATCGAGCCCGGCCCTATGGCAGAGCCGAGCGACAAGACAACGCCTAGATTTGGGGACGAGAAATGCCCGATTCCCTCGACGAGCTGCCCGACGAGGTCGCCGCGGCCGCGTTCCGCCGGCTGGTGCGGCACTTGCGCCATCGCCACGACGCCGAGAACATCGACCTGATGGGGCTGGCCGGGTTCTGCCGCAACTGTCTCGCCGACTGGATCCGCGACGCCGGCTTCGCGGGCGACAAGGCGGCGGCGCGCGAGCTGATCCACGGACTGCCGATGGAGCAATGGAAGGAGCGCTTCCAGAGCGACGCCACCCCCGAGCAGATCGCGCGGATGGAAGCGAGCCTGGCGCGCAACCAGGGCACGTGATCTCCCTTCCCGCATGCGGAAGGGGATAAGCCTTTCTCCACCTTCACCGCCGCGCCGCCGCTCGCTATCGGGCTGGGTAACCGATTCTCAGATCACCGGAGATTGACCCGATGGCCACTGCCACCGACGACCGCCTGCGCCTCCTCATCGAACGCGTCGAACGCCTCGAGGAAGAGAAGAAGGGCATCGCCGACGACATCCGCGATACCTATGCTGAAGCCAAGGCGGTGGGCTACGACGCCAAGATCATGCGGCAGATCGTGCGGCTGAGGAAGATGAAGCCCGACGACCGCGCCGAAATGGAAGCGATCCTCGATACTTATAAGGCCGCGCTCGGCTTGGGCTGACGCGGAACGCGGACGCTATCCGCTCATTGGTCGGGCGAAAGGAACGCGCATGACCGATGAAACGCAGACCGTCGACAAGGCCCACGTCGAGGAAACCCACGAGGAGCCGAAGCTCCCCGGCCACGAGACCAGGCTCGAGCCGAAGCCCGATTGGGAGCCGCGCTATCCCGGCTCCGGGCGCCTCGAGGGCAAGGTCGCGATCGTCACCGGCGGCGACAGCGGGATCGGGCGGGCGACCGCGGTGCTGTTCGCGCGCGAGGGCGCCAGGGTCGCCATCGCCTACCTCGAAGAGCACGACGACGCGCGAATCACCGCCGACGCGATCGAGCGGGAAGGCAGCGACGCGCTGCTGTTCGCCGGCGACCTCGGCGACCCGGACGTGGCGCAGGCGCTGGTCGCCAAGACGATCGACAAGTGGGGCCGGCTCGACGTGCTGGTCAACAACGCCGGCGAGCAGCACCCCGACAAGGACATCCGCGACATCACGCCGGAGCAGCTGCAGCGCACCTTCCAGACCAACATCTACTCGATGTTCTACCTGGTCCAGGCTGCGCGGCCGCATCTCAAGAAAGGCGCGGCGATCGTCAACTGCACCTCGATCACCTCCTACCAGGGCAGCAAGGAGCTGCTCGACTATTCGAGCACCAAGGGCGCGATCACCGCGTTCACCCGCGCGCTGAGCGAGAACCTCATCGAGGACGGCATCCGCGTCAACGCCGTCGCGCCGGGCCCGATCTGGACCCCGCTCAACCCGTGCGGAGGGGCCAGCCCCGAGAAGCTCGAGCATTTCGGCGAGGACACCCCGATGGGCCGCCCCGGCCAGCCCAACGAGGTCGCCCCCGCATTCCTGTTTCTCGCCTGCGAGGATTCCTCGTATATGTCGGGCCAGGTCTTGCATCCGAACGGAGGAACCATCGTCAATGGTTAGAGCCAATGGCTAGCCCGTGGAGCCGCGCCGAAGGCGACATGATCGTCACCACCACCGCGCTGGTCGAAGGCCGGCCGGTGCAGGACTACCTCGGCATCGTCACCGGCGAGGTGATCGTCGGCGCGAACATCTTCCGTGACGTGTTCGCCGCCATCACCGATATTGTCGGCGGCCGTTCCGGCAAATACGAGGAAGTGCTCGCCCGGGCGCGGCACGAGGCGTTCGAGGAGCTGACTGAGCAGGCCCGCCAGCTCGGCGCCAACGCGGTGATCGGGGTCGATCTCGACTACGAGGTGCTCGGTCAGAACGGCTCCATGCTGATGGTCAGCGTCAGCGGCACGGCGGTGAAACTCTGATCATCCGGCCGGCCGGCGGAGCCGACGCCGCGGCCTGCGCCGCCATCTACGCGCCCTTCGTCACCGACGGCTGGGTCAGCTTCGAGCTCGAGGCGCCCGAGGCCGGCGAAATGGCGCGGCGCATCGCCGACTACGGAGCGAGCCACGCCTGGCTTGCGGCTGAGCTCGACGGCGCGATCGCCGGTTACGCCTACGGCTCGTCGCACCGTGCCCGCGCGGCCTATGCCAGCTCGTGCGACGTCGCGGTCTACGTCGACCCGGCCCGGGCACGGCAAGGGATCGGCCGCGCGCTGTACTCCGCGCTTCTGCCCGCGCTGGCGGCCAAGGGGTTCCACGCCGCCTTCGCCGGGATCGCCCTGCCCAACACAGCCAGCATCGCCCTGCATGAAGCGATGGGCTTCATCCCGGTCGGCGTGTATCGCGAGGTCGGCTGGAAGTTGGGCGGCTGGCGCAATGTCGGCTGGTGGCAGCGGTTGCTCTAAGTCGTCCCGCCGGTGTAAGGCGCCGCATCCTTCAGACAAGCAGACCAGCGGAACCCCATGGCCGGCCATTCCAAGTTCAAGAACATCATGCACCGCAAGGGCGCGCAGGACAAGAAGCGCTCCAATCTGTTCTCCAAGCTCAGCCGCGAGATCACCGTCGCGGCGAAGTCGGGCATGCCCGACCCGGACATGAACCCGCGCCTGCGGCTGGCGGTCAACAACGCCAAGGCGCAGTCGATGCCCAAGGACAACATCCAGCGCGCGATCGACAAGGCCAGCGCGAACGAGGGCGATGAGTACGAGGAGATCCGCTACGAGGGCTACGGCCCCGGCGGCGCGGCGATCATCGTCGAGGCGCTGACCGACAACCGCAACCGCACCGCCACCAACATGCGCACCGCGTTCTCCAGGAACGGCGGCAACATGGCCGCCACCGGCGCGGTCAGCCACGGATTCGAGCGCATGGGGATGATCGAGTACCCGGCCAGCGCGGGCAGCGAGGACAAGGTGCTCGAAGCCGCAATGGAAGCGGGCGCCGACGACATCGAAAGCTCGGACGACGGCCACGTCATCTGGACCGGCATGGACGGCATGCACGAGGTGGCCAAGGCGCTCGAAGCGAGCCTCGGCGAGGCCGAAAGCGTCAAGCTGGCGTGGAAGCCCAACCTCACCGTCGAAGTCGGCGAAGGTGACGCGCAGACCCTGCTCAAGCTGATCGACGCGCTCGAGGACGACGACGACGTGCAGACCGTGTGGGGCAACTACGAGGTCTCCGACGAAGTGATGGAGAGGATCGGTTGAGCAAACTCCTCTCCCGCTTGCGGGAGGGGCTGGGGGTGGGCCTGCATGAAGCTCGCACCCATCCCCGGGCCCCCTCCCGCAAGCGGGAGGGGGCGGAATGATCATCCTCGGCCTCGATCCCTCGCTGTCGTGCACGGGCTGGGCGATCGTGCGCAGCGAGGGCGCGCGGCTGAGCCATGTCGCCAACGGCCAGGTCGCGAGCGACGCGAAGGCGCCGATGGCCGAGCGGCTGGATCATCTCCACGCCGCGATCGCCGCCGTGATCGCCGTCCACTCTCCGGACCGCGCCGCGGTCGAGGAAGTGTTCCTCAACAAGAATCCGCAATCGACGCTCAAGCTGGCGCAGGCGCGCGGGGCGGTGCTGGCGGCTTGCGGGCAGGCCTCGCTGCCGGTCGCCGAGCACGCGGCGCGGCTGGTCAAGAAGGCCGTCGTCGGCACCGGGGGGGCGGAGAAGACGCAGGTCCAGGCGATGCTCAAGGTGCTGCTGCCCGGCGTCGCGGTGGCCGGCGCCGATGCCGCCGACGCGCTCGCGGTGGCGATCGCCGACGCGCATCTGGGAGGAGTATGCTGATGTACCTGGTCGTGTTCCGCAACCGCAAGCGCGCCGATATCGACTATGCCGCCTACGAGGCCGATGCGGCGCGGATGGTCGAGCTGGCGCGGGCGCAGCCCGGCTACCTTTCGTTCAAGAGCTATGCCGCCGACGACGGCGAGGTCATCGCGGTGTCCGAATGGGCCGACAGGGCCTCGGCCAAGGCCTGGGGCCGGCTGGCCGAGCACGCCGAAGTGCAGGGGCGCGGCCGCGCCGGATACTACGAAAGCTACACCGTGTTCGCCTGCGACAGCCCCGGCGTCCGCCGGTTCGACCGCGAGGGGGACGCATGAGCACCGAAGTCTACGGCATTCCGAACTGCGACACGGTGAGGAAGGCGCGCGGCTGGCTCGACCGGCGAGGGATCGGTTACGTCTTCCATGACTACAAGAAGGAAGGCGTCGACCCGGCCAGACTGGCGGCGTGGAGCGATGCCGCCGGCTGGGACACGCTGCTCAACCGGCGCGGAACCACGTTCCGCGGCCTGCCCGATGCCGACAAGGCGGACATCGAGCGCGCCAGGGCGCTGCGGCTGATGCAGGCCCATCCCTCGCTGATCAGGCGCCCGGTAGTCGAGCACGCCGGCGGCGTGCTGGTCGGCTTCGACGCCGCCGAGTGGGAACGCGCGCTCGGCTAATCGACGCGCGGCACCGGCTCGGCCTTGACCGGCGCCTGGCCGATGCCGATGAACGAGAGCACCACGGCCCCGCCCACGAACAGCGCTATGGCGACCCCCATGACCAGCGCCAGCTCCTCGGCCCCGCCCATGTACGCGAACATCGTCGCGCCGAACGAGACGGGCAGGTTGCTGACCGAGTTGTAGATGGTGAACTGCGTCGCCGCGACGCGCGGGTCGCTGAGCTGCATGCGCAGCGGATTGGTGCAGATGCTCGACAGCGTCGAGCAGATCGTCTGCAGGCAGAGCAGGCCGACGAACACCCAGGTGGTGAGCCAGTATTCCCGCCCGAGCATGACGAACGCGCACATCGCCGCCTGCACCGTGAAGACCAGCATCGCGCTGCGCTTGGGACCAAGCTTGAGAGTGAGGAAGCTGCCGACGGCGATCGCGCTGAGCGCCATGACGAAATCGACGGTCGAGATCGTCTGCGAATAGGTCGCCTCGTTGAAGGTCAGGAAGGTGGTGGCGAGAATCGGCCACAGCACCAGGATCACGCCCTCGCCGGTCCGTTGCAGCATGGCCGAGCCGACCAGCACCAGGCTGTCGCGTTTGATCAGCGAGCGGAAGGTGACTGCGAGGATCTTGAGCCACTCGCCGACATGGCGCACCTCGTTCTCGGGCGCGGTGCGGCCTTCGCTCCACGGGAAGCGCTTCTCGCCCGGGCGCTCGCGCAGCACGATCGCGTAGACCAGGATCGCGGCGATGACCGGGAGGAAAGCCAGAAAGGTGACCTGGCTGCCGAAATAGTAGAGCAAGGTGCCGCTGCCGGCGCCGGCAGCGGCGCGCCCGACGGTCTGCCCGCCGAACATGAACGAGCTGGCCGTGCCCTGTTCGCGCTCGGGCAGGATGTCCACCGCGAGGCCGTCCACCGCCACGTCCTGGATCGCCGCGCCCGCGCCGAGCATGAACACGATGGCGATCAGCAGCTGGACGTCGTCCACCCCGGGCGCGAACACCGCGGCCAGCGCGAAGGCCGCCATCATCAGCAGCAGCGAGGCGATGAGCCACAGCCGGCGGCGGCCCATCGGCAGGTACGAATAGCGGTCCATCAGCGCCGCGGGAATCCACTTGAAGCTCCACGGCAGGTAGGCCGTGGCCCCGATCGCCGCGACGTCGGCGGCCGGGGCGCCGTTGGCGGCGAGCCAGGCCGGCAGCGCGATCACGCTCAGCCCCAGCGGCAGGCCCTGGCCGAAGTATAGGAAGAAGAAACTGAACAGCCGCAGCTTGCTGCTCTCGGACAGCACCAGGCGCGATGCGCCTGCGGTCGTTGCGGTTGCCATTCGTGTGCTCTCCCTCGCGCTTCGCGGGGGAAAGGCTAGGGCGGCGCCCGGATTATGCAAAGCAATTCGGGCGCGGCGCGTCAGGCCCGCCGGTATCGGGCGATGAGGTCAGCTTCGTCACGCAGGCGCCCGGCGTCGCCCTCGCGGCCGTGGCGTTCGTAATCGGCGGCGGCGGCCAGCCGGACGTCGATCTCGCCCTGGAGGACATGTTCGACCGCCTCGCCGTCCAGCTCGCGGCGGGGAACCTCGCCGCTCGGATCGCCGAGCGCGCGCGGCGCCCAGTAGTCCTGCACCCCTTCGCCCGGCACAGCCTCGGCATTGTCGAGCGCGGCGATCAGCGTCCTCAGCACCCCGACCTCCCCGACCGCGCGCGCCTGCATCGCAGCCTTGAGGTCGGCGCGCAGGCGTTCCTTCAGCGCGACCGCGCTCATGACCGCGTCGCGGTGACGAGGTAGTCGAGCGCGAGATCGTCCGAGAGGTGCAGGCCTTTCACCGGCGAGAAGGCGATCCCGCGCGGCTCGCCAACCGTCAGGCCGGCGTCGGCGAGCAGCTCGCCGAGCTCCCCCGGAGTGACGAAATCGCTCCAGCGATGCGTGCCTTTCGGCACCGCCCCGAGCGCCTCGGCCGCGCCGACCAGCAGCAGACGCGATTGCGGCGTGCGGTTGGGGGTGGACAGCACCATCAGCCCACCGGGGGCGAGATGCGCCGCCAGCGCGGCCACGAACGCGGGCTTGTCGGCGACGTGCTCGAGCACCTCGAGGCAGGTGACGAGATCGAACGCGCCGAGCCCGAGCGATGCCAGCTCGCCGTGGCGGTAGTCGATGGCGAGGCCCGATCCCGCGGCGTGCCGCAGGGCGGCCTCGACGTTCTCGGCCGCGGCGTCCACGCCGGTCACCTCGGCGCCGAGCCGGGCGAGCGGCTCGGTCAGCAGCCCCGCGCCGCAGCCGACGTCGAGCGCCGTCTTGCCCGCGAGCGGCCGCACGCCCTCGACATCGCCGCCCCAGTGCAGGTCGACCGCCTCGCGCAGGAACGCCAGCCGCACCGGGTTGAGGCGGTGCAGCATCGCCGAGCTGCCCTTCGGGTCCCACCAGTCCTTCGCCTGGCCGCCGAAATGCGCGGCTTCCTCGGGGCGGATGGTTGCAGTTGCGACAGTTGCATCGGGCATGCCGCGTCCCTAACAGCGCGCGAAACTTCATTCCAGCAGGAGCGCCGTTCGTTGGCCCGCATCGTGATGAAATTCGGCGGCACGTCGATGGCCGGGACCGAGCGCATCCGCCGCGTGGCGCAGATCGTGCGCAAGCAGCAGGCCGCGGGAAACGAGGTCGCGGTGGTGGTCAGTGCGATGGCCGGCGAGACCGACCGGCTGGTCACCTTCTGCCGCGAGGCCAATCCGCTCTACGACCCCGCCGAGTACGACGTGGTGGTGGCCAGCGGGGAGCAGGTGACCAGCGGGCTGCTCGCGCTCACCCTGCAGGCGATGGGTTGCAAGGCGCGTTCGTGGCTCGGCTGGCAAATCCCGATCCATACCCAGGAAGCCCACGCCAAGGCCCGTGTCGCGGCTATCGACGCCGCGGCCATCGTCGCGGCGATGCAGAGGGGCGAGATCGTGGTCGTGCCCGGCTTCCAGGGCGTCAGCAACGACGGCCGCGTCACCACCCTCGGCCGCGGCGGCTCCGACACGTCGGCGGTGGCGGTGGCGGCGGCGGTCGGGGCCGACCGCTGCGACATCTATACCGATGTCGACGGGGTCTACACCACCGACCCGCGCATCGTCGCCCGGGCGCGCAAGCTCAAGTACGTGACCTACGAGGAGATGCTCGAGCTGGCCTCGGTCGGCGCCAAGGTGCTGCAGACCCGCTCGGTCAGCCTGGCGATGAAGGAGGGGGTGCGGGTGCAGGTGCTCTCCAGCTTCATCGACGACGATGCGCCGCCGGCCGACGATCTGCCCGGCACGATGATCGTCTCCGACGAGGAAATGGCCCGGATCGCGAAGGAACTGAACATGGAAAGCCAGCTGGTCACCGGCATCGCCCACGACAAGAACGAGGCGCGCATCGTGCTGACGCGGGTGCCCGACCGGCCGGGCGCGGTCTCGCAGATCTTCTCGCCCCTGGCCGAGGCGGCGATCAACGTCGACATGATCATCCAGAACGTCGGACGGGAGAAGGGCGAGACCGACGTGACCTTCACCGTGCCCCAGGCCGATCTTGCCCGCGCCCAGGCGCTGCTCGAGGACAAGCGCGAGGCGATCGGCTTCAACCGCGTGATCACCGACAGCAAGGTGGCCAAGATCAGCGTGGTCGGGGTCGGCATGCGAAGCCATGCCGGCGTCGCCGCGACGATGTTCCGGGCGCTCGCCGACCGCGGCATCAACGTCCAGGCGATCTCGACCAGCGAGATCAAGATCAGCGTGCTGATCGACGAGGACGAGACCGAGCTGGCGGTCCGCGTGCTCCACACCGCCTACGGCCTCGACGCGGAGGCGCCGGCGGAATAGCCCCGCTGCGCTAGCGCCGGACCCGCCGCCGCCCGCAAGCGTTCTGCGCGCGGGAGGGCAGGTGGGAAGCATGGCCTCGCAACCCGACCACCGCCGCAACCGCACGATCGGCATCGCCGGGACGGTAGCCGTGCACATGCTCCTGATGGCCGTGCTGGTGCTGTTCTCCCCGGGCGTCTCGCGGCCGGCGGGCGAGGCCGGGCCGGGCCTGGTCGCGGTCGACCTGACCGAGCCGGAACCGCTCCCGCCGCCCCCGCCGCCGCCCGACGACGCCGAGGAAGGCGCCTTCGCCCCGCCTAGCCGCGACGCCGCCGAAGCCCCCTTGCCGCCGCCGCCGCCCGTGCCGCTTGCCCCGCCGACCCCCGCCGAGCTCGCGTCCGACCCCGGCTCCGGGGACGCGGGCGGCGCCGGTGCGGTGGCTGGCGGCGGCGAGGGCAGCGGAGGCGGCGCGGGCGGCGCCGGTAGCGGCCCGGGCGCGGGGCCGGTCACCCCGCCGCAGCGCATCGAGGGCGCGCTGACCCATGCCGACTACCGCCGCGCCCGCGCGCCCGCAGGTGCCGCGGGGACCGTGCGGGTCAGCTTCCGCGTTCGCAGCGACGGGCGCGTCGACCGCTGCGCCGTGCTCCGCTCGAGCGGGTATGCGGCGTTCGACGAGGCGACCTGCCGGCTGATCGGGCAGCGTTTCCGCTTTCTTCCGGCGCGCGACGGCGGCGGGCGCGCGATCGACTGGGCCATCCGCACCGAATACACCTGGACCCCTCGGTGACGGCCTCGGCCGGCCGCGCACCCGGAACGGGGTCCACGGCCCGGCGCAGATCGGTCTCGGCCCGCCGCGCTTCGGTCAGGTGTGCCGTCAGGAAAGGTTAACGGCGGAACCGCCACCGCGAGTCCACGTTTTCTGGCGCGGGAGGCCAATCCGTGTGCCTGAGGAGCGGGGAGCCGCGCCGATGGCGCTTCTTAGGAGAAGCATCGTGAACAAGGCAGTCATTCTATTGGCGGCAGCGGCCCTTCCGCTGGGCGCCTGCGCATCCACCAACGACAGCACGCTGGCCTCGGCCGGTACCGGCGCCGCCATCGGCGCGGCGGGCGGCGCGGGCGTGGCCGCGATCGCCGGCGGCGACCTGCTGACCGGCGCGGTCATCGGCGCGGCAGTCGGCGGGCTCGCAGGCGCGGTGTGGGCGGACCGCAACGGCGACGGCCGGGCCGACGGCTACGTCTACAACGGCCAGTACTACGAAGGCGAGCCGGGCGGCTATCAGACCGCTTCGGCGACTCGCTGCGGCCCCTCGACGCTCGGTGGCGCGGCGACCGGCGCGGGCGTGGGCGCGGCGGCGGGTGCCGGCGCTGGCGCTCTCATCGGCGGCCTCGGCGTGCTCGAGGGCGCGGTGATCGGCGCGGCGGTCGGCGGCATTGCCGGCGCGGTCTGGGCCGACCAGAACAACGATGGCTGCGCCGACGGATACGTGCGCGAAGGCCAGTACTATTCGGGCAGCCCGGTGGTGCAGCCGACCGGCCAGGTCGCCTACACCGGCGAGCGCGGCTAAGCGAAGGACGTCGAGCGGAGCATGAAGGTCAGATTCAAGGAGCGCTTGCTCCGCTTGGCGCTACCGGTGATGGCAGCGGCGCTCCTGGCGCCGCTGCCGCAGGCCGCGCACGCGCAGGCCGATAGGGCCGCGGCCCAACTTTCCCCGCTGCAGCGCGAGATCGCCGACCGAGCGGGCAAGGAGCTCCGCCCGTTCTACGCCGCGCGCCAGTTCCAGCCGCTGTGGCTCAACGAATTCGGCCGTCCCTCGGGCGCGGCGGGCATGCTGATGCACCGCCTGCGCACCGCCCGGTTCGACGGCATCGACCCCGAGAAACTGAACTGGACCCGGGTCGCCCGGCTGGTCGACCGCGCGCGGCGCGGCGAGCGTGAGGACATCGCCCGGGCCGAGGTCGAACTGTCGCAGTCGTTCGCCGCCTACGTGCGGGCGATGCGCGGCGCCGAGCATGACGACATGATCTACGAGAGCGCCGCGCTCGCGCCCGTGGTGCCGACGGCGCGGGCCGCGCTCGAGACCGCGGCGGGCACCAACTCGCTCGAGCATTACATTGCCGAATTCCGCTGGATGCACCCGCTCTACGCGCCGATGCGCGAGGCGATGGAGGATCCGCGCTTCTCGGAGCAGCAGCGCCGGCAGATCTGGACCAACCTCGCGCGGATCCGCGCCATCCCGGCGATGCCGCGCGGCCGCCACATCCTGGTCGACACCGCCAGCGCGCGGCTCTGGATGTACGAGGACGGCAAGGTCGTCGATTCGATGAAGGTGGTCGTCGGCAAGCCCGCGCTGCAGACGCCGATGATGGCCGGATTCATCCGCCACGCGATCGTCAATCCTTACTGGCACGTCCCCGACGACCTGGTGATGAACAACATCGCCGCCAACGTGCTCGACCGCGGGGTCGGCTACCTCAGGAACGGCGGCTACCAGGTGTTCCCGAACTGGAACCCAGGCGCGCCGCTGCTCGATCCGGCCAGCGTCGACTGGCGCGCGGTCCACGAAGGCCGCGCCACGGTCCACGTCCGGCAGCTGCCCGGCGGCAGCAATTTCATGGGCAAGGTCAAGTACGAATTCCCCAACGCACAGGGCATCTACCTGCACGACACCCCCGACAAGCACCTGCTGCGCGAGGACGCCCGGCAGCTGAGTTCGGGCTGCGTGCGGCTCGAGGATGCCGGCCGCATGCACCGCTGGCTGATGGGCACCGCGCTGCCTTCGCGGATGCGCGGCGATCCGGAGCAGCAAGTCCCGCTGCCCGAGATGGTGCCGATCTACATCACCTACCTGACCGCGCTGCCGCAAGGCACCAACCAAGGCACCAACATTGCCTTCCGGGACGACGTCTACGGCCGCGACGGCACGCAACTGGCCGCGGTCGACACCGCCAGGGCGCGCGCGGACCGGCCTTAGTCCACTCTAGAGCGGCAGCTGCGCCAGCGTGGCGGGAAGCAGCGCGTCCCGCGCGGCGCGTGAGATGCCGCCGCCTGGGAAAGCCTGCCTCATCAGCGCGGCCGCGTCGTCGGCGAGCTTGGCGCCGTCGGAGGGGATCAGGTCCGGCGAGAACAGCGCGATGCGACGGAACACCGTCAGCGCCTCTTCCGCTTCCTTCTGCACCCCCTTGATCACCGCCTGCCGGAAGGTTTCGTAGGCCGCCTTGATCTCGGGTATCTCGCCGTAGTCGGCCTTGCGCGCGGTCGCCTGGACGGAGAACACGCAATAGGCTTCCTGCAACGGCTGGCCGTTCTGCAGCAGCTTGCGGTCGGCCGGGTCGATGGTGATCTTGCCGGTGTCGAAATCGCGCTTGTCGGTGGCGATGATCGCGCATGCCATCGAGGTCTTGCCCTCGAGAGCAATGGCCGTGTCGATGCCGACCTGGAGCTTGCTGTCGGCGGTCTGCCCGGCGATCATGTCCATGCCTTCGCTGATCAGCGGGACGAAAGGCTTCACCGCGCCGACGAAGCTGATCCCGGCGGTTTCCGAGACGCGGGTCACGAAATCGAGCACCGGAGTGATGAGATTGCCGGACTTGACCGCGAACAGCCCGAGCTCGAGCTGCATGTCGCCGCCGCGCCATGGCACCGCGCCCATCATCCGCTTGCGCACGGGGATGACCTTGCCGACCGAGCTCTCGTCGAGTTCTGCCAGGTCGTCGGGCTTGGACACGGCAGCGATCCTGGAATCGGCCTCGTTCATCCGCGACAGCGTGACGAAAGTGTAGACCAGCCCGTGAAAGCGAGTGGCGAAGCTGCGGCCCTTCTCCAGCCTCAGCGACTGGACGTGGAGCTCGACATAGGTCTTGTCCCGCTCGAAGGTCAGCGCGGTATCGCCGCCGGGCAGCGCCAGATCGGGAATGAACACGAAATCGATCGTGGAGCTTCCCTTGATCCCGGTGATCAGGTTGCCGAACCAGCCCATGTCATTCTCCTCCGTCCAGCTTGAGCGGGGTCAATCCGAGCGCGGCGAGCGCGTTGTCGGCCCAGATCCAGTCGGTGAACGACGGATAGTCGCCGTACTCGGTCCCTTCGAACGCGAAGGCCAGCACCCGCTCGTCCCGGTCGACCAGTGCCGAGCCGGAATCGCCGGGGCTGGCGTCGGCGCGCGTCTGGACCTTGAGCTGGACGGTCGGGCGCTTGCGCAGTAGACCGGCGTCGTACGAGGCGATGCGCGTTTCGACCGGGCCCGAGGTGCTGCCTTCGAACCGGGCGGCGTCGCCCTCGCCCGGCGCGCGGTCGAAGACCACGCCCCCGCCGCCGCACAGGTCGGTGACGTTGTAGTCGTCGCCGAGCGGGATGAAGACCAGGTCCTGAACCGGGCTGGCGTGCCTGACGCGGAACTGGCGCAGGCCGACCGTGACCAGGGTGCCGGCGGGTCCGGTGCCGTGGTAGCAGGCGGTGATACCGAGCTCGCCGTCGCCGTCGCGGCAGAAGATGCCGGCGGTCGAGCTCTGGCTGCCGGCTTCGACCGCGACGTGGGGGCTTGGAACACAGAGCGGGACCATCCTGGGCAGGTGGCTGACGACGACCTCGGGCCGGACGTCCTCGATCAGCCTGACCGCATCGTAGGGCTGGATCGCGGCCAGCACCTCGCGCATGGGCGAGGCGGTGCCGCCGAACCCTAGCGCCTCCTCGCGATAGCCGCCCATGACGTCGAGCATGCCGCGTGGATCGAAGTCGATTTCCTCCGTAATCCGGCGGCTTTCGCCATAAGCCACGTCCGGGTCGAGGATCAGGACCACCGACTCGCCGGCCGCCGGACCCGGAGCGATCATGTAGCGGCTTCCTTCGCTCGGTTCGTACGACGAGCGGCGCAGGGCCGGAATAGGGCCCGTGCCGAGCGTATCGGCGCCGAGCCAGCCCGCCATCCCTTCGGCGGCGACGCTGGCCGCGGTGTCGAAGACGGCTCTTGCGGTCGGCACGAATCCGCCGTCGGGGGCGAGCCCCTTGCCTTTCGCGAACCCCGTGCCGCCAAGGACGCCGTGCAGCAGCTCGTTCGACTTCGTCGTCCGAAACCGTTCGGGCGCCGGAAAGCTGCCGGCCTCGGATTCCGACAGGACGCGGCCAACAAGGCTGGCGATGTCGTTGCTGCCGGATTCCATCTCGGCCCCTCCCCCCGGACGCGATCTTTCGGACCGGCTCGCCCGTACCTATCGCATTGCCTCGCCAACGAAAACCCCTGCGCCCTGCGGGGCGGGCGAAAGCGCCGTCCCGCGCCGCCGCGCCCGGCTGCGGCCTCGTTCGTCGGTTCCGAACGCCGCGATCCCCGCCTGGCCTACTCCGTCGTCCTGCCGTCGAAATGCTCGTGCGCGGCCTGGGCGTCGTCGCAGGTTTCATGGACGGTGCCGTCGATGTGCTCGGGCGGGCCGTAGATGGTGTAGAGCTTGAGCGGCTCGGTGCCGGTGGCCTTGACGTTGTGGCGCGCGCCTTGCGGCACGATCACGCCGTCGTCGTCCTTCACGGCGTGATCGACGCCGTCGATCGAGATCACGCCTTCGCCTGATTCGATGCGGAAGAACTGGTCGCGGTCGTCGTGGACCTCGGCCCCGATCTCCTCGCCGGGATTGAGGCTCATCACCACCAGCTGGAGATTGTGGCCGGTGTAGAGCACGCGGCGGAAGTCGCCGTTGTCGAGTGTGGCCCGCTCGATGTCGTCGACGTAACCCTTCATGCGCTTGCTCCTTGCTCGGCCCATGGCGCGACAGTGCCCCGGGTTCCTGCCCCCCGGCAAGAACCCCTGCGCCCGGGGGGGTGGGCGCAGGGGCCAGGGCAGGCGCGTGCGCGCCCTACCGGGTTGCCGGTTCGGCGATGCCGATCGGCTGTTCGGACTTCGGCTTCTGCGGCACGTCGAAGCGGTCGGCGTTCATGACCTTGGTCCAGGCCTTGACGAAGTCCTTCACGAACTTCTCCTCGTGCCCGTTCTCGGCATAGACCTCGGCGATCGCGCGCAGCTCCGAATTGGCACCGAAAACCAGGTCCGCGCGGGTCGCGCGCCAGGTTTCGCGGCCGTCCTTGCGGTCGGTGGCGACGTATTCCTCGTCGTCGCTGCCGTCGACCGCCTTCCACACGTTGGTCATGTCGAGCAGGTTGACGAAATAGTCGTTGGTGAGCTGGCCCGACCGCTTGGTGAAGTGGCCGTGGCCGCGTTCGCCGTGATTGGCGCCGAGCACGCGCAGGCCGCCGATCAGGACCGCCATCTCGGGCGCCGACAGCCCGAGCAGGCTGGCCTTGTCGAGCATCAGCTCCTCGGTCCGCACACCGAGCCTCTTCGGCAGGTAGTTGCGGAACGCGTCGGCCTGCGGTTCGAGCGGGGCGAAGCTTTCGGCATCGGTCTGCTCGTCGGTCGCGTCGCCGCGCCCGCCGGTGAACGGCACCTCCACCGGGAAGCCGGCATCGCCCGCCGCCTTCTCCACCGCCACCACGCCGCCGAGCACGATCGCGTCGGCCATCGACAGCGGACCGCGCACTTCGTCCAGCCTGGCCAGCACCCTGGACAGCATCGCGGGCTCGTTGACTTCCCAGCCCTTCTGCGGCGCGAGGCGGACGCGCGCGCCGTTGGCGCCGCCGCGGTGATCGGACCGGCGATAGGTCGAGGCCGAGGCCCAAGCTGTCTTGACCAGCTCGCTGACGGTCAGCCCGCTGGCCGCGATGCGCTGCTTGGCGGCGGCGACCTCGGCGTCGGAGGGCATGGTGCCGGCGGGAACCGGGTCCTGCCAGATCAGGTCCTCGGCGGGGACTTCCGGGCCGAGGTATCGCACCTTCGGCCCCATGTCGCGGTGGCACAGCTTGAACCAGGCGCGGGCGAAGGCGTCCTTGAACGCCTCGTGATCGCGGCGGAACTTCTCCGAGATCTGGCGGAACTCGGGGTCCATCTTGAGCGCCATGTCCGCCGTGGTCATCATCGTCGGCACCTTGATGTTCGGATCCCACGCCGCCGGCGCCATATCCTCCGGCTTCTGGTCGATCGGCTGCCACTGCTGCGCGCCCGCCGGGCTGCGGACCAGCTCGTATTCGTAATCGAGCAGCAGGCGGAAATAGTTCTCCGACCATTCGGTGGGGGTGTTGACCCACGCGCCCTCGAGCCCGCTGGTCACGGTGTGCTCGCCGATCCCGCCGCTTTCATGCGAGCTGACCCAGCCGAAGCCCTGCGTGGTGAGGTCGCAGCCTTCGGGAGCCGTGCCGAGCAGCGACGGGTCGCCGTTGCCGTGCGCCTTGCCGAAGGTGTGCCCGCCGGCGGTCAGCGCCACGGTTTCCTCGTGGTTCATCGCCATGCGCTCGAACGTCGCCTTGATGTCGCGCGCCGACTGCAGCGGGTCGGGATTGCCGCCGGGTCCTTCGGGGTTGACGTAGATCAGCCCCATCTGGATCGCCGCGAGCGGACCCATCAGCTCGTCGAAGCCCTCGTCCGGACGGATGCGGGTGGCGACGCCTTCGTTGACCCACTTGTCCTCGTCGCCCCAGTAGATGTCCTTCTCGGGCTCGTACACGTCGGCGCGGCCGCCGCCGAAGCCGAACACCGGGCCGCCCATCGATTCGATGGCGACGTTGCCGGTCAGGATGAACAGGTCCGCCCAGCTGATGTTCTGGCCGTACTTCTGCTTGATCGGCCACAGCAGGCGGCGCGCCTTGTCAAGGTTGCCGTTGTCGGGCCAGGAGTTGAGCGGAGCGAAGCGCTGCTGGCCGCTGTTGGCGCCGCCGCGCCCGTCGCCGGTGCGATAGGTACCGGCGGCATGCCAGGCCATGCGGATGAAGAACGGGCCGTAATGGCCGTAGTCCGCCGGCCACCACGGCTGGCTGTCGGTCATCAGCGCGGTTAGGTCGGCCTTGAGCGCATCGTAGTCGAGCCCCTTGAACGCCTCGGCGTAGTTGAAATCGTCGCCCATGGGGTTCGACGCACCGTTCGGGCCGAGAATGTCGATCGCCAGGGCATCGGGCCACCAGTCGCGGTTGGTGCGGCCGAGCAGGGCCCGCACGCCGCCGTCGCCATGCCCCATGGGACAACCACCCTCGATCGAGCCTGTCTTAGCATCCATTGTCCGTCTCCTGAGTGGGGTTGATTCTCATGGACGCACTCTAGTGCCGCAGATGCATCGAGAAAAACGATGAACCTTCGTCACTAAGTGCGAGAAATCCGATTAGTCGGCGAGACTGGCGGCCCTGCGCGGATTCCCCTAAGCGGTCGCGCGATGACGAGCTATCCCAAGACCAGCCACTTGATGGAGCGCGGCGCCGCGTTCCTCGGCAGCGAGCACGCAATCCTGTGCGGGGCGATGAGCTGGGTCAGCGAACGCAACCTCGTCGCCGCGATCAGCAACGCGGGCGGCTTCGGCGTGATCGCCTGCGGCGCGATGACGCCCGACCTGCTCGATGCCGAGATCGCCGGAACCAGGGCGCTGACGGCCAGGCCGTTCGGCGTCAACCTGATCACCATGCACCCGATGCTGTTCGAGCTGATCGAGGTCTGCGCCAGGCACGGCGTCGGCCACGTCGCGCTCGCCGGCGGCATTCCGCCCAAGGGCAGCGTCGAGGCGATCAAGGCCTTCGGCGCCAGGGTCATCGTCTTCGCGCCGACGCTGGCGCTGGCGAAGAAGCTGCTACGCGCCGGCGCCGACGCGCTGGTGATCGAGGGGTCCGAGGCCGGCGGCCACATCGGTCCGGTTTCGACCAGCGTGCTGGCGCAGGAGTTCCTTCCCGCGCTCGCCGACGAGCACCTGGTGTTCGTCGCCGGCGGCATCGGCCGCGGGGAGGCGATCGCCGGTTATCTCGAGATGGGGGCGGCGGGCGTCCAGCTCGGTACCCGCTTCGCGTGCGCCACGGAGAGCATAGCCCACCCCGCGTTCAAGAAGGCGTTCTTCCGCGCCAACGCCCGCGATGCGGTGGCCAGCGTCCAGCTCGACCCGCGCCTGCCGGTCATCCCGGTCCGCGCGCTCAAGAACAAGGGCACCGAGGAATTCACCGCCAAGCAGCGCGAGGTCGCCCTGCTGCTCGACCAGGGCAGCGTCGACATGGGCGAGGCGCAGCTCAGGATCGAGCATTTCTGGGCCGGCGCGCTGCGCCGCGCGGTGATCGACGGCGACGTCGAGAACGGCTCGCTGATGGCCGGGCAGTCGGTCGGCATGGTTACGCAGGAAGAGCCCGTGGCGCAGATCATCGACACCTTGCTCGCCGAAAGCGAGGCGGCGCTCAGCCGGCGCTGACGCGGTGGCCCTGCGCTGCATCGTGGTCGGCGGAGGCATCGCGGCCTAAGCGCCGGGATCGCGCTGCGCCGGGCCGGCTACGAGGTGATCCTGTTCGAGCAGGCACCGAAGCTCGAGCCGATCGGCGCGGCCATCTCGATCTGGGGTAATGCGATGGCCGGGCTGGACTGGCTCGGCTGCGGCGATGCGCTGCCTGAGCGAGCGGTCCGCGTGCGCAGGCTGCTCCTGACCCAAATCGACGGACGTGTGCCGCCTGCCGCGGGTGCGCGGCTACTGGCGCGACTCCGCGGCGGTCGGGCGCGCCGCGCACTCCGCCTCGCGGCTGGAGCGAACCGTGGTTCGCGCGATACTCGCCGCGTCGCCTCGCTGGCTCGACGCGCGCCAGATCGCCAGCCGTCATCGTCCGCCCTTCACTGCCTGAGACAGCCGGTTTGGAACCTTATCTCCGGTCCGCCGCTCTATTCGGGAACGCAATCAAGGAGTTCGACATGATCGGCAAGATTATCGGCGCCGCGCTCGGCGCCAAGGCGGCAGAGCACACGCGCGGCGTGGGCGGAGCAGGCGGCGCGCTGCTCGGCGTCAGTGCGGCGGCGATGCTGCGGCGCATGAGCCTTCCGGCGATGCTCGCCGTCGCGGCGGGCGGCTACGCCTTCAAGCGATACAAGGACAGGCAGGACAAGAAGCCCTCAGGGTCCGGCAAGCCCAAGGTCAAGCCAAGCGCGGCCTGAGGCGAAGGCCGGAAGGCCCAGTCTCCCCGGCGGGACTCATCTCCGCCGGGCGGGAACCCGTGCGGAGGTTCGCGCTTCCCTTGGCGCCGCCTGCGGCGCGATGGGGCGGACGAAGAACTCGTCGCCGACATGCCGGGGCCCATCGCGAGCTAGGGCGAACGCGCCGATATCCGCAACGTCAGGCTGGCAGTGCAGCCGGGCGGCAGCAGGATCAGTTCCGCCGGGGCGCGGTTGGGAGCGTCGGGAGCATGGCTGACCGGCTCGCAGCACAGCTCTGCCCCGGCGTCCGGAGCATAGACGTGGAGAAAGGACGCGCCGCGGGCGGTCATTTCGATCGCCCCCAGGTCGTCCTCGATGAGGACCGAGCCGTCCCAGCCTGCGAAGCAGTGGTCGACCAGCCGGGCCGGCAGCGCCGCACCGCCGCGCCAGCCGGCAAAGCGGTCCGCTTCGGCCGTCTCGCCGGTCGGGATCGGATCGTCGCCGACCATCAGCATTGCTTGCGACCCGAAGCGCACGCGGGTTTCGGACCGGCGGCGCAAGTACGGGTGCAGGCCGAGGCCGCAAGGCATCGCCGCGCCGGAGCGATTGGTGATGTCGAGCGTGATGGCGCAGCCTTGCGCGCCCAGCCGGACGCGCTGCTCGGCTTCGTAAGCCCACGGCCACGGGCCGGCGCCGTCGCAGCGGTGCGCGAGCGAGGCCTTGAACCCCGCCGCTCGCGTCAGCTCCCATGGCGCCTGCCAGCCGAGGCCGTGCAGGCTGTGAGGCTCGGGCGGGAAATTGGCCGGCAGCGCGATCTCGCGGCCGGCGAAGCGGAAGCGCCCGTCGCGGATGCGGTTGCACCACGGCACGAGCGGGAAGCAGGCGGATTGCAGCGGCCCGGTCGCAGCCGGGGCCATTGGCCGGAGCACGTCGACCCCGCGGTGGCGCAGGGCCGCGACGGCGCCGCCGATCTCGGGACGCAGCTCGGCCTCCCAGTCGCCGGCTTCGAGGGCGAGTGTCACGCCGCGCAGGGCAACGGCAGGCCGGCGCAGCGCTCGGCCGCGTGCGCGCGGACCCGCTCCAGCATGCTCGCGTCGCTGTCGAACAGCCCGTACCAGCCCTGCGGCTCGTGCGGCGGGTCGCCCATGTAGGCGAGGTCGCCGTCGCGGAAGCGGGCGTCCGCGTGGGCGGCGCGCGCCTCGCCGTTCCAGGCCCAGAAGTTGCTGCCCATGACCGGACCCCCGGCGCGCCACGAGGCTTCGACCGCGTCGTATATTGTCGCGTAGTATTGCTCGCGAAACGAGGTCGCCGCCTCGGGCGAGTGGAGCTCACCGTCGCGGGGGAAGCCGAACTCCTCGAACACCAGCGGCTTGCCCAGTTCGGCCGCCAGCCGTTCGTGCAGGGCGAGGTAAGCGGCCACCTTCTCTCGCCCCGCCGGCCAGGTGCCCGCCAGGTCCTTGCCGTCGACCCAGCCCCAGTTGAGCGGCCAGATGTGCGCGGTGAGATAATCGATGTCGCGGTGCGCGCGGCGCACGATGTCCTCGCTGCCATTCGCGCCCTGCGTGCCTTCGTGGCCGAGCGAGACCATGTGGCCCGAATCGAGAGAGCGGATCAGCGCCGCGGTGCCGTCGATCCAGTCGTAATAGGCCTCGCGGTGGCGGCCCACCACCGCATCGCTGCCGCCCGGGCGCGGCTCGTTGGCGAGCTGCCAGCACATCACCGCCGGGTCGTCGGCATAGCGCTGGCCGGTGACCGCGTTGGTGCGGGTGACGATGGCGCGCACGTGATCGTGGTAGAGCGCGACCGCTTGCGCGTTGCCGTAGAAACGGCTGGTCGCGTCGGGGTAGGCCGGCCAGGGATGCGCCGGGTCGTTCATGTCGGTGTATTCACCGGTGATCCGCTCGAGCCAGGTGGCGAAGCCGCCCGACCATTCCCAGAAGTTGCCGAGGCAGACCACCGCGGTCATGCCGCGCTTGGCGATTTCGGCCATCGCGAAGTCGAGGCCGCCGAGCAGCTCGGCGTTGAGCGAGCCGTCGGGGCGCGAGAAGCCCGGCTTGATCGAGCTCCTGAGCGGACCTTCTTCCGCCGCGGCCATGATCCGCAGGTTGTTGAGCCCGAGCGCCTCGAGACGGTCGAGCTCGCGGACGAGACGGGCGCGGTCGCCATAGGGGGCGTCGGCGCCGAGCCAGGCCGCATACCACATGTTGGCGCCGGCGATGCGATAGGGCGCGCCGCCGCGCATGAGCTGGGAGCCCTCGCGCCGGACGAACGTCGGCGCTTCCTCGGTGCGGCCGTCGGCGGGGCGGCATCCGGCGAGGAACGCGAGCCCGCCCGCCAGCCCGGTGAGCGCGGTTCTGCGGTCGGCCTTCACGGCTCGACCGGCAGCTCGAAGCCCGGGACCGGCATCGGCCGTGCGTCGTACAGGTTGACCACCGGGCTGTCGGCCCAGGCGTAGCGCACGCGGGTGACCGGCTCGCCATCGTCCGCGATGCGCAGCGTGTCGCCGGCAATCTGCGCGCGGGCGAAACGACAGCTGTCCTGCGTTTCGCCGCACAGCTCGACGCCGAGCGGGCCCGGCCCGCTCCAGGCGTGCAGCCCGCCTTCGATGCCGCTGAAGGTCACGGTCACGCCGCTCGCCTCCGCCGCCGCCCGCTCCGGCATCGGCATCGCCTGGCCGAGCGCCGCCCGCCCGAGCCGCTCGCCGAGCAGGACCTTGTTGGCGGGGTGGATGTCGGTGCGCTCGCCGATGTCGATCGCCGTGACGAGCGCGGCGTTGGCATCGTCCTCGACCGCGAGGCGCTGGACGTCGCGCGTTTCGGCCCAGCCCGAGGCGACCGGTCGCTCGGCAACCGGGCCGTAATTGGCGAGCTGGACCGCGAGCATCCGCATGCCGGGTCCGAACTGGCGTCGCCAGCCGGCGAACAACTCGCGCATGCGATCGCGGTAGCCGGGGATGCCGACGTCGCTTTCGCCCTGGTACCACGCCGCGCCGGCCATCGCGAAACGGCCGATGGGGGCGATCATGCGGTTGTGCATCACGCCGATCCCGGCGTTCGCATCCCACGGCGCGCGCGGCGGGATCGGCGGCGGTGTGGCGACCGCGTAGCGCCAGCCTTCGCCCAGCGCGATGCGTTCCCCCCGGCTCACCGTGAAGGCGAGCTTGTCGGCGGTGCTGTTGAAGCCGCCCGTGCTCCAGGTGTTGGTGGCGATAACCAGCACCTCGTTCTCGCCCGCGCGCAGGAACTCCGCCGGCACGCGGTACTGCCGCTCGGTGCCCCAGCCGTGGGTGAAGCCGACCGCGCGGCCGTTGACCCAGGTGGCGTCGAGATCGTCGATCACGCCGATCGCGAGCGTGCCGCCGGCCGCGGCCTGCTGGGGCGTCAGCGTGATCGTGCGCCGCAGGAGGACGTTTGCGACGCCGTTCCGCGCGAGCGGCGTATCCGCCCATTCGGTCCACGGGCCGATCTTCGGAACCGGCCGCCAGTCGATTCCCGAGGTGTCGCGCCACGGCTCCTTGCCGCCGCTCGCTTCGCGCCACCACGCTTCGTAGACCGGGGCGAAGGCGGTCGCGGCGGCGAGCGGATCTTGGGCGAAACCGTCGAGCAGTGCCACCTGCTCGGCTCCGTACAGCACGGCGCCCGCTTCGCGCGTCAGCCAGGCGCGGATCTGCGAGCCGCCCCAGCTCGAATGGATCGCGCCCATCGGAACGCCGAGTGCGGCGCGCAGCTCCTTGAGCATGTAGTAACACGCCCCGGAGAAGGCGCCGGTCGTCTCAGGGCTGGCGGCCTTCCAGTCGACCGGGCCACCGAATTCGCGCACCGGCGCGGCGGCGGTGTCGAGCGGCGCGGTGAGCATCCGCAGCAGCGGATCGCGCGAGGCCTGGATGTTGTTGAAGCCGTTGAGCCCCGCGGCGACGGTGAAGGCCATGTTCGATTGGCCCGAGCACAGCCAGACGTCCCCGACGACGATGTCCGAAACGGTCGCGGCGCCGGTCGAATCCTCGACCGTCAGCGCGATCGGCTCGGCCGAGGCGGAGCGGGCTGGAAAGGCGAGCGAGAACGCGCCGTCGGCGCCGGCCCGGCCGCGCACGGTGTCGCTGCCGAGCACGGCCGTGATCGCGCCGCCCGGCATGGAGGTGCCTTCGACCACCACAGGCCGGTCGCGCTGGATCACCGCGCCGTCGCTCCACACCGGGGCGAGCTGAGGTCGGGCGAGCGCGGCGGCGGGCGCGAGCGCACCCGCGAGCAGCAGCGCCGCCCGGATCATCCGAGCCTCACCCGCGACGGCGCGACTCCGGCCACGGGGGAATCGAAGCTCAGCAGGCTGCCGGCGGCGGGATAGGCGGCGAAGTCGGCCGGCTCCATGTTCTTGGTCGCGGTGGTCACGTAGGCGGTTGTAAGGCCTTCACCGCCAAGCGCCATCTTGGTGATGTCGCGCGCGGGCATGGCTACTGTCGCGACCAGCTCCCCATCGGGCGAGAAGCGCGCCACCTTCGCGCCGAGGTAGAGCCCGGTCCAGACATGGTCCTCGGCATCGACGATCGGCCCGTCCGGATAGGCCTCGGGGAACAGCGCGCCGATGTCCGCGAACGGTCGCGCCTCGCCGACCCCGGCAGGCGAAAGGTCGGCGACCATGATCTTCTGGCCGACGGTGTCGGTGAAATAGATCCGGTCGCCCGAGCCGCTCACCGCGGGGCCGTTGGTGATCGAGATGCCGCCTGGGCCCGCGGGCCGGATGTCGCCGCGGTCGAAGACGTAGAAGCGGCCGCTGGCGGCGCTCTCGGCGTCGTCCATCGAGCCGAACCAGACGCGGCCCCACGGGTCGGTGCAGGCGTCGTTGAGGCGGTTGCCGGCCGGCTCGCCCGGCACCGCCATCAGCATCGCGAAGGCCTGAGTCGCCGGGTCGAAAGTGTAGAGCCCGCCCTTGAGGCCGCACAGCAGCAGGCCGTTATCGGCCGGCAGCGCCCAGCCGATCTGCTCGGGCGCCCTGGCCTTGGCATTGCTGCCGGTCGCCGGATCGAAGTGCCACAGAAAGTGGCCCTTGATGTCGACGAACCACACGACCCGCCGCTCGGCGTCCCACAGCACTCCCTCGCCGAGCTTGCTTTCGGCGCGCAGGACTTCGCGGACCTCGGCGGCTATCTCCATCCGGCGTCGACCCAGTAATTGTGCGCGGTGCAGTAGCGCGCTTCGTCGGAGGCCAGGAACAGCGCCATCGCCGCGATGTCCGCCGGCTGGATGCGCCCGTCGAGGCACTGCGCGGCGACGATCTCGGCCTCGCCTTCTGGTGTGTACCACTTCATCTGCCGCGGCGTCTGGACGTTGCCGGGCACGATGGTGTTGACGCGGATCCTGTCGCGGCCCAGCTCGCGGGCGAGGCTGCGGGTGAGCCCCTCGATCGCCGCCTTGGCGACCTGGTAGACGGTGAGGTCCGACAGTCCGAGGTGCCATGAGATCGAGCCGAGGTTGACGATCGCGCCGCCGCCCGCCGCCTGCATCGCCGGCACGACTGCTTTTGCAGCGAAGAACTGGTGCTTGAGGTTCACCGCCATCCGCTCGTCCCAGTATTCGGGCGTGATCTCGTCGATCGAGTGGCGGTCGTCGTTGGCGGCGTTGTTGATCAGCACGTCGCAACCGCCGAGCCGATCGATGATCTCGTCGACCTTCGCGCCGTAGTCGGCGCAATCGCGGATGTCGCAACTGACGTAGATCGGCGGCACGCTGGCATCGGCCAGCCGGGCGACCAGCGCTTCGCTCGGGGCGTCGAGCACGTCGACGAAGGCGACCGCCGAGCCTTGCCGCACGAAGGCCTCGACGATCCCCTCGCCGATGCCCGAGGCGCCGCCGCTGACGATCACCTTCTTGCCGGCGAGGCTGGGATAGACCGCAGCGTTCGCCAATGGATGCAATGCCCCCTCCGCCACCGGCTCAGTCCCCCGTGTAAACCGTCTTGACCTGGGTGTAGAACTCGACCGCGGCGAACCCCTGTTCGCGCGGGCCGTAGCTCGATCCCCGGGTTCCCCCGAACGGCACGTGATAATCGACCCCCGCGGTCGGCAGGTTGACCATGACCATGCCGGCGCGGACGTTCTTGCGGAAATCGCGGATGTGCCTCGCGTTGTTCGAAACGATTCCGGCGGAAAGGCCGAAGTCGCCCTGGTTGGCGATCGCGAGAGCCTCTTCATAATTCCTCACGCGGATCGTCGAGACCACCGGGCCGAACACTTCCTCGCAGTTGATGCGCATGTCCGGCGCGGTGTCGGCGATGACGGTCGGCTGCATGAAGAAGCCGGGTGTTTCGGCCAAAACCTTGTCGCCGCCGGCCGCCAGCCGCCCGCCCTCGCCGGTGGCGATGCCGACGTAGGCCATGTTCTGGTCGAACTGCGCCTCGCTCGAGGCGGGGCCGACCTGGGTCCCTTCGCCGAGCGCCGGGCCAACCTTGAGGCCGTTCGCCTTCTCGGCCAGCGCGGCGACGAAGCGGTCGTGGATCGCGTCCTCGACGATTACGCGGCTCGAGGCGGTGCAGCGCTGCCCCGTCTGGAAGAAGCCACCGTCGGCGGCGATCGCCACCGCCTTGTCGAGGTCGGCGTCGGCGAGGATCACCAGCGGGTTCTTGCCGCCCATCTCCATCTGCACCCGGGCCTGGCGCGCCATGGCCGCGACGCCGACCTGGGCGCCGACGCCCTGCGAGCCGGTGAAGCTGACCGCGGCGATGCCGCGATGATCGCTGATCGCCCGGCCGACGTCGCCGCGTCCGAGCACGAGATTGAACACGCCCGCGGGCGTGCCGGCCTCGGCGATGATCTCGGTCAGCGCGCTCGCCACGGCCGGAGTGATGTTGGCGGGCTTGAGCACGACGGTGTTGCCGAACGCGAGCGCGGGGGCCGCCTTCCACGCCGGAATCGCGATCGGGAAGTTCCATGGGGTGATCAGGCCCACGACGCCGAGCGCCTCGCGGTAGGTCGCGACGTCGAGGCCCGGGCGGGTCGATTCGAGCGTCTGGCCGTGGCGGCGCAGCGCCTCGCCGGCGAAGTAGCGGAAGATGCGCGCCGCGCGCAGCGTCTCGCCGATGCCCTCGGCGCGGGTCTTGCCTTCCTCGCGCGCGAGGAGCTCACCGAGTTCCGCCGAGCGCGCGAAGATCAGCGCCGCGATCCTGTCGAGCACGTCGGCGCGCACTTCGGGCGAGGCGCTCGACCAGCCGGCGAACGCTTCGGACGCCGCGGCCACCGCCTGGCCGACCTCGGCCGCACCGCCGTTCGGGAAACGCGCCACGACATCGTCGGTGTTCGACGGGTTGCGGCTTTCCAGCGCGTCGTCGGCGCCGGTCCATTCGCCGCCGATGAAATGGCCGAGACTGCGGGTATTCATGACGGGGTTCAGATCCTTTCGACGAGGCCGCGCGCGGCCAGGTTGCGCACGAAGGCGCCGATGCCCAGTTCCCATGGCGGCGCGTCGCGCGAGGTGGTGACGGTGTTGACCAGCTTGCCGAGCCGGCGCGAGCTGATCGTGACGCGGTCGCCGAGCTTGTGGGTGAAGCCGCCGCCCGGCGTGTCGCGGTCCTGCGTCGGCGCGAACAGGGTGCCGCAGAACAGTGCGAAGCCGTCGGGGAAGTGGTGCTCGCTGAGCGTCTGGCGAACCAGCTCGAGTGGGTCGCGGCTGATCTGGCTCATGTCGTTGCTGCCTTCGAGGCGATAGCCTTCGCGGCCTTCGATCAGCAGATCGACATTGGCGGTGCGCACGTCGTCGATGGTGAAGCCGTCGTCGAACAGGCGCACGAACGGGCCGAGCGCGCAGCTGGCGGTGTTGTCCTTGGCCTTGCTCAGCAGCAGCGCCGAGCGGCCTTCGAAATCGCGCAGGTTGACGTCGTTGCCGAGCATCGCGCCGACCGTTTCGCCGCGCGGATCGACCACCAGCACGACCTCGGGCTCGGGGTTGTTCCAGCTCGAATCCGACCGCACTCCGATCTGGGCGCCGGGGCCGACCGTCGAAAGCACCGGCGACTTGGAGAACACCTCCGCGTCGGGCCCGATCGCCACCTCGAGGTACTGCGACCACATGCCGTCCGCGATCAGCGCCGCCTTGAGCTCGGCGGCTTCGGCGCTGCCCGGCACGACCGCGCGGATACCGGCGCCGACGCGGTCTTCGAGCGAAGCGCGAATTCCCGCCGCGCGCGAAGCATCGCCGCGCGCCTTCTCCTCGATAACCCGCTCGATGGCGGACACCGCAAACGTGACGCCGCAGGCCTTGATGCATTGCAGGTCTACGGGTGAAAGCAGGCGCCAGCCGTCTGGAAGGCCATCCCCGACATGCCCCAGGCCGCGTCCGCCGTCGAACACGCGCCGGTCGACCGCTCCGGCGACCGTCGCGGCCGCTGCGGTCAGGTCGAACAGCTCGCCTCCGCGGATCGCGATCACGCAGGGCCCGTCCGGCGAAAGCGCGCGGCCGAGGAAATGACCGGACGAAAAGTCGGCCGGCAGTATATCGATCAGGTCGCCGGCCATGGCCGCTACTTGTTCTCTCCCGTGATAGCGCTACCATAAGACCGAGGGCGAACGAGGGCAAGTGCGTTCGTCCCGTATGGCGAGGATTTCACATGCGCGAATCTCTTGTGGCGACTGCCGCGATCCTGGCAGCGCTTTCAAATCCTTGCGGCGCCCAACCGACGGCCCGCTTCAGCGAGATGACCTACCGGGCGGAGGAGCCCCCGGCGCCTCCGGCGGGAAGCTATCGCAATCCGGTCCTGCCCGGCTTCCACCCGGATCCTTCGGTGGTGCGCGTGGGAGACGATTTCTACCTCGTCACCAGCACCTTCGGCTGGTTTCCCGGGATCCCGGTGTTCCACAGCACCGATCTGGTGAACTGGCGCTTGATCGGCCACGCGATTGACCGGCCGGGCATGCTCGACCTTGCCGGCAGGCGGCTGGTCGACGACGGCGTCTACGCCCCTGCCATCGAGCACCACGACGGCACGTTCTACATCTTCAACACTTGCGTGCGCTGCGGGGGCAATTTCTTCGTCACCGCGCGGGACCCGGCGGGCCCGTGGTCCGATCCGGTGTGGGTCGATTTCGGCGGTATCGACCCGTCGCTGTTCTTCGACGAGGACGGCAGGGTCTGGGTGATCAACAACGACCTGCCCGAAAGCGGCGAGACCTATCCCGGCCACCGCGCGCTGTGGATGCAGCAGATCGACCTCGCCGCGGGCACGATGTTCGGCCCCCGCATCATGGTGGTCGACGGCGGAGTCGACCTGGCCGAAAAGCCGATCTGGGCCGAGGGTCCGCACATCTTCCGCAAGGACGGCTGGTACTACATCAACGCCGCCGAGGGCGGCACGGCGGAAGACCACTCGCAGACCATCTGGCGTTCGCGCAACGTGACCGGTCCTTACGAGCCCGGTCCGACCAACCCGACGCTGACCCAGCGCGATCTGCCTCGCGATCGGTCCGACCGGGTCGAGGCGACGGGGCATGCCGACCTCGTCGAGCTGGCCGACGGATCGTGGTGGGCGACCTTCCTCGCCACCCGCCCGTTCGCCGGGCAGTCGACGCTGCTCGGACGTGAGACGTTCCTGCTGCCGCTATCCTGGCAGGACGGCTGGCCCTCCATCCTCGCACCGGGCGAGCCCGTGCCGCTCGAAGTGCCGCGCCCGAACCTGCCCGTGGGCGAAGCGGCGACGTGGACCGCATGGCGCGAGGACTTCCGCGCGCCGGGGCTGTCGGGCGAATGGCTCGAGATGCGCAATCCGGCCGGCGTGCAATGGTACGCGCTCGACCGCGATGGCGGCGCGCTGCAGCTCGTCGCCGGCGCCGATGCCGCGAGCTCGCTCGCCAAGCCGCATTACCTCGGCCAGCGCATGCGCAGCCCAGCCGCGCAATGGACCACGCGGCTGGCATTCGCGCCCGGGCGCGAGGGCGACCTCGCCGGGCTGATGGCCTTCGCCAGCGAAGAGCATTTCCTGGTCGCCGGGATCGAGGGCCGCGAATACGGTTCGCATCTCGCGGTCCGCTATCGCGATGCCGCGGACGACCCGGCGAACGGCGCCTTGGTGGCCGAGGAGCCGTTGCCCGCCGGCATCGGAGAAGTCGAACTCCGGCTCAGGATCGACCGCGGCACCGCGGCAGTCGATTGGCGCCCCTCCGGGCGCGGCGTGTGGCGCCCGCTTGCCCACCAGATCGACGTCGAACGGATGGCTTCGGTGCACACAGGTCTGTTCACCGGCGTGACTGTCGGGCCTTACGCGTTCAGCTCGGCGAACCGAGGACGTTGAGCAGGAACTGGCGGATCATCTCGTCGCGCTCCGCCGAGGCGGGGCCGTTGACGCCCTGCGCGTGCGCGGGAAGGTGGTCCGCGGCCCGCGGCGCGTCGTCGCCGAACACGAAATGGTCGAACCATTCCCGCCACGCGGCGCGCTGTTCAGCCGGCAGGTCGCGGATCGTCAGCATGGCATGGACCAGCGCCAGGAAGCCGCCGCCGCGGGGACTATCGTTGTACCAGTAGTTTACCAGCACGCCGATGGCATCGATCGCAGCGACGTGGTGCCACCACAGCGTGGGGATGAATATCGCGTCGCCGGGTTCGAGCTCGGCCTGCTGCGCGGCCTCGAGAGCCCGGGCGAACCGGGGAAAGGCCTCGAGATCGGGCCGCAGCGGGTCGGCCATGCTGACCGGCTGCCCGGCGAGCGTGTGGTTGAGCGGGCCGACGTAGAGGTCGCCGGTGGCTTCGGGCGGGAACAGCGTGAAACGGCGGCGGCCGAGCGCGACGACCGCGATGTTGTCCGACAGGTCGAAATGAGGCGCGACCTCGATCCGGTTCGACAGCCACACGCGCGAACGCGCGTCGCGCTGCATGGCGGCGTGCGGTAGCGGATGCGCGGCGTCGAACGCGGGCATGTGCCGGCTGGTCTCGTTCGCCCCGGCATAGACTGCCGGCGGGGCAGACGCGTCCGCCAGCTCGAGCAGCTTGGCCGCCACCGCCGCCAGCGGCGCCTTCTGGCGGGTGAAGTTGAAGCCCTGCATGCCCGGCCCGTAGAAGAACCGCCCGGCAACCTCGGGCGGCGCCAGCATGACTTCGGACGGAGCGCCGCTGTCGAGCGCGGTGATCATCTCGAGCGCTGCCCGCGCTGACTGGCGGCCGGCGCGGACGACCGGCCAGTCCGCCGCCAGCCCGCGCATCACGAACGGCCGTCCCGCGGCGCCGAGCGCGGCGAACTCTTCCGCAGTGGGCGCAGCATGTTCCGGCAGGCGTTGCATGGCGGCGAGTCTAGTAGTTCGCCGAGAAGCGGCAATGCTCGGCACGCGGTTTGCCGGGAATCATGCCGGTTTCGCTTTCGCCGAACGCCATCTGGCGAGGACGGCCCGGGGTCCAGCGTGCCCAGCGCGGTCGCGCCTGCCCAAGCGAAGTGGCTCCGTTCGGATCACCGGTGATGGCCAGCGCCGCCCAATAATCCTGCATACGCGCGCCGCCGCCGACCGGTCGGCGTTCGAACACGAAGCCGATCTCGTAGGCGTGCCGCGTCAGGCCGCCGTTTTCGCCGACGTCGAACTCGTAGAACCAGGTCGGCCAGCCGTTCGCCGCGAGCAGGTCGGCAAGGCGGTCGGCGGGACAGTGGAACTCGCCGTCGCTCTGCAGGCGGAGCGCGAGGTGGCCGCGGCGCGGGTCGGGATCGGCCTCCGATCGGTAGGCGGCGAGCGCTTCGGCGCCGCGCCCGGGGAACCAGGTCTCGGCCAGTGCCAGCAGGTCCATGTCGTCGCTCGCGGGGCCGAACTCGACCTTGTCGACGCCGACGATCACCGGCTTCGGCGCGTGGCGGGCGATCAGCCGGTCGGGCGCTTCGGGCAGGACCCGGCCGTCGATCGTCGTCCGGAGCCAGCTGGAGCGGCCAGCCTCCGCGGCCGGATCGGCGACTTCCTGCTGCAGGTCGAGTAGCGCCACCGGCGAGAGCGCGCGCAGCTTCGCCAGGTCGCCACCAGCCTCGGCCAAGCGGTCGAGCTGGAGCCCTACCGCCTCGGCTTCGGCGAGGGTCCGATAGCTCATCCCGAAGCCCGGGGTGCCACTCTGCAGGATCGCCTTGTGAAACAGCCCTTGCGCGGCCGGCGCGACCAGCAGCAGCGAGACGTTCTGCGCCCCGGCGCTCTCTCCGTAGATCGTGACGTTGCCGGGATCCCCGCCGAACCGGGCAATGTTGTAGTGGACCCATTCGAGCGCGGCGACCTGGTCCATCAGCGCGTAATTGCCGCTCGCGCCGCCCTGCTCGGCGCTGAGCGCGGGATGCGAGAGGAAGCCGAGCAGGCCCAGGCGGTATTGGATGCCGACATGGACCACGCCCTGGCGGGTCATGTCCGAATCCGCCGGCCCGCCCGACGAGCCCGAACGGTTCGAGCCGCCGTGGATCCACACCATCACCGGCAACCGCCCCGCCAGCGACGGCGTGCGCACGTCGAGCGTCAGGCAATCCTCGGCCGAATACAGCCAGCCGGCGCGGTTCCAGCCTTCGCTGTTCTGCAGGCAGGCGGGCGCGGTCCGGGTCGCGTCGCGCACGCCCGTCCACGGCGCGACCGGCGCCGGCGGGCGCCAGCGCAGCGCGCCGAGCGGAGGCGCCCCGAAGGGAATGCCGCGGAACACGGCATCGCCGCCTTCGCGGCGGCCGGCCACGGTCCCACCCGCCACCTCGACGTGCACCGCGTCCGTGTCGCTCGCCGGCGCGGGCGCGGCCAGCGCCAGCAGGGCCGCGCCGAGTGCGGCGGTCAGCCGCAAGTCAGCACGACCTCGGCATCGGTGCCAAGCCGCACGTCGCTGATCAAGAAGTCGGCCGCGCCTTCGGTGGCGAACACGAACGGAGTCGAGACCTGGCTCATGTCGAGGCCCTTGTCGCGCAGGCACTTGAGCGAGAGGCCGTAGCGCACGAACTCGCCGCTCTCGGGTATCCGCACCGTGCTGACCTGCATCGCCTCGCCGCTGCGCATCGCGATGCCTGCCGAGCCGGGCGCTTGCGCCATCTTCAGCGTCACCAGCAGCATCACGTCACCGTTGGTTTCCCGGGCGATGTCGATCGGGTCGAACGTGCCGAGCGTCACCGCGGATTCGCCGCCCGAGATGCGGAACCGGCGCGCCCCTTCCTGCACCGCGCCTTCCGCCACCTCGATCCGCGCGCGGCCGGCGAGCGCTTCGGCCGGGAACGTGGTCAGGCGGGTCTGGCTGCCCGGCTGGCTTGGGTCGGCGATGTGCAGCGACCAGCTCGCGGCCGGCACGCCTGCGGCGAGGAAAGTGCGCGCGTCGCCCGCCGCGGCGGCGCCGGCGTCCTCGGGTAGCGAGGCCCAGGCAGCGCGCGGAGAGGCGTAGGTGAGGCCGTAGCCGAACGGATAGAGCGCGCCGTCGGCCATGTCGGCGGTACGCGGCCACGCTGTCGGCAAGGTGCCGGCGAAGTCGAAATCGGGCACGCCGTCGCTTCCGGCGAGCAGGACGTCGGCGAGGCCCGCCCCTTCCGAGCCGGGAAGCCAGGCGACCACGAACGCGTCCGCCGCATTGAGCGCGGGGTTCACGTAAAGCGGCCGCCCGGTGACCATCACCGCGACCACCGGTACGCCATGGGCCTTGAGCCTGCGCATCGTCTCGTAGGGGCCGGTCAGCTCGGGATCGAGCTGCAGCGAAGCGCGGTCGCCCTGGAACTCGGCGTAAGGACGCTCGCCGAACATCACCACCGCCGCGTCGGGCCTGACCGTGAAGCTGCCGTCGGGAGACAGCTCGGCGCTGCCGCCAGCGCCCGTCACCGCCTCGCGCAGGCCGGTCCACAGCGAGGTCGCGCCGGGGAAATGGCTGTTGTCGATCCCGGTGCCCTGCCAGGTCAGCGTCCACCCGCCCGACTGGCGCGCGATGTCGTCGGCGCCTTCGCCCGCGACGAGCAGTCGGCCTCCGGGCCGCAGCGGCAGCACGCCGTCGTTCTTGAGCAGCACCAGGGACTTCCTCACCGCCTCGCGCGCCAATGCACGGTGCGTGGGCGAACCGAGCAGTTCGTACTCCCCCGAGAACTGCCGTGCCGAGGGCTTGCCCGCCTCGAACAGTCCGAGCCTCAGCTTGACCCGCAGGATGCGGGCGACCGCCTCGTCGACGCGCGCCAGCGGGATCTCGCCGGCCTTGGCCTGGGCGAGCAGGCTTTCGTAGATCGGCTTCCAGGTGTCGGGCGCCATGTACATGTCGATGCCGGCGGTGAGCGCCCGCGGGCAGGAATCGTTGCTGCACCCTTCGACCTGGCCGTGCGCGTTCCAGTCGGACACGACGAAGCCCTCGAAATCCATCCGCTCCTTGAGCACGCCGGTCAGCAGGCTCTCGTTGCCGGTCATCTTGACGCCTTGCCAGCTCGAGAAGCTGGCCATCACGGTGGCCACGCCCTCCTCGATCGCCGGGCCGTAGGGCGCGCCGTGGATGTCGCGCAGCACTTCCTCCGAAATCGTCGCGTCGCCCTGGTCGACGCCGCCGTCGGTGCCGCCGTCGGCGAGGAAGTGCTTGGTCGAGGCGATCACCTTGCCGCGCTGGAGGATGCGGCCCGCGTCCGGCGGGCCCTGCAGGCCGCGCACCATCGCCCCGACGTAGGAGCCGACCAGCGCGGGGTCGGACGAATAGCCTTCGTAGGCGCGGCCCCAGCGGTAGTCCTGCGGCACGGTGATGGTCGGCGCGAAGGTCCATTCCTGGCCGGTGACACGAATCTCGACCGCGGTCGCCGCGCCGATCCGCTCGATCAGCTCGGGATCGCGCATCGCGCCGAGCCCGATGTTGTGCGGGAACACTGTCGCGCCGACGATATTGGCGTGGCCGTGGACCGCGTCGGTGCCCCACACCACTGGAACGCCGACGCCGCCATCCGAAGTGTCGACCGAGGCTTCGTAGAATTCGTCGGCCAGCCGGAGCCAGTCGGCCGCCGGGGCGAGGTCGTCGCCGTAAGGGCCGCTGTTGCCGCCGTTGAGGACGGAACCGAGATTGTACCGGCGAACGTCTTCTGGCGTGACGCAGCACAAGTCGGCCTGGACGAGCTGGCCGACCTTCTCCTCGAGCGTCATGCGCGCGAGCAGCTCGGCGATGCGTGCTTCGTCGGCGGGGATCGCGGGCACCGGGTACTCGTAGGCCGGCCAGATCTCGGGCTTGGCCACGCCCGGTTCGGCGAGCGTCGGATGGGCGGCGCAGGCGGCCAGCGCGAGAGCCGCGGCGGCGATGTGGATGCGATGAACCATGAACTCTCCCCGAGCCGCGGGCGCTGGCGGCCCGGTACCGATGTCTCTTTGGTAACGCTATCATTCGCTCGTGGGAAGTCCGCTCCGCCGATCGTCTGCGAAAGCGCTGGCCTGAAACCGGACAAAGTCATAATGTCCCGCAAAAGGGACTTGAGAGGAGCCAGCCCCCATGAGGCATCACGGATTCGCAACACGCATCGCCGCGGCGGCATCGGCCATCGCGCTCGCCGCTTCGGCCTTCGCCGCCACCGGTGCCGCCGCGCAGGACCGTCCGGCGGACCCGACGGTGCTGCCGCCCGTGCCGACCGACTACCAGCCGCCGAAGACCGCGTGGGGCGATCCGGACATCAGCAATTCGTACCAGATCGAATATCTCAACAACACGCGGGTCCTGTTCCAGCGGCCCGAGGAATACGGGATGCGCTTCTGGCAGACCGAGGAAGAGCACGCCCGGCGCATCGAGGCGGCCGAGCGTTCGGACGGCAACTTTACCCAGGCCAACGAGCGCGGCATCGGCGCCTCGGGCACGCAGGGTCTCGCCGACTGGGTCAAGACCTCGCAGTTCGCCTGGCGCACGTCGATGCTGGTCAGCCCCGCCAACGGCCAGCTGCCGCCGTTCACCGCCAAGGGCAAGGAGTTGCACGAGTCCGGCCGTTCCGGCTGGGTCCCCGGCATCGAGTACGACTGGGTCAGCGATTTCGATTCCTGGGACCGCTGCGTCAGCCGCGGCTTCCCGGCGTCGATGTACCCGTTCCGCTACAACAACGGCATTCGCGTGTTCCAGGCGCCCGGCGTCGTGGTGATTCACCTCGAGATGCTCGGCAACCGCGTGATTCCGCTCGTCGCCAACGCGGCGGCGGCGCGGGGCTACCGCTGGCCCGCCCAGACCGAGGCCTGGCTCGGCAACAGCGTTGGATATTGGGAAGGCAACACGCTCGTCGTCGAGACCACCAACATCAAGAGCGGCGACAGCGTCAGCCACGATCACTACGCCCGCAACGGCTCGGTGCTCAACCTCGCGACGCAGGCGGTGCCGCCCTACAACACGATCCCGACCAGCACCCAGGCCAGGACGGTCGAGCGGCTGACCATGACCGGCCCGAACAGCCTGATGCACGAGCTCACCTATTCGGATCCGGACGTGTTCACCGCGCCGTGGACGACGCGCGTCGAATGGATCCGCGACGACGACTACGAATTCTTCGAATACGCCTGCCACGAAGGCAACCGCATGCCGCGCGACTACATCACCGCCTCGCGCGCCAAGCGCCGCGACATCGCCGCCGGGCTGGTCGATCCAAACGCGCCCGACGACCGCGCGCAGTGGGCCCGCATCTTCGACCGCGACCCGGCCGTGGCGCCGGCAACGCCTCCGGCACCGCCTCCGTCGCGCGAAGGCGGCGAACGCTAGGGTTCAGCAGGGACGAGCCGATGGCGGCGACGCCTCGGCCTGTCCCGCCAGCCTGACGAGGTCCCGCGCAGCCCGGTCGAGCGCGGTGCGGAAAACCGCGTTTCGCGCCGGCCAACGCTCGAGATCGGCGGCGAGTTCGAGCAGCATCAGTCGCTCGTGCGAGGGCGCGTCGTCGTCATCGCGGTCGAGCATGCGGAACGTTGCCGAAGGGCCGGCCAGCAGCGAATCGAGGCTCACCTGGCGCGCTTCTGGCCGGGAATCTTGCTGAGCTTGCGCTTCTTGCCGCCGGCGCCCTTGCCGCCCGCCTTCTTGCCCTTCTTCCTTTTCAGGACCGCATCGGCGAGCCGGCGCACGTCGGCGACGCGGGGGCGGATGGTGCGGGAGAGGATTCCCTCGGCGAGCGCCTGCAGGCCGAGTGGAGCGGGTTGAGCCGGTGCCGGTTCGGAGGGTGCTGCTGCTGGCGCCGGCGAAGGCGCGGCCTTCCCGCTCGAGGTCTTGCCGCTGCGCGCTGCCATGATTCGAATCCCGCCAGTCCGGCCAACGGGTCTGCCTGCCGGGGAAGCGGATGAGAAGCGCGAGCTTCTCGCTGTCACACTCGCGTCAAATTGCACCGCCGCGCGGCGCCACCGGATTTCTCTTCGCGTTCCCGCACAACGGCCTCCAGCCCGCGCCACTGCGCTAGGTTCTTCAGCTCGTTGAGCACCTTGTCCGAAACCAGGTGCGCCCGGCCCGGGTGTATCGACAGCACGAGCGAGTCGCCATCCGCTGCGAGAGAACTGGCCCGCAGCGTGACGCCCGAGCCGGCCGCGAGGCGCCGGGCGAGACGAATCGCGAGCCCCCAGCCGATCGCCTCGCGCAGCGCTTCCCAGCTTGCCAGCCGCTCGAGCTCGGCGGGCGGTGCGATCTTGCCGCAGGCGGCGAGCAGCGCGGCGGCGAGGCGCGCGCGGCCGGCGGGGTCGAGGCCGACCCAGCGCTTGTCCATCGCCCATTCGAAGGCATGCCGTGCACGCAGGTTGGGCTCTACGTGGGTGGCCGCGAGGGCGAGCTGTGCAGCGGCGAGCCGCAGCCGGTCGGTGTCCGCGCCCTCGCCGGCCACTGCCGGCGCGATCCATCCGGCGATCAGTTCCGCCAGCGCACGCGGCCCTCCGCGCGCCTCGGCGAATTCGGCGATCCCCGCCAGCAGCGGGTCCTCTCCCCTCGCGTCCGGGCCGAGACGCTGGAACAGCAGCCCTTCGCGCAGGCCCCACGACGAGAACACCACGCCGTCCGGCTGCAGCTCGGCCAGCATGACGCGCAGCATGGTCGCGGCGTCCGGCAGGCCCGCCGCCCGCGAGGCCGAAATGCCTGAGATCGGCGTCAGGTCGGCCGGGTCCAACCTGGCGACTTCCTTGGCGAAGCGATCGGCTTCGTCGGCGAACAGAGCGAAGGCGTGCGGATCGCTCAGCGGATGGCTCGCGGCATGCATCGCGTAGGCGGCCAGCGCGCGCCAGGTCCCGCCGACCATGTACAGCGGGCCCGGATGCGCAGCCGCCCAGCCCGCCCTGGCCATCTCCTTCTCGATCGCCTTGCGGAATTTATCGGGTCCGCGCTCGCGCAGCGCCGGCAATCGTAGCGTGCCGAGCGGCAGGCTGACCCCGTCGTGGCAGTCGCCGCCTTCGACCATGACCAGCTCGAGGCTGCCGCCGCCGAGATCGGCGACTGTCCCTTGCGCCTGCGGAAAGGCGCCGATCACCCCGTAGGCGGAGCCGTGCGCTTCCTCCTCGCCCGATAGCAACCGCGGGTCGAGGCCGAGCGCACGGACCCGGGTCAGGAACTCGCCCCCGTTTGCGGCTTCGCGGACGGCGGCGGTCGCGACCGTCTGCACGTCGTCGATGTCGAGGTCGGCGAGGATCGTGGCATAGCGGGCGAGCGCGCCGAGCGCCTGTTCGATCGCCTTGTCGGGCAGGTTGCCGGTCGCGGACAAGTCGCGGCCGAGGCGGGCGCTGAGGTTCTCGTTGAGCCAGGTTTCGGGGGCGCGCTGCGAGCCCGCGTAGACCACCAGCCGCACCGTGTTCGAGCCGATGTCGATGACCGCGCGGTCCGGGCTCTGGCCGTGGCCCGGGCCATGGGCCGGCTGCGCCCGGCGGCTCACGCCGCTCCCTTGCGCAGAGTCAGCTTGGGCACGCGGCTTTCGGCCAGCGCTCCGCCGCGACCGGAAAGCGAGGGATTGGTCATGAAGTGCTCATGGCAATTGAAGCCCTCTCCGTCGTCATCGACGCGTTCCCATTCGCCGGTCTTGCCGTCGAGCAGCCAGCTCTGCTCGGTATCCAGAAGGTTGGCGAGCAGAACCTGTTCCAGGATCTGATCGTGGACGGTCGGATTGACGATCGGCACCAGCACTTCGACGCGGCGGTTGAGGCTGCGGCTCATCGCGTCGGCGCTCGATATGAACAGCCGCGCCTGGTCGCTCGGCAGCGACGCGCCGTTGCCGAACGCCCAGATGCGGCTGTGCTCGAGAAAGCGGCCGATGATCGACTTGACGCTGATCGTCTCCGACAGGCCCGGCACGCCCGGCCGCAGGCAGCAGATGCCGCGCACGACCAGCACGATGGGGACACCCGCCGCGCTCGCGTCGTAAAGCCGGTCGATCACGCCCTTCTCGGTCAGCGCGTTGAGCTTGGCCCAGATCGCGCCCGGGCGGCCGGAGCGGACGTTGTCGATCTCGCGGTCGATCAGCGCGTAGAGCGTCTCGCGCATGTTGAGCGGCGAGATGGCGAGCTGCTCGGGGTCCTGCGGGTCGACATACCCGGTGACGAAGTTGAACAACTTGCCGGCGTCGCGCGCGAGCCCCGGGTCCGCCGTGAAGAAGCTGAGATCGGTGTAGATGCGCGCGGTCACAGGGTGATAGTTGCCGGTCCCGAAGTGGCAGTAGGTGCGGTAACCCTCCCCCTCGCGCCGCACCACCATCGACACCTTGGCATGGGTCTTCCAGTCGACGAACCCGTAGATCACCTGCACCCCGGCGCGCTCGAGCTCGCTCGCCCACTTGAGGTTCTGCTCCTCGTCGAAGCGGGCCTTGAGCTCGACCACCGCTGTCACCGACTTGCCGGCCTCGGCCGCCTCGATCAGCGCGGCGATCACCGGCGACTGGTGACCCGCGCGATAGAGCGTCTGCTTGATGGAAACCACGGCGGGGTCGGCGGCGGCCTGGCGCAGGAAGTCGATCACCGCCTCGAAGCTTTCGTAGGGATGGTGGATGACGATGTCCTTCTCGCGGATCGCCGCGAAGCAGTCGCCGTCGTGCTCGAGGATGCGTTCGGGATAGCGCGGGGTGTAGGGCGCGAACTTGAGATCGGGCCGGTCCTCGGCGACGACTTCGGCCAGCGCGCCGATGCCGAGCAGCCCGCCGGACTTGGTGACCAGCGCTTCCTCCAGCCCGAGCTGCTCGCGTAGCAGGGTCTCGGCTCCGGGATCGAAGTCCTGGTCGAGCTCCAGCAGCACGACCTTGCCGCGCCGCCGGCGCTGGATCGCGGTGCGGAAATAGCGGACCAGGTCCTCGGCCTCCTCCTCGAGCTCGATGTCGCTGTCGCGCAGCACGCGGAAGGCGCCGTCGCCCTCGACGCTGAAACCGGGGAACAGCAACGGTGCGAACCGGCACACGACCCTTTCGACCGCCATGTAGATCGCCTGCTCGCCGGGAATGCGCACAAAGCGCGGAATCGCGTTCGGGATCAGCACCATCTCGACCAGCCGGCTGCCGTCGGCGACCCGCGTCAGGTTGAACAGCGCGCCGATGCCCTGGTTGGCGACGAACGGGAATGGGTGCGCCGGGTCGATCGCCTGCGGCGTGATCACCGGCAGGACATGGTCGAGGAAGTAGGCCTTGAGCCACTCTTCGGCGGCGGCGTCGAGCGGCTGCGCGGCCGCGAGGTGGATGCCCTGCCGCGCCAGCAGGTCCGTGAGTTCGGACAGCGTCGCCTGCTGCGCGCTTTCGAGCTCGCGCACGCGCTTGCCGATCGCGGCGACCTGCTGCGAGGGAGTCTTTCCGTCGATCGACAACTGCTCGACCGCGCTGCGGATCTGGCCGGCGAGGCCGGCGACGCGGATCATCACGAACTCGTCGAGATTGCTGCCCGAAATCGAAAGGAACCGCAGCCGCTCGAGCAGCGGGTAGTCGGTGTTGCCGGCCTCGGCGAGGACGCGCTCGTTGAACGAAAGCCAGCTCAGCTCGCGGTTGAAATAGCGCTCCTCGGGCTGCACCTCGGGAGGAGGATCGGAGGCGAGCGGCTGCGGATCGGACACGGCGGCGTTCATGGCGTCCTGGCATTTAGACCGAAACGCCGGCCATGCATCACCCCGATTGCACTCTTGTGACAACGGTCCGCCCCATCCGAGACGGAAATATGATGCTCGCCTGTCCGCCGAAGGCTAGGCCGCCAACTCGCGCGGAGCCTCCTCGTGCACCAATGCCGCGAGGAACTGGTCGGTGCTGTGCGCCCAGTCGAAGCTGCGGCCGCGGCGCAGGCATGCGGCCGGGTCGAGCCGAAGCGCGCGGGCGATTGCCGCCGAGATATCGGTGTCCATGGCGCCCGAACCGGCGTCGAGGACGTCGAGCGGGCCCGGCACCGGGAACGCCGCCACCGGCGTGCCGCAGGCCAGCGCTTCGATCATCACCAGGCCGAACGTGTCGGTCCGGCTCGGGAACACCAGCACGTCCGCGCCGGCGTAGCAGCCGGCGAGCGCCGCGCCGGATTTCCCGCCGAGGAAGTGCGCGGCGCGAAACGCCGCGCGGAGCTGCGCGAGGGCGGGTCCGTCGCCGACCACGACCTTCGACCCGGGGTGACCGGCGGACAGAAACGCTTCGATGTTCTTCTCGACCGCCACTCGCCCGACGTAGAGCAGGATCGGCCGCGGGAGCGCGGCGAACAGCGGCGGAGAAGCGAGGTCCGGCCGGAACTGCACCAGGTCCACTCCGCGGCTCCACGGCCGGGTCTGCGCAAGGCCGTGGGCGTGCAGTTGGCGCGCGACGCTGCCGGTCGCGACGAGAATCCCCGCGGAAGGGCGATGGAAGCGGCGGATCAGCGGCCAGAACACGCTGGCCGGGAGCCGGGTGCGCTTGGCCAGATAGTCCGGGAACTGCGTGTGGTAGGCGGTCGTGAAGCGCCGACCCGCGGCGAGGCAATGGCGCCGCGCGGCGATGCCGAGCGGGCCCTCGGTGGCGATATGGACCGCGTCGGGCCGGAATTCGGACAGGATCGCACCGATTGAATGGGCGCTCGCCAGCGCCAGGGGAATCTCCGGATAGCCGGGACAGGGAAGCGAGCGAAAGCGATCGGGCGCGACGATCTCCACCCGGTGTCCGCGGCGCTCGAGCGCGTCGCGTAGCGCGGCCAGAGTGCGGACCACGCCGTTGACCTGCGGCGCCCAGGCGTCGGTAACGATCGCGATCCTCATGCCGCTTGCTGCAGGTATTCGGCGGCAGCGGCATCCTGGGCGCGGCGGGCCATCTCCTCGGGCCAATGGAGGATCTCCATCCGCCCGTCGAAATGTTCGACCAGCGCGGTGCAGCCTTCGACCCAGTCGCCGTCGTTGTAGTACGCCACCCCATCGAAATCGCGGATCTCCGCGGTGTGGATGTGGCCGCAAACCACGCCGTCGACACCGCGCTCGGCCGCGGCGCGGGCCACGACTTCCTCGTAGTGGGAGATGAACTCGACCGCGTTCTTGACCTTGTGCTTGGCGACCTTGGAGAGCGACCAGTAGGGCAGGCCGAGCCGGGTCCGCACCGCATTGACCCTGCGGTTGAGCCCCATCAGCAGGTGGTAGAGCGCGTCGCCGACGAACGCGAGCCAGCGGTGCGCCAGCATGACCGCATCGAACTCGTCGCCATGAAGCACCATCAGGCGGCGGCCGTCGGCGGTGGTGTGGAAGGCAGCGCGGGCGATCTCGACACCGCCAAAGTTCATGCCGGAAAACTGGCGCATCATCTCGTCGTGATTGCCCGGGATGTAGATGATGCGCGTGCCGCGCTTGGCGCGCTTGAGGATGCGCCAGACGATGTCGTTGTGCGACGCCGGCCAGTACGGCTTCTTTTTCAGCCGCCATCCGTCGATGATGTCGCCGACCAGGTACATGATCTCGCTGTCGACGCTGTCGAGGAAATCGATCAGCAGGTCGGCGTTGCAGCCCTTGGTACCGAGATGGATGTCGCTGATCCAGATCGTCCTGTACCGGCGCCGCCTTTCGACCGGACGTTCGGGTAGCCCCGGTTCCCGGGCGGCGAGGAAAGGGAAATGGGAGCCCGCGGCACTGTTGCCGACGAGCGCGTCTTCGTAGCCGAGAAGCATGGGATCGTCCCGCTGCTGCGTTCCTAGCTTCGCGGCTATGCCGCGCGAATGTGACAGCCTGCCCGCAGAATTGAGTCAGTTTCGAGACAGGCGTCCGTGCTCCTCAGCGCGACGCCGAGGGTCAAGCGGCCGCCTCACCCCTTGTCTCCCGGCCGGCGGGCAGTAAGCGTTTCCGGAACCTCGAGAGGGAGAGCAAGGATGAGCACGTTCGACCGCCGCAATCCGATCACCGGCGATGTGGCCTCGTCGGCAGCGGCGATGAAGCCCGGCGACGTCCCGGCCATCGCGGCGAGGGCGCAGGCGGGGTTCGCCGAATGGTCTCGACTGGGCCCCAGCGCGCGCCGTGCGGTGCTGATGAAGGCCGCGGTCGCCCTGGAGACGAAGAAGGACGATTTCGTTGCGGCGATGATGGGCGAGATCGGCGCCACCGCGGGGTGGGCGATGTTCAATCTCGCCCTGGCCGCGGGAATGGTTCGCGAAGCGGCGGCGCTGACCACGCAGATCGGCGGCGAGGTGATTCCGTCGGACAAGCCCGGTTGCCTCGCGATGGCCTTGCGCGAACCGGTCGGGGTAATGCTCGGCATCGCCCCGTGGAACGCGCCGATCATCCTCGGCGTCCGGGCGATCGCAGTTCCGCTGGCCTGCGGCAACAGCGTGATCCTCAAGGCGAGCGAGAGCTGCCCGCGCACTCACGAACTGATCGTCGAAGCTTTCGCCGAAGCGGGTTTTCCCGACGGCACGGTCAGCGTCGTCACCAATGCGCCGGAAGATGCCGCCGATGTCGTCGGCGCGCTGATCGACGCACCCGAGGTGCGGCGGATCAATTTCACCGGCTCGACCGCGGTCGGCAAGATCATCGCCCGGCGCGCGGCCGAACACCTGAAGCCGGTCCTGCTCGAGCTCGGCGGCAAGGCGCCCATGATCGTGCTCGAAGACGCCGACCTCGACGAGGCGGTCAAGGCGGCTGCGTTCGGTGCCTACATGAACCAGGGCCAGATATGCATGTCGACCGAGCGGATCATCGTGGTCGATGCCGTGGCCGATGATTTTGCCGCTCGCTTCAAGGCCAAGGTGGGCTCGATGCCGGTCGGCGACCCGGTCGAGGGCAAGACGCCGCTCGGCGCGGTAGTTGACAGCAGGACCGTCGAGAAATGCTACACGCTGATCGAGGACGCGGTTTCGAAGGGGGCCGAGGTGCTCGTGGGCGGGGACACCACGCGAAACGTGCTGATGCCGGCGCACCTCGTCGACAAGGTCACGCCCGACATGAAGCTGTTTCGCGACGAGAGCTTCGGGCCGGTTGTGGGCATTGCCCGCGCGCGGGACGAAGCGCACGCGGTCGCACTCGCCAACGACACCGAGTACGGCCTGTCCGCCGCGGTCTTCACGCGCGACATCGCCCGCGGGCTCAAGGTCGCCAGGCAAATCCAGTCGGGCATCTGCCATGTCAACGGCCCCACGGTACACGACGAGGCGCAAATGCCGTTCGGAGGCATGAAGGCTTCGGGTTACGGGCGCTTCGGCGGCAGGGCCGGCATCGACGCCTTCACCGAGCTGCGCTGGATCACGGTCGAGACCGAGCCGGGCCATTTTCCGATCTGACGCCGTCGGTGTGTTAGCTCCGGCGAAAAGGGGCGGAGCCCATCTTGCTGGATGGGCTCCGCCAGGGAGGAAATCGGCCGCGAAGCTCAATCGAACTGGGTCTCCCCATCGGCGTTGACGGGATTGCGATCGTTCTCGGAACACTGGAACTCGAGCAGGCGGCCATCGCGCTCGCGCCTGTAGGTGACCGTGACCTCGTAGGGCTCGGCCAGGGCCAGCGGATCTTCCATGCGCAGATGGTTGATCAGCACGTCCGGGTTCTCATCGCTGAGGCGGATCCGCTCGGTCACGCGAAACCCCGCCGAATGAAGCGCGCCGCCGGCGAATTCGAGCTCCTCGAGTATCGCGACCGTCTCGACCACCAGTGTGCCGCCGTCCCATCGCCCCACGGAGTGACCCATGAACGTCGGATCCGGGTCGTCGGGATGCCCGCGTCCATCGGTCCAGATCGCCCGGGTCTGCATCCAGGCTTCCTGGTTGACCGTGACCCTGCCGGGAGTGAACAGGAACTCGTAGGGATACTGGGCCAGCTGCATGATCCGCGGCATGCCGGGCGGACTGCAGTTCGACCGGCTCCGGCGGGTCACGCCATCGTTGGCGGCTGCTTCGCTGCGCCATTGCTCGTAGCGGCTGAGGTACTCCCCCTTCAACCGCGGCAGCGCCGGAGCGGCCTCGCCGGGCGGCCTGCGGTTGAGGAACCAGATGCCGCCCCAGTCGGGCAGGGCGTCGAGGGCTGCATGTCGACCCTTCGGATGGCCCGCGCCGAGGCCCGAAGGAGCAACGTCCGCCGGGTTCTGCGCGGAAGCCGTGCCCGAAAGCAGCAGCATTCCCGCCAGAGCCGCGCGTAGAGCGGCTCCGTTCCGCACGCGGATCGACGCTCTCGGCAAAGCCATCAATCGACGTCGCCGAGCGTCGACCCGTCGGCGAGGACTATGCCGGCGTAGGCCCCTCCCCTGGCGCCGCTGCGAAGCGGATGAACGTGAACTCTCACGCGGTCGCCGGGCTTGAGCGTGGTGCGCTTCCAGCCCGACTGGGCCAGGTTGTTGGGGCTGGTCATTTCGATCGCCCAGCGTTCGGTCCGTCCCCGGGTCGCCACGTCGGCTTCGATGAAGGCGTGCGGGTTCTGCCATTTGAACCGCACCACCGTGGCGTCCAGGACGACCGCCCTGGCCATGTCGAACATCGAATAGCTGTGGTGGGCCGCGGCGGGCAGGGCCGCCGCGATCATGACAGGGACGAGCAATGATAGTCGCACGATCTTCATACCTGCCTCACACGCTGGGGGCATTGACGGCGGTGCCGTCCTTCGGGAGCCCTGAATCGAGCACCGTCCCGTCGGGCTTCCTGAGGTCGAGGAAGAGCCCTCCCGCGTGCCCGTTGCGCAGCGGCGCGATGCGCACCGCGATCGTCTCGCCGGACTTGAGCGAGCTGCGCCGCCAGCCCTGGCGGGTCAGGTTGTTGGGGCTGTTGAGCTCGATGGACCAGCGCTGCGTCCGGCCGCGGGTGACGACGTCGAGCTCGATGAAGGCGTGCGGGTTGGTCCACTGGAACTGGTGCACGGTGCCGCCCAGCGTCATGATCTTCTTCTGGTCGAACATCGCGAAGCTGTGGTGAGCCGCCGACGGGAGAGCCGCAGCAGACAGGGCGGCCATGCCGGCCCACCAGACGGCGCGAGGCATGTTAATCATCGCCGGGATCTCCTTCGGCCGAACCGTCGCCCCGCTCCGCCGCCCGCGCACTGCCCCAATCGGTGCCGGGCAGGTTGTCGTTGTAGGCGAGGATGCAGTTCGATTCGTTGATGTCGGTGAAGTCCTGGCGGCTGAAGCGCTTGGTCGAACGCCATTCGCCCTGCCAGTTCTGCGGGTCGGTCATGATGTACTCGATCTCCATCACGGTGCCTGGGTCGAGCAGCCGGATACGTTCGACGATCTCGAATTCCTCCGAGATCGGGATGCCCCGGTCGATCCAGTGATTGTCGCTCTCGAAGTACCTGGTGTGAACGACCAGCGCGTTCCCTTCCCAGCGCCCGATCGACTCGCCGTTGTAGCTCGGCACCACGAGGTCCGGATCGCTGTGCGCGCGCCCGTCGAGGAAGATCGTGCGGACGGAGTTGTTGAAACCGCTGATCATGAAAATGGCCGTCGGGAGCTGGATGAAGTTGTGCGGCCAGACCCGCGTCATGATCATCGGCATCCCGGGCGGAAAGCACTGGCCGATACTGTCGCGATAGGTCTCGTTGCGCGCGGCATGGAGCGGCGCCTCGCGAAGCGCCTCCTGCCCCCCTTCGAAGAACTCAGGGTACGGCGGGCCGAACAGGAACTTGTTGAAGCCTTCCGCCAGGTCGACGAACCAGGTTCCGGTGAGATCGAAGGGAGCCGCCGGCCGCGGCTTGCGCAGGTTCTCCGGCGCCAGGACCCCGAAGTATCCCGGATGCTTCGGCACCATCCGTTCCAGCCGCTCGGCGCCGAGCGGCTGTGACCGGTCCTCCTCCTGCGCGGCGGCAGGCAGCGGCGCGAGGCCGAGGCCGACCGCCGGCACCATTCCCATCGTCAATCGCGACCACAGCTTCATCGACCCGTGCCCCGGCCTCAGAAGTCGTACTGCAAGGTCAGGCCGACTTCGCGCGGACGGCCGCGGATTTCCGCCAACGCGCTGCGCGGCGGCGCGGCGAGTCCGGCGCCGGACGGCGAGTCCCAGAAGCCGCCGCCGAAGCGCTGGGCGTAGGTCGCATAGGTATTGTCGAGGAGGTTGTTGGCGAAGGCCGTCAAGGTGACCGGCCAATCCTCGAATTCCACCCGGACGCGCGCATTGACGAGGCCATAGGACGGCATCGTGTAGGCGGAGTCGGTGCCCTCCGTCGGATGCGTCGCCTGCTTGCCGACACGGGCGTAATTCGCGTTCAACGTGACCTCGCCGAAGGTCGGGAACAGCGACCAGGTCGCGCCGGCGTTGAACGTCGGCGAGGGCACGTCGGGAAACAGGTTCACGGTGCCGGCCGGTGCGTTCTTCAGCCTGGGATCGGTGAACGCGAAGCTGCCGTCGAGGATGAGGTCGCGGGTAAGCGCAAGCTGCCCGTCGATCTCGACGCCGTCGAGCCGCACGTCGCCCTGATTGCTGACCTGGATCAGGAACCCGACCGGGCATTGCGGGCTGCCGACCGGAACGCCCGCCAGCGCGCCCGTACCGCAGGTGACCTGCGAAGCGGCCTGGCGGTTGGTGTAGTCCATGATGAAGGCGGTCGGGTTCAGGCGCAGGCGCCCGTCGAACAGCTCGACCCTCAGACCGGCCTCGTAATTGATCACCTTCTCGTTCGGGATCGGATTGACGAGCGCGCTTTGCGCCGGACCTGTCGCCTGGTTGGCTGCCGTCCAGCTGACGATCGTGTGGCTGAACGAACCCGCCTTGTACGCCTTCGAGATCGTGGCGTAGGCCATGACGTCGTCGGTGGCGTGGTAGTCGACGGTTGCGCGGTAATCGAGCGCGGTGAAGCTCGCGTCGGACTGCACGGTCGTCGAGGTGGTGCCGGGCGCGGGGATGAAATCCGTCGCCGGAAAGCGGGTCTGCGTATAGTCCTTCTTGTCCCACGCGTGACGCAGGCCCCCGGTCAGGTTGAGCCGGTCGGTGACATGCCACGTCGCGCTGGCGAACAGGCCGTAGGAGTCGGAAACCTGCTGGGTGAAGGTATCGGCCACCCGGAACAGGCCTGCGTCGGCATTTTGCCGGCCGGGAGGGCCGGGGCTCTGAGGAGTGAATGTGCTGGTGCCGCGGCGGGTGACGTTGAAGTTCGGGGCCGAGGAGTCCTCGCGGAAGTAGCTGCCGCCGGTGACCAGGTCGATCGCGCCGCCGAACAGCGCGGCGTTCAGCTGCAGCTCCTGGTAAAACACTTCCGAGTTGACGTTTTCGCTGCGCGTTTCGGTGCCGAGCACCTGGAAGTCGGTGGTGCCGACATGCTCGAGCTCCGAATAGCCGGTGATCGACGTGATGCTGACGTCGTCGGTCAGATCGTAGGTCAGGTTGAAATCGGCCTGCCAGAAGACGTCGTTGCTGAACTGGTTGCAGGCGGCGTCGTAATCGGGATCGAAGTCGTCCATGAAGCACAGGGCGGAGGCGCGGAAGGGATCGCCGCTTACGATGCGGGGATCGTTGTAAGCCGCGATCGGCGCCTGGCCGGCGAGCTTGAAGGCGTCGTTGATCCAGTCGGCGTAATTGCCCTGGATCACCCCTTCGATGCCGGGCCGCATGTCGAACTCGGTCATCACGTACGGCGTGCCGCTGGATTCGGAGTCGTTGTACAGGAAGCCGATCGTCGCGCGCAGGCGCGATGACGGTTCGAACCGGGCCTGGATCCGGCCGATGATGTCCCGCTCCGCGCCGAGCATTTCGGTGCCGCGCTGAACGAACCCGTCCTGCTCGAGATAGGCGCCCTGGGCGCGGATCGAGAAGCCTTCGCCGACGGGAATGTTGACCATCCCGACGAGGTCGGTCCGGTCCATGTTGCCGATGGTACCGCGGACATAGCCTTCGAACCCGTCGCCCGGCTGCTTGCTGAAGATGCGGATGGCGCCGCCGGTGGAGTTGCGGCCGAACAGCGTTCCCTGCGGGCCGCGCAGCACCTCGATCCGGTCGACGTCGAGCACCCGCAACACCGCGCCACTGGTGCGCGGCATGTAGATGCCGTCGACATAGAGACCCACGCCGCGCTCGCCCGTGGCCCCGCCCCCGCCGCCGATGCCGCGGATGACGAAATAGGCCGTGTTGTTGCCGCCGCCTCGCGAGGGTGTGATGCTGAGGTTGGGCGTGAACTTGGAAAGATCCTCGAGATCCTCGATCCCCTTGGCGGTCGCGATCTCATCGGTGATCGCGAGCACGGAAAGCGGGGTGTCCTGCAGATTGGTCGCCCGGCGCTCCGAGGTGACGATGATCTCATTGCCGAACTGGCGCTCGGCACCCTCGACCGGCGCCGGTTCGTCCTGGTCGGCATCCTGAGCCTGTGCCGGCATCGCCAGACCGCACAGCGACGCGCCCGCCAGCCACGCGAAGCCGCGCCTGGCGCGAGCCGCGCTCAGCCCCGCTCCCGGCCCGAGTCCTTCCGCCGATGCTCCGCGATCCATCATGGCATTCCCCCTCCGCCGTTTTCGGGAGGGGAGTTTCAAACGGTACCAAAGTCAAATTGATTCTAAATAGCGGAGGTATAATTCCAATATATGGAATAGATGCGTTCTCGCGAGCCCGCGCGGCCAGGCGGGCCGCGATTTCGCCGCTCAGCTGTGAGAGATGGCGGCCTGCTGGCTCAGGTCCTCGGCAGTGGCTCTGATGGCAGCCGCAAGCTCATCCGAGAGATCTGAAGAAAACCGCGCCGACGGCATGATGACGCCGAGGCTGCCGAGTATCTCGTTCTCTCCGTTGAACACCGGGGCCGCGATCCCCGCCAGGTCGAACTGCGGCTCACAGTAACGCGCGAAGCCGTGCCGTCTGACGAAGTCGAATTCGGCCTCGAGCTCTTCCCGGGCAGGTCTGGGACGTCCGGTAAGCGGCCCCGCATGTTCGCTGCGCAGCACCATTTCGATCTCGCTCTTCGGAAGGAACGCCAGCACGGCACGGCCCAGCGAGCCCCAGGGAAGGGAAATGCCAAGGCCTTTCTCGATATTGAACCGCAGCGGATGGGGCGTGAGGACCACTTCGGCCACGACCGCGCGCCGGGCCGACGGGCTGTAGGCGCACAGCACGGAAGTCTCGTGGAATCGGTCGACCAGGTCCTGCAGCAGCGGTCGGGCACTGCGCGCCAGGTCGAACCGCGACACCAACTGGGAGGCTATGCGGTGAAGCTCCCGCCCCGGCCGGTAGGTCTGGCCGCTTCCGCGTTCGACCAGGCCTGTCTTCTCGAGGATCTTGAGCAAGCGGTGCACCGAACTGGGCGGGAGCGAAGCCCGCGCGGCGAATTCCCCTAGCGAGAAGCTGTGCGGCCCCGAGGCGATGAGCTTGATCAAGTGAACAAGCCTCTCGCCGGATCCGCTTGGCGCTTGGTTCATCTCGGTCCCCTCGCTCGGCACGCGGTCCGCGACCAGTGCGGCCACCTGCTCGCCCGGAGAGGCCGCATTGGGAAACTATTGTCAACCTCTTTCCACAATTCGGAATTGTTGATCCGTTTTTTGGAATCCATTTGACTTGCGTTGTTCGATTCATAGCGTCGCGCCGGTTTGCCGAGGCGAGGCCAGGCGACGTCGCCGGGCGGTCTCTCGGCCGGGCTTTGGAGTGGAGCGGATGGGAAGCACATCAATAGAGGCGAACCCGGTCGAGGGCGGGCCGCCGATCGTGGCCGGCCTCCCGATGCCCGAGTTCAACCACATCCGGGTCGCGCCGATCAGCGGCGCCTGCGGTTGCGAGATTACGGGCGTCGACCTGCGCGAACCTCTCGGCAAGGAAACGGAGGCCGAAATCAGGAAGGCGTTCGAGCAATTCCTGGTGATCGTGTTTCGCGACCAGGATCTCGATCCCGACCAGCACAAGGCCTTCTCGCGGCTGTTCGGCCCGATCACCGAGCTGCCCCAGGCCCCGACCTACGACGGCCACCGCGACATGCAGGAGGTCCGACGCGAAGCTTGCGAACCCGAGAACGTCGTTCCGTCGTTCGAGCACTTCCATACCGACAGTCCGTTCCTCCCGCGTCCCCCGCTCTGCGTGGTGATGCGGGCGCTCGAGGTACCCTGCTTCGGCGGCGATACGGCCTTTTCGAATGCCTACCTGGTGTACGAGCATCTGTCGGACGGGCTCAAGGAGCTGCTCGACGGCCTGCAGGTCGTCTATTCGGGCAAGGACATCTGGGCGAAGAACGAGATGCTCCCGCCAGAAAGACGGCTGCGGCTGCGCGACGGCCACGACTTCGCGGAAAGCGATCTGGAAAGCGTCCACCCGGCCGTCCGCGTGCATCCCGAAACAGGTCGCAAGGCGCTGTTCGCCACGTCCGCCTACTTCAAATGCTTCGTCGGCTGGAGCGAAGCGGAGAGCCGCGCGCTGCTCGATTACCTCCAAGGCCTCGCGCAGCACCTGCACTACCACTGCCGGGTCAAATGGCGGCGAAACACCCTGATCGTGTGGGACAACCGCTTCCTGCTTCACAGGGGCGTGCACGACTTCAAGTACGAGCGCCGGCACCTGATCAGGACGACCGTCCTGGGGGAACGGCCGCTCGGACCGCGCGACGTCGCAGCGAACTCGGCGCCCTGAAATGAAGGTCAGCACCGCGATCGCCAGAATCCTCGAGCGCGAGGGGGTCGATGTCATCTTCGGCTATCCCCGCAACGCGGTTCTGGAGGAGGCGGCGGCGCTTGGTATCCGCCCGGTGATCGTGCGGCAGGAACGCACCGGGGTGCACATGGCCGATGCTCTGTCGCGCCTGACCCGTGGCAAGCGCATGGGCGTCTTCGCGATGCAGCATGGACCGGGAACCGAGAACGCCTACGGCGGCGTGGCGCAGGCCTACGCCGAATCCGTGCCGGTCCTGGTGCTGCCGCAGGGCTACGCGCGGCGCCTCGCCTTCGTGCCGGACAACTACAATGCGAGCCTGTCGATGCGGGACGTCTGCAAGCATGCGGAGCCGATCACGAGCGCGGAAGAGGTCGGCAATGTCATGCGCCGCGCCTTTACCCAGCTCCGCAACGGCCGCCTTCGCCCGGTCGTCGTCGAGATGCCGTGGGACGTGCTGGCGGAGGAATTGCCTGCCGACTTCGAGTACGCACCGGTGCCGAGCGCCCGAACCGCGCCGGATCCCGAGGCCGTGCGGCAAGTGGCGGCCACACTCGTCGCCGCTCGCCGGCCGGTGATCTACGCCGGCCAGGGCATCCATTGGGCGGGCGCGTACGACGAACTGCTTCGCCTGGCGGAGCTGCTGGCAGCGCCCGTCGCGACGAGCCTCGCGGGGAAGAGCGCCTTCGACGAGACGCATCCGCTGGCACTGGGGTCCGGAGGCGCCGCGATACCGGGGCAGCTGCGCCATTTCCTCGATCGCGCCGACGTGATCCTCGGCATCGGATGCAGCTTCTCCGAGACCGCATTCGGGGTGCGCATGCCGGCGGACAAGCACGTTATCCATGCCACGCTCGATCCGGCCGACCTCAACAAGTCGGTGCCATGCCGGCAGGCTCTGGTCGGCGACGCGCAGCTGACCCTGCAAATGCTCGTCGATGCCTGCTCGCAGATCCTGGGCGAGCCGCGCGATGCCGCATCGGTGGCGGCGGAGATTGCCAGTGCCGAGCGCGAGTGGAAGAAGCTGTGGCTGCCCCTGCTCGCTTCCGACGAGACGCCGCTCAATCCCTACCGCGTGCTCTGGGACCTTCAGCGCACGGTCGATGTCGCCAGCACGATCATCACCCACGACGCCGGCTCCCCTCGCGACCAGCTCACGCCGTTCTGGAAGTCCAGGGCGCCGCTGAGCTACATCGGGTGGGGCAAGTCGACCCAGCTCGGCTATGGCCTCGGTCTGGCGCTGGGCGCCAAGCTCGCGTGCCCCGCCAAGCTGTGCATCAACGTGTGGGGCGACGCCGCGATCGGCTTTACCGGCATGGACTTCGAAACCGCGGTCCGCGAGCGCTTGCCAATCCTGTCGATCCTGCTCAACAACGAGGCCATGGCCATCGAGCTTCCCGTCATGCCGATTGCCACGCAGCGCTTCAGGGCCACCGATATTTCCGGCGACTACGCGGCATTCGCGCGCGCGCTCGGCGGGTTCGGCGAGCGAGTGGACAGTCCCTCGGAAATAGTGCCGGCCATCAAGCGAGCGATCGCCGCCACCGAGGCGGGGACGCCGGCGCTCGTCGAGTTCATGACCTCGCGCGAAACCCGCGCATCGCGCCTCTAGCGGCGAGGGGAACGGCATGTCGGCCACGGCCAGCGACGCAACCGGCCCCCAGCATGTCGAGGCCGGCCCGCCGCGGCCCGATTGGACCGCGGCGTCGGCATACAGTCTCGGCTTCCTGACGCTGATCTCGGCCTTCAATTACCTCGACCGCTCGCTGCTCGGCCTCGCGCTTCCGGCGATAAAGGCTGAGATGGCGGTCTCCGACACCGTCCTCGGGCTGGTCTCGGGACTGGCTTTCGTGCTGTTCTATTCTTTGCTCGGCATACCGATCGCCTGGCTCGCGGACCGCTGGAGCCGCCGCAACATCATCGCGATCGGGTTCGCGTTCTGGAGCCTGATGACCCTGCTTACCGGTTGGGTCGCCAACATCTGGCAGCTGGCTGCGGCGCGGTTCCTGATGGGCGCGGGCGAGGCCTGCGGCCTGGCGCCCTCCAACTCGATGCTTTCCGACCTGTTCCGCAAGGAGCGGCGCGCGCTGTCGTTGTCGATCTTCGGCACCGGATCCTCGATCGCCTTCGTCCTGTTCTTCCCGATCCTCGGAGCGATCGGCGAGACCTACGGCTGGCGGCAGATGTTCATCGTCGCCGGTGCGCCCGGCATGCTGCTGGCGCTGGTCTTCTTCCTCACCGTGCGCGAGCCGAAGCGGACCGGCTCGGCCGCGCAGGCCGAGCGGCCCGATTTCCTCCACCCCCGCAGCCTGTTCGCCGACCTTGCCTTCCTGTTCCGCTCGCCGGCATACCTCTACCTGCTGATCGCCTCGACCTTCATGGGGCTGAACGTCTTTGCAACCAGCGTGTGGACGCCGACTTTCCTCGATCGTGTCCACGGGCTGAACATCGGCACGATCGCCTCGATCATCGGCCCCATTCGGGGCATCTTCGGGCTCGCCGGAGTGCTGATCGGCGGATTCCTGATCGATCGCCTGATGCGCCGCTCGCCGCACTGGCGGGTAACGCTGCCGGCCCTCGCGTGCCTGCTTCTCGCCCCTGTCGAGGTCGTGTTCCTGATGGCCGACGCGCAGTGGCTGTGGCTGGCGGCGTTCGCCGCTTCCGCGTTCCTGACGCTGATCCACCAGGGCCCGCTGTTCGCGCTGGTGATGGAGGTGGCCACCCCCCGGATGCGCGCGCTGGCGATCGCCACGCTGGTGCTGTTCTCCGGACTGCTCGGGCAAGCGGCGGGGCCCCTGTTCGTGGGAATGGCGAACGACGCGCTGGCGCCGGTGGTCGGGCCGACGGCGATCCGTTACTCGATGCTCGTCATCGCCGTCACAGCGGTTCTGGCGGGGCTCATGATCCTCCTGGCCGGGCGCCATCTCGAGCTCGGCCGCCCATCGGCGGGCCGCTGAGGGCAACGCCTTGGCGTGCCGGGTCAGTCCGTCAGCAGGTTGGCGGCCATCGTCCGGAGGCCTTTGTCCATCATCTCGCGCTCGGCCGCGCCGAGCCCCTCCGTCATGCCCCTGAAGAAGCGCCTCCGTTCTTCCCGCACTTCACCGAACAGCTTTTCGCCGGCCGCTGTCGGCGAGATGATGAAGCGCTTGCGATGATTGTCGTCCGGCCGCCGCTCGATCAGCCCCCTGGCTTCGAGCCTTCCGACCGCGCGGCTTATCTCGGCGCGGTCGATCTCGCCGGACTTCCCGATCCTGCTGGCGCTGGCCGGACCGGCAGCACCTATGAATGCCAAGACCCGCCATTCCGCCAGCGACAATCCGAACTTCTGCAGATCCCGGGCCGACTGCCGGTCGATGATGCGCGCCAGCAGCAGCAGGCGGTAGGGCAGGTGGTCCTGCCCGAACAGATGCCAGACCGGGGGAAGCGTCATGCCGCCGGGCTGCCAAGGCCGCGCCCCGAATGCAACCGGAATAATGTTGACGCATCAACAAAATTGACTTCTATCCCGGCCAATGGCCGACCAGCATCCGTTCGCGCCGGGCTTCGAGCATGCCTTCACCATCTCGATCGACCTGAGCCAACCGCACTGGATCAAACCGCCCGCGCGCGGCGACACGCGGGCGGCGATCTTCGCGGCCGCAGGTGAAGTCTCGGGCCCGCGGCTCAATGGGCGCGTCATACCGATGTCGGGTGGGGATTTCCCGCTGGTCCGACCCGACGGCGTGATCGAGTTCGACGCGCGCTACTTGCTGGAGGCCGACGACGGGGCGGTGATCTACCTTGAGAACCGCGGCTATCGCTGGGCCAGGAGCGCCGACGCGGCCGGGCGGATGAGCCGCAACGAGGGCGCCGAGTTCGAAGAGTACTACATGCGCGTGACGCCGCGCTTCGACGCCCCGGCCGGACCCCACGATTGGCTATCGCGCCACGTCTTCGTCGGCGTGGCGGAGAAGCTGCCGGGCGCGAACCGGATTCACTACTTCGTGGTGCTGTGACGATGCCGCCCCGCTTCGAGCCGTTGATGCGACCGGGCGTCGATCCGTACAGCGCCGCGCACAAGCCTCCGCTGCCGCCGCCGGACTATGTCCGCCTGACGCAGGACGGCCTGCTGATCGAGCGCAACTGCACCGTGCCGCTGCGCGACGGCACCGAGATCTTCGTCGATCTCTATCGTCCGGCCGAGCTGGAGCGCGACGTTCCGATCCTGCTGGCGTGGGGTCCGTACGGCAAGCATGCGCTCTCCGACCATGTCTTCTGGCCGAGGTCCGGGGTCGATCCGGAGTGGCTCTCGCCGCTCACCCCCTTCGAGGGTCCCGACCCGCGGTGGTGGGGATCGCACGGCTACGGCGTGGCGATCGCCGATCCGCGCGGTGCCTGGCTGTCGGGCGGCGACTTCCACCACAACGGCCTCCAGGAGGGGGAAGACTGCGCGGATACGGTCGAGTGGCTCGGCGGCCTGTCGTGGGGCAACGGCCGCGTCGGGATGACAGGCGTTTCCTACCTCGCCGCTATCCAGTACCTGGTCGCTCCCCTCAAGCCGCCGCCTCTCGCCGCGCTCAATCCCTGGGAGGGGTTTTCGGACTGGTACCGGGAGTTCGCCTACCACGGCGGAATCCTCGAAACGAACTTCCTGCCCAGGGCCTCGGACAACATCCGCTTTTCGCTCCATCGGACGGAGGACACGTGGGAGAATGTCCAGGCCCATCCCCTGATCGACTCCTTCTGGGATTCGAAACGGCTGGAACTCGAGCAGATCGTTCAGCCGGCCTATGTCGTGGCCAGCTGGTCGGACCAGGCGCTCCATCTCAGGGGCACGATCGAAGCGTGGCGGCGGATGGCAAGCCGCGACAAGTGGCTGGAGGTCCACGGGCAGAAGAAATGGGCGCATTACTATCGTCCGCAAAGCCGGACCCGCCAGCTCGCCTTTTTCGACCACTTCCTCCGCGATCGTCCGACTTCGCTCGCCGCCTGGCCCAAGGTAAGGATCGAAGTCCGCGAGCGGCACGGCGTCGCCGAGGAGAGGGCCGAAGCGGAATGGCCACTTGCCCGCACCGGATACAAGGCGCTGCACCTCGACGCTGCAAGCGGGCGGCTGTGCGTCGAGACGGGTGAACCGGGCGAGCTGCGTTACGACGCCGGCGACGGCCGAGCCTGCTTCGACTGGACGTTCGACCAAGCCGCAGAGCTGACCGGCCATGCCAGCCTGAGGCTGTGGGTCGAGGCCGACGGCAGCGACGACATGGACCTGTTCGTCGCGCTGCAGAAGCTCGATGCCGACGGCAACGAAGTCGGGTTCACGTTCTACAGCTTCTACGAGAACGGCCCGATCGCGCTCGGATGGCTGCGCGCGAGCCATCGCGCGCTGGATGACGAGGCATCGACGCCGGAGCGGCCGGTCCATCTGCACACCCGGGAGGAGCGGCTTTCGCCCGGCGAGTGCGTCGCGCTGGACATCGAGATCTGGCCGTTCTCGGTCCGTTTCGCGGCTGGTGAGACGCTGCGCCTCGTGATCGCGGGAAAGGACGTCTACGAGAACGAGGAAGGCGTCCCCCTGCCCTTCCCGCTCCATCGGCAGACCCGCAATGCCGGCGTGCACGTGCTTCGCACCGGCGGTGAACGCGACAGCTTCGTGCTGCTCCCGTTCGTCCCGCGCTGAGCCGCCGAGCCCGTCACCCCCGGTAATTCGACCGGCGATGAGACCGCGAGCCGATTTCTATTCCGCATAACGGAATTCTAATTCCGCATTTCGTGGAATGCTTGACTGTTGACTGTTCAACATGTCCCCTGCGTCCGGAAAGCAGGCCGAACCCAATCGGCCCATGGGGAGGATATATGGCCAACCGGATCGCTACCCTTCGCCGCGCCGCATCGCTCGGCGCCCTCACCTCAGTCCTGGTCCTGACGCCAGCCGCGCGGGCGCAGACCGAACAGGCAGAAGGCGCCGAGACGGCCGATGCGGCCTCGCCCGAGATCATCGTCACCGCGCAGTTCCGCGAGCAGAGCCTGCAGGATACCCCGATCGCGATCACCGCGCTCAACGCCGAGATGATCGAGGCGCGCGGCCAGCGGAACCTGTCCGAGATCGGCGCCAGCGCGCCCAACGTCACGCTGCGCGAAGCGCCGGCTACCTACGGCCCGGCCGTCGTCGCCTATATCCGCGGCGTCGGCCAGCGCGACACGACCTTCGCGCTCGAGCCGGGTGTCGGCGTCTATATCGACGATGTCTACTTCCCGACGCTGCACGGCTCGATGATCCAACTGGTCGATCTCGAGCGCGTCGAGATCCTGCGCGGGCCGCAGGGCACGCTGGCGGGGCAGAACTCGATCGGCGGCGCGATCAAGCTCTATTCGAAGAAGCCGCGCGGCGACGGTAGCGGTTATGTCGAGGTCACGTATGGCAGCTACGACCGGATGGAACTGCGCGCCGCCGCCGACTTCGCGCTCACCAGCAACCTGTTCGCGCGCATCTCGGGCGCGAGCGCGAGGCGCGACGGCTACATCACGCGCTACGATTATGCCTGCACCCACCCCGGCACGGCTATCCCGACTTCGGCCAAGCAGCCCGGCGAATGCAAGCTCGGCACCGAAGGCGGCAAGGAATACCTCGCCGGCCGGCTGGCGCTGAGGTGGGAGCCGAGCGACCGCATTTCGCTCGACGTGGTCGGCGACATCGTCGAGGACGACAGCGAGGTCGGCCCGACCACCTTGCTCTACGTCGGCCGCGCGGCCGCGCCGGGCAGCACCAACACGCAGAATGGCGCCGGCGCGGCCTATCTCCTCAACGGCGTGCCTTACGGTAACGCCACCGGCTCGCCCTTCATCAGCTACTCGCCCTACGGGAGCTTCGCCCAGGATACCTTCAGCAACAGCCCGTACGTCAACTACGAGAACTATGCCGACCTCGCGCCGCGTGACGGCAGTCCGCCCTACCAGGCGCCGCTGACGGCCGCGGTCGACAGCTGGGGGATCTCGGCGAACCTCGCGATCGAGCTGACGGATTCGCTGAACCTCGTCTCGATCACCGGATACCGCGAATACTCGGGCCTCTATTCGAGCGGCGACGGTTCGCCCTTTGCCACGACCAGCCAGATCAACCGCATCTTCCACCACCAGTTCACCCAGGAACTGCGACTGTCGGGCGAGATCGCCGACATCGTCAACTGGACCGTCGGCGGCTATTACCTCGACAAGAAGAGCCGCAACGCGACCTTCGTCACGCTGCCGACGCTGATGTTCACCGAGGAAAACCAGGTCCCGGCCGAGACCAAGGCGGTGTTCGCCAACGTCGAGGTCCGGCCGATCGAGCGCCTGACGCTGATCGGCGGGCTGCGCTACAGCGACCAGGAAAAGGACTTCATCTATGGCCGCTTCCCGGTCCCCGGCTCGGCCTCGGGCGTGACTCCGCCGGCAGTGGCCGGCCTCAACGGCGTGGTCGGGTCGTTCGAGGGCAAGCGCTGGGACTACCGCGCCGTCGCACAGTACAACTGGACCGACGACTTCATGACCTATGTCCAGTTCGCGACCGGGTTCAAGGGCGGCGGCGTCAATCCGCGCCCGTTCTTCCCGGCACAGGCCCTGCCGCACGGATCCGAAACGCTCGATGCGTATGAAGCGGGATTCAAGTCCTCGCTGCTCGGCCGGGCGATCCGGCTGAACGGCGCGGCGTTCCTCAACAAGTACGACGATATCCTGGTCACCGTTTCGAGCTGTCCGCTGCCTGGCGTGCCCGCGGCGCCTTGCGCGCTGCCGCTCAATGCAGGCCGGGCCGACGTCAGGGGCCTAGAGCTCGAGCTGAACGCGGAGCCCGTCGACGGCCTGCTGTTCGACGCTTCGCTGGCCTATCTCGATTTCGACTACAAATCGATCAATGCCGCGGCGGTGAGCTCGGGAATCGGGCTCGAGGACCACGGCCAGTACATCCAGGAGTGGCAATGGTCGGTCGGGGCGCAATATGCCATCGATCTCGGCGGCTCGGGCACTCTCACTCCGCGCATCGACCTCAATTTCGAGGACGACTTCCATCGCAACTCGAACAATGTCGATGCCGCGTCCGGCGGGGTCGATATCTTCGGTCACATCGAGGACCGCGTGCTGCTGAACGCGCGGCTGACCTACGTCACCGCGGACGAGGACTGGCAGATCGCGCTCGAGGTCAAGAACCTGACCGACAAGCTCTATTACACCGACGTGTTCGACAATCGCGGCTCCACCAACTCGATCCAGGGCACACCCGGTGTGCCGCGGACCTGGGCGATCAGCTTGAAGCACAATTTCGACTGAAGCGCCGCGCGCTTTGGGCGCGACACGAAGGATCGCGCCTACGAACCTCCGAAGCCGGCGTTCCGACGCGAGAGACCCCACGCTCGGTGCCGGGCGACTCCGTCTCTACCGGACGACGACGCCCGCCGATTTCGATCCGCTCGCGCCGCTCGACCAAAGACTGCTTCCAAGCGGAATCCCGGCCTGGTCTCATGGAGGCGCAGGCGCTGCTCGAAATGCCGGCCCAACCCGGCGCGCCGATCGGCTTCATGACCCGGAATCCGTCGCTTACGCTGCACATCATCGACTCGGCTAACGCCTGGCTCGACGCCAGGAACGAGCAGCCACGATCCTTGGAATGAGTGGTGCCCCATGGAGGACCAAAGGGACTATTACGAGTCGCCTATCATACTACGCTAGTTATGCTTTTTTGCCGAATCCCGACGCCGTTCGATGCCGCCAAGTAGCGTGCCGCGCTATGACTATGACATGAAGGTGCCTTATCGGGCGAAGCGGAATAGGACGGTCGCTTTCACGGCCGGCTTGATCTAGGCTCGGATCGAGGAAAGGCGACGGTATGCCAAAGGCCAGCGAACCTCATGAGCGTCACCGCCAACTGGTCCTCGATGCCCTCGATCATTCGATCGCGTCCGGAATGTACGCTCCGATCCCCCTGCCTCTGATTCAGAGGATAGATGAGTTGACCAGAAGCATCGCAGTCGATCCGGATATGCCGATCGAGGGCGAAGTCGACCTTTAACGGCAGGTCTATCCGCTCGTCCGGCGGATGTGAGAGGCTCATAGGCGGTCAACCCACCCGCCTATGAGAAAGGAACAATCACGTCCGTGCCGCAAACCGACCTACGCAAGGAGCCAGCATCTACTCCGGAGATAGTCCGCGTCGCATCCTATCTCCGCGTCTCGACCGGCAAGCAGGCCGAGAGCGACCTGTCGATCCCCGACCAGCGGCGCCAGATCGAACGCTACTGCGCGGCGCGGGGCTGGACGATGGTGGAGGACTATGTCGAGCCAGGCAGCAGCGCGACCGATGACCGCAGGCCCGCCTTCCAGGCGATGATCGATGTGGCGCTGGCCAAACCGCCGCCGTTCAACGTCATCCTCGTCCATAGCTTCTCGCGCTTCTTCCGCGACCAATTCCAGTTCGAGCGTTACGCCCGCAAGCTGGCGAAGAACGGCGTCCAGATCGTCTCCATCACCCAGGACATGGGTGACAGCCCGATGGGCACGATGCTGCGCCAGATCGTGACCCTGTTCGACGAATACCAGTCGAAGGAGAACGCCAAGCACACGCTGCGCGCCATGTGCGAGAATGCCCGGCAAGGCTATTGAACGGCGCCCGGCCACCGATCGGATATCGCGTTGTGGAAGTCGGCAAGCGGGGAGCCAAGATCAAGAAGGCGCTGGAGATCGATCCCCTGCATGCCGGAACCGTCCGGCTGATCTACCGGCTCGCGCGAGAAGGCACCGGGAACAGCGGGCCGATGGGCCTCAAGGCCATCGTCTGCTTTCTCAACGAGCGCGACATCCGCACGCGCAACGGCGGGCGATGGGGCAAAGGGGCGGTCCATCAGATCCTGACCAGCACCACCTATATCGGCCAGCATCAGTTCAATCGCCGCGACGTCCGCGCCAGGCAGTGGAAGGCGGAAACGGAATATGCGGTCATGACCGTGCCGCCGCTGATCCCGGAGGAAGAGTTCCACGAAGTGCAGCGCCAGCTTCGGGCGCGGAGTCCCGCGATGATGCCGCCGCGCGCCGTCGGCGGCTCGACGTTGCTCACCGGCATCTGCTTCTGCGCAGCCTGCAGTGGAGCCATGACCTTGCGGACCGGCACCAGCAAGGCCGGCCGCTCCTACCGCTACTATACCTGCTCAACCAGGGCACGGCAGGGACCGACCGGGTGTAAAGGAGCGTCGGTCCGGATGGACTGGCTGGACGATGCCGTCGTTGCCTTCATTCTGTCCGGGCTGCTCAACCCCGAACAGCTTGAGCCGCTGATGGCGCCGCTGCTCGTCCATCGCGATGCCTGGGCCGACCGCCGCCGAGCGCATGTCGCAGAGTTGCGCGAGCGCGCAGCCGATGCCGAGGCGAAGCTCCGTCGTCTCTATGAGGCCGTCGAGAACGGCATACTAGCCGCCGCCGACCGCATGTTCCGGGAGCGCGTCGCCGAACTGGGCGCGATCCGCGACCAGGCCGAGGCTGACGCCGAGCGCATTGCAGGGATGGTCGATCGCACAGGGCCGACGGTAACGGCCCAGGATCTGCATCGCATGGCGGCGGACATATGCGCTAAGCTTAGCGGCATGGAAGGAGGCGCCCGCCGGGCGCTGGTCAGGTCATTGCTTCAGCGCGTAGAGGTCGCCGACAAGCGTCAGGCATGCGTGCTCGGTTCTCGCGAGGCACTGTTGAAGGCGCTGGCAATTACCAGTGGGACCAAGCTGGCGAGAGCGGGGTTTGGCGGGTCGGGCGAGCCTGACGACTGCTATGCTTTCCCGTTGGGATTGGGAGCAGTTGGCAGCTAGCTGTCTATCAGGTTTTACCTACGTCGTGTGTTGCAACGGCGCATCTAAACCGGTTTGTAGCCTCCTGCGCATACGCCGCGTGTTGGCAATGATCTGTGACACGCGCGATGGGGACAGATCGAACTGGCGTGCGAGCGCGGCATAGCTCGCACCTTCACTATGAAGCCTTTCGATTTCGGTGTTACGCGCTCCCTTCCAGGCCATAGATATCATCCCTTTCGATCGTATCGCCGCGTCGGCCGCCAGTCCGGCACTCACCAACTGATGCAGTGCCAGTTTGTGACCTTTTAAGCCGTTATGCAAGAGTTTGTTCTTGACTTGTTCCAGTCGAGGATTTTAGCGCTCCATGCGGGCGAACGATGCTTAAAAGCTCAGAGCGCTATGACTTGAACGGGGCCGGTTGCCGACCAGTCAATTTGGACTAATTCGCTATGAAAGAAGAAGGCTGCGGTTCTGCATGGACAGATGGTAAGAATCTGCTCGGGGACTGACTTACTGGAGCAACACGAAATGCGGGGTTGATGATGGCGATCAAGGGAGGGCGCGGCAGAGGAAAGGGACCAACCCAACCGAAGCTACCTCAAATAAAGTTGTTCCGACCGATAAGTTGGTACGACGGTATCACTCTGCGATCTTCGACCGATTATATTTCTCACATACTGTTTGAACTCGGTCGTTGGGGCTTGAAAGTTGCTGACATAGAGCGCCACGACAGACCCCCAAACACTCAAACGGTTCTGTCCGACCTTCTAGACTGGCTAGCTGATCATCCTGGCGAGGCTTATGCAAAGCTCGTCGATTGGCAGGCTTTGGATTTTTCCCATATGCGCTCCCGTTTGGAACGCGACCGAAATACCAAGCCCCGTATCGAGTTAACTGCTCACATCACCAAGATGAACAATCTCTCCGTTCGCTGGTATCCCGGTGGATGGCGGGAAGCCGATTATGATTGGAGCGCGAACGGTCGCGATAGTTACAACTTGATCAAGCAACGAAAATGGACCTCACAACCCGATTTCCATTGGTTCACAGGCGATGAGGAACCGACCTTCAACAGTCGATCATCGAACGAGTTGATGTATATCCGGGGTGTCGGCAATCTGCGGCCAGAGCCCCGCGAAAGCTATGGGCCTTATGCCGCCTTCAACAGCGACGTTGTTGCCTCTCTCCTGATTTGCGCAGTCCGATCTGCCTATGAAGGCCTGATCAGGCAGCTCGAACATAGTTTCGAGATTGATGTGCTGGATATGTTCGATTTCGTCACACGAGAAGAAGTGATCGAAGGAGACGTTTTCACCCGCGAATTTCCGGTTGATCGCGTTGTCAGCTGGAGTCTCGAGGATACGAAACAACTTCGAGAGCGGCAAGCGCAGCGGGCTGCATTGAAGCGGGAGGAGCAAGCGCGGGCGGAGTTGGCTGATGTCGGGGTGACGCATGGTTTCACGCTCGAACAATTTGCAACTGCACTGACCCAAGCGACCACGAAGAAGGTAACCGGGCCGGCACCGTCCAGTGAGCAGATCAATCGAAATGCAGCAAAATATTTACGTGACGGTGGTTTCAAAGTTGATGCCGGAGATGTTCGCCGGCTTCGTGGTCACCTCGAAAATTACATGACAGATATCCTGCCAGAGCCCTTGAGACCGCAATCATCACCCCCTCCTCTGGTCACGCGCCAGGCTGCGGACATTCTGCGCTTTCCGTCAGCCGACGATGGAGGGAACCGATACCGTCTATATCAATCGGTATCTTCCCAGGCGTTTCGGATTGCCTCTGAAACGCCCTCGATATGGCGAGCCTCCACAACCAGAGCGAAATCACCTATTGCCTGAATGAGACCAGCCTGCGGTTCGATTACTGCTTTGATCTGGCGCCACGTTGCAGGATGATTTCGACGGGTTATCAGCGTTGAGACCGATCCCGCACGCCGTGGGTTTCCGATTCTATGGAACAGCTGATCTCGCCCCATCTCTCGGATGAATTCAAGGCTGTGCTCCCAAGCCTCTCGGCCCAACGGCTTCGGGAGCAACTGCTCGAGCAATTCCCGCATGGGCGCCACAAGCGGTCGGAAATCTGGACGGCGACTGCCGAAAGCATCGGCTCGGCCGTAGCCAGAAGTTCTCAAAGCCAGAAACCGGAGATCAAGGCCTAGAAATTGATCGCGCATCTTCTCCCACCAAGCCGCCGCAGCTTGTGCCACAGGCTCGAGCATGGGTTGAAGGTCGCATCGTCCTGAGATCCATGTATCGGAGCTACCGAATATCCGGATGTCGGCCAACTCTTCAAACGTATCGATATCGAGGGCGTTACATTCGATCGTCACATCCGCCTCATGTCGTTTGACGATCCTAACCGTTACGGCATAGTTTTGAATCCGTTCGAGCGACTGATCTATCATCCAATCAAGATTGAGATCGAATTTCGGCTGTTCGTGATGCCGTGCATCTTGCCTGCTAGCGAGATATGCCGCCACAATTTGAACAGATAAATTGAGGCGTTTGGCGATTTCACTCGCGTTAACGCCCTTCATCCACAAGTGCTGGGCAAGGCGTAACGGCGCTGCATCCATTGGTTCGAGGACGACGGGAGCGTTGGGCGCCACCGGCCAAGCCCTGACGTCGAGCTTCGGCGGTATGATTTGCCCTTCGTCAAGAGCCGGCCTCTCCTTGCGATGCACAACCCGCACTTCGGGGTCTGGCACCATCTCCGTCTCGGTTTCGACATCGTACCGGTACAACTGGCGATGCGGAGCCGAGAATATTTCCACATCGCTGAACCCATGAAGCGATATCTTGTTGGAAACTTTCTTGATTGCGCGCTTGAGATCGTTTTCCTGTCGATTAAGTCTTTGGAAAAAATCCAAACTCTGAGGCATTGCCCGCTCTTCCGTTTCAATCTGAGCGTTCAACGCCTTCTCGGGTAATTTCCGACGGACGACATGCACCACGAGGTCGACATCGCCTGCGTCCTCATGATCCTGGCCAGTAAGGATGCTCCCAAAAAGGATAATTTCTGCGATGCGATGAGATGCACTTGGATTCGCGTTGAGGGTACAGGCGGCCTCGACAATCTTCGGCAGGAGGGCACGCCTCTGGGAGATCGGGAAGCGCCGGATCAGCCGACTGGCGGCTAGCCGGTGCCCCAGCGATGTCGAACGCCATTGATCTATGCTCTCCCGATCACCATCCCAAGACACCCAGCCGGCATCAGCTAATTGCCTTAACGTCTCGCTGATGTGAGGCTCTGCCATGCCGAGCAACAACATGGCCTTGGGGGTGTCGAAGCGGTCATGCCGCATCAGAGCTTTGAGCCGAACCGGCCTTACGCCACAGATTGGGGTGTCGCGATCGATATTCATCTGATCGCCAAGTATCAACGGCTTCCACCGCCTTCTGCAAACCCAATCGATTCAGCATCCTTTCAGCAGGGCGTTGGAGAATATCCGTAAGCGTGGCCTGGAGACCGCCTTGCGCGGTGCGCGCGTCATAGGCTGATTGCCGCTCTTTTCGGGAGTGGCGATGTTGGGCGATGACGCGGACGATGGAGCGAGTAGTCATACGAGCCGTCGTAT